>WNFE01002933.1_pt1 | contig 12612 bp, 10 predicted proteins | sample 5400451 | NCBI WGS metagenome assembly WNFE01 (sample SAMN13153344, study PRJNA577476) | soil metagenome | isolation source: 200 cm saprolite under Douglas fir tree site 2 hole 2 | place: USA:California | collected 2015-04-18
CGGCAAATGAGGTGTTATCGCACCGTCAGTTCTGTAGGGCCATCAATGGCGCGCGCCATCGCGTTTCCCAAGAATTGGCCACACCCATGGCACTGCGGCGATGGAAGGCGTCTTCGCATGGGACCACGTGTGTACGACGGAAGCGAGGGGCATGTGTAGGCTTGGGGGTCTATGGCAGCTCTGTCAGTGATTACAGCGCTGCAAGCCCTGAGCGTGCCGAGAAATCAATCCCATGTGGCAGATGGCAATCTGTGCACTCCCTGCATCATGGTGCGGGGGATGGGCAGGCTTGACTGGAGAGGCAAGAGCTTTTACGATGCACGGCATAACTGTGTTTAAACCGAAAGCAAGTGTGATATCCCCATCCAACGCCCCCTCTGCGGAGGGGATGCAATCTTGTGTGCCTTGAGGCCAATGGTCTGGTCGCGGCCTCCTACCCCACTGCATAGGAACCAGTGCGTCCAGTGTGGGAACCGGTGCGTCCAGGCAAGACAGCGCCCTAGAGAGTGACTGTGTTGGCAGCTTCCCTCCCTAGGGCGTCGTACCATCAGGATGCATGGCACGGTGAATGCATGGCATCCCATCAGGGTGGTCGAGTATACCACACGTGGGGATTGCCTGCGCGACTGACGATGGGCCATGCTCCTGATGGCAAGCCATGAGGAGCGCACAGATATGGCTCAGATTATACTCAAGCCCGCCCACTTCTTCAGCATCGATAACGACATCATTGACGTGCACGGCAAGACTATTAGCGCTTATGGCGTGGCAATCTACGCTGTCCTCGCCCGGCATGCGAACCGTAAAACCGGGGAATGCTGGCCTGCTATTGGTCGCATTGAACAGGACCTCCACTTGGCCCGCTCGACGGCCCAGAAGTATCTCCACAAACTGGAAGCGGCCGGGCTGATTACGATCACCGAGCAGCAGGATACCCCTGGGGACCCGGCGACGCATCTGTACACGCTGCTGGACCCCTCCCCTGCGGCAGTGGAGAAACACCTGGCTGAACGGCGAGCTGCCCGTGGCGCGACTCCCCCAGGAGAAGGGGCGCCCACGACACCTGCACCTGGCAGTGGTAGTCCGCCAGACGGACCACCCCCCGTCCGCCAGACGGACTACCCCCCGTCCGCCAGCCGGACTACAGGTAGTCCGTTTACCGGACCCGAACCATCTTATCCTGAACCAAAGAAAGAGAACCAGGCGGAGTGCGCGCGCGCTGAAGAAACACCCAAGACACCACCCAAGAACCCATGTCCGCATCCCCCCGAAGAGTGCAGCCACTTTGGGGAGACGACGATCTGCCGGCATTGCTGGAACCAACTCGACCTGCACATGGACTCTTACATCCATGCGCGTACCTGAGGGACACGAGAAGGGGGAGACAACCGCCTCATGCGCCGCATACCTCGTGTGACGCGCAGGCCGGCTCCACGCCTCGGTCTATTGCCACCCGATCACCCAGAATCATGCCCGGCGCCGTGCGTCAGGCACGGGCATCTGGAAGGCGCCGCCGATGCGCCACCAGTTCACCCCTGGTGACCGTCCTGGCGCGCGGAGCCCTGCGGCTATGGGTGGCACCTTCGCATGGCACCACGGCTGCACCACACGAGACAGGTGCAAGGCGCGCGCCTTGCCTTGGACCGCGCAGGCAGTGTGCACCTCACGCCACTCCATGCCCGCAGACTCGTGAGGGACTGCCTGCGCCACAGGGGGGGGGGGGGACAGCGCCCACTGCACCAGGCGATGGCAAGCCAGAGCTGGAAGCGTTAGTAGCTGCGGTTTTGCCCAGGACCTGCCGGCACGGGCCATCCAGTGCCCTCCTCCTCACGAGGCCACTCACTGGGGCTCGGTGGTCTCGTCTCTGCATTGCCAGGGCGAACGCGATGGAGCGTGACCTGGGGGGTGTTATAGTATATACGGTCTCCCTCTTGGTGCTCCTGAAAGTCGAAAGGATCAACGAACTCTTTCTGGGCTTGCACGCGTGCGAATTGCCGAGTCAACCGGTCCCAGTTTTCCCCAAGAGCAAATTGTAGGATATAGCGACCAGACGCGATGTTCTTGATGGTGGCCGTTTCGTATGCTCGTATGTAGACCGCTCGGGAGATGACCCGCGGCTCCATCTCCTCCACCAGCTTTACGACGGCGTCGACGGCATTGCCATTCATGGCCGTGAGTGTCCCCAACCCATGACGCCATGGTCCGGGGGTCAGTTCGGTCCCTGTCGGCAGGGAGACCGATGCTGGTGGCACTGGTGAGGACGAAGGAATAGGGTTAGCCTTGGGGCCACCAGTACTGCGCGCTGGGGGGGTAACGATAGGTGGGCTCGTGTCGGGCGGAGAGCCATTCAGTGCTGCAAGCACTTGCCTAAAGCCGGCCTTATACCCCTGCACAATTGCCTTGTACTGGGCGTGGGTGCGTTGTTGAAAGAGGGCCGCTGCACCTATACCTCCAAGCACCAGTACAATTACAGCCGCAACAAGCATACGCGGCCGCCCCCACCATGCCGGCATGGTGGACTGGGAAGTGTGTCGTGGCTGTGACGACGCTGTCTCAGAAGCCGAAGCCGTCTTCCTCTCCTGCTCGTATGTCCCAGGGATTACAGGGATATCGAATCCTCGGAGAGAATCCATCCAGAGCAAAACTGCATCCAAGAGCTTTCTATGAACCCGTTGCCAACGTGGCATGGAGTGCCTGTGGAGCCGGAAGGTTACTATCTGACGCATACCGCACTGCGTGCATCTCACCTTGAAAGTGCCAGACGACGGCGCTGCCTTCAGCCCTGACCCACAGGCATAACAGTGGATGCAGTATCCGGGGGCGAGGGTTACCGGGCACCAGCGTCTTACGGGACGCTGCGCGTGGATGAGCATCTGAAGGCGCGCCAGATACGCAATGTCTTCGCGGTTGAGGTAGCCCAGCTCGATGATTGTCCTTTGGCCTCTCCCGATATACTCTTGCAGGCAGGCCTGATGGAGGCTCTTGCCGAAGCCTGCTAACACAGCAACGGCGTCAGTCAACTCCTCGTTCGCACGAGTTGGCTCCGTGCTGACACTACACAGGCCGAGCAGGATGTGTGCCACTTCGTGCGCCACGATGGCATGAAGGGCCACTTTACTATTCCTGTGATGACGGTCGATCTCGATAAACCAGGTACCATTACGGGCAAAGACGTGCCCCGCACCATCGGAAGGCAGATGCGAAAATTTGACGACTATTCTAGGTCGTTTCAGCCCGTAGCGCTCTACTACAAACCGAATAATTGATTTTACGTACTCAAGCTGCGGGTCTTTATGGGTGCTCTCGCCAGGCTCGGTGTGGCCCGCCGCGTGTCGCATGTCCCGCGTGAAGACCGCTGGCAGTGCCCTAAGGGCAATTCTCTCTTTACCGAGCGCCTGAGTACTCAGGCGCAGATATTTCTGGAGTACCAGGCGTCGTTCCCCGTAAATCATCGTAGTCTGTGCTTAGTATGAGTTTCGTGCCCTAGGCGCGCGGCAAGAGGGAGAGCCTGTTCGGGCTCCTCGTCAATTTTCGGCCAGCTCTGGGGTGAACCGTGGGGCCTCGATCACTGTATCGGCCACTCCGGATAAAAACCTGAATCCTCGCATACTGCTTTCCTCCAGTGCTCAGGTGCTTTTGCCCCGCACAGAGGCATCTGGGTGGCCGACACCATGATCAAAGCCGCTGCCTGCTGCGTTGACAGAAGGCGGCTACGGAGGTGGCCAGCGCGTCAGCGGACCGCTACGTGGCCCGGGGGTAGCGAAGGCTGAAATTCTGGCCAAGTAGTTTTATGCCAGCAATTGTCAGGAGTTATGAGTGGTCTACACATGACCACTGCATTTCGCAGAACGGTAGAAAGGCGTAATAAAAGAGTCTGGTGGCCCATCTTACCGACAGAAATCAGGGCGAAACGCGCCCCATTTCGTCTCATCGCACCGTTAGACGAAAAGCGCACCGCCTACTTGGCCAAAAAATTGACCTTCGCTACCCCCAGGCCTACGTACCTGCTGCAGATAGATGATCATGGTAGTGACCGCTATGGTCGGCGCGCTCGCGCACCCGTGCTGCCTGCTGCAGCGGTGCCGCCAGTGGCCCGGGCGCCTCAGACATACCCCCGGCGTGGGCTTATACGCACACGAGCGGGTAGAAACGCCCGAGTGGGGACCCAAAAAATCAACTCTATAGTATAAAAAGATCTAATATGGAGGCTAGATAGAAGCCCCAGAGGGCGAGAGCGTGCACGGTCACAGAGCGCAAGTGCCCCTGCGCCCCTGTAATAGAGATAGTTGTACCAGGCTCTGGACCTCGCCCCGCGCCAGTGGCCCACGCTGCGCCAGCTACGGCCGTACCACCTGCATTAGATGGACTGTACCAGGGTGACTCGTTCTCCCTTTTGGCTTATGTCAATATAGAACTCTATAATATAATAATCCTAGTTCTATATATCTCACGTGAGCTATGGTATGCGCAGCTTCTGAGAGGGTGATGTATACACGAGAAGGGCAGCACATGAGCCGCTGGGGTGTAATACTTGTGACGCTGTGGGTTGGAGTGCTTTCTGGGGCAGCACACGCTGGCGATACCCGGGCAGCGCCACCGCACCGTCTGGAGAAGCAGCAGACCGGCGTTGCGCAGGAAAAGCCTGTCAAAGGACAAAACCTGCGCCATGAGGTTCGATGTGAGAAGCTGGACTGGGACAAGTTCGTCAAGGACAGCCTTCCGTCAGATGATGAAGTACAACAGCTACGGCAGAGGGCTGAGCAAGGCGATACAGATGCACAACTCAGACTTGGGCGTATCTATGAGTCGAAAAACTATGCTGAGGCGATGCAGTGGTATCGGCGCGCGGCTGACCAGGGGGATGCTAAAGCCCAGTTCATTCTCGGGGTCAGATATAAACGCGGATCATTGAAGGATGCCATTATATATCCGCCGAACTATGCTGAGGCGGTCCAGTGGTATCGGCGCGCGGCTGACCAGGGACACGTCGATGCCCAGTTTAGCCTCGGACTCATGTATGAGGTCGGCTATCCAGATGTATCCCAGGACTATACCGAAGCGGCGAAGTGGTATCGACGTGCGGCTGACCAGGGACACGCTAGCGCCCAATTTTACCTCGGATTCAGTTATGCTCACGGTGAGGGCGTGCCGCAGAATTATACCGCAGCGAGGCAGTGGTACCTTCGAGCCGCCGCGCAGGGGGGCACTGAAGCCCAGAACCACCTCGGCGCTATGTACGAATTGGGGCAAGGTGTGCCACAGGATTATGCCCAAGCGATCGCGTGGTATCGGCGCGCCGCCGACCAGGGAGACGCTAGCGGCCAGCTCAATCTCGGCTTCATGTATACGCAAGGGCACGGCGTGCCGCAAAGCTATGCCAAAGCTGCCATGTGGTATCAGCGTGCCGCTGACCACGGAAACGCCGCAGCTCAGTACTTCCTTGGAGGCATATATATTGACGGTCATGGCGTGCCGCAGGATTATGCTCAAGCAGTCACGTGGTATCGACGAGCTGCTGACCAGGGAGACGCTAGCGCCCAACTCAGCCTCGGCTTCATGTACTTTGACGGCCGCGGCGTGCCACAGGATTTCGTCCAAGCTCATCTCTGGTTCAATCTCGCCGTCGCTCGCCACGCGCCTGGGGCAACCCGCGACACCGCTGCCCTTAACCGTGACACTGTGGCGCATAGGATGACTCCTACACAACTGGCCCGTGCACAAGAGCTTGCCAGCCAGTGGCTGCCTCACATAGAAACATTTGCAAGATCATCCTGCCCGTGACCGCCAGCGCACCACGCTACCGCCTATCCGCGCAACTCTGGTAGGCCCGCCAGCATGTCAATCGACGTTCCCAACCCCCAGGCCAACCTCCAGGCTGTATCAGAGGCTCATCTCATGCCCCCGTGCCCCCTTTTCGATCATGCTGATCGTGCTCTGCGTCAGCCCCGACCGCGCGGCCTGCTGCTGCTGCGTCCAGCCCCTCAAACTCCGGCACCGGCGCACGCGCTCCCCAATGGACTCAAGTGCTGGCGCTGGCGACGGTGCTCTGTTCGCCGTAGGTACACACTCAGCCATATCTCACCCCCTTCTACATGATGCGTTGACCGCATAACCACAGCCTAACTGTAGCACAGCAAACCATAGCGGCGTGGGTGGTGGAAGGTGCTCACGTGATAAGGAAGGCGGTGGGGTGATAATACTTTTGGCGATATCACATTAGCCGTTAAGACTGGGCGCACGCCGCCGCTGGTGACACCGTCATGCTGGGCGGTCATCAGCCGCGTTTAAATAGTTTCAAATGAGGAGCCTGTCTCCTCACGCGTGTGGTCCACGGTTGATTAGTTCGATCCCTATAATTATGCTATTAGATGGTTCACGCGCGTGGGTCCACGCCGCATTTAAGACACCGCCGATAGGCGCGCTCGACTTCTTTCCAACTCTCCGCCCAGCGCACAAGCTCGGCGTATGCCCGGGCGCGCTGATACGTGGCCAGCGCCTCCACCTGCTCCCGCGCCAGGGACTGCGCCTGCGCTGTGTCCTGCTCCTGGACCTGCGCTGCTGCCCGGGTCTTAGCCTGCGCCAGGGCCTCCGCACGCGCTGCCGCCTGGGCCTGCGCTTGGCGCTTGACCTCGGCACGACGCCGATTGCTTTCGGCAATGCGCTGCCGGCCTTCTGGCGTTCGTGGCCCGGTCGACAGGCCTCCGTGGACCCGGCATGTTGTATTGCGGGCGCGGTCCTGCGCCGTATCCCACGCCACTTTTGCCTGACAGCGGCGCCCATCCCGCCGGCGGGCCATACAGCGTGGCCGCAGGTGGCGCGGCAAACGGCGTGGCCGGCCCTCGGACGCAGGGGGCAACAGGATACGGGCCATCGTACGGGCAAAGTCGAGCTGCTGCTCCGTAGGGAGCGTGCGCGGATCGACGCCCTCGTCGATGAGACGCTGCATGCGTTTTGGGCCGATCTTGGGGGGCATGTGTCACCTCGCATCTATACGCAGCGTGGGGCCAGAGTCCATATCGCGCGCGAGGCAGTATATGGCGCACCATAGGACGCTAGATCAGTTCCAATGGTGGACACCACTTGTCTCCTCAGTGGCACCCTCTTCTCAGGCTGACCTTTACCACGCCTTCGTCAACCACAGGGACAAGGTCGCCTTTGAACACCATGTCGAGCACCACAGCGCCCATACGTATCTGCTGCGCCCAGGTGATAAAGACCATCAGGTCGTCTTCGAGCACCTCCGTTTTGCCCTGGACGAACACCGCGCACAACCGCTGAAGTTCCTCAGGAGTGAACGCCTCCGCTGGCCGGCGTGGCTTGACTCGCGCGCCAACTGTGCGCGATACTTGCAGCTTGCTCATTGCGTTGTCTCCTCTGTGTATACCGGGGCAGGCGTTCACGGCGCCTGCCTGCGATGCCTACGCATCCGTTATCGGGAAAGCTCAACATGCTCCCCGGGGGGGATGGTGGGGATAGAGGGGATAACTCCCCTCGCCGTGCGAGAAATGGCAGAGAGGTGTGTGACAAATACAGAAAAGCTACAGGAAACATCCCCACCATCCCCACCATCCCCTCCGGGGATTACACGGTCTCCACCACCCATTGGGCTACACCCTTATAGGTGCCGTCCTTCTTAAACCTTTTGCGGTTCACCACACGTCCCTGAATACTCCGCAAGACCTTGCCAAGTATCTGGGTACTGAGCCGTTCGCCGTTATATAGCCCATCGTAGGCGCCGAGCGCGTCGCGCAGCTCGTTCCACTTATTCGTCGGGTTGCGTGGTGGGGCCGCATACAGGCCGATATCTTGGACGACCCGATTGAGGGTGACACCCGTGTGCGGGTTGGGATAGCAGGCCTCCCAGCAGGCGAGTAGCGTCGTCAACCGTTCATACTGCGGGTCGCTCTCGGCTTCGAGATCCTTGCGCCCTTCACACGGGTCGGCCTCCCCAGCCCACATGAGCGCTTGCCGCACGAAGGCAGACCACTCCTCAAAGCTGCCCAGCGGGGTAATGCCTTGTGCAGGACAGCCCGCGGCAAAGTAGGCTTTCAGGATCGTCAGGGCGGCGATGGTCAGACGCGGCCACGTCTGCTGCATCCACGGCACGAGCTCCTTGATACGGAAATTGGTCCGCTCCTCGGGCTTTTCCATGCCGGGGTCGATGACAATGGGGACCGAGCGCCGGGCGGTATCGCCCTGGAACTGGAGGTTGTTGCCACTCGCGAAAAACACAGCATGCATAGGCACTTCCAGGCTGACGTTTTTCCCGAGCAAGCGGTCCGAGAAGGTGGGAGCGGTCAAGGCGAGGTCGAGTGGAGCCGAGCCGAGCGGATACAGCACGTTATCAATATGCACGAGGGCTATCCCATCCAGGCCCAGCGTTAAGAGCCGTTTCCGTTCCTCCTCTTCATCCCGGGTCTGTGCCCACCGGGGGGCCTGGCGGCCGGTCGCGATGATGCTGATCACATCGATCAGCAGGCCTTTCCCAGAGGCGCGCACCGTCGAGCTCACCGCAAACAGCGGCACATTGCCCTGAATCGTAAAGCGACAGACCAAGGAGAGGGTGGCAGCTAGGGCGGTGCTGCGGTGCCAGGGCTGCATGAAGGGGAAATCGAGCAGAGGCTCTTGCAGTTGCCCAATAGCGGCACGGGCATCATCCACGGAGGGGTGCAGCTTGAGCGGCGGAAAGACGATGCCGCTGGTGTCGAGATAGAGTCCGGTATCGGAATCATAGCCCGGCGTGTCGAGCACGCTGCCATCGGGCCGCAGGGTAGGCGCATGGATGAGCCCTTCGAGGGGTGCAAACGCCCACTCTCCCCGGCTCAGTAACACTTTGATGGCCCACTCCGGCGGAAGCGCCGCTTTCCAGGCCTTGGAACGCTGGTCGTAGACCTGCCACTCAGCGGCCTGTGCCGCGAGTTCCAGGAGCCGGGCCTGACTGACGTTGAGGATTACTGGCAGGTCCTGGGGCCGGCGCAGCCACTTCGGGGGCCGGACACCCCGCGCAATCACACAGAGCCGCCGGGCGCGTTGAAAGAGCACCGGCGTGTCCGGTTGTGCGCCTGGCAGGTGCCAGGGGTCTGGCCGCAACCGTTGGAGCGCCGCTTCCAGAGATTTCACCACAAAGGGGAGGTCAGCCGTGATATGAATCGACAGCTTCTGGCCCGGTGGCGCTCCCTGGGGCGCGCCAGCGGACGCAGCACTTTGCCCCTGGGACGGGCCGGGTGAGCTGGGGCCGGGGGTGCTTGCCGCGGCTCCGGTTGTACTCGTCTGGCCACTATTAGTAACAGTAATGTGGGGCGGTGATTGATGCTTGGCCTTGGCCCGAGCGATCTCCCGTGCCACCCAGGTCTTGGTGTGGTCCCAATAATGGGGATTTCGGGCATTTTGCTGACTGAGCACCTTGTCGCTGATGCCATACCGCTTGTCCATGACCACGCCGGCAATGGTGGCGTCGTCATGGCCCGCACCCAGCAGAGCCTGGATCACGGCGAAGAGCGCCCGGCTGCGGTCGGGGGTCCCATTTGGATAGCAGTAACGTGTTGGGGTGTCCGGATCCTCTCCCGTCTGGATCAGGGACATGATGCGGGGCGATACCTTGAGGTCCGGGAGATTGACATCGGGGAGAGTATCCGGGAGATCGACACCAGCCACAGGGGTATTGTCCCGTGTTGCGCCCATCGCCCGTAGCCAGTCGGACAAGGGCGCCAGGGGGACGTCATCTGGATGGCTGGAGGCTTCCCACTCATAGGTGTTGCCGGAGTAATGCAGACTGGGAGGCGCGACAATCAGGGCGCCATCGGCTTGCAGGTTGAGCCCTGGGCCTGGGTCAAATTTCCGCAGTGGGCCATCGAGGGCAAAATAATGATGAGGCCCTTTGCCGCCAGAAATCACCATCGGGGTAGCAGGGAGTGGACCATAGGCATGTACGAGGTCCTCCAGGGCGAGATCGCCACCGTTGCGGGGGTCGACATCGAGCACGCCGAGACCGGAGCGCTCCCCGGTGAGAATGCCCACATTGGCATAGGGCCATTGCATCCACCACTGGTGAATTTGGGCAGGATCGATGCTGGCAGCGTTGGCCCAGTCCGCAATGCGCGGGTGTTTGCCGGGTTTCTTGCACTGCGGGTTGCCACAGGAACAATACCCCTGTGTGACGTCGTGCAGTGGGATGCCGTACCACTTCCGAGCGGCATAATCGAGGGCGGCGTCCATAAGTTCCTGGGTAGTTGGGGGTGTCGTCACGGTCGCCCCTCCTGTACCACAGGACGTGGCCTGCTAGGTCCTAAGCAGCGGGGGCCAGGAGGTAGCCACTGAGGGCAGATGAGGATGGGTGTACAAAAGACACTATCTAGGCTATACTTTGGCATCACAGTCCTTTCGTGGCTCCTTGAGCAAGAGCCGACAGATGCCCACACGGGAACCCACACCGTCGTGGGCGTTTGTGCTTCTGGCACGCGTCGAAAGGAGTGGCGAGTCCAAGCGGGGTGAAAGCAATGCATCTGGCACTACAGGCAGACGTAGGCTAAAATCCATCCGGGTCCACACTCATGGGCGCCTACCAAGCTACCCCGCTGAAGGGCTCGCCCGCTTCCGTGTTAGCAGCACGGGAGTGGGCACCTTCAGACTCTGCCGTTGTCTACTCAACTGCTACGGATTCTTCTAGGGCACTCTGCACGACCTTCCGAAGCCGCCGCCGTTCCTGCTGGCGTGCGTCAAACTCGAATAGCAACCTCGCCAGAAATCGACCAGTGGCTCTGCGACCAGGTGGACAATAGTGGCGGAGGACTTCGACCGCCTCCGCGTCGATCGTGGTGTTAATGACCACGGCGTCAGCCCTCCTGTGGGCATAGGGGGTGTCAGGAGCTCCGACTTTAGTCATATCCTCTCCTCAGTTTTTGCCAAAAAAAAAGCCACCCTGAGCACCGTATTGGCGCTTCAGAATGGCTTTAGCTCGGGGGGCACGTGTCCGTTTCCGGGTCCGTGTGCCGCCGTCCTGGGTCTTCCAGCCTCATTATTCAGGGACGCTGCCAGAGACCGCAGGGAAGTCCAAAAATCTCCATAATGACAACGATGATGGCTGTAAAACGCACCGAAATCATACTACTTCAAATGTTATGATGCAACATACATTAATGGGCTTGCGTTTTTATTCTTTATGACTTTATTTGTTCCCTTATTACATGTGCCAATGGCGCTGGCGTCCATCGCGTGCACGGTACCCTGGGGGCCTACAGATGTCCGGTTCCGGTGCTGGTCCCGGCGTCCGAGCCAGCGTGCACCTGCGGCGGCAGCCTGTGGACAACGCGCCAGCCCATACCCCCGATACTATATCAACGGCCTATAATGCTGGCTGAGGAGGACAGAGCTTCGAGAGTTCGATATACACGTTCGCTTTTTTCCCGATTTGCCGAACGGGTTGAACGAACATGGCGGGGGACATTGTGGTTCCCATCTCGCCGCTTTCCACTCTGTCTCTGCTTGAGGGGATATGTTCCCCACGTCAGGCCGTAGCCGTGGTTCGGGAAATCGACCGGTTGTTCCAACCATATTAGCCAACCCGTTTTTCAACGTGCTCGATGGGAGTAGGACTTAGAACGGGGAGGAAATCCCCTGTTTAGGGGGTGGTTTGCGTTAAGAAAGATCTCTGAAAGAGATCCAGTTAATCCGTTAAGGAAACGCCATCGCATGTAGAATCAAAGACTTTGCATTCCTCCGTGCAGTTGATACCACGATAGTTTGCAGTTGATACCACGATAGTTCCTGCAGTTGATACCACGTGAATCACAATAAACTAGATCATCGGTAATACAGGCTTGATACGGCGCTTTCGTAGCTCCACACCTATCGCTCCCTCATGCCCTGGAGGTAGACAGCTTCGGCGAATGAAGTGCAAGATTTCCTCGTCGTACTCGTTGTGGTGAATCGATAGCCAATACTCGGGGAGGCTTTGTCGCTCAGCAATCCTGCGTATATGCATGGCGAAATTGGCAAAGCGGTCAGTACTACCGCTCTTCTCATAGAGCTGGCGGAACGTAAACGACCAACCTGTTTTTTGCCTCCCCCCGTGCTTCCTGACGACTCGATAGAGCCAGCGCTCAATACCGCTGGTCAGGTCAAAGTAGGCTGGATCGATGCTCAACACAAGCCGCTGGTTGATAATGCCGTCATAGAGCCAGTCGGGCAAGATAAACTCCAGGCCCAGGGAACGGCCTTGCTCGTCAGTGATTTCTTTCCACTCATTAAGCCAGCCAAAGTGATGGTACTCCTTCCGCTTGCCCTGTCGTATGCTGGTGACAACGTTTGTGGATCGCAGCCTATGCAAGGCCGCTTTTAACTCCTGATAGTCACGGCCGCTGGTCCCACGTCGAATGAAGGTCAGCAGGTCATAGGCCGACAGCCGAAAAAAGCGCGATGTCTTCATCCCTCTGCTGAGGGCCTCGGTAATCTGACTAGCTGCCCAGATGAGAATATCCGCGTCCCATATGGTCGCCATGCCGTATTCTTCTGGTGCAGTAACCTTGATGTAATTCTCCCCTACTCTGTACTCGATCGGTGTGGTGCGCTTATTTTTCGATAGGCTAAAAAATGGGCGCTCCATCAGGTCTTGCT
>WNFE01003804.1_pt1 | contig 12612 bp, 10 predicted proteins | sample 5400451 | NCBI WGS metagenome assembly WNFE01 (sample SAMN13153344, study PRJNA577476) | soil metagenome | isolation source: 200 cm saprolite under Douglas fir tree site 2 hole 2 | place: USA:California | collected 2015-04-18
ATCAACAAAATGGACGGCAGTCCGTTCGACGAAGACGAATTGTTCCTGCTGAACGCGATTTCCGAAACCGCCGCCATTGCCCTGAACAATGCCGGGCTTCTGCAGGCGGAACGCAAGGTAGAAATTCTGCAAACGCTGGTGCATGTGAGCGGCGAGATTACGTCCACGCTCAACCTTGACCGCGTTCTGCAGGCTGTGGTCAACACGCCCAGCGCGGTGATTCCCTATGAACGGGCCTCGGTTGCGCTCGACGAGCGTGGCAAGTTGCGCTTGAAGGCCATCTCGGGCATGGAACAAATCAATCCTGGAGCGCGCGAGATCGCGCAACTCGAGGACGTGATTCCCGCGGTGTCTGGCGGCAGCGGCGCCGTCTTCATCGCCCAGCGCGAAGACCAGATTGACGCTCCCGAAGAAGCGATGAAGGCGCCGTTCCGCAAGTATTTTTCCGAGACCGGGATGCGCGCCTTCTATGCGCTCCCCCTCGCCGACGATGAAGGCCGGCTCGGAATCCTGTTATTCGAAAGCAGCGACCCCGACTTTCTCAGCGAAGCTCATCTGGAGATGATCCGGGTTCTTGCCGGACAGGCAACCGTCGCCGTGCGCAACGCTTCGCTCTACAAAGAAGTCCCGTTCATCGGGCTGCTCGGGCCGATTCTGCAAAGGAAGACGAAATTTCTGGCCCTCGAAAAACGCCGCCGGGCGCTGTTGGTGGCAGGCGTGGCGGCGCTGGCATTGTTTCTGGCGATTTTTCCCGTTCCAATGCGCGTTGATGGAGCTTCCACCGTGGCTTCCGCACGCTCGGCCCAGGTGCAGCCGGAAGTCGACGGCGTCGTTCGCCGGGTCTACGTTCGCGAAGGTGACCACGTACAGCGCGGCCAGGTGCTCGCTGACCTGGAAGATTGGGATTACCGCGCCGCTCTCGCCGGAGCACAAGCCAAGTACCAAACCGCGACCATGGAAATGAACCGCGCACTTGCCGCGAACGATGGCGCCCAGGCCGGCATCCAGGGCGTGCAAGCCAGGTATTGGGCTTCGGAGGTGGACCGCGCCCGCGAGCGATTGGAGAGAACGCACCTGCATACGCTCTTGGATGGCTGGGTCACCACTCCTCACGTTGAAGACTTGACCGGCCGCCGCCTCGCAGCTGGAGACACGTTTGCCGAAGTGGCGGACAGTTCGCAGGCTCGGGTCGATGTTGCCATCGATGAGTCCGAAATCTCTCTGCTTCGTCCCGGCTCCCCCGCTGCCATCAAAGTGGAGGGTTTCCCGACGCAGACCTTTCGCGGCAACGTCGCCGTCGTCAGCCCCAAGAGCCAACCCGAAGGCGATGTGCGGTTTTTCTACGCCCGCGTCGATGTCCCGAATCCCGACGGCCGCCTGCGTCCAGGAATGCAGGGACGGGGGAAAGTTTCTGTTGGGTGGCGTCCCATTGGCTACGTGTTTTTCCGGAGCCCGTTTATGTGGCTCTATTCCAAGCTGTGGTCATGGTTTGGATGGTGAGGGTTGGATGTGGAGCGACGGGCGTCTCGCCCGTCGAGAGGCAACGAGGCTGGGCGGGGGACGCCCGGCGCTCCAGCAGCAAAGCAAGAAGTCAGGAACACGCGATGATGAACTCGAAAACGGTGGCGAAGATTTTACTAACACTGGCGCTCACACTCGCCCTGCTACAGTTCGGCTGCAGCGACTCGAGGCCCGCCAGAGTCAAAGCCGCGCCTCGGCCCGTCGCCAACGCGCCCGCCGCTCCTCCTCTTCCTTCCGATCATGCGTCCGATCGTGAGCCTTTCTTTGTCGCTTCCGGACCGCTCATCGTTGAGCACCAGGTGGACGTTGCCACCCAGCGCGACGGAGTCGTCGCCGAAGTTCATGCGGAACCTGGTTTCCTGGTTCGCCAAGGCCAGCTTCTTGCCCAACTCGACGGTCGCCAGGCGACCGCCGACCTCGATGCGGCGCGCGCCCGCACCCGCAGCACCGCAGCCGACCTTAAGAACTGGGAAGCGGAAGCCAAGGTGCTCGAAGCCGACGCCGAACGCGCGCGCAAAATGTGGGAAGCACAGCTCATCACCAAAGAGCAGTTCGACCACGCGCACTACAAAGCCGAATCGGACCAGTGGGACGTCAAGCGCGTGCAGGAGATGCTCGTCAACGCGCAACAGACCGAGCGCTCGCTCGAACTGGAGTTGGAAAAAACTCGCATCCGCGCCCCGTTTTCCGGAATTGTGGCGCGCCGCTATATTCGCGCCGGGCAACAGGTCAACCGCGGCGACCGCATGTTCTGGGTGACGGAGACTTCGCCGCTGCGGGTGAAATTTACTCTCCCAGAGCGCTTCGCCGGCAAAATCCAGCGCGGGCAAATCCTCGAAGTCACCTCGGCCGACCGCGGAGGCGCCCGGTACAGCGCCAAAGTGATGGAGATCAGTCCGGTCGTCGATCCTTCCAGCGGCACGATTGAAGTTCTCGCCCAACTCGTTGGACCCACAAAAGATCTGCGGCCCGGCATGACCACCAGCATCCGCGTTCCGAACCTGCCATGAACCTTGCAGAAGCACTGGATGTTCTTCCCGAGATAACCACGCCCACCAAGCGAAAGCGGATATTCAAGATAGATCCACGGCTGGTGGGCCGCGAGCACATCGAGGAGGACGGACCGATATTCCTCGCGCATGTGCCGGGATCGGTAGACCTCTTTCGGCTGACGCCCGAACAATGGAAACTCGCGCATCTCTTCGATGGTGAAAGGTCGAACGCGGAAATTGCCGGGTTATTCCTGTCGGAGACTGCCATCCAGTTGAGCGAGGAGGATGTCCAGAGTTTCGCGGAGACGATGGAGGACTCCAACTTCTGGTACCAGTCTCCGCAGGAGAAAAACGCCGCGCTTATGCAGAAGTTGCGCGACCGCCGCAAGAAGCAGAAGAAGGCCAAGGCTGGGGACATGGCGCACATCGTGGTCGCGCATTGGGATGCCGATGCATTGGTTGAGATTGGGCACCGCAAACTCCAGTTCGTCTACACGCCGTGGGTTACGGCCCTGACGCTCGTTGCCTTTGCCTTCATGGCCTCCATCTTTTTCACGCATTGGTCTCAGATCGGCGCGGACACGCTCGAATACTACACATTCACCGATAAGTCGGCCGCCGATCTCGCCGAATTCTGGATCCTGTTCTTCATCATGGCCTTCTTTCATGAGTCGGCGCACGCAATCACGTGCAAACACTACGGAGGCGGCGTCCACGCCACCGGGTTTCATCTGATCTACCTGACGCCCGCGTTTTTCGTCGATGTCACCGAGGTCTGGGTCTATGCCAACCGCTTCCAGCGCGTCGTAACCGCGCTGGCGGGCATCTGGACGGAATTGATAATCTGCTCCCTCGCCACCCTGGTCTGGTGGGGGACGCCGCCAGGCGGCTCCATTCACGATCTTGCCTACAAGGTCGTCTTGATCGCGGGAATAGCCGTCGTCCTCATGAATCTCAACCCGCTGATCAAGCTCGATGGCTATTACGTCTTGTCGGAAACTCTTGGTATCGACGAGATCAAGGAGCGCTCTACCGCGCTGGTAATGGGCTGGGTGCAGAAACACATTTTCCGGCTTCCCGTTGAAGTCCGCTATGTCCGTCCGCGGCTGCGCTGGCTTTTCGTGCCCTACGCCATCCTTTCCGGCATCTACAGCTACCTGCTTCTGTACGCCGTTGCCAGATTTGCGGGGAACGTATTCCGCCACTACAGCCCGGAATGGGCGTTCCTCCCCACGATTTTGGTGGCGTTCCTGATCTTCAAGTCCAGACTTATAAAGCTGGGGACATTTATGCAAACCGTATACACGGATAAGCGCGACCCCGTGGTCCGATCCATGACACCCGCGCGCATCGCGATCTTAGCTACGGCTCTTGTTGCGCTGCTCGGTATTCCCTACTTACGAGACACGGTGCACGCGAGATTCATTCTCGAACCGGTGCAGCGCGCCGTGGTCCGCGCCGAAATCCCCGGAACTGTGGTCGAAGTGTTCGTACACGAGGGACAGAAGGTGGAGCCCGGCAATCAACTCCTGCGCCTGCGCAATCTTGATCTGGAGTCGCAACAGGCGCTGGTGGAGGCCGATCTGCAACTGGCGCGCTCCCGCAACACCGAGGCGCAGATGCACTACACGGGTGCGGCAGGGATGGAACAGGAATTTCAACGGAGCCGCGAGAAAAGTCAACTGCTGGCCCAGGAGGCGAGCCAGTTGCAATTGCGCAGTCCCATCGCTGGCAGCGTAGTAAGCCCTCGCCCCGCGGATCTGCTGGGTTCGCATCTCAATGCCGGCGTCACCGCGGTTGAGATCGCGGATATTTCATCGCTGCGGGCACGCTTGTACGTTCCGGAATCTGAAATGCGCGAGGTGAGGCTCGGACAGGCAGTCAGCCTTCGTCTGGATTCTTCTTTCCGGTCAATCTCGGGGGTGGTCGGCGAGATCGCTTTGGCGTCTTCGGAGGTGGAGCCGGGCCTGGCGCCGAAATCCGAATATAAAGGACTGGTTGCGCCACGCTACTACGCGGTCACGGTCCAGGAACCGAACTGGGAAGGCAAATTAATGTATGGAATGACCGGCACGGCCAAGATCTACACTGTGCGCCGCAGCTTCGCCGGACTGGCTTGGCGAACCGCCAGCGATTTTGTCAGACGGAAACTCTGGTAAACGCCGACAGAAAAAGCTAAAGGGCCGCGCAGTCCCCCACCGCACGGCCCGAAGCCAGTTACAACACCTTGAAACTCTCGAATTATCTTGCGAGTCCAACGTTCGTCTGCTTATTTCTTGCTGAATCTCTTGCTGAGCGTCTTGCTGAATTTCTTGCTGAACGACACCTTGCTCAACTTCTTACTGAACGACACCTTGCTGAGTCCAACACTCGGCTTGCTGGAGACGGCCGGGCTGGTCGGGGTGGTGGCGATGAGGGCCTTCTTGGTGGCCGTCATGTTGTTAATCAGCGACTTTTTTTCGATACTCATGATTTTAATTTCCTCCGCGGAGTTTTTCAGTCTGGACATTTTGACCGCGGGAGTTTTTCTTCGCCCCGCCTGTCTGCCACTGACTAATGCACGAGCCATGCCAAACCGCACCGCGCCAATAGCGACATGACCCCGCCAGCGGCTCCCAATCGTTTCAGCAAGATACGAAGACCTGCCTCTCATACCGGAGCAGATGCGCAGCGCGTCCCGCTCGTTGGGTTAATAATTAACCGCCAGGAGGTTGTTTTTTTACCTTTATGCCTCACCCGGCTCCTTAATTCCGAAGCCCATACTTGCGACAGAGATACTTCATCTTTTGCCCGTCCATCCGGAGCAGGGCCGCCGCCGCCGTCTTCTTCCCCCCGGTCCGCCGCAGCGCCGCTTGCAGGTACGCAACTTCGATCCGCGCCATTTCCTCATCAAACGAAAGCCCCTCTTCCGGGATCAGCAGAGACTCCTGTTTCGCCGAACTCGTGTACAGAATCCCCTGCGGCAGATGTTTCACCGCGATGTTCGAGCCCGGGACCATCAGCACCAGCCGCTGCATCAGGTTTTCCAGTTCGCGCACGTTGCCCGGCCAGTGATAGTCCTCCAGCACCTCCAGCGCCTCGGTGTCTATGGTCTTCGCCGGCAGACTGTTCGCCGCGCAGTAGAAACGAAGAAAGTGATCCACCAGCAGCGCGATGTCGCCTTCCCGCTCGCGCAGCGGAGGCAGAACAATCGGAATCACGTTGATCCGGTAATAAAGGTCTTCGCGGAATTTTCCCGCATGCACCGCCTGCTCGAGATCCTCATTGGTCGCCGTGATCAGGCGAAAGTCGATCTTCCTCGGCACTTTCCCTCCGAGGCGCTGCACCGCGTGCTGTTCCAGAACACGCAGCAGTTTGCTCTGCAGCGCCAGCCCCACCGTGCCGATCTCGTCGAGAAACAGCGTGCCCCCATGGGCCATCTCGATGTGACCCGCGCGGGATTGGTGCGCTCCCGTGAACGCCCCCTTTTCGTGCCCAAACAACTCCGATTCAATCAGCGTCTCCGGCAACGCCGCGCAGTTCACGCTGATAAACGGCTGCTCGCTCCTCGGGCTGTTGGCGACGATGGCCCGCGCCACCAGTTCTTTTCCCGTGCCGCTTTCACCCCGAATCATCACCGTCGTGTTGCCGTTCGCCACCCGGCTGAGCGCGTCATACACCCGATGCATGGCTTCGCTGCCGCCGATCAGCTCGCCGAAGGAATACCGGCTCATCGCCTCTTCGCGGACTTTTCGCCCGTCGATCTCGCGGCGGCGCTGCTCGAGCGCGCTCTGCAGGAATCCCTGCACCTCGGCGAACTCCACCGGCGCCGTGAAACACTGTGCGATTCCCGCTGCCAGAAACTTGCGCCGCCACACTTTGGTCAGCGACTGGATCAGGCCAATCAGCACCAGGTCCTCATCCCTCGCACGCAGCTGGCCGACCAGTTCCACCATCGGCTCGGCAGACCCGTCTGGCGTGTCCAGATCCAGGATGACGGCTTCCAGCGGAACTTCGTTCTGCAGCGCCAGCACGCCCTCGGCCGCGTCCAGCAGGGTGATATGAAAATCCGAGGCCAGGCTTTCTTGAGCGGCCAGCATGACCGACTCGTCCGTGGTCATCACGGCAACACGCGCGGCGGCGCTGCCGAATGAGACGTCGATTGACACGCGAGTGGGCTCCCAAAACGCTGCCTACCGTGGGATGGAGGCGAGCGCAAATTGACCGCAGATTATTATAGGTTAATTTTTAACCTACCGGCAGGGAAAAAACACCCCAAACAAAAGGCATCGAGCCGGGGACCGCACTACTTTTTCTTCACGTGTTTCGCGGGAGGTCCTCCCAGGATCGCCAGCAGCGGCCGCGCCGATGCCGGTGGCGCCACTTTTCCCTCCCGCACGATTTCCTTGGCGCTCAGCTCTTTCCCGTACAGGGCCTTGTTGGCACCATCGTCGGATCGCAACGTCGAACCCTCCAGCGACACTCCCGCAAACAGTCCCTGCGATCTGGAATACGACAGAATCTCCGCCTTCATGACGATATCGGTTTCTGCGGAAGCGGCGCGTCCCACCGGCCCGGCCGCGACCGATGCGTCCGCTCCCAGCTTCACCTTGCTCGACATCACCGAATTTGCGCCCGACTCATTCATCACCAGCAGCACGAAGTCGGTTGCCTGCGCTCCAATTTGGAAGCCGAAACTCCCGCCCTCCAGCGCAAACATTGCCGGTGCGCCCCACGGGCCCTTAAAATCCTGCCCCTTGTGGCACGTGATCAGTCCCCGCCCGTAGCTCCCGCCTACAATAAACGCCGCCTTCTTTACCGACGGATAGATCACGATGCATTCCGCCTTATCCAGCACATCCTTCGGAATCCCGTCCGGCATGCCGAGGATTTCCTTGATCACGGTCGCGGCTTGGTTGATGCGCTCGTTTTCCTTCTTCTGTCCCACAACCGGCAGCACGCAGACCAGCATGAGGACCACCAGCAACACTCTGTTCTTCATAGACGCTCCTTTTGATCGATGTCTCGACCGGCCTATTTCTTTTCCGCCTGTGGGGGAGCCATATCCTGCGGGAAGCTTTTCAGCGCAACCTCGCGCGAGTGGGACGAAGTCTTCTTCGCTTCGTCGCTTGTGTTCTCGACGAGAGTTCCCCTGAGCACGTAATACGCTTCGTCGCTCCGATTCTTGCCCTCGCCCCGCTCGATCGTCCCTCGAAATTCGAACGATACACCATGCACAATCTCCGTGGTAAACGCGAGTTGATTACCATCGAGCTTACCCCGTTTGAAAAAGTGATCCAGAAAAGCGCCGCGATCGCTCTCCGAGTCGCCGTAGCGCGAAACAAAGCCCGTTACGCGTCCCTGGTCTTCGACGGTGATCTGCACAAACTCGCCGTCGCGCAAAAAACTGTACATGCCCGAGTAATCCGCCCCAGACGTTGCCGGACTCGGGGCCCGGTTCTGCCCCTCCAGTTTCGCCTGCGCGCCCGCAAGCATCAAAGCAAAAAAAACGAAACACGCAAGTCGCAGCGCGCGGAAATGGGTTGTGTGGCTCGCCATGCTCACATCGGAACTCTCAGTATAGCGGTCATTAGAAACCGATCCCATTGTTTTTGGAAGGACGCGGCTTTAACCTCTGAAAACACGATTGGTGCCGGAGGCCGGTCTGTTGTTAAGCTTGGTGCGACATGAAACTCACGATCTTGCTCCGTAGGACAAAACTCCTCTTTGTGCTGGTCGCGGCGGGAATCTTCGCGATGCAGCTCGCCGCGGCACAAAAGAAAGAAGTGGTGTGGAGCGCGGACGAGAAGCCGCTCGCGGACCAAATTCACGGGCTGCGCGGTCTGGCGGATGACGTCCGTGCGGGGACTACGAAAGACCTGGCGCTGAAGATCCGGAAGCTGCCGGCAACCGAGAACAAGCTGCGCCTGGCGGTGAATTTGGCGGGACTTTCCACCGAAGGAGATTTCGGACACGACACGCTGCAGGAAGTGGCGACGACCCTGGACGAGGCTTTGCGCGAGCGGCCGGTGCCTTGGGCAACGGCGAAGGGTTCGGACACGGGCGGGGGCGCCCGCGCCACACGTGCGCCGGCGTATCCATATATTGAGCTCGCCACGCTGGTGCGTTACGAGCACGTCGAGGCCTCGCTGAACAATAATGATGAGCAGTTTCGCGCGGCGATGGCTCGGCTCGAGGCGGATGATCGCAAGCGGGAACATCCGGAGTTTACGCTGAAAGATCTTTCCGGAAAGGCCTGGACGTTTTCGGAACTGCGGGGCAAAGTTGTGCTGGTGAATTTCTGGGCGACATGGTGTCCGCCATGCCGCAAGGAGATGCCGGATCTGCAGACGCTTTACGGGCGCTTTAGTTCGAAGGGGCTGGTGGTGCTGGGCATTTCCGATGAAGAGGCGGCGAAAGTAGAGCCGTTTATCCGCGAGCGGAAGGTTTCGTTTCCCGTGTTGCTCGATCCCGGGCGGAAGGTAAATGAAATGTTTGTGGTGGAGGGGATTCCGAAGAGTTTTGTCTATGACCGCGAAGGCAAGCTGGTGGCGCAGTCGATCGATATGCGGACGCAGAAGCAGTTCCTGGAGATGCTGGGGAAGGCTGGACTGGAGTAGAGACGGGCTTGCCCCGTCTCCCCGGGCAAGAGACGCGGCAAGCGGCGTCTCTACGTGAAAATTTAATCAGTGGAGGGATTAGCAAAATGAAGGTGCGAATTGTTGGCGTGGTGTTTGCGGCATTGATGGTTGCTGCGCTTGCCGTCGCGCAAGAAGCGCCGAAGAAAGACGCGGCGCCGAAGCCGGCGGTTGGGCCCTCGCAGGCTCTGCTGGATAACTGGAATGATGTCGGGCGGAAGCTGATTGCGATGGCGGAAGATTTTCCCGAGGACAAGTACGACTTCAAGCCGGTGCCCGCGCAGCGAAGTTTTGCTGAGCAACTGCTGCATGCGGCGAATGCGAATTACTTCTTCACGAACCCGGCGATGGGTCTGAAAATGCCCGCCGAAGAAGATCCCAAGCGCGACCAGTTCAAAACGAAAGCCGCGGTGGTCGAGTTTGTGAAAAAAGCGTTTGCCGACGGCGCGGCCGCGATCAAGCAGAAGGGCGATAAGGGGATGAGCGATTTGATCGTCGATCCGTTCGCAAATCAGCAGGTGCGGGTTTCCGATATGGCGTGGGGCCTGCTCGAGCACTCGGGAGAACACTACGGGCAGTTGGTGGTGTATTACCGCGTTGCCGGATTAGTGCCACCGGAATCGCGTCCAAAAAAGTAGTCCAGGCGCTGATACCATACTCTTCGTGCGCCCGCTGCTCGACGTCCGCGACCTGACCATCGAGTTCCCGCAATCCCGTGCTGGGCGGGCGCTTTCGTCCACTCGGGCGGCTACGGCTGCCGCGCCCGTGACTGCGGTGAGCAGCCTTTCGTTCTCCATCGCTCCCGGCGAAGTCCTCGGTTTGGTCGGCGAATCCGGATCGGGAAAATCCATCACCTCGCTCGCCATCATGGGCCTGCTCCCGCCAGCCGCCATCCTCAAGGGCGAAATCACTTTTCAAAATGGCGACGGCGTCCCCACGCATCTCACCACCCTACCTCCCGATCGACTGCGCCAGCTTCGCGGTTCGCGCATCGCCATGATTTTCCAGGAACCGATGACCGCCCTCAACCCCGTCATGCGCGTCGGCGACCAGATCGCGGAAGCCCTGTTGGCCCATGGCGTCCCGAAGTACGTTGGGGACGAATTGCGCCGTAGCCAGGACGAACAGGCATTCCGCGCAACGTTTGCAAGGCCACCCCTTCTGCTGCGGGCTCTGGCCCATTTCGGAGGATTTGGTGTCGAGGTTGGCCTGTCAAAGCAAAAAGCTTGGCAACTCGCCGTCCAGGCTCTCCGCGAGGTTGCCATCCCCGACTCCGAACAGCGCGCCCGCAGCTATCCGCACCAGCTCTCCGGAGGCATGCGCCAGCGCGTCATGATCGCCATGGCCATCGTCAACCGCCCACAACTGCTCATTGCCGACGAGCCCACCACCGCGCTCGACGTCACCATCCAGCAGCAAATCCTCGACCTGCTCAACGACCTCCGCCACAAATTCGGCTTGGCGATGCTTTTCATCTCGCACGATCTCGCTGTGGTCTCGCACGTCGCCGATCGCGTCGCCGTCATGTACGCCGGCAACCTGGTCGAACTCGGCGCGAAGGCCGATATTTTCAACGCGCCCGCTCATCCCTACACGCAGGGCTTGCTGCGCGCGATTCCGACTCTTGCGACGGACCGTGCCCTTCCGCTCTCGACCATCGAGGGCACCGTGCCGCCCATCGCCCAACTTCCTCCCGGATGCCCGTTTGAACCCCGCTGCCCGCATCGCGTTGCCGCCTGCGCCGTACAACTTCCGCCACTTGTAGAAGTCGGTGCCGGACACTGGGCCCGCTGCCCGGTCGTGAATCCGTCCCACAGCCAGTCTTAGGGGCTAGTCAGAAAGATTTAGAAATTGTCATCCCGAGCGAAGCGAGGGATCTGCAGTTCGCCTTCAGCATGTAGAGACGAGGCTTGCCGCGTCTCGACCGGAAATCGGATATCCCGCCTCGTCGTTTCCTCTCCAGAAACGCTATAATCCTCCCTTTGCCGTGCGTATCCTTCTTCTAAGCGACATTCATGCCAACCTCGAAGCGCTGGACGCCTGTCTGGCCGCCGCTCCCGCCCACGACCTCGTCGTCAATCTCGGTGATAATTGCCAAGGCGCGATCTCTCGGACGCGTCTTCGTCCGCGGCAATCACGACAAAGCCGTCAGCGGCCTCATGAATCTCGAGGAATTCAACCCCGTCGCCGGCCTCGCCACTCTGTGGACGCGCGACCAGCTCACCGCCAAGAATCTCGACTGGCTGCGCGCGCTTCCCCAGGGCCCCATCCACCTCGACGAACTCCCCGGCATCCAGTTCGTCCACGGCTCCGCACTCGACGAAGACGAATACATGGTCAGCGCCAGCGACGCCATCGCCCCGCTCATCACCAATCCCGTCCCCGTCACGTTCTTCGGGCACACTCACCTCCAGGGCGGTTTCGTGCTCCAGGGCGAGATCGGCGAAGCCTACCATCCCGGATATCGCACCATAGGCCAGCCCGAGTCCTCCGACTGGCCACTAAGAAAGGACTGCCGCTATCTCATTAACCCCGGCTCCGTAGGCCAGCCCCGCGATGGCGACTGGCGCGCTGCGTTTGCTGTGTTCGATTCCGAAGCCTGGATCGTGACTTACTATCGCGTGCCTTACAACCTGCGGGTAGCGCAGGAAAAAATTCTTGCCGCCAATTTGCCGCAGCGCTTGGCCACACGGCTCGCTACTGGAAGGTAGAACGACAATCAGCCCTAATCGCTGAATGTATAATGCCGACTGTCCAGATCCCGACTGAGCCGGGACAAGGAGTTCTTGTGCGTTCAACAACAGCATTCGTCGCACTAATACTAATAATGTTGGCGGCGATTTCGGCAAGCGCCCAGTTGGACCAGAGCCAGGCGGTCAGTGCCCATTACCAGTCCGCAGTTGATCTGGAAAAGCAGAGCCGGGTTGACGATGCGATTGCAGAGTATCGCAAAGCAATCAACGAGACGCCATATCACGCCGATTCACATTACAACCTAGGCCGTTTGTTGGCTGCCAAAGGGGATCACCAGGGTGCACGCGCAGAATTTCTACAGGCGGTTCAACTGCGCCCTAACGATCCCGATTACCACAACAACCTGGGTCTTGAGATGAAAAATGCAGAAGACCTTGAAGGTGCAGCCCTGCAGTATCGGGAGGCTCTTAGGCTAGATCCCTCTCGACCTGAGGCCCACTTAAATCTCGGAAATCTTTTTTATCTGCAAAGGAAGCTGGATGCAGCAGACAAAGAATACCGCGTGGCGTTGAAATTGAATCCGGAAAATGCCGTCGCACACATGAGTCTGGGAAACGTTCTCGACGATGGTGGCCATTTGGACGGCGCCATAGCCGAATATAAGGAAGCCATCAGACTGGAACCAGGCAACGCAAACGCTCACTATAACCTGGCGATCGCCTTGGCCAAGAAGCGCGACCCTGCAACGATTCCTGAGTTGCGGAGGGCAATGGAACTGGCACCGGCGT
>WNFE01007215.1_pt1 | contig 12611 bp, 11 predicted proteins | sample 5400451 | NCBI WGS metagenome assembly WNFE01 (sample SAMN13153344, study PRJNA577476) | soil metagenome | isolation source: 200 cm saprolite under Douglas fir tree site 2 hole 2 | place: USA:California | collected 2015-04-18
ATTTCCAACGTGATGCCGGTCTACGCCAACATCACCATGATCATGTTTCTGTCCTCAATGGGACTGCCACTGCTGAACGGGTTTGTCGGCGAATTTACCATCCTGCAGGGCACTTTCATGGAGAACTGGAAATGGGCTGCCTGGGCGGTGCCGGGCGTGATCTTGGCGGCGGCGTACTTGCTCTGGCTTTACCAGCGAGTATTTTTCGGGACAGTCACCAATCCCAAAAATGAAAAGCTGACCGACCTGACGCCACGGGAATTGCTTACTTTCGTGCCGCTGGTCATTGTGGCGTTCTGGATCGGCCTTTATCCCAAGCCTTTCTTCCAGATTCTGGAGCAACCGGTAAACCAGATCGTTTACACCGTGCGGGGAAGAAATTATCCCGGCGTGCAGGCAGTCAATGCTTCGAACCAGCCTGAGAGCGAGAACGTTCGTTCTGACGCGGCAGTGCAAGTGGCTGCGATACCGCCGAAAGGGACGAAATAAGTGTTTGGCACTTTGTCACAAAACTTCGGGGCGGTCGACTATCTGATGTCGCTCCCCATTGTGTTGCTCACGTTGTTCGCGTTGGGCATCCTGCTCGGGGACCTGTTGTTGCCGTCTGAATGGAAATGGATGAACCCGCTGACCGCTTTGGTTGGCATTCTGTTTTCCGCTTACGGAGTGTTGAAGATTCAGCTGGCGCTCAAGAATAGCGGCCTTCCGGGAGAATCGGCGTTTTTGAACTCACTCGTGGTGGATCACTTCACCATCTACTTCTGGTATCTGTTCCTTGCCGGCGCGGCGATATCCATTCTGATGTCCGTCCGCTACATGGAGATTGAGCACGAGAACCACGGCGAATTCTACTCATTGATACTGTTTTCCGTGGTGGGCATGATGTGCATGGCCGCCGGCTTCGACGTGGTGTTGATTTTCATTGGCCTTGAACTGATGGCGATCTCAACCTACGTGCTGGTCGGGTTCTTGCGTGGCGACCGCCGGTCGAATGAAGCCGCGCTGAAATATTTGCTGCTGGGCACATTTTCCTCCGGCATATTTGCCTATGGTTTGTCCCTGTTCTACGGGCTGACGGGAAGCACCAGCCTGCTGGGGATCAGAAGCGGACTGGTTCGCCTCGCGGCGGCTCATCAGGATCACATTGACCCCATCGCGGTGATCGCTTTGCTGACCGTGGCCACCGGGCTGTTTTTCAAGATTGCCGCCATCCCCTTTCACCAGTGGCTGCCCGATGCGTATGAAGGCGCCCCGACCACGGTCACCGGATTCATGTCGGTCGCAGTGAAAGCGGCCGCATGGGCCATGCTGCTGCGCATCTTCCTCTGGGGACTCTATCCGCTTCGAACGGTTTACGTACCGCTGCTGATCTTTGTCTCGATTGCAACCATGACCGGCGCGAATCTGGCCGCGCTTACCCAGACCAACGTGAAGCGGCTGCTTGCGTATTCTTCCATCGCTCATGTCGGCTACATGTTGTTAGGCCTGGTCGCGCTGGCTTCGGTGAACTACCCGGCGCCCGCGTTCTTTGATGGCTTAAAAGGCATTCTTCTCTACTTGCTGGTGTACACGTTCATGAATCTTGGCGCGTTCGCTGTGATCGCCTCGCTGCGGCAACGCAACGTGATCGGCGACGAGCTGGACGACATCGCGGGCCTTTATTTCCGTGCTCCCACCGAAGCCGTGCTGATGCTTATTTTCCTGCTCTCGCTGGCAGGAATCCCGCCCCTGGCGGGCTTCTACGGAAAGTATTTTATTTTCCTGAGCCTGATCGAGAGTGGTCACTACGTGCTGGCGTCGCTGGCCGTGCTCTACGCCGTGTTCGGCCTTTACTATTACATGCGTATCGCCAACCAGATGTTCATGCGCGAAGATTTGGATAAGACTCCGCTCCCGATCAGCGCCGGGATGAGAGTGGCGCTTGGGGTTACGGCTTTTGCCACTGTCTACATCGGAATTTTCCCCGAGCAATTCATCCGGATGGTGAACTGGTCTTTGGGCATCGTGCAGGCCGCGCCAGTCGCCGGTCTGATACGCTAGGGAACTTGGTCGTCTCTACGACGAAACCTCGCTGCCATGTCAGCCCAGGACGACAATCCCGAGGACGACAAATCCGAAAAGAAGAATGCCTGGGTTCAGGTCGCGAAGTACAGCCAACTGGCATTTGTGTTCCCAGCGGCAACTGTCGCGGGATGGTTGATCGGCACCGCCCTGGATCGCTGGCTGCACACGACCTGGCTGTACGTCGCCGGGCTGATACTGGGCATTGCCGCCGGATTCGTCGAACTGATCCGGGCAGCACTTTCCGCGGACTCCAAATGACTGCTGGCGAGCCCCTGGCCGATGATGCGACGATAAAGAGCGAGGTTTTCTACTCCGGAGCGCTGAGGCGTATCTCACGTCTCATGCTGGTGCTGTCGGCCGTCCTGAGTGCTGCTGGCTGGTGGCGTTTTGGTTGGCGCATCGTGCTGGGATTCGTCTGCGGATGTGCCGTTGCCTACCTGAATTTTCACTGGCTGAAGCGAGTGGTTACGGCGCTTGCCGATCGCGCCACTGAGTCCGGCCAATCGCAATCGAGCGGGGGAATGGTGTTGCGTTTCCTGCTTCGCTATGTTTTGATGGCTCTCGGAGCGTATGTTATATTCACAGTTTCTCCCGCGAGTCTCTACGGGCTTTTTGCGGGCTTGTTTCTGCCCGTAGCGGCCATCGCGTGCGAAGCCGCCTATGAGGGCTGGGTCGCTCTGGCGCGCGGTATCTGATATTCCATTTGAAGCGTTACGGGTTGCGATCTGGTAGCTAGAAGCCAGTAGCGAGAAGCTCGGGTTATGCCTGAACAACTTTGGTTTACCGAGATACTGAACCATCTCTTCGCCGGCCCGGTCACCGGACAGCTGCAGGCACTCCACATTAATCCCCAATACCCTCGCGCGCCGATCACTAACGCTTTCGCCATGCAGCTTCTGGTGTTTCTGTTTCTGGTTGTGCTTTTTGCTTTGGTGCGCACGCGGCTTTCTGTGGGCAGTCCCGGCGGACTGCAACACGTTTTTGAGGGAGCCCACGGGTTTGTAGAGGGTCAAAGTCAGGAAATCATCGGGCATCACAGTGAACGCTATACGCCCTTTCTGATGACCTTGACGTTTTTCATTCTGATTTCCAACTTGCTAGGGTTGGTTCCAGGTTTTGAGTCGCCTACCGCTGTACCCGTGGTGCCGCTGGGATGCGCCGTTTGTGCGTTTGTCTATTACCAGAGTCAGGGATTCAGGCAACATGGAATCGCGTACCTGAAGCATTTCATGGGACCGATGTGGTGGCTGGCGATCATCATGGTCCCGATTGAGATCATCAGCCATCTGGCTCGCGTGCTTTCGCTTACCGTGCGTCTGTATGCCAACATGTTTGCCGGCGACTTGGTGACATTGGTGTTCTTCTCATTATTGCCAATCGGCGTCCCGATTGTTTTTCTCGCGCTCCATCTGGGAGTTTCACTGCTTCAGACGTATATTTTTATTCTGTTGACCATGGTGTACTTGTCGGGCGCGGTGGCGGAAGAGCACTAAGTCGGAGTTTCGAGTTTTCGGTTTCTAGTGCGAAGCTGTTTACTGGAACCAGAAACTGGAAACTGAACGGCCCGTTCAGCGTGAGGGCGTCTGCACGAGGATGACGTCAACCACCCACTGGCGGGAATTCATACGAGGAGAAACACAATGCGTAGATTGTTGAGCTACTTATTTATGGCGCTGGCCTTCATGTTTCTGGCGGTGCCGGTCTTTGCGCAGGGCGCGGAGCCTGCCAGCGCGGTCAACTGGGTCGCCATTGCGGCCGGATTCTCGATGGCAATCGCTTCCGCAGTTTGCGGGCTGGCCCAGGGCCGAGCCACGGCAGCTGCGGCTGAGGCATTGGGCCGCAATCCGGCAGCGCGTTCGGGGATCCAGTTCGCGCTCATTCTCGGTCTGGCGCTGATCGAGTCACTGGCGCTCTACACCCTGGTTATCATCTTTCTTAAGGTCAAATGAAAAGCCTCGAAATTTGAAAAAGCCTCTGCGCGAGCAGAGGCTTTTTTCATGATTCCGATCGTGCCGCTTATCTCTTGCGGTGTCCGTCCCATTCCCCTTCGGTGGTCCCGGATGAGGTGTCCAGAGATTCCATCAAGATACGTCGCAGGCGGTAGCGGCTTTCCAGATCGGTATTCACGAGCTCGAAGCCGACTTCGTTCACTCGGGCGCGCCGCAGCAGGACTTGCCCGCGCACACGACGGACTCCGGAGGCAATTTCAATGTTGGCTTCCGAGCCGACGCGAAGGTTGTCTTCCTTCGTTCCCATGCCGCCGCCCAGACTGAGTTCACGGATCACAATGCCGGATTTCCCCCAGGAACTACTAATGGTTGCAGACAGGGTTCTGCGCAACACAATGCGTTCATAACGCCGCTGTCTCACCCACGGACAGGCGGGTGCCGCGTCCAGCGGGGCGATGGCGAGTTCCCCGGGTTCCAGCCCGCTTTCGGCCATGATCTGGCTGCCATAGCGTGGATCGATCTTAACCAGGGCTTGCGCGGCGGCGAGGCGCAGCTCGCGATGATGGCTGAATCGCCACATCTTCTTCGCTTCCAGAAGGCCACGCAACACCGGCACCGCGTCATTTTCCCGCAGCCGGCCTAGCGACTCTACCGCCTTCAACTGCAGCAGCGGAGAGCGTCCTTGGGCTTCGCCGGCTTCGGCCATGACAACCAGCGGAGGAACCGCCGTGCGATCGCCGCTCATGCCGATCTCGTCGATCGCCTGGGGCAGCACCAGCGGATCCAGGATTTCCAACAGTTCAAGCAACGAGCGTCCGCGATCGTGGGCGGCGCCGTAAGCGATCTGACGCACCACCACATCGTGATAGAACCGATTCCACTCGGGCAGGCGTCCCGGCAAAAGCTCCAGCAGGGTGGGCACATCCAGACGGCTGAGCAATCCCACGACAGAGGCTGCCTGGCGGGCCTGTCCGGTACGCAACATTTCGCGAATCTGTTCCTGAGCTGGAGTTCCCAGTTCCTTTACGATGTCCACGATCCGATCGCACTCTTCACGCCGCATGCAACGGAAGAACCTGTCGGAAAGGTGCTCCACCGCCGCCAGTGACGTACGGCGCAGAACCTGAAGCAGGTCGGCGGGCAGTTGCGGCAGGTGCATGGCTTCTTCGATAAACTCGGGAAGGCGGTTCTCTACACCGATGCGAGGGCGTAAGTCGGTCGCCAACACGGGCCGTTGCCGGGCGATGCTTTCCATGGCGATACAGATTTCGCTCAAGGCGCCAAACTGCTTGTGCTCGCTGGCTTCTGTGCTCAGGCGTACGAAAGCCGCACCCAGAAGGCTTTGCATTTCGGAGTCGGACTCCTGCCCGATTGCTTCTCCGAGTTTCTGGACCGACACCGCCATCAGGTCTCCGCCGGTTGCGGCGTACAAGTCCGCCAGCTGGCTGACGCCGGTCGCGATCTTGCGTCGCGCGTCGCTCTCTTTGGCATCCAGACAGTTCAGGTAGTTTTGCAGGATAGCGGACGAGGTTTCCTTGTCCCCGCGGTCGAGCAAGACTTCAACAAATTGACGCACGTTGCGCGGTGGCACGCAGGGCGCTTCATGCGAGAGCAGCACACTCTTCTTGCCGGCTTCGGGCACTTCCGCCCAGAACATCCGGTCCAGGATGTCGGCGTGAGATTCCACCAGAATCCCGGCCTTACCCATCTTGTCTTCCTGAATCTTCAGAATCTGGCGCAGCGTGTCCATCTGCCGGCTCATGTGCTCCAGCATCTGGTGCACCGCGTTGACCTTCACTTCGCCCTTCTGGAATCGTTCCAGGGCGAAGCGAATGGCCATGTGCTCAGCCGCCTTCATCAGCAGGGGGGTGTTGTCCGCCTGTTCGGTCGTGGTTTGCGCCGCGAGACTGCCCAGCAACTGCTGCAGATTGACCCTGGTATTGGGGTCAACCGTACTGAGTACTTTTTGCAACTGCGAGGTATCGGCGCTGGCATCGCCGCCGACTTCTCCAAATCTGGTCAGCAGGCGAATGGTCTGGATGACTTCGTCTTCCTGCAAGGGCACAACCCCGCCCGCCCAAGTGGCGCCTCCTGCCGCATTGACCCCGCCGGCTGTGCCACGGACATTGGGAACGCTGCCCACGGGAACGTTGCCTGGGGCGTCGCCGGGAGCGCCGCTTTTCGCGCCTTCCGCGGCGGCGATCAGTTGCAGCAGCTTCTGGGGGTCGTTGAGCCATTGCTTGAATTCGGGGCCAAGAGTCTGGGCTGCGATCTGGGCTGCAATGCTGATCTCGCCGGTGGATGGATCAGCGGCCACAAACCTGACTTCGTTGATGCGAATCGAAGCACTCTTGCTGTCTCCAAAAGTGTTCTTGATTTCTTTGACTACATCCTGGGCTCTGGATCCGCCCAAGGCGAAAGCCCGCACCAGTTGGACAAACTCGTCTTTGGTAACATGATTCGAAAAATGAATGCTGGCCAGACCTGCGGTCGTCAGCAATTGGGCGAAGCTGCGTTCGGCCTGCCCGGTCTCGAGCGGCGTGCCGTCCAGCAGCAGCTTGTTTTCCGAGACGCCGAGCAGGAAAGATCCCTCGGTCCCTTTGGGCAGGCCCTCTTGCAGCTCATTCCAGGCGACTGCGAACTGTCCTTCGGTTCGCTTGTGATCCAAACCATAGAGGCGAACGTACTTCACCAGGATGTTCAAGCTGTGGACGAACGCCCGGGCGGAGGCGATCCGGCTACCTTTGTTTGTGTCTGCCGAGATGATAACGTGACTCCTGACAATTCCCGTTACCCGCCAAGGGTAATGCGAACCATGAGAAGATGCACATTACGGAGGTAATAGTCCCAAGTGGGTGGTGGCGGGGCCGCATGCCGACAAAACAGGTTAAGAAGCACTCCAGCCTCGCTTTCTGGATGCAGCGTGTTATCGAAGAGTGCGACCGGGCTCGCCTGGCCTTTGCACCCGACCCGGTACACGATCTGCGTGTGGCCCTGCGAAGGTGCTGCTCAATCGCTGATGGGGTCCGCGCCATCGATCCCGATCCCACCTGGAGGGAAATGAAGAAAGCGGAGAAACGGCTCTTCCGCAAGCTGGGAGAGTTGCGTGACCTGCACGTGATGCAGGATTGGGTTCATCGCCTCGACAGTCCGGGTGATCCAATAACCGGAGCCCTGCTGCAATTCATAACTAGTCGCGAGACCTTGCACCAGCAGGAAGCCTTGCAGGCGCTTCAGGCGTTCGACCGTAAGCAGTGGGAGCGCTGGAGCCGGTCGTTACCACGCCGAATGGCGAGATTGCGGCAGGGAAGCCTCGTCTTCCGGCACCTTGCTCTTGAGAAGTGGACGGAAGCCTACCGGCTGCATCGTCAGACAGTGCGCAGGGCCTCCCCGGCGGCATTTCACCGGCTGCGCATCGGTATCAAGCGATTCCGCTACATTGTGGAGAACTTCCTGCCGCTTCAGCACGCCGCCTGGAGCGACGACCTCAAGCACATGCAGGACTTGCTGGGCGAGGTTCATGATCTCGATGTCCTGTGGTCCGTAGCCGCAGCACAGGCGAGCGTTTTCCCAAATGCCGAGGCGCGCTCGCGTTGGCAGCAAAGAATCCAGGAAGAGCGCGCCCAAAGAATTGAGACCTACAGGAAAAAAATGATGGGCGAAGGTTCGCTGTGGCAGGTCTGGCGCGCCGAGTTGCCAAATCGAAAGGAGATTAAATCCGCAGCGCTGCTTCGGCTGAAACTCTGGGCCTCACTCCTCGACCCCGACTTCAAGCATTCCATGCATGTTTCGCGGCTCGCGCTGCAGCTGTATGACGGCTTGGCGGCAAACGGAAAGCCTTCAGGAAGCCATCCTCAGGATCGCGCCATCCTGGGTATAGCGGCGTTCTTGCACGACGTAGGCCGATCGAAAGATGAAAAAGGGCACCATAAGACTTCTTACCGGATGATTCAACGGCTGGCGCCGCCGCTGGGATGGCCGCGACAAGACCTGCTCACGGCCGGTATTATCGCGCGATACCATCGCGGGGCCTTGCCTGGCGCCGGGCAGGAAGCACTCCAGGGCCTGTCCCTCAGCCAGCGGAAAGACATATCGCGGTTAGCGGCGATTCTTCGCTTGGCAAACGCCTTTGACACGTCCCGCGACGGCCGCATACGGCGCCTGGAAGTAAAAAGCGAAAGCGGATTTCTGCTGATTGCTGCCCAGGGCTACTCTCCCCGCGACCGCACTGCGGAAGCAATAGCCGCTGCCCGCCACTTGATGGAATTGGTCTATCGCCGCCCGGTAATGGTAAGGCCAATGAGGGTGGCGAGAGCTAAAGCTCTTAACCGCAAAGGACGCAAAGGAACCGCAAAGCACGCAGACAAGTTCCGAGCCAGAAGCTAGAAGCTATTCAGTCACTTCCATCTTTCCTCATCACCAAGTACAGATACACCATGACTCACGTCCAACTCGTGGAACAAGCTGTTGCCTGGCTGCGGAGCTACCGTTCCGTCAAAAGCCCGACCTCGGACTGGGCTGCGAACGCTTCTATCTCACGCCACCGGGCCTGCTGGAACCAAAGGAATTGGCGCCTGGCTGGGGGTTGCTCGAAGTCCGCAAGCGCAAGGTCGAAATGGTTCGCCGGTCGGCGCGCGACCTCCGTACCGCCGCTGGACTGGCGTATGAGATGAATTTGCTGCTGGCCAGCCTTCGCCGCGTGGAAATCCGCATTGAGCCCCAAACCATCACCGACTTTCTCAAATGGAAAAACCGCATGCAGCAGTACAACGGCGGCGCCTTCCCGGCAGGTATGGAACCAACCCAGGAAGAGCGCAATTATTTCCTGGAATCATCAAGCAACACGTAGGGGGGCCGCCCTCGGCTGTCCAGTCGAGCAAAGCTCGACAGTTGGACGGCCGAGACTCGCTGCCTGGCAGGAAGGGCTGACCAAGCCGAAAGTCCGCGGGTCGAAGGTCTGAAGTCCGAGGTCTGACGCCCGACGCCCAAAAAAGAAAACCGGGCTGGTTGGCCCGGTTTCTGGTGGCGTCGAGTTGCGATGCGGTCACATCACGACGCGAACTGGCGACAAGGTCTTCCGGTCAGTTTGACCGGGAATTGTCACTGCGATCCTCGTGCCAGTTAGAAATCATCGGAGACGGAGACGGGAAGAACATGTGCTCTAGCTAGAGCAAGCCTCATGCCATCCTGAAGCTCATCTGCGACTTTTCTGCAGCTCTGTAAGTGATTGACTCGTAATGCTATTAGTAGATATGGAAATGGTGGATCATCGGGGTCCGCCCCCTCACGAACGCGCCTGGAGAGAAAAGATTTTCCCAACTTTGGGGAACCAAAGGCGTGAGCTTACAATTCGCGGCGGCCTTCCATGGCTTTGAGCATGGTGATCTCGTCGGCGTATTCGATGTCGCTGCCCACAGGAATTCCCATGGCAATGCGCGTAACTTTGAGTCCTGCACGCCGCAGTTGCCCGGAAAGATAGGTTGCGGTGGCCTCGCCCTCGACCGTTGGGTTGGTGGCCAGGATCACTTCATCCACCTGCCCGTCGTCCACCCGCCGCATGAGGTTGGAAATACGTAGCTGGTCGGGCCCGACTCCGTGCAGGGGCGAAATCAATCCGTGTAGCACATGATAGACGCCGTTGAAGTGCTTGGTCCGTTCGATGGCGGCGATGTTGGTAGGCTCTTCCACCACGCAGACCAGTCGCAGGTTGCGCGTGGCGCTGCTGCAGTAGACGCAAGGATCAACGTCGGTAATGTTGTTGCAGATGGAGCACAAGCGGAGACTAGCTTTGACGTCACGAACGGCGGCGGCCAGGGCCTCGGCATCGTCGTCGGTTGCGCGCAGGATGTGGAAGGCGAGCCGCTGCGCCGTCTTGCTGCCTATGCCGGGCAGCTTCTTCAGTTCATCGATCAGCCGCGCCATCGGCTCCGCGAATTTAGACATAGAAAAATTGAGTAATTGTGTCGTTTGGAAATTGTGGAATTGGGTGATTGAGCAAACTGTTTTCAAATTACTCAATTACCAATTTCTCAATTACTGAATATCACAATCCCGGAAGGCCCATGCTTCCCAGCATCCCGCCCATGGTGGACTGCATGGCCTCGTCCACCTTGTGGCCGGCGCCGTTGATTGCGGCCGTGATCAGATCCTGCAGCATCTCCAGGTCGCCCGATTTCACCGCTTCAGGATCAATCCTGATACCCAATACCTGCTTGCGGCCATCCATCTTGACGGTCACGGTGCCGCCGCCGGAGGAGCCCTCGACCACGGTTTCCTCCATTTTCTTTTGCAGCGTCTCGTACTGCCGCTTGGCCTGCGACACTAGTTCTTGCAGGTTGAATCCACCCATTTCGTATCCCCTGACTTTTTCACATCTCCGCAAAGTCTCCGCGTTGACCGCGGCTCGAGACTTAGCGCTTCTGCTTGTAATCGATAATCGTCCGAATCTCCGCACCGAATTTTTCTTTCATGCGATGGACCACGGGATCCTGCTCGGCACGGCCCCGTCCGCCCCCGTTGGTCGATCCGGAATTTCGCGGCGTGGTTTGCACAACGCCGCCGGAAACGACTTTCAGCCTGACTGGGCGTCCCAGGACTCCGCTGGCGGTGGCGACGATCAACCGCTTCGTATCCGCACCGAGTGACATTTCAATCACGGTGGCAGACGACGCTACCTTCACAACGAGATCACTGCCCTCGACCTGCCACTCGCCAGATTCGAGCATGGCGCCCAACATGCGCTGCCCGGCGTCGGCAAGGGCGGCCAGCACGGAGCCGCGAACATCGCCCCCAGGCGCTGCCGGAGGACCTGGCGGTTCCGGGGATGTGTTTGGGGCGGCAGTCTCTGGAGCGGATGTTGGCGGAGCGGATATTTCTCGAGCCGGCTGAGCGACAACAGCTGGCGCCGCCGAGCCCATGATCACGCTCGCCGTCCCTCCGGTGACCGCTTGCGATCCGGGCTGAGGGCCGCTCGCGACTGAAAGCTCGGGCTTTGATCCGCTCTTGCGTGCCGAATCCGCAGCGAACGGCGACACGTTCGTAGAGCGGTTAAGCGACGGCGATTCGGGCCTTTTGATCTCCGGCACCACCGACGGTTTTCCCGCTGGACGGGGCGTACTCACAGTTATGCCCGCCTCGCTCAACAACTGCTCAATCGGTAATAGGCGCTGGGCGTGCGCCATTTTCAGCAAGCCCAACTCCAGATGAAAACGCTGTTCCTGCCGATAGCCGAGGTCGCCGTGGGTACGCAGCATGATTTGCAAGTGCCGTGCCAGGTCCTCTTCGGCAAACAGTTCCGCAACGCGGGCCACGCGCTGGCGCTCGTCGCTTGAAATCTGCAATAGGGAAGACTCACTGCCGGCCACTTTGGCGACGACGGCGTTGCGCAAGAATCGAACCATCTGCCGGGCAAAGTGGGTAGGGCTGTGTCCCTCGCCGATCAGCCGGTCCACCTGCCGCAACACTTCTTCGCTCGAGCCTCGAGCCACACCTTGCATCACTTCTTCCAGTACGCCCGAAGGCGCCGCGCCTACCAGGTTTCTCACTTGCTCTGAGGTCAGGCGCCCCGTCGATGAGGCGATGGCCTGGTCCAGAATAGAAAGCGCGTCGCGCATGGAGCCATCGCCGGCTTCGGCCAGCAAAGCCAGTGCGTCTTCATCGGCTTCGATCTTTTCCCGCGCGGAAAGATCCTTGAGTTGGCCAAGAATTTCCTCGAAGCGCACGGCGCGAAAACTGAAATGCTGGCAGCGCGAGCGGATGGTCTGAGGAATGTCTTCAGGCTGGGTAGTCGCCAGCATGAACACGACATGGCTGGGCGGCTCCTCGAGAGTTTTCAACAAGGCATTGAAAGCCGCGTCGGTGATCTGGTGGGCCTCATCGAGGATGTAGATCTTGAAGCGATCGCGTGCCGGGCGATAGCGTGTGGCTTCGCGCAATTCGCGGATTTCATCAATGCCGCGGTTAGTGGCGGCGTCAATCTCGATCACGTCCACGGAATTTCCCGCGCGGATTTCGGTGCATGACTCGCACACCCCGCAGGGCTCCGTCACCGGCTTGTCCGAGGACCGGCAGTTCAACGCCATGGCCAGAATGCGCGCGACGGTGGTTTTGCCAATCCCGCGATGTCCGCTAAAGATGTATCCGTGCGCAGTCCGCCCCTGCTCGATGGCATTCTTCAGGGTCCGGGTAACATGTTCCTGCCCGATGACCCCGGAGAACTTCTGCGGACGGTACTTACGGGCTAAAACCTGGTAGCTCATGTCGAGGAGAAGACTTGATTATACGTGATGCTTTCGGGTGTAGCGCCGGCGGCTGGCCGTTAATTTCGAGGCCTAGGCTCCGTCGTTTCCTACCCTAGTCCTGCGTCATAGGGTCGAGTCCTGGCCAAGTGTCCCTACCAAATGTCCCCTTGCGAAGAATTAGCGCAAGGACTAGGCTTTTGGGCTGGGTTGGCTCAAGCCAAACCTTCGGAGATCCCCATGCAATTGAAACTGAACACCCGTACCGTGAAGGGCGTGACCATTGTGGATTGCAACGGCCGCATTGTATTTGGCGAAGAGTCGGCCCTGCTTCGCGACACGATTAAGCAATTGATCAAGG
>WNFE01004199.1_pt1 | contig 12608 bp, 11 predicted proteins | sample 5400451 | NCBI WGS metagenome assembly WNFE01 (sample SAMN13153344, study PRJNA577476) | soil metagenome | isolation source: 200 cm saprolite under Douglas fir tree site 2 hole 2 | place: USA:California | collected 2015-04-18
GTGGCGAGTGGCGAGCGAAAAGACACAAGCAGATCCCTCGCTCCGCAAAACCGGCCGGAGCGCAAAAGGCGCGCTTCGCTCGGGATGACGCCCTGACATCGGCTGGGGGATGCAGAAATTCGCTCATTTGCGGAGGTTCTCCAGGCCGAGGTGGCGGACCACAACCTCTACGCCGTTCCGGCCGCGCAAACGCTTGGCCAATTGCTCCGCGAGATAGACGGAGCGATGCTGCCCGCCGGTGCAGCCGAACGAGACCATCAGATTCTTGAAGCCGCGCTGCTGATAACTGCTTACGCTGGCATCCACCATCGAGAGGACGCTGGCGAGAAACTGATGCACGCTCTCCTGCTGATTAAGGTAGTCGATCACCGGCGCGTCTTTGCCCGTCAGAGTCTTGAAGCGCTCTTCGCGTCCGGGATTCGGGAGGCTGCGGCCGTCGAAGACGAAGCCGCCGCCATTTCCGGTTTCGTCTTTCGGCAAGCCCTGGTGAAAAGAAAAACTGAAGATGCGCACGATGAGATTGTCCGCTTCGCTGGCCAGGCCTTGCAGTTTCTCCGAGGCCAACATGCTTGTGAAGGCGTCCATCAGGGTGGGCATCGCGACAGGCAGCTCGGCGTGGTGAAGCAGCCAGCGCAGATTTTTCAGCGCGTAGGGCACGCTTTGCAGAAAGTGCGCTTTGCGCTCATAGAAGCCGCGAAAGCCGTAGGCGCCCAAAGCCTGCATGATGCGAATGTAAACGTAGGCGTAGTAGTGCTGCAGGAAGGCTTCGCGATCGAGCTTGATGAAACCGGCAAGCGTGCTGAGGTAGTGATCGAGCAATTGCTGGCGCAGTTCCGGCGGCAAGTCGGCCTTGGCGTCGTAGAGAAGCGAAGCGATGTCATATTGCAGCGCGCCTTTGCGGCCGCCCTGGTAGTCCAAGAAGAAGGGCTGGCCGCCGGGCAGCATGACGTTGCGCGATTGAAAATCTCGGTAAAGAAAGTAATCACTGGGGGCGCTCAACAGAAAATCCGTCAAGCGGCCAAAATCGTTTTCCAGGGCTTGTTCGTTGAAGGGAATGCCGGCGAGCCGGAGAAAATAGTACTTGAAATAGTTCAAGTCCCAGGCGATGGACTGGCGATCGAAGCTGGCGCAGGGATAGCAGACGCTGTAGTTCAGGTCGCGGCCGGCTTCGACCTGAAAGCGCGGCAGCACGGCGACAACTTTGCGATAGGCTTCGACGACTTGAGGAGCAATGTTCCCGCCGGCGCGATTTTTTGAGAGAAACTCAAAAAGCGTGGTGTCGCCAAGGTCTTGTTCAAGATAAGCGCTCTGGTCCAAATCTTCAGCATAAATTTCCGGTACCGGTAGACCGTGGCGGCGAAAGTGCCTGGAAAATTCGAGAAAGGCGACGTTTTCTTCGCGCACGCCGTACAGGATGCCGATCGCGCTGGTTTTCTCGCTGGCCAGCCGGATGATCTTGCGCCCCGAGCCGCCGAGCTCGCCCTGCAGCGGCTGCACGCTCACGACGGGTGAGCGGAAATGCTGCTCGAAGAGCTTTTTGAGAACGTCCATGAATGTGGATCCCAACCGTTCCGCTTTGACAAATCAGCGACACTAACCGTCCTCTAACATAGCCGATTTTCAGCGAAAAGATTTGCTTGGTTGACGATGAGTTGCTACCGGTTGCGTATTGATGATTTGACCCCAAAGGATGCGCAGTTTTTACGGCGAGTTTCCTGCGTGCCTCAGCCGACCGCTATAATGCGGTAATGCCCTCACAACGCAACGAAAGAAGACGGACGGAACAAAGGAATGCGGCGTCGAGGAACCTTGACCGCATGGCGGCGATGGAGATTGTGCGGCTGATGAATCGCGAAGACCGCAAAGTGGCGCTTGCGGTGGGGCGGGAGTTGCCGGCGATTGCGCAGGCGGTGGACGCGATTGTCGCGGCGATATGCGGCGGCGGGCGATTGTTCTACGTGGGGGCGGGATCGAGCGGGCGGATGGCCGTGCTGGATTCCGCGGAATGTGCGCCGACGTTTGGGACTTCGCCAAAGTTGGTGCAGGCCTTGATTGCGGGAGGAAGGCGCGCGGTGACGGGGGCGGTGGAAGGGGCGGAGGATTCGGTTCGAAACGGCGAACGCGACTTGCGAGCGAAGAAATTAACGCACAACGACGTCGTGGTGGGGATTGCGGCGAGCGGGACGACGCCTTATGTGCTGGGGGCGATCAAGCATGCGAAGAAGCGAGGGGCGACGACGGTGGCGATTACGTCAAACCGCTACATGCCGCTGGCGCGGCTGGCGAAGATCATGATCGCGCCAGAAGTAGGGCCGGAAGTGCTGACGGGGTCGACGAGGCTGAAGGCGGGAACGTCGCAAAAGATGGTGTTGAACATGCTGAGTACTGCGGCGATGGCGCGGCTGGGACATGTCTATGAGAACTTGATGATTGATGCAGTGCTGACAAATCAAAAGCTTCGGGACCGGGCGCTGCGGATACTGGCGGAGGCGAGCGGAAAGAATCTGTCCGCGGCGGAACACGCTCTGCGGGCGGCGGGACACAACATGCGGGTGGCGCTGGTGATGCTGAAATTCGGGGTGAGCGCGGCGGTGGCAAAGAAAAAAATGGGCGTCGCGAAGGGAGATTTGCGCAGGGCGCTGGGGGAATGAAGAAAAAGAATTAACGCAGAGGGACGCAGAGAACACAGAGAAGAAAGAGAAAAGGGCGAGCGGCAGGGCAAAGACAAAGATAGCCACCTGAAGGTGGCCGCTACGGAATCGGCATAGAGAGGGCATGGACAGATTTCTGATCAGGGGCGGGAAGGCGCTGCGGGGGACGGTGGCGATCAGCGGGGCGAAGAACTCCGCGCTGCCGGCGATGGCGGCGGCGCTGCTGACGACGGAAAAGGTGACGCTGCACAACATCCCGAAGGTGCGCGACTTGATCACCCTGAGCAAGCTGCTGGCGTTTATGGGCGCGAAGGTTTCCGTCACGGAGCTGCCCGCCAGCGACTACACGATTGAAGGATCCTCAACGAACGACGCGGTTGCCCCTTACGAACTGGTGAAGACCATGCGGGCGTCGATCCTTGCGCTGGGGCCGGCGATTGCACGGGCGGGAGTTGCGCACGTTTCGTTGCCCGGAGGGTGCGCGATTGGGGCCAGGCCCGTGGATTTGCATTTGAAGGCGCTGGAGCAGATGGGGGCGGAAATTACGACTTCGCACGGATACATCGAAGCGAGGGTGCCAGGCAATGGTGTGCAAGGGAGGCGGAAAAGGGGGCGGCTGAAGGGCGCGCACATCGTATTTGAAAAAATCACCGTGACCGGAACGGAAAATATTTTGATGGCCGCGACGCTGGCGGAGGGCGAGACGATTCTGGAGAATTCGGCGCGCGAGCCGGAAGTGACGGACTTGGTGGCGATGCTGCGCAAGATGGGCGCGCAGATTGAAGGAGACGAAACGTCTACGCTGCGGGTTCGCGGGGTGGAGAAACTGCACGGAACCGAGCACAGCGTGATTCCGGACCGGATCGAGGCGGGAACGTTCCTGGTGGCCGGGGCGATTACCGGCGGCGACCTGACGATTACGAACTGCGCGCCGGAACATCTGGGCGCGGTGATAGCGAAGATGCAACAGGCGGGAGTGGCGATTGAGATTGTTGACGAGACGACGATCCGCGTGCGAGGCGCGAAGAAGCTGGTGGCCTCAGACATGACGACCGAGGAGTATCCCGGCTTCGCGACGGACATGCAGGCGCAATACATGGCACTGGCGACGCAAGCGGAGGGGACGTCGGTCATTACCGAGACGATTTTCGAGAACCGCTACCTGCATGCGAGCGAGATGACGCGCATGGGCGCGAATATTTCCGTCGATGGGCGGCGGGCGGTGGTGCGGGGGCCGTCAGCGCTGTCTGGAAGCATCGTGCAGGCGTCGGATTTGCGGGCCAGCGCGGGGTTGGTGCTGGCCGGGCTGGTGGCGAGCGGCGAAACGATTATCGATCGCGTGTACCACATCGACCGAGGCTACGAGCGAATCGTAGAAAAGCTGCGCGGCGTTGGCGCGGACATTGAGCGCGTGCACGGGTCGGGATCGTAATCCCTGTTGGCGACGCGGCCTAAGCCTTGGGAAAATTGTGGCTAGCTGAGACACCCACACTTTGCGCCCGCGCTGTGTTCTGCAAGCTGTAACATATTGACAATAATGGCTTTATTTTTGTTCCAGGCGGTCTCGCAGAATTCTCTCAGTTTCCTCACGCACGGTTTGACGACTTGGGAGATTTCCTCACTAAAGTCTCCAGGCCAGACCCTGATTTTTCGGCTGAGTCAAAAGTACCGACGCCGTAGTACTGCCTGCCCATTCGCCCGCTCAAGACTCGGGTAGTAACTTCGCAGGACGATGAAATTCAAATCGCTCTGGGGGGGGATGGCCATGGGCGGAGATTCCTCGCATGTGCTTTCTGTGAATGCGGCAAACCTCCGTTTGCGCACGAAGTTTTTGCTGTCCTTCGTGCTGGTTTCGGCGGGGCTCACCTGCGCAACCCTTCTGGTGGTGCGGCGAAGCGCGCAAGTACAGATGCAACATCAGGTTGAGCAGGACGCGCGCAACGCCACGCTGCAGTTTCAGGTCATGCAAAATCAGTATCAGATGGCGCTGAGCCGCAAGGCGGACCTGCTGGCCTCACTGGCATACATGAGAAACGGCGACGCCACGACGATCAAAGACGTGAGCGAAGACCCCTGGAAGTCCGACGACTGCAACATGTTCATCCTGGCGGACAAGAGGGGCAAGATCGTCGCCTTGCACTCGACGAATGCGGCATTCACGGCCGGCGTCGCGGAGGAAATGCTTCGCCGCTCGCTGAGCCGCGGCGGCACCTCCGCGTGGTGGATCAGCCGCGAGAGCATCTACCAGGTGGTGCTGCAGCCGTTCTACGATGGCCCGCCGGCAAAGAGCAATCTCCTGGGAACCGTGGTGGTGGGCCGCTCGATGGACGAGCGGGCAGCCAAAGATTTTGGCCACATTTCATCGAGCCAGGTTATTTTCCGCTATGGCAAAGAAGTGGTGGTGAGCACGCTATCCGCGCTCGACGAACATGAAGTGCTGAGGCAAATCCAGGATCAGCCCGCCGCAGAACAGCTACATATAGGTAACGGCAGATACCTCAAAACTTCTGTAGATCTTACTCCGGGTTCGCACGCCACGGCTGACGTCATCATCCTGAAATCATACAAGGATGCGGAAGCCTACCTGGTGAGGCTCAATCATCTGCTCCTCGGACTGGGGCTGCTTGCGGTTCTAGCGGGAGGGACGCTCGTCTACGTGATGTCGGATACGTTCACGCGCCCGCTGGCCTCGCTTTTGGAAGGAGTGCATGCCCTCGAACAGGGCAATTTTACCTACCCGCTGGAAGCGCGGGGAGGAGATGAGCTGGCGCGAGTTACGCGCGCGTTTGATGGCATGCGTGGCACGCTGCAGCGGAACGAAACTCAGCGGCAGCAGCTTGAAGACCAGCTGCGCCAGGCTCAGAAGATGGAAGCGCTGGGACGTCTGGCGGGCGGAGTGGCACACGACTTTAACAATCTCCTGACGGTGATCAAGGGCCATAGCGAATTGCTGCTCGATCGAATCAGGCCGGCGGATCTTTTTCATAACAGCGCTCAGCAGATTTTGAAGACGGCCGACCGCGCGGCTTCGTTGACCCGCCAGCTCTTGGCGTTCAGCCGCATGCAGATGCTCCAGCCTGTTGTTCTTGACCTGAATACGCTGGTCGCGGATATGACCAAACTGCTGCGGCGGCTGATCCGCGAGGACATCGAGTTCAGCTTCCGGCTTGGCGACTCGCTCGGGCGGGTGAAAGGGGACCCCGGCCAGATCGAGCAAGTGCTCCTGAACCTAACGGTGAACGCGAGCGACGCCATGCCTCAGGGCGGAAAATTGACGATTGAGACGCAGAACATAACGGTGGATGAGGGATACGCGCACAAGCGGCCGCCGATCAAACCGGGCCGATACGTGCAGCTGGTGGTCACGGATACCGGGCACGGCATGGACACGGCCACCAAGTCGCGAATCTTCGAGCCGTTCTTCACGACCAAGGAGCCCGGCAAAGGGACCGGGCTGGGGCTGGCCACGGTTTATGGCGTCGTGAGACAGAGCGGCGGCTTTATCTGGGTGGAAACGTCACCCGGGAACGGCGCGCGATTTGAGATTTACCTGCCGCGAGTAGTCGAAAAGAAAAAGAATGTCTCGCGCGAGCGGCCGTCCGCCAAGCCCGCGCGGGGGTACGAGACTGTGCTCGTGGTGGAAGATGAGGAGCAGGTACGAACGCTGGCCTCGGAATTCCTGCGGGCGGCGGGATACAACGTGCTCACGGCAAGAGACGGCATAGAAGCGCTGGAGGTTTCGAAACGCCGCGGGAGCTCCATTCAGCTTCTTCTGACTGACGTGGTAATGCCGAAAATGCGCGGACCGGAGCTTGCCCAAACACTGAAGTCCCAAATCCCCAGCTTGCTAGTGGTCTACATGTCCGGCTACCTGGAGCAGGACACCTGCAGCGGGGAAATTCTGGAGAAGGCGACCGTCCTGCAGAAACCGTTCTCGCGGGACGCCTTGGTCCGCCAGATCGGCGAGGCCTTTGAAGACGAGGCTTGCGCGCGGTCGATGGCGGAAGCGGTTTCCGTGCTAGCCTCCCCTCTGCTCTAGCTTCGGAGAATGCCGGCCGCAACGAAGAAGCAAGGAAGCAAAGAATCAATTGAACGCAGTGGCCCGGAGAATTTCGGAAAGTAAATAAAGAAAGGCCCCCGACCAGCCAGGGGCCTTTTGCTTTTTGCGAATGAGTGGAAGTTATTCTGAGGCGCCGCCACCGCCGCCGGCGGCTTCTTTTTTCTGCTGCTTTTCGCGGGCTTCCTTGATGAGGGCCTTGCGCGAAAGGCGGACCTTGTTACCTTCGATCGAAAGCACCTTGACGAGAACCTGGTCGCCGAGCTTCAGTTCGTCGCGAACGTCGCGGATGCGATGCTCGGAGATTTCGCTGATGTGCAGCAGACCATCCGTGCCGGGAAAGAGTTCGACGAATGCGCCGAATTCGGCGAGGCGGACGACTTTCCCGAGATACGTCTTGCCGATCTCGGCGGAGGCGGTAATCTCGCGAACCATTTGCAGGGCAGAATCGCCGCCGGCGCCGCTAGTGGAGAAGATGTGCACCGTACCGTCTTCAAGGACGTCGATCTTGACGCCGGTGGCTTCAATGATGGACTTGATTTTTTTGCCGCCGGGGCCGATGAGGTCGCGGATCTTGTCCGTGGGGATGTGCAGCTTGTAGAGGCGCGGGGCAAATGTGGAAATCGCGGTGCGCGGCTGCGCCAGTGTTTTTTCCATGGTATCGAGGATTTCGAGGCGAGCTTTCTTGGCTTGCGCGAGAGCTTCGCGCATCATCGGGATGCTGATGCCCAGGACCTTGATGTCCATCTGCAGCGCGGTGATGCCTGCGCGCGTGCCCGCGACCTTGAAGTCCATGTCTCCGTAGTGGTCTTCGGCGCCCGCGATGTCAGTGAGGATGGAATACTTCTTATCGTCGCCGACGACGAGGCCCATGGCAATGCCCGCGCAGGACGCTTTTATGGGCACGCCAGCGTCCATCAGGGCGAGTGAGCCGCCGCAAACAGTCGCCATCGAAGAAGAGCCGTTGGACTCCAGGATGTCGGACACAAGCCGCATGGCGTAGGGAAAATCCGCTTCGGCAGGAAGCAGATTCACGAGCGCGCGCTCAGCAAGGGCGCCGTGACCGATTTCGCGGCGGCCCGGGCCGCGGAGGAATTTTACTTCGCCGACGCTGAACGGCGGGAAGTTGTAGTGCAGCATGAAGCGCTTAAACTGGTCCTGCTCGAAGAGCAGGTCGAGGCGCTGCATATCTTCCTTGGTGCCGAGAGTGAGAGTCGCAAGCGCCTGCGTTTCACCGCGGGTGAAAAGCGCCGAGCCGTGCACGCGCGGGAGCAGACCGGCCTCGCAAGTGATCTGGCGAATCTGATCGAAGGCGCGGCCGTCGGGGCGCCGGCGGACGTTCAAAACGTCATCGCGAAAAATGTTTTCGCGGAGCCGCTCGAAGGCGCGCTTAGTCAGTATGCGCTTCTCGTCCATTTCCTTCTTGGGTTCTTCGGGGATGGCTTCAACGATTTCGTCTTTCAGCGCGTCAACGAGGTGATAGCTCTCTTTCTTGGGATGCTTCTGAGTGTTGAGCGCGTCGTGGAGCCTCGCACCGTATTTCTTCTGCAGCTCTTTGTAGATCCCTTCGTCAAACGGGAGCGGCTCGACCACAACTTTCTTAGGCTTGAGCTGCGCGTGCAATTCCTTGATGGCGGCGACGATTTTCTTGATTTGCGCGTGGCCAAATTCCAGGGCGTCGACCACGGTTTCTTCCGAGACTTCCAGCGCGCCGGATTCGACCATGACGATGGCCTCATCGGTGCCGGCGATGACGATGTTCAGGAGGCTCTTCTTCTGGTCCGCGACCGTGGGGTTGGCGACGAGCTGGCCATCGAGAAGGCCGACGCGCACGCAGGCAATGGGCTTATCAAACGGGAGATCCGAGCAATAGGAGGCAGCGGAAGCCGCAGTGACGGCGATGACGTCGGGATCGTTGTCGCTGTCGGCGGAAAGCACCATCGCCACAATTTGGGTTTCATTGCGCCAGGAGTCCGGAAAGAGCGGGCGCATGGGGCGGTCAATCAGGCGCGAAGTGAGAATTTCTTTTTCCGAGGGGCGGCCTTCACGCTTAAAGAAGCCGCCGGGAATTTTTCCGGCGGAGTAAGTGTTTTCGCGATAATCGACGGTCAGCGGAATAAAGTCTCGGTCGTTGGCCGTCGAGGCCATGCAGGCGGTGGTCAGCACAACAGTGTCGCCGTAACGCGCCACGATGGCGCCGTTGGCCTGCTTGGCAATTTTGCCCGTCTCGAGAATCAGCGGGCGTCCGCCGACTTCGACGGAAACCTGGTGCGGTGCGGGAATATGCGTATTTTCAGACATGAATCATTTCCTTTGGCGCCGCGATCACGCGGAGCATTTTCACTTGCCTTCACAAGGTGAACAACCTTGCGGGCGTTCATTAAAGGAGAGGAGGAGAGCTGTGTATGCGAGACGGCGAAATGACCCGATCACACCACGAGAGATGCCGGCAGAAGTCCGGCCGGATGCCTGAAGATTTCACTGACGGCCGTAAACGGGCCGGCAGACAAACTTCGCGTGGAAGTTGTCACTTCGTGAAAACGCAGCGGATTCCGCCCGTTGTTTCCTGGAAATGCGGGGCGGTTACTTGCGCAGGCTAAGTCGTTCAACAATCTCTCGGTACCGATCCGGGTCGCGACGATTGAGATAGTCCAGCAGGCGGCGGCGCTTATTGACCATCATGATCAAGCCGCGCCGGGATGCGTGGTCCTTTACGTGGGACTTGAGGTGCGTGGTCAGGTAGCTGATGCGCTCGCTCAAAAGAGCGATTTGCACTTCCGGTGAGCCGGTGTCTTTTACGTCTCGGCGGAACTGTTCGATCAACACTGATTTGGCTGCGCTCAAGTGCCCCTCTCCGTCGTCCCCTGAATTTTTCCTCTTCTCTTCGACACGTTCAGGCTAACACAAATGCGTTTTCAGTGTAAAGGAATGTCGAGAGAGGTTCGCCGCCTTCCCCCGCGGATTTCGCTGCTCTCTGGAGTTGCGCTGGAGCGTCAAATTAGGTTGAATGCTTGCGCCAGCTCAAGCGGTGCCTGCAGAGGAGAGAGAAAAATGAAAAAAAGAATCATGATTGGCTCGGTGATTTGTCTGGGGCTCGCATTCGGAGCTCTGCTCGTGGCGCGCCAGCAGGACAAGGGCAAGCGGCCGAGTCCGCCAGCGAGCGCGTCTTGCGATCTCGGCGGAGGGAAGACCATCACAGTCGACTACTCCAGTCCGCGCGCGAAGGGACGCAAGATCTTCGGCGGCTTAGTTCCTTACGGAGAAGTTTGGCGGGCGGGAGCAAACGAAGCCACAACGTTTGTGACGACGGCGGACGTAAGTGTCAGCGGCAAAACAGTGCCGGCGGGCAACTACACGCTCTTCACCGTTCCCGGGCAGGACAAGTGGACGTTGGTGATCAGCAAGAAAATCGGCGAGTGGGGCGTTCCCTATCCAGGAGCCGATTCCGACTTTGCACGCGTCGACATGAAGGTTTCGCAGCTTGCGGCGCCGGTGGAGAATTTCGCGATTGCGTTCGATAAGACCGGCGCGGGCTGCACGCTGCGCATGGAGTGGGAGACGACTCGGGCCTCGGTCGACATCTCAAAGAAGTAGAGACCTGCGGGACAGCCCTTCTCGGCTGCCCTCTTCTCTAGCCTTAGACCGCACTCAGGCTTTGTTCGTCCGAATCAGCGCGAGAAACTCATCGCGCGTCTGCTTGTTGTCACGGAAGCCGCCCAGCATCGCGCTAGTGACGGCCTGGCCGTGTTGCTTTTCGACGCCGCGCATCTGCATACAGAGGTGCCGCGCTTCGATGACCACGCCAACGCCCTGCGGAGCGATTTTCTCTTCGATGGCCTTGGCAATCTGGCTGGTCATGCGCTCCTGAATCTGCAGCCGCCGCGCGAACATATTCACCAGGCGCGCCACTTTGCTCAGACCCAGCACCCGCTTATTCGGCAGGTAGGCCACGTGTGCGGTGCCGAAAAACGGAAGCAGGTGATGCTCGCAGAGGCTGAAGAGAAGCGCTCCGGCGTCTTGCGCAAGCCTTCGCGGTTCGGATCTTCACCGATCAGCTTGATAATCTCGCGCATGTGACACGCGATCCGGCGCGCATCTTTTTCTTCGCCATCATGCAAGATGATTTCTTCCGTTGGCTTGTTCACATCCTGTTCCCTTCTGGGTTGACCGCTTCGCGGTCACCAGTGACACTGTTCCCGCCATATTCAAAACTGTTTTTTCCTGTCTCTTCGATGCGAATGCGCTCGAGCTTTGCTTTGGGAAATTTTTTCAATCGTTCGAAAATCTCAATGCACAGGTTCTCCGTGGTCGGGACTTTGTCACGAAAAGCCCGCACGTCCTCGTTCAGTGATTTGTGATCGAAAGGCTCGATCACTTCGCGCTCGACGAAGGCGTCGAGATCCGCGAGATTCGCGATCATCCCGGTGGCCGGATCAATTCCTCCGGACACGCTGACTTCCACCACGTAATTGTGCCCATGGCCGTAAGGGTTGTTGCACTTGCCAAAAATCCGGGAATTCGCCTGCTCCGACAGGCGCGGCGTGTGCAACCGGTGCGAGGCCGCGAAGCGGTATCGCCGTCCGAGTTCGACTTTGAGCGCGCCGCTCATTTCGCCTTCACGCCTCCGGCCCCATTCCGGTAGCAGTCGGCAAACAGGTCTGGCGTTTCGTACAAGCGTACGCGGTGCAGCTGGCCCTGGGTGATTTTCGGCTCCAGCAACTGCCAGATGACCCGCGCAATGTTTTCGCAGGTCGGGATCATACCGGACAGCTCGGACACTTCGTAATTGAGGAACCGGTGATCCATGCGTTGCATCACTTCGCGCTCGAGAATCTCTTTCAGTTCTTTCAAGTCCAGGACCATCCCCGTCACCGGGTCGGGCTCGCCCGCGACGGTCACTTCCAGCGTGTAGTTGTGGCCGTGGCCGTGCGGGTTATTGCACTTGCCAAAGATCCGGCGATTCTCTTCCGGAGAGAGCTCCGGGTTGTGATAGAGGTGCGACGCCGAGAACTCGATTTTGCGCGTGAGCAGGATCATGACGGCTCGCCTATCGAGGAGTACCGGGAAGGCCTACGGCTACTTCCCGTCCTTTCCACTCGACCTTGCCCTTCAAATGGCTTCGGTAGGAGGCCCAGAGCACACCCGCATAAAGCACCACCGCGGGCACATAATACAAGATGAATTTGAAGGGGTAATGGTTGCGGGAAAGTTCCAAGCCGTAGGTGAATTGCCGAAGCAGGATCAGGCCAACGGCCAGCATGGTGGCAAAGGGGATTTTAAGGCCAATCAGCAAAACCAGTAGAGGGATCCAGGGAACCGTTGTTTCGAGCTCGCGATAAACCGCGCCGGGTGTGCCGCCCATCAGCAAATAGATGTTTTTCTTCCAGCCCTGCCACATAGCCCCAAAGGATCTGTACATCCTAACGCGCACAATTCCCAGCGCCGGGCCGAACCAGATCCGTTCCCCGGCAGCCTTCAGGTGCTTGGCGATCGCGACGTCTTCGAGGAGTTCGCCGGCAACGCTGGCGTGCCCGCCAATAGCCTCGTAAGCCTCGCGGCGCACCATCAAAAACTGCCCGTTCGCGGCCGCGGCAGGGGAGGCGGGGTCGTTCACGGCCTCATACGAGAAATGCTGCGCAAGCCGGCAATAGACAAACGGAATCAGCGCCTTCTCGTACCATTTCTCGACGATTTGCTCGGGCGAAAAAGATACCAGCGCCGCGCCGGTTTCCTGCGCGATTTGCAACGCCCGCGCGGCCGCTCCGGGTTCGTGCTGCGCGTCCGCATCTGTAAAAAGCAGCCAGGGACTCATTGCTTGCTGAGCGCCAATCCACGCAGCGTTGTTCTTTCCAACCCAGCCAGGCGGAACTTCTTTCGTCTCCAGGAGCGTGAGCTGCGGG
>WNFE01002935.1_pt1 | contig 12607 bp, 15 predicted proteins | sample 5400451 | NCBI WGS metagenome assembly WNFE01 (sample SAMN13153344, study PRJNA577476) | soil metagenome | isolation source: 200 cm saprolite under Douglas fir tree site 2 hole 2 | place: USA:California | collected 2015-04-18
CCCTGGGTGCCATCGTTCTCCACATAGACCTCCTGGAAGAGGAACTCCAGGTTCTCCTGCCGGAGTGTCCAGCGCAGCTTGCCGAACCGCTTGCCGAGATCAAAACTCAGCTCACACGCCTTGACGACCTGGTGCAGGATTACCTCTCCCTGGCCCGGCTTGCCTCGTTACAGCGAGAGCCAGCGGATATAGGGACGTTTGTGGACAATTTCCTGAAGGAAATGGCACCCCAGGTGGCTCAGCGTGGGGTTACGCTGCTGTACGAAGGGCCGGCCTCTCTGGGACGGGTGGCGCTCCACGCCAATACGTTTCACCGGGTCCTCCTCAACCTTGTGCAGAATGCGCTCGATGCGATGCCGCAAGACGGGACCCTGACGCTCCGAGGCTGGCAGACGGCCTCGCATATGCACCTGGACATCTGCGATATGGGGACCGGCATCCCTGCCGATCAACTGGCGCAGATTTTTGAACCGCTCTACACCACCAAACCGGCAGGGACAGGGCTCGGACTCTATATGGTACGGGAAATTGTCGCAGCGCACGATGGCGAGATCCGGGTGACGAGTCAGATCGGCAGCGGGACGACATTTACCATTACCCTCCCGCTGGTCGGTGATGCCCCAGTCGCTCGCTGAGTGGGACACCGGCTACTGCACCTCATCTGCTGCGCACGGAGGTGTGGTACAGCGCTGGTCAGCCCTGGCTACAGATGCGCATGGGCCGGCAAGTCACCGTGGACATGTTCCACGACGCGATGGTGCTCTTCGCCTGAGGCGTCCAGTGGGTCCACATGGATCACGGCATTCGCGAGATGCAGCACGTGATGCAACAGTTGATGACGCACCTCTGCGGCAATGGCATGCCCCTGTGCCACCGACAACTGCGGCTGCACGGCAATGTTCAGTTCTGCATGCAGCCGATGCCCAACCCACCGGACGCGTATCTGCGTGACCTCCTGCACCTCTGGCAGGTGTCGAATCGCGTGCGTGATGTCTGTGAGGACGGTTGGGTCTACGCCATCTAAGAGGCGCGTGAAAATCGTCGCGCCAGACTCCCAGACGATCCGCAAAATCGCCACGGTAATTACTAGCCCGATACTAGCGTCTACGATCGGATAGCCGAGCCACGCCCCGCCGGTTCCTACCAAGACAGCCAAACTGGTCCAGCCGTCTACGCGGGCATGGTAGCCATCCGCAATCAGCGCCGCACTGCCAATGTCTTTGCCAACTTTGATGCGCAACAGCGCCACGGCTTCATTGCCAAGAAAGCCGAGCAGGGCGGCGCCCATCACCGCGCCAAGATACGCAATGGGCTGCGGGTTGAACAGGCGCGAGAGCGACTGATAGCCTGCGACTATGGCACTGCAGAAGATCAGAACAACCATGGTGACACCCGCCAGGTCTTCTGCACGACCCAGGCCATAGGTGAACCGTGGCGAGGGTGGGCGTCGGGTGAGCATAAAGGCAATCCAGAGCGGGAGAGCGGTCGCGGCATCGCCAAAGTTGTGAATCGTATCAGCGAAGAGTGCCATGCTGCCTGACATCCAGACAATCATGAGCTGGATGAGCGCTGTGGCGCCCAGGCCGACAAAGGACCACTTAATGGCCCACAGCCCGCGTTGGGTCGTGACAAGCGTTGGATCCACAGTGCCGTGGGTGTGGCGCTGCGCCGTCCCGTCGCCGTGAGGATGCTCATGACCATGGGAATGCGGATGGTGGGGACGCGACATAAGCGTAACCTCCATGCTAATGGGATGTCGCAGGACCACCGCAGCGCTAACGAGCGGGAGAGCCTAGCGGCATTCCTGCAGCGTATACTTCACCTCGAAATCTGCCCGGCACGACCACTGCACTGTCCCACCCTGCGGAGCAGGCCTGAAATACACCCGGTTATGGTCACCGAGTTTCTCCTGCTTGACATACAGGACAATCACGCCAGTGTCTGGCTCAATTTCGACCTGCGAGGCGATGGGAGCCGCTCCCAATGAGGCAAAGGCATCGGAGATCTCGTCTTCCGTGGGGAAACGGCCCTGCGCCACATAGAATTCGGCCATCACCGTCTTGAAGGCCGTGACCTGGGACAGCTGCTGCCCAATCTCAGCGTGCCGGCGGTACTCCAAGAAATTCGGGACCGCGATAGCCGCGAGCATGCCCACCATGGCGACAGTCCGCACACCGCCGCCAAGGAAGAAGACTTCCAAGGGACTACTCTCATACGTCGCCTCAAGTGCCAGCCGGTTCGCACTCGAGGTAAATTTTATCCCGTAGCTGCCACGTGGCGGTAACTTGACCTCCATGGCCGAAGGGAGCGTAAACAGGTCGAGCGGTTGCCCGGCCAGGTCGCCGAGGCTTTGCAAGACCTGCAGGTACGCCGCATAGATCAGCTTGGGGACGCCCTCGACTTGGACTGAGGCGAGAAAAAGCGCATCGTCACCGGGCAGCTTCTGGACGTCTGTGAGCCAGGATTTGATCGGCGTTTTCGTTGCGATGCGGTCGCGATCGACGAGCACCTGCGGTATCTGGGCGCAGATCAGATACTGGCCATCCATTTTCCAGTACAGATGCCCCGGCACAATGGAGAACAAGCGCCACCACAGCCGCTCCACAGGGGTGGTGTCCATTTTGGCCCAGAGTTCCGGGTAGGCGTGCGCCACCATCTCCTCGAGATTGGGGAGCGTCAGGTGGGCATACGTCTGCCCATGCAGTTCGCGCTGCTCGTAACGGAAGCCATACTTGGTTTGCAACACCTCCAGCAAGGTGGCAAATTTTTCCGGATCGCGTAGGCGTAACACGATGTACTGCCCTGCAGCATCGGCAACATAGGCGAGTTCAGGACCAAAGAGATTGAGCCAATCGTCGAAACGTAACCCGGTGGCAGCGAGTACCCCGTCTTTGAAAGGCTGGAGCCACTCGTCCGCATCGGGCATACTTGTCTTGACGAAGGCTTCTGCCTGCTGCCAATCGCTGGCGTTGGGCAAACCGAGCATGACCAGCCCCGCAGGGGCCCCTGCGGCATCAAAAGCGAGTGGTGCCTCGACGGCCGGCAGCAAGGTGCGCACGCCCACCCTGGGCATATCGAGCACAAGCTTGATGCGCCCTTTGCCAGCGCTAACACCCATAGCAAGCGCTACCTGTTGTAGCGCATGCCCACCGAGCCTCTGCCATATCACGAGCTGCTCAGGCGGGATAAGGCTCTGCGCGAGCGTAAAGATTGTCTTGGCGTCGAGCCACACAAAGAACCCCTGGCCGCTCGTGTCGACCTCCGTCTCCAACGGCAGCATCGACGCATCCACCCGTGGTTGCAAGCTCTGCAAGCGTTGCGTGAGCGCCGCAGGAGTAGGGTTCTGGGTGGCCAGGAGAAAGAGGCGTCGGCTGGCCGTGTCAAAGGAGACGAATATGGGGAATCCCATCACTTGCAGGCGCCCAACACCATGCTGATCCAGGGGCGTCTCTAGCTGTAGCTCCGGCTCCACTTGCGCCAGCGTCTGCAGCAAAGCGTTGGCGTCGTCGCGGGTAGCGCTATGTAACTGCACCAGGAGCAGGAGGTCAGGCAACTCTGCATCGCCCCCTACAGGGCGTAGGACCGCCAGTTCTAACGGCGAGCGCACCTGGTCAAGTAAAACGCCCGGCAGCGGTCCAATCTGGGGTTGCAGAGGCCCGAGGAGCTGTTGCACAATGGCCCCCTGGAGGGCGCTCATTGCTGCTCTCACCCCCTCTGATGCCAGTGCCTCACTCAGCATATTGCCCTTGGGCACGCCGAGCAGTCCCCAGGGATGAGCAATGCGCACGTATGCCAGCGCGTCTGGCGGCAAAACCGTGCGTAGATAGGGCGTTGCCGCCAGTGTTGTGGGCAGATGAGGCTCAGCCGGTGGCTGCGTCGCGGCTCGCGCTACCAGCGCATGCAGCCCCAGGCTGAGCCAGCAGGCAACCAGGAAGACATAGAAAGCTCGGGATGCGTTAGGCATAGTACTCCTACCTCCTGGAGGACATGGCTGCCTCTGTCGTCATGCCTGATGTGGCCCTACGTATGCCGGTGCTGTACGCAGCCGGCTGGCTACAGCAGTGCCATCATACTGTATCCGTGCTGGCTGGTCGAGGGCTGCTGAGGAAGAAGTGACGGGGCATCCCCTGAGGCTTCGTCGCATGCCTCTTGGATTGTCTGTCTTGGAGGAGGCAGGATAGGATACGAAATTCTCTAAAAAATTTATTGTAATTTATTACAGATATACTATGATGGTTCCTATGGAACCAGAAGTCGGTGATAAGGTAAAGTTAAAAGGCTACAACAGTGCATCTACACGGGGTGTGGTAGAGGCAGTGCACGGCGATGAGTTATTGGTACGTCTGGACGAGTCGGGGGAGCTTGTGCCCGTTGCGTCTGCACGCGTGACAAATTTCAGTCTGGCTGCGCGGAAGGCATGGAAGAACATGCCACATCGGCGTGTTGGCCGCCCCAAAGGGGCACGTCATTGCGACCGGGTCTCCGTAACGTTGAGAATCGACCGAGAACTTTGGGAGAAGTTCAAGCAAGACGAATCAGAAGGTCTCATCGAGGACCGCACGGCCACAATTAATACGTGGTTCCGTGAAATGTTAGACAAGCTCAAGCGCACGAAGGCCTGCATAGATGCCGCCGAGAATTACTGACAGCCAGCGAAAAGCAGTCCTCGCATTGCTCGCCCAAGGGCTTACCCGCGAGACGGTCGCGGCGCAGGTCGGTGTCACACCTGGGCAGGTATCGGCGGTAGCTGCCCACCTGAAGATGGGAACGTACGAGAAACATGGGGCACACGCCACAGTTGCACAATCCACGCCACCCGAGGGACGTGAGCGCGTATACGACTTGCTCGAAGAAATTGGTGTCGCCAGCCGGAGAGTGCAAACTGCCTCGGGTCTCAATCGCATCTTGATCGGTGTCGACGCTGAAACGGATGAGGAGGTTTGCTGGAATCCTGACCCCTCACATGGCGCTGTGAATCCTCACATGTTGATTCTTGGCGAAAGCGGATTCGGCAAGACATATGCGATCTGCTGCCTTTGGACTGAACTCGCGCAGAGCAAGATCCCGTCCATCGTGTTTGACTATGGACAGGGCTTCACAACCGGGGCATCCCCTTATCACTTTATAGACTACGCCAAGCCGATTGAAATCAAGGCAAGTCACGAAGGCGTTGCGATCAATCCATTACAGCTCTTTCCTTCCGATGTCCATGGTCCTATCAACGTCGCGCCACGGGTTGCAGACACATTTCAGCGCGTCTATGCACAGATTGGCGTGCAACAGCATACTATCCTCCGCCAGGCGGTCCTCGATGTGCTGATTGATGAAGGCATCATCCCTGAGAATCGAACAAGTTGGAACCATTCCCCGCCTCCATTCGCTGCCTTGCAGCACAAGTTGCATATGTATGCGGAGAACCCAAGCCATCCACAGCGCCGCATAGCGTCGTCTGTCGCTTCGCATATCTCGACAATATTTGTCTTCAATACCTTCCAAGACCATGGTCTGTCCTTGGACTGGCAAGATATGCTGGATAACAGAGGTCGCGTGTTTGTTATCCAATTGAAGGGACTCGAACACTCGCTAGAACGAGCGGTCACAGAGTTTCTTTTGTGGAATTTCATTGGGTTTGTGGAATCGGTTGGCCCAGGTCCGGTGCGTTGTTTTGTGGTCCTAGACGAAGCGCATAAGCTCGCGTGTGTTCCAGGCTCTCCAACGGAAAAATTGCGCCGTGAAGGTCGGAAATTTGGGCTCGGGCTGATTCTGGCCTCACAGCAGCCTGAAGACTTCAGTAAGGTAGCTTTTGCCAATACGGCGACCAAGATGGTTTTTCAGATTGGGGACGACAAAAGTGCTGTCTCACGACAGTTGGCCCGGAAGGTCGTGAACTCATACACATTTGCCGAGACCGCTGAGTTAATCACGAGGTTGCCGCGTGGCTGGGTGTACTTTATAAGCGAAAATGTCGGTCGTGTCGTCCGTATTCATGCATTTGAAGAAAGAATGGCGCGATGGCATCAGCGCCATGACCCGTAATACATCGCTTGGCATCCGATGGGGTGCGAAATAGCTCTCCGAATATGCGTAGGAGTAGCCAATGCTTTCGGAAAAGCAAATCCGACAGACGTTACATACCAGCCGCGTTGTCCCGTTGGCGGTAGCAAAACCACATGGCCCTCTGGGCTTGGAGCAGCTTGCAGCAGTGGTGTCTCGCGTCAATCCAGCGCTCGGGTCTGGCAATAGAGGTGTGCGTCGACTGATTGCCCTTGATCATGCAACATGGGAAAAATTGGTGCAGTTAGCCGACACTGCCACGCAGACAACCTCACAGCGCGTCACCGCATCACAAGTGGCTGCTGCTATCATCGAGCAGTTTGTGGCAGCGTTGCCGCAACAGGGTAAAACGCAAGAATGATATGGGGCCGAAAGATGCTGTGCCCAATTCGGGTACCAGTAGTGCATATGAGGAAAGGATGATGCGATGATGGTAGCAACCTGCTCGGTAGTGGACCAGTCAGCCTCTATCATCCGCCAAAACATGGCCAAAATAAAATTACTCACTGTGGCGGGTCCGCTGCTCTGTCACCCTGAGCAAACGCATCGCATTGTCCGGTTGCTTGCAAACCGCCACTCCTGGGGCATCGAAAGACCATTGGTCATGCTAGCTGTGCATAGTGATGACGAGAAGGCTGCAGCAGAGCGGTTTCAATCGGGCGCTGCTCGTGATTTGGCACGATACGTCATAGTTCGACAAAAGGGCCACAACGAAACGGTTGGCCACGCTATCGACCTGTTTCGCCAGCAGTTCGGCCCAGCCGCTGACCCGTTCACTGCCAAAAGGCAGAGCCTCTATCTTACACGACGCGGTGGCAAAGGGAAGCCGAACTTCGTCAGCCCGTTTTTGGGTGGCGCTGGAACAACCTGTGGCGAATGGACGAGGCCCATGGTGCGGAATGCCGACGGTACCATCATCAAAGGCTTCATGAAGGCGTCGGTCGCTGTGGGGTTTTGTCCGGTCGCATGCCCATACTGCTATCTTAACATGCCGTACACTGACGGGATGGATGTGGCGCTCAACTGGGAAGAGCTGGCTGACGAACTACTCAAGACATGGCGACAGTATCAGTATCCCATCAATTTTGGTGAAACGAGTGGCCTCGTAGAATATGACGAATGGTTTGCGGAGTCTGATGGGAGTGGCTCAATGATCCAGTTTGTCATTGACGCCTGTGCCACAGCGGAGGTAACGCCTTTCTTTCTTACCAAGATCCGCTATCCGCGTTACCTGCAATTCCATGGCAAAGTTCAGGTTGGCATCTCGCTGATGCCGGAGCCGGTTCGGAAATGGCTTGCCCCGAATGGCTCCCCCGCCGACGAGCTACTTGAGAGTTTGACCTGGGCTTGGTCGGCCGGCGCTGTTGATCCAGTCATTCGGCTGACGGCGATCTGGCAACAGAAAGAAGTCTATCCAGACTTCCTGAAACTCGTGCGCGACCGCTTGGGGACAAATGGTTGGCGGTTGACTTTGGACATCCTGCGGTTCACACCGACCACTGCGTCTATCATCGCAAAGCGGTATCCAGAAGCAGCCGTGACTTTTGCCAGCGAAATCGCTCCAGATGGCAGAAGAACACTAGGTGAACTCGCAAGGGAAGCAAAGGGCGGCGAGGAGCATGTGAAAAAAATACGCCCGCCCGCTGATCGCCAGGCTGAAATCTTTATTTGGTTTCGACAACAGTTGAATGATCTTGGGTGCAAAGACGTGATGTTGACCCCATGCAAAGGTGACCCTGATGAGTTGACCCCTCTTGCACGTCTTAAAGTCATCAACGCGATGCCATGCGCCTGCTATGGCAATCGAGAACCTATACGAAAGGCCGAATTTCAATGAGCTGGAAACAGATTTCAGATGCGTTCACCATTGATGAGGTTGGTACAAGGCTGCTCACCAATTTAGTACGCGGTATTTATAGTCATGAGGCAGTTTTACTCGAGTACTTTTTTTGAGAAGGAGATGAGTTTATGGCTATAGAATGGGAACCAATGGATAGCGAGTTTACAATAGATGATATTGGTGCTTATCTAATGGCCAATGTCCTTCTCGCATCCCGCGCAAGGGACGATGCCGGCGAGACGGTTCGAGGCGACCGTCACGGGCTGCCGCTGCAACGGCGTGCTGACGGACAGTACGGCCGCGGTGAGCTGGAGCGCGGCGAAGCATCCGCTGTTTGGGATCTGGAGAACGTCGGCGCAGGGCATGTATATTGCCATTGGGGATGTGGAAAGTGCGGCAGGTCTCAGCGGCATGAAGTTCAAACGCGGTCCCGCGGCGCCATGGAGCCTCGTGCAGTCGGTGACGCTGACAGACGGGAACCACGCCAGGTTCGTGCTGGACGCAGTGCGTGTGGACAGCCCATCTGGCGGTAGACTGGAGTCGCTATCGGACAATCGACCACCAGTCATGGTCGCGAGGGCAGCGGCAATGGCGCCGCGTGGTATGGGGCTGGTACTGCGCGGCTTCGCCATGACGCTCAATGGTGACGTCATGACGGGTAAGGAACTTGCGCGCGACGTACCGGCGAGGCTCGACCGGCTGCCGGACGGGTTGCCATTTGGGTGATGGGATAACCGCTGCCAGCGTCGGGGTATGGCACATCGCATTTGTGCGGTCGAGCGTTGCGAGGGCATTGCAGCCATCCGGCGCCGCTCTATACCTTGCTTCGGTGTGCTCCGGCAAGACCATGAAAAAGCCCATGCAGGTGGCGGCCTGATGTTTTCCTTCGGGCCCGACAAACATGAGCTTTCTCCATTACGTTGTGTGGTATGACTCGAGTTCCGTCGGCAGCCCAAACACGGGGAAGAGTGTTGGGTCGACAAATCCGGTGATCGCGGCGATCGCTTCCGCTTCGACGCTGAGCACCACGAGAGCGGAGGCGTGGTGCTTCAGGCCACCGGGATCGAGCATGTATGCGGCCACGGCCGGTTGGCGATTGGCGCGGGTTGGCATGAGGCGTCTCCGGGCGACTGCGCCCGGAGACGGGATGGTCGCGAAGAACTCGGCAATCGCCCTGCGGCCCTCGTAACGCAGCCGGAAGGGTGGCATGGTGAGGACGGCGTCGCTTCTGAGCAGTTCTACAAGCCTGTCGAGGTCAACAGCTTCCCAGGCTTCGATGTAACGGCGGACAAGCGATTGCTCGATCTCGTCCCGTGAGGCAGTCGGGACTGTGCCAAGGCGCCCCTCGGTGTGCTGCTGATCGACAGTCGCCCGAGCGCGTTGGAGGGCACTATTGACGCTGGCCGTCGTCGAGTCGAGGAGTGCGGCGACTTCGCCGGACGACCAGCCGAGGACGTCGCGCAAGAGCAGCACCGCCCGCTGGCGGGGCGGCAGCATCTGGACCGCGGCGAGGAACGCGAGTTGCACGCTTTCACGCAGGTCGTAGTGCGCAACGGGGTTCCCGGCTGTTGCCTCCAGCTCATCCAGCAGCTGGTCCGGATAGGGTGAAAGGTGGGTAACCTGCTCGATGCCTGCGGTGTGCGCGGCGGAAGGTGGAACCAGAACGGGCGGCGGGGCTGGCTCGACGCGAGGGCGCGCGGCTGCTGTCAGGCAGACATTGGTGGCGATGCGGTAGAGCCAGGCTCGTAACGCGCTGCGACCCTCGAAGCTGGCGAGATGCCGCCACGCCCGCAGGAAGGTCTCCTGCAACGCGTCTTCGGCGTCGTGGAAGGACCCCAGCATTCTGTAGCAGTGCACATGCAGCTCGCGCCTGTAGTGGTCGGTCAGTCGTCGGAACGCCTCCTCGTCACCGGCTGCGGCAGCAGCAAGTTGCACCGCCTCGGTTGCGCTCCTGTGAGAGCCATCGGGCCTGTGCATCTGGCGCCCCTTTCTCCTGCGCTCGGGCATCTTCGCACTCTTGGTGCACGACGCACTGCGGGTTGAGGTGCCGATCTCCTCGACCCTCAGCTCGCCACAGGCGAACTACCTGCCGAAAGCTTGGGCGAACTCGCGAGGATCGAAATAGAGCCGTTGGGCGGCGATCTTGCCGTTCTTCACCTGGATCAAATCAGCGATCGGGAGCGTCAGGGACGCGCCCGCTGGCGTGATCACGCTCAGCTCGTAGATAAGGCAGACATCGTCTCCATCCTCGAACTGATGCAGCATCTTCATTCCGCTCTGAAATCCAAGCAATCGCTCGAGCGCGGCCATGTACTCTCGGGAGCCTGTGGCTTTCATCATGGGGCCGACGAAGGTGACGTCCTCACTCACGAGGGCCCGCACGTCTTGTAAACGACGGCTGTTCCTTGCGTCGTAGAACCGGTTGACGATCTCCAGTGGTTTGTCCATGGCATCTCCTTTCCAAGCATGAAAACTCGCCTCTCTGCATGAAGACTCGCCTGGACGTGCAAACTCATCGCTCGACTCACCGTCAGCGCCATGCCCGCCACGGCTGACGGCGACGCCGTTGTCTCGCCACGCCGTCCCTCGGTCCCGCCAACTCTGGCCAACTGCTTTTCCCATCAGCGCCCTCGCACCGCTTGCTTGGGCGTCTTCATGATAACAACCTACAATGCGGCATGGAGAGAGCGTGTGCAACGGCGTTCACCAAACGTGCGGAATCAGGTGGTGGCGAACCTTCTGGCAATATTCCTCGTAACCGGGCAAGTGCTCCGTGAGATACCGTTCTTCGTCGAGGAGCCGCGCCACTATGCTGCCGCACAGCAGGACGGCGCACGCGAGCGCCCACAGTGAGCCAAGGGCCAGCGGCGTGGCGAGAACCGGCAGCATGGCGCCCGCATACATTGGATGGCGGACGATGCCGTAGGGCCCTGTCGAGATCACGCGTTGGCCCGCCTTGACCTCGACGATGCTGGAGGCATAACTGTTCTCCCGTAATACAAGGAAGACGATCAGAAACCCCGTTACGACGAGCGCGTCGGCCACGAGAACGAGGGGCGATGGGATGATCAAAGCGTGGAAACGGCGCTCGATCCCGGGCACTACGATCAGACCGCACGCGAAGATGCTGGCCAGCATTTGAATGATCTTCTGGCTCTTTTCGTGTTCGGCGCCCGGCCCGGCCTTGAGCCGGCTTTCGACAAGGCCGGGATCGCGCTTGAGGAGAGACAAGGTGACGAGGAGCGCGGAAACCGAGCACAGCATCCAGTACACCCACCCCTCCCAAAAACGTAACGACCACGCGGGCAGGAAGAGCAGCAGCGCCATAACGATCTGGAACCGGACAAGGCCCGTGATGGCTTTCTTTCTGAGATCGTCCATGTGCACGTGTCCCGATCCTCGGATCACTGCTTCACTGGTTCATTTCTGCGTAACCATGAAGGCGACGATAAAGAGCGCTGCCAACGCCAGATCGACCAGACCGAAGGTAAAACCTTGGAGCGCGAGGCGGTGCTGGAAATACAAAATCAACGCCGCGCCACCGAACGCGAGCTTTTCTAGCGTGGCCGGCAACATGACGAGCCGGTATCGGATTGGATCTCGAGCAACGAGCAGGAAAAGGATCTGCCAGGCAAGTCCCACGCCGATGAATCCGTAGAAGTATTCAGGATGGGTAAGGGGTGGCGGATTATCGGCGGCAATTCTTCCTTCCATGAAGTACTGCGGGAGTAAGACGATCAACCCATACACCCCCGCGACCAAAAATACACGTCTCGCGCATTTCATGGCTGACTACTTCTGCACATTGTCTTCAGTGTCCCTTCACAGGGAGCCAGTAAACCCAACCAATCAGCAACGCTTGCAGCGGGAGTCTCGCCAACAAATACCGTGGTCCCATTGCATAGCCGCCGCATGGAACCGGCCTCCCTTCCTACTTGTTGTGAGCCCTTCGCTCAGCCCTTCGCCCATGATTGAAATCCGTCGCGTGCGCTTCCTCCTTCTGATGCCGGGCAGGCATTGCGACTCCCTTGAGCATGCCACCGATCGCTTGGCCGAAGGATGCGCCCGCCGCACTAAGGCCCACAGCAGGCTCCGCTCTTGCGCCAGGAAGCCCAGCCACGTCTCGCTGTCGGCAGTCACGCGCCGATTGGCCTCACCCTGATGGCCGTCCTGTACCTGCAAGGCGCCGTCCCGAAACGTCACGGTCGCCGGCTTTTCTTCCTTGCCGGTGCACGTGAAATGGTAGTCGGCGTTCAGGTTCGCTGCCTCATTCCTTTTTTGTGGTAGTTCCAAGGTTGTACCATACCTCTTGGCTTCCTGTTTGACATTACTTCCAATTCGATCGAAGCGAGAAGTCCCGCAAATACCAACTTGTCGATCTCTCATGAGGACCGCCCGCTGCAAATCGACCGTATTGAGCGAGAGCGGCCCTGCTCAACGAGCGTTCCTATGAGCGCCTTATCGCCGCACTGATGGAAACCAGCCGCATCCGGCTGCTTGAAGCTGTGACAGGGGCGCCCAGAGACCGCTCGTTATGATCCCGCAGCAGCGACAGTGCGCGGTGCAGCCCTCGCGATGGGGGTCCAGCCCTCCCAGCCGCCGCCCAGCGCTTTATACACCGTGATGAGGTTGGCAACTACTGCCCGCTCGCTCTGCACCAGCTGGTCTTCCGAGCCGAACAGGGAGCGCTGGGATTCGAGGACACTCAGGAAG
>WNFE01003150.1_pt1 | contig 12603 bp, 16 predicted proteins | sample 5400451 | NCBI WGS metagenome assembly WNFE01 (sample SAMN13153344, study PRJNA577476) | soil metagenome | isolation source: 200 cm saprolite under Douglas fir tree site 2 hole 2 | place: USA:California | collected 2015-04-18
TTGTGGCTCACACCACGGGCAACCAGGGCTCTCACATCTTGACCTCACTGCTCAACGCCAACGCGCTGGTCATCGTACCAGAAGGCGGGGTAGAGGTTCATCCAGGGGATACAGCCAGGGCCATCATGCTCGATTGGCCAGAGGCGTGATAGGCTACAGGTCGACCCTTTGAGGTCGCCACTACGCATCAACTTAAACGTTTGGTGTGAATTAGACCATTGAGCTCGCTAAGCAGTGTGATTTTGCAAAGTTCTGATCGTTGTCCACATCCGCGGAGTTTGTCCTGAATTTTGTGGCTCTTTGATATGCAGGGCGAGAGAGGTTATACATCGTTTCCCTCCTAGAGCCAATCCACACCATTCAGTTTATATTGTTAGCGCGAAAAACTAGACAGACTCTATCCGTGAGGCACGTGATATAATATCTCTGCGTTTCCTGCATTTAAACACCCGGTTAGTTTTCTGGACCTCCTGGCCTTATTCCGTTGGTAGTTGGAGTGGAGTTTCGTATATATGAGTTCCAATCAGTCCGATCCCAGCAGAATGACCCCAAATGAGCTGAGGATACAATGGGGCGTGCTGCAAAGAGAACTAGAGTTTAGGGAAACGATTCTCAATGAGCGTAGCAAAGAGTTAGAGCAAGCTAACATAAAGTTAGGACAGCGAGAGCAGGAGCTGACCACCCTTAAAGTCGAACTCGAAGGAAAGACCGTAGAGCTTAAATATAAAAAAGGTAATCTGAAGACAAGAGTTCTTGCTGCTATTGTAAGTGTGCTTTTTGGAGTATCAACCATATTGTTCAACTACGCGAATAGCCTGATAACTGCAAAACCACCAGACCCTAATGGAAACGTGCTGTTAGGTATTGCCGGCCTCATCTATCTTGTGTGCGTTATTGTAACAATATTTATGTTGGGAGGGGGCAACTAATGAGTAACCAACATCTTTTCAGAAAACATACACTTAGATTAGTCGGTGCTCTTATTCTTAGTCTGATAGCGTTAGCCGGTCTTATTACAGTTCTCTTTAGTTTGCTGGGACAACCAAATAATTCATCAACCATAACCTCCATTATCGTTACAATATTCGCTGCTTTCTTTGCTTTGCTAAGTGTATTCATTCCCTTTCTTGGAAGTCCGAAAAGAAAGTCTCCAAAACTAGGAGAGCCAACTGTCACAATTGGTGACATATCCACGCGTTTCCGTTTACAAGCAGCAGAGGAAACCAGCGATGAATTGCTCACCGTAGAGAAACAACGGCTTGAGTTAGAAAAACAGAAGATTCAGCTTGAGAGAGAACAACAGACTATCGGGTGGCAAAAAGAAGCTCTCGCGGTAGTTCAGGTAAGTCCACGATCTGCTATTGTTATCGCATGGATTGGAGTAGAACAAGAGCTGAACCATATCGCACGTAGGTCAATTAAATTAATCCGGCCTGGGACCAATATCACTCAGCCATTTTTCATAATAAATGCTCTAAAGGAAGCTGATTACATAAACCAGCATGAATTAGAGACATTGAAACGGATGCAGGAAGTAAGAAATAGAGTAGTACATGGCATTGAAGAAAGCGTACCCAGCACAGAGGAAGCTATAAGCTACATACAGGATGCCATAAATATCACACAAAAGCTTGCATCGATAGAAGAGTAGGAACTGCTGCGTAATTCCCTTAATTCGAGAGTGCAAAGCAGCTTACAGGGCCAAAAAGCCTTTTCTAACTCACACCAAACATTTAAGAAAAGCCTATCAACATCCGTAGGGGCGAGAGCGGGGAGGAGCGGCGGGGAGGGCCTTTATGGTCGCCCGCCGTGGTTCGCCCTGTAGTTATGCCGTATAGCTGCGGATTAGCGTACTCCGTCGACCTGCGCATAGTCCCTTTTACTCACATCGAACGGGTCGCTTGATTGCTGGGATGGAGAAGAAGCAACCACCCAGCCACCGCCTCCAAGCACAAAGGTTGCGCCATTCCCTCCATTACCCCACTGGGAGTGGGTTTCGATAGGTACAGAGAAATTACTTGCACCACCGGGGACTGGCATGAAAGAAGCAGAAAAGCCAGGCATAGGAGCATAGCTATTGCCTATTCCAGCACTCACAACGTCCTGTATGCCAGAGGAGATAGTTACCAGGCCCAGCGCGAGCAATTCACCTGCTACCTGGCACACCTGTTGGGGTAGCATGACCAACGCCTGGCACGCCATTTGCAAAGTAGTCTGGCCATCGACCCGTGTGAAGAGTCGCCATTGTTCTGGCGTGAGTTGTAGCTGCGGATTCTGCTCACGTAGAGTAGAGAGGTTTGTTGGTAGTAATACCATGTGTGGCTGCATAAAAGAGGTATCAACATACATTAGCGGAGCTACAGATTCAACCGCCCGCTGCGGTGGATGAAGTGTCGCTGGGGAGAATGGCAGTGGATCGGTATCCCTGACCAGGTTGAGCACAGGCACTTCAGGCGAAAATGGGGATGAGATAAACGGCACATTGTCCCCGCCGTCGTCAAGGAACTGTGAAGCATTGTACAGCGTCGGAGGAGAATCCGGTATAACAGGTGCAGGACTGGGTTGCGCCCGTGCAATTGCCGGAGTCACAGCGAGCTGAAGAGCAGGCACATCCGCTAGTTGCTGTAACAAGGTTCCGACGGAAAGGGCAATCAGGAGGCGATCAGCGGGAGGTTGGGACTCCTCCTCAAAATAGATTTCGCCTTTCGAGCATGCGAGAAGCATTCGTAATATTCTCGAAACCTCTCTTACAGCCCAGGTATAGAGGCTTTCCCGGTTGACATAGCCAAGGTCGATTAAGGCGATAGCCGTGCGAGTTTCACTATGCTGGGATGGCCCAAGAAAGTTCGCAACTTCTCGTAAAGCTTGTTGAGAAATAACTCCGGCTTGTAGAAGCCGCTCCCCCAGAGTACTATTTGGCTGTACAGGGCCGACACACAACAGGTGCCCCTGTCGAAACGAGAGTTCTACCCATTTCTCTTCCTGCCTGACGATGAGTAATCCCGTTTTTGCATGGGCCTCAACTCGCTGCAAGACATTCCACAGGTTGAACTGTTCCAACGAACCTATGAGTGACACAATAATTCTCCACCATCCAGGAACGGCTCTTCACACTCAAATATGTTCCGTCCTTCCCCCCGGACCTGACGTCAACATATCCCAGTGCAAGAGACCACTACAAATTACGATGATCCAGAGAACTCAAATTTTCGTCGCTTATACGGAGGGAGAGGGATTCGAACCCCCGGGGCGGTTAACCCAGCTGTTTTCAAGACAGCCGCAATAGTCCACTCTGCCATCCCTCCGGCAACAGTGTAACATATACCCGCCTGATTTGGAAAGGGTACGTGAAAAAACTCCAATAACAATGTCTATTTTAAACACATCTGTAGAGAAAACTGCAAATTATTACCGCCTCTGCTGGCTTCTCAGGCCTAAATGGAAACGGAAGATATAGCCATATATGGCCGTAGGACTTTTGGGATAATAACCGAACCATCGGCTTGCTGGTAGTACTCGAGGATGGCTGCCATCGTGCGGCCAACGGCCAGCCCTGATGCATTCAGTGTATGCGGATAATCTGCACGGCTGCTGCTGGCGGGTCGATATTTTATACTGGCCCGCCGGGACTGGAAAGACTCGCAGTTACTCACCGATGAAACCTCGACATAACGCCCCTGGGCAGTCATCCATACTTCCAGGTCGAGGGTTTTGGCGGATGTAAAGGGCAGGTTGGCAGCGCATAATGCTACAACACGATAGGGTAGTTCCAGCCGCTGCAAGACGGCTTCCGCGTGTACCAGCATCTGGTCGAGCGCGGTATACGAGTCCTGCGGCTCTACCAACTGGAAGAGTTCCACTTTGTTGAACTGGTGCAGGCGCAACAAGCCTCGCGTCTGGCGCGAAGCCGAACCGGCCTCGCGTCGAAAGGCAGTCGTCCATGCAACATAGTGCAGCGGGAGCGTACCCTTTGGTAGAATTGAGTCGCTATGTAAACCAACCAGCGGCACTTCAGCAGTAGGATTGAGGTACAATTCATCTTCGGTACATACATACGCCTGATCCTCAAATTTCGGCAACTGCCCGGCTCCCTGCATAATCGAGCGTTTCACAAGATAGGGGGGCATGATCTCTGTATAGCCATGCTCGCGTGTATGCAGATCAAGCATGAAAGAGATCAAAGCGCGTTCGAGTTGCGCTCCATTGCCTTTGAGGACGACGAAGCGGCTGCCACCGATCTTGCTGCCAGTTTCAAAGTCGATAAGATGCAGGCGTTCACCGAGGTCCCAGTGCGCCTGTGGTTCAAAATGAAGTGTTACTGGCTCGCCCCAGCGTTTTATCTCGCGATCACCATCAGCGCTCTCGCCCTCGTGAACGCTCGCATGAGGAATGTTCGGCAGAGCCAGTAATAGAGGCTGCAAATGGGCATCGATATCACCGGTGCGGACCTCTAGCTGGCGAATATCACGCGCCACTGCTTTAATCTGCTTATTCAGCTCTGCACGCTTATCTTCTGATGCAGTACGCACCATGTTATTCAGATCTTTTAGCTCAACATACAACCCATCACAGCGCGTGATCAGTCCACGGCGCTGCTCGGCAAGACGCAATATTTCATCGATGCTCTGTGGATCACGGCGACGACGCAATCCCTCGAGCACCTCCTCTGGATGTTGGCGGATAAAATCAAGGCTTAGCATAACTAAAGTATAGCATAGCTACCATAGAGCGACTACAGCAATGGTTCTAGCACAAATCGGGGGGCGTAGTATAGTAGGGGCAAGGGCGGCGGGGTGTGGCGGGGCAAGAAAGATACGGGGTATCTTTACAAGGCCCTTGCGGTTGCCCTGCTGGCCAGCCCCTGATTCTTGGTGGAACCTGAAAGTGTCACGAACTTGATTCAGCCATAGAAAGCAACATACAATAGAAAAGAACCGTTCAAGCAGTATCTTTCGAGAGGAGATACCTTATTAACAGCATTCGTTTTATACGCAACTCCTCTGTAGCCCCATGGGACATTACTGATTTGCGTGAGGCAGTCGGCTGGGAACGCCACGACGAAGACTACCCTGCTGCGGACTATTGGGGAACAGTAAGCGGTTTCGATCCTACGGGTAAGCTCGTTGCATGGTGCGCTATTTTAAGCGATGGGGTACGGCATGCAGTACTCCTTGATGTAATCGTTCATCCAGAATGGCAGAGGCAGGGCGTGGGAAAAGCATTAGTAGCAGAGGCAGTCGAGCATATCAGAACGCACGGTATCAGTATCATTCACGTTGATTTTTTACCCGAACACCGGGCATTCTATGAACGTTGTAGTTTCGAAACAGGCCTGGGAGGGATTTACGCCGGATGAACAGACCGGTGCAGCTCCTCTGTTCCACAGGAACTTTTAGTCGTTTTCCAGACCTTACAGGCTACCAGGCTATTTTAACCTACGGACCAGAGCTTGAGGTGGATGGTTTTGAATTGATGTTTTACCCGGACTGGACGTCAGAAATTGAGCAGATTGCCGCCGGGTTAGCCAGATCCGGCTTGCATTTTCCTGCAATCCATGCCGAGAAAGGTATTGGGCCTGCTCTGGTGAGTTCGCAAGCGCAAGAACGAGAGCAGGGCTGGCAGTGGATGACAGCAAGCTGTCGCCTGGGTAGCCTGTTGGGAGCTAAACTTCTGATATTTCACCTCTGGGGTCTCCCAGGTTCCGATGAGCTGTTCGAGCAAAACCTGCAGACGCTAGAGGATTGCCTCGCGCTGACAGATCAATTCGGGTTGGAGTTAGCGGTAGAAACTATTCCCTGCAAGAGAGCTGACCCATTGAGTAATGTGCGTCGAGCAATCGAGCAGGATGCTCGCTGCGTGGTAGCGTTGGATACAGAATTTCTGGCACTGCACAATCAACTGGAAGAGGCGCTAAAGACAGACTGGCTATGGCAGAATAACCTGGTGCGCCACGTACATATCAAAGATTACGACGGGGGCGCGTACTCGCCTGACAACTATCGCCACTACCTGCATCCCGGCGAAGGGGGCATCGACTTTACCCACTTCTTCGCTGTGCTCGGGCAGCGCAGATTCAGCGGATATATCAGCCTGGAGGCTTCTGTTGTCAACCGCGATGGGACGCGGGATATGCAGCGCCTGAAGAAGAGTTTGACCTTTCTGCGGCGATTGATGCATGACGCATAATCCCCAGCCTCCGCGAAAAATTTGCGAATAATTTGCACATTAGGTGGAAATAAGATACACTATACTATGGTTCTCAGGAGCACCATGCATGATTACGGTTATCAAGCTGAATCCGCTCGGAGAGGCGAAAGTCCGGTACCAGGGGGAAGTTGTCGAACATCTGGCTCATGGGATAATCATCCAGGCTTCCTGGCAACAATCAGCCAGGGATCTCGGCTACACACGTTTTGAGCCGGGAGACCGTTTTATAGAATATTACTATACCGACCGGTGGTTCAATATTTTCGATATTTCGACCGCTGGCGGCACGCGCAAGGGTTGGTATTGCAATATCACCGTACCAGCGCGTATCTACGCTGATCACATCGAGCAGGTTGACCTGCTGCTTGATGTCTGGGTCGATCCAGAGGGCAGGCCACTTATACTGGATGAAGACGAGTTCAACATTGACACCACGCTCAGCGATGAGCAGCGCGGGGGCGCACGCCAGGGACTGCAGCAGCTCTTGCAAATGATTGCAGCGCGGGCAGAACCGTTTTCCTACAGGCCTCTGGCGAATGAAGGCGAGTAGAAGCAACAAGCAAAGTGTGTCGGAGCCACCTAAGCCTCCGGAAGGACAAATCTTGATGGAGAAGAAAAGCGCCAGGCTGTCCCGGCCAGAAACAGCTACCCCTGGCTGGAACGTTGTGGAGCATGAAGTCTTAGAATCTCGCAGGCAGCTTCGTTCGAAGGTAAACGAGCTTATACGTCTTGCGAGCAGTTCTACCCTTACCACGAGTGAAATCCGCCAGCAATTGCTCCTCGCTGTAGCAACGTTTGGTCCCCAACTGGCTACGCAGCTTGTGCGTTCGCTTCATCGCGACGACTACCAGGAACGCCAGTCCGTTGTCTGGCTGCTGACATTACTGAACGATTCCGCTACCATAACACCGCTTCAGCGCATGTCGGGCAACAAGCGCATCCCTCGTGCTATACGGCTCTCAGCCTCACTGGCGCTGGCAGGCATGGGCATAACAGCGCAGACGATAGATAACCACAGGCGTACACGCCTCTATGCCATAAGTTAGCGCGGCTCTTATGGAACGCATCGAAGAACCCGCAGCAACTTCGTCCACTCACGCCGTCAAGCAATCCAGGATTGGGTTGCTCTACGTGTGTATCGCCGTTTTCTTTTTCTCTACCAGCCCCATTTTTGTACGCTGGTCAAAGCCATTCACCGCCGTTGAAATCGCATTCTGGCGCCTGGCTATCGCCGCCCTACTGGTCGCGATGATGGGCCTCATCACCCGCCAGCGCCTCCTGCTCAAACGGCACGAGCTGCCACGTTTCGCGTTCTTTGGACTGGTGACGGCACTGCACTTCATCCTTTACATCGCCGCGCTCAGCTTTACGACGATAGCTCATGCGCTTGCACTTATCTACACTTCTCCGATTTTTGTGACGCTCTTCTCAGCGCTGGTGCTGCGAGAACCGCTACCTCAACGCAAATATTTTGGCATTGGAGTGGTCGTGATCGGCGTAGCGATCATGGCTGGTTTCGAGCCACACTACACGGCTTGCTCGCTTAATGGCACCGGGCAATGCATGGCGTTAGGCGATGCGCTGGCGCTGCTGTCAGGGATCTGCTTTGCCATCTACTCTATTGCGGGACGCGGAGAACGTGACCGCCACCCGCTTTTCCGCTATACGACAAATGTGTACGGGCTGGCAGCGCTCTGGCTCTTACCCGTCGCACTGTATTTTGCGTTTCAACATGCGTATCCACTGAGTGCAATAGGCGCCGTAGTTGCCCTGGGGGTCTTCCCGCTGGGTTTGGGGCATACACTCTATAATGCTGCGATACGACGGGTGCACGCGACCTATGCTAATTTGATTGCCACGCAGGAAGTGACGGGAGGAATCATCTTAGGGGTGTTGCTGCTGGGGGAGGTGCCCTCGATCACGACGATTGCGGGGGTGGTAGTGACGCTGGTAGGGATTGCAGGGGTGCTGGTATGAGAACCTATCCCAATAAACCAGCAACCTGTTTTTCCTCAGGGGCCGAAAACCGAGAAGTTCTCTCGCAGAGATGCAGACACGCATCTTTTGTTCCCTCTTCCGATCCGACGGATTGGTGCTCAGCCCTGTTTCAGCATGGAAGTCGAGCTTAAGTATCTTCCTGTTTATCTGCCGACTCGATAATCTCAAGAGGTACAATCGTGCGTATTTCGAGCGGAATGGACAGTCGCCTATAGATATCAGACACGTGGATGGTCGTATTCAGGCTCGCGAGAGGAAAGCTTTCTTCGTGTCCATACTCCTGGTATTCCCAGCCGGAAGGAGTGCGGGTAATGACCTCAACGTGTTGCACGTATTGGCTGATAAATACAATCTCTTGAATGCTTTGCTTGGCCTGATAACGCAGCAGCTTATAGGTTCGGTCCCGGGCTTCTGTGCTTTTTGAAAGTACCTCAACAACGATACGTGGTGAGTCCAGAAAAAAAGCATCATCCTGGTCGGCCTTATCGCAAGTCACCACAACATCCGGCATTACGATGATGTCAGGTGTGAGCCGAACGACACGATCAACCATATAGGCGCGGCAATGGGTAGCTTCTCCCAGTGCATCGTCTATAGCGCGCCACATATTGGCAGAGATCGCCGCGTGATTGGCACTGCTGCCAGCCATTGCGTAAATTTCACCGTGATCGTACTCGAGTCGTTGCTCACTGTTCCGCAACAACGTGATGTACTGCTCGAAGCTATAGCGCCGCCTCTCTGGATGAGCCGCCAAGGAAATCACCCGCCTCTCCAAAAATAGTATCGTTCCGTATCTTGTTGAATATTATATCACTAGTCTACCGTTTGCTGTCTGGTCGCGGCAACGGGCAAAAGATCTCCTGGGCGGTCTCGACTTGACTCAGGTCTCATTGTGATCGCTGTCCAAACTTGTCTTTGATGGGCCTGGCGGTGATCTACATTCTTTCCTCTTGACCAGTGTGCTCCAAAGGAGTACAATGTGTTTATGATTGTCATTCGTAGGCTGCTTTGGGATAGTTGGAATATTGCGCATATTGCCCGGCATGATGTATCACCCGATGAGGTTGAAGAAGTCTGTCACGGCAACTATATGGCGAGCGAAACCTATAAAGGACGTATTCGCGTAGTTGGGCCGACCCGGGTAGGGCGCTTGCTCACTGTCATTCTTGCGCCAGAGGGAGCAGGAACATATTATACTGTCACTGCACACAATGCAAATGCAGGAGAGTGGACACGGTACCACGAACTGAAAGGAAACCAGCCATGAGTGAACAAAAGAAGTCTCGCATTCCTGAGTTCTCTAGTCTTGAAGAAGAAGCTCAATTCTGGGATACGCACGACACGACGGAATTCGAAAATGAGTTTCATCCTGTGCAAGTTCGCTTTGCAAAAAAGCTCTCCGAAGGCTTTAAAGTCCGTTTTGACCCAGAAACAGCGACGAAGCTGCGAGAAATCGCCAGTGAGCAGGGCGTCGGGCCAACTACGTTGATACGTATGTGGGTCCTTGAGCACCTCCGTCAAGCCTCCTAGCAAGTAAGCGTGAGGAATCCAGCTAAAATAAAAGGATCAACAATCCACCCCTCCATGCTCTCACACTCAACTGGTATCCCATACCCCCTATCTCTTTGGAGATACGCCCATCCTGCCTGCACAGCGCACAAAACAGCATCCAACGTATCAGCCATTTGATCCTCTACCAGCACCTCTGCCATTTCTTCGGGTAGCTCAACCCTAACTCCGTAGCACCCCTCTATCGCAGATGAGCACAACCCGCGAACAATTTCCCTCCGCGCTACCTCCTTCTCCTGCGTCTGCTTAGCTCGTTCATCACTCTTATAACTACGTCTTCCAATCAACCTCCGTGCCACCAGAGCGGGATAGCCCTCTACCGCTATTCTACTATCGCCTGTCAGGCAACAGGGCAGGATACTCACACCCGCTTTCAGGAGACGAGTCGCCCCTTCGAAAAACATCTTGCCCACAGGGACGCGGTGTAACATCATGGGGCTGCAGGCGCCAGCCAGCACATCTGTTGCTCGCAGGTGCTGTTTATCGCCTGCCGGCCGGCTCTCCCGGTAGCGTCTTAGCGTCCCTTCAAACTCCCTTTTGCCTATCGATGCTACGACCCGCATATAGCCCTCCCACGTCTCGGGCCAGCCCAGATTCGAGATCAGCTTGTGCGGTTGACCAAAGGGGAAGTCGAGCGCCGCGAGCCAGGGTCCATCCACACCAAGCAATGCCTCAAAATCCTCAAAACTGGTCAGTTCCAGGCAATCCTCTACATGTAAGCGGCCTTCTTGTAAATCACCCGCTGCACAGGTGATAGGTTTCTTGCGGCTGGGAGCGCTGGTGAAGTCGAGGCCGTAGATTTTCATGGGTTGAACGCCTCACAACTGGGCTATGACACCTTTACTGATGGTACGAAGGGTAGCATAGACGCCTTTACCGGCCGAAGCAATGGCTTCAAAGCTGGGAACGCACCGGCGATTGAGGTAACGTTCGAGAACGTGTACGGGCAGGGCAGAGGGCAAATCGCGTTTATTCCACTGCATGACGAGGGGGCAGTTTGCCAGGTCTTTGCCCAGGCGGCGCAAATTTATCTCAAGTTCGGCGATGCTCTGCACATTCTCTTCGAATTTTTCGGCCTGCGAATCCACGACGAAAACAATGCCATCCGCGCCGTTCAGCACAGCCAGGCGGGTGCGCTCGTAGAGAATCTGGCCCGGCACCGTATAGAGATGAAACCTGGTTCTGAAACCATGAACTTTTCCCAGGTCCAGGGGAAGGAAGTCGAAAAACAGCGTGCGCTCCGTTTCGGTCGCGATGCTCAGCATCTCTCCACGGGCGGACGGGTGGATACTCCTGAACACGTATTGCAGGTTGGTAGTCTTCCCACAATATCCAATACCGTAGTAAACGATCTTACAGTGTATCTCGTGGGTAGCAATATTGATAAGCGCCATGTGCAAGATACCCCTAATCGCGGAAGAGGAGGTCAATGGTATCCTCAACCGAGGAGCGGAATTGAATATTGAGTACAGAGGACTTTTGACGGCTGGTATCTGCCCGCACACGCTCTAACGTGCGTACCAGTTCTTCGGAGGCTTTTTTCGCAAGGACCTTGACCAGGCCAATATGCGTGAGTTTTTCAAAGACAATGACCAGCAGCCATTGTTCCTCGACCATCGTTGTATAGATATTCTCACGCACACCTTGCTGGAAAATCGTGCGGAAATCCTTCTCGCCAAGCAACTCCGCGACATGACGCGAAGAGGAAAACGCGCCGGCAAGCAAAGCTCCCAGCGAGGTCGCATTCCGCTTTGTAGTGGGCCCCAGGGAGGAAATAACCTGGCCACTCTTGTCAATCAACATGACAGAAGCGGCGCTGGTATCATGCATTAGCTTCGTTAATGTGCTGGAGATAGCATCGAGTTCACGATCTGAGATTATAAGATTAGTCAGTTGTTCCATCTAGGCGCCGCCCTCTGTGCACACGTTCAGTTAAAATGTCAATTTCACATACCGGGTATATATGCTATGCTATGTCGAGAGCTTCGAGAATTTCATTGCGACTCGTCTTGACCATGTGACGCACACGGCCAATACTAGAGGCATTGTCAAATAGAGTGACGACCAGCGCATAGTCTCCAAGAGGTTCAATGCTTACTAGCCCATGTTCATATTCCATAAGCGCACCGATAACGCTACCCCGCGAAATTTCTTGCCCCAGGGCTTCAGCAGTACTCAGGCCGGTTGTCATATAAGCGCCAACGGCCTCCATATCTTCCTTGCCTTCGCGGCTCAATCCCTCGATCAATAAGCCATCACGTCCCACAAGGACAGCCAGCCGTACTCCTGGTATCGCCAAAAAACGACTCAGGGTTTGCTTTAGATCAACCATACTTTCCTCCGTACACAACAGGTCACACTGCTTTGAGTTCCCTGGACTCTCGCCATTCTACCCGATGCAGGTGAGTGATGCAACCCGATGGGACATCTTGGCTAATAAGTACCCCTATTGAAGAGAACGTATAGAATCTCTCCGTCACCTGTTTTTTACGCCATAATAATTAGGCGCCTCTTTCGTGATAAGCACATCATGTGGATGGCTTTCCCGCAGGCCCGCGCCGGTAATGCGTACAAAGCGTGTCTTTTCCTGCATTTCCGCGATAGTAGCGCAGCCAGCATACCCCATCGATTGACGCAAACCCCCGACCATTTGGTGAACCAGGGGCCCCAACACGCCCTTATATGGAACGCGCGCCTCGATGCCCTCGGCGATCAGGCGCGACTCCTCGAAGGTATCGCTCTGGAAGTAGCGGTCTTTACTATAACTGCGCTGCTTCATGGCGGCGATTGATCCCATGCCTCGATAGTCCTTGAAGCGCTCCCCTTGCG
>WNFE01003912.1_pt1 | contig 12602 bp, 14 predicted proteins | sample 5400451 | NCBI WGS metagenome assembly WNFE01 (sample SAMN13153344, study PRJNA577476) | soil metagenome | isolation source: 200 cm saprolite under Douglas fir tree site 2 hole 2 | place: USA:California | collected 2015-04-18
ACAACGTATTCTTCGCCGTCTCTTCCGTCGTATTCAGCATCTCGCCCACCGTGCGCAACTTCAGCCCATGATAGTGCTTCAGCTCGAACACCATCCGCTCGCGAGGCGTCAGGATCGTCAATGCCGCTCCGATCTTCCGCCCCAGTTCCCGCCGCATCAAATCGCGCTCCGGGTTGGCTCCCGAGCGCGCGTCCGCGAACTGCTCCAACCGGCTGTACTCTACGCCCGATGCGTCCACCGCAACCGGCCCATCCTCCTTGCGCACATTCCGTTTCCGCAGATGATCCAGGCAGAGATTGGTGACGATCCGGTAGATCCACGTGTAGAAGGAACACTCAAAACGAAAACTTCCCAGATTTTTGTAGGCCTTGAGGAAGGCCTCCTGATAAACGTCCTGAGCGTCCGACTCCGATCCCGTCAGGTGAAGCGCCAGTCGCAGAACCGACTGATCGTAATGACGCACCAAGACCTCGAAGGCCGCGCGGTTGCCCTGCTGCGCCTCCCGGATCAAGCTCGTGTCGTCAATACGGTTGCCCTGCGCTGCCAAGGAGCCCCTCACGGTGGGGTTCTGGTTGCTGCTGCCCTGCTCCGCCCGCCGCGGACGGTAATTGTCGCCAACCGGAATTGCTACTGCGTAAGAATCGGCCGGCATTGTCTGTCTCTGTCCCCTACAAAGAGCCGTCAGGGAACGGTTGTGTGGGGGCGGGCGCCCTCGCCCGTCCAAGCCGAGCGCAGCTCGGCAATTCGCCTCCGGCCACAACGACTCTGGACACTCGCTACATCGGGTCAAACCTCAGCCGCATTTCATTCGTAGCCTTAAACCCAAGCTTTTCATACAAGTGCCGACCCTCGTCGCTGGCGTGCAAATTGACGGAGTGGAAGCCGTGCTCCTTGACCCAGGCCATGACTGTCTGCATGACTTGCCGCGCAATTCCGCGCTTCCGAAACTCCGGCTCCGTGTACACATTCAAGATCACCGCCCGTTGCGTGCATGGGTCTTTGGGATTCGCTGGCCATGGAGAGAGCAGCACACCACCGCCGCCGGCCACGCGGCCCAAGCCGTCCAGCGCCAGCCAGTGGTGATAGGAGCCATCGCCCAGAGCCCGCGCCAGCCACGGACTTGCAACTTTCACCATCCGATCAAGCTCCTCGACGGTGCCTTCGCCCATGTCGCGAAACATCGACCGCCGATGATGAAGGATGATCGCCGACTCGCTCGGTGCTGCCTCTCGAATCGTGATCTCAGCTAGCGTCCCGTCCATAGAATTGTCATCCGAGCAGCGCGAGGGATCTGCAGTTCTCCCGAAGTGCGCGCCGCCGTGTCGCGAAGGCTCTCAAAATGTACAATAAAACACAGCCGAGGCTAGCTGGATTTCATGTACGAAGTCACCGTCGAAGACACATTCGCTGCAGGACACTACCTGCGCAACTACAAAGGCAAGTGCGAGAACCCGCACGGCCATAACTACAAGATTCGTGTGACCCTCGCCGGAGCCGAGCTCGACAAGGCCGGCCTGCTCCTCGATTTCAAAGACCTGAAAGACGTGATGAAGCACGCCATCGACCGTCTCGACCACCAGATGATCAACGACATTGAGCCCTTCACTGTCCTCAACCCCTCGGCCGAAAATCTCGCGAAATATTTTTACGACGAAACCAACGCCCGCTTAAACCGTGAGCAACGGCAGGGTGAGAGTGAAAGACGTCACCGTTTTTGAGACCGATACCACGACGGCTCGTTACTCCGAGTAGGAATAGGGTCATCGGGTGATCTAAAGGCTCTGGTTTTGAATTTCGATCACCCGATGACCAGATGACCCGATCACCCGATGGTTCACTTCCATGCAGATCACGGAAATCTACAAATCGCTCCAGGGCGAATCGACGCATGCCGGCCTGCCGTGCATCTTCGTGCGTCTGACCGGATGCAACCTGCGCTGCTCCTGGTGCGACAGCGAGTTCAGTTTCTACGGTGGGCAAAAGATGACGCTGCAAGAAGTGCTCAGCGAAGTCGCCCGGCTGAGTCCGACCGGCGGACTGGTCGAGATCACCGGCGGCGAGCCCATGTTGCAAGAGCGCGAAGTCATCCCCCTAATGGAGCAACTTCTGGAAGCCGGCTATCAGGTGTTGCTCGAGACGAGCGGCGAACGAGTCCTGGCGCGGGTCCCGGAACAAGTTATCAAGATCGTCGACGTGAAGTGTCCGCACTCCGGCGAACCAAACACCTTCGCACTCGAGAATCTGGAAGCGCTCCAGCCGCACGACGAAGTCAAGTTCGTCTTGACCGACCGCACCGACTACGAATTTGCCCGCGACTTCGTTTTGAATCACGGGCTGGCCGGGCGCGTTCACGCCATTTTATTTTCGCCCGCGTTCGAAAAGGCCGCTTCCGGCGCGCGAGATACTTCGCACTGCTTGCTCGATCCGCAAGAGCTCGCCCAATGGATCCTCGCCGACAACATCCCCGCGCGCCTCAGCTTGCAAATCCACAAACTGATCTGGGATCCCGCCGCCAAGGGCGTGTAGGGGTGGGTTATGTGGTGACGGGGCTCCGCCCCGTCCCGGCGGGGCAAAGCCCCGCCACTACACGAGACCTTATGCCGTCTTCGCGGGTAGCCGGTTCTCCGCCCTCAGGTGCGCCACTACCAACCGTATGTCGTCAAAGCTGACATAAGGCGGTACCGCTTCCTTAATGTCTCGCAGCCGTTCGACCCCCTGCTTTAGGCAAGCCGCTTCAATCAGTGGCTGCGCGTCGGGCGAAATCCACTTCGCATCCAATTTCACTTGCCCGGTCTCGATAAGGCTCGCCACCGTACAAATGACGGTCGAAATCTGTCGCGCGCGAATGCGGGCAATCTCCTCAAAGCTGCGTCCCTCGTTCAAGAGCCGAAGCGTCTGTTCCGCCGGAGCCGGCTCCTTGGCCGTTGTCTGTGTGGCGCGCGCTCCATCGCCAAAGTTCCGCAAAGCCTGCAGAAGTTCGGAGCCATACACATCTGCCTTTTTCTCGCCAATCCCCGGCACCTGTTTCAACTCCGCAAAATTGGCCGGACGCCGCCGGCACAGTTCCTCCAGCGTGCTGTCGTGCAGAATTATGTAGGCGGGCACCTTGTTCTCCCGCGCCATATTGCGCCGCCATTCACGCAGATACTCCGCCAACAACGGATCCGCTTCCGCCGGCGTTGAATCCCGCACTCGCGGTTTTTCGGACCTCAAAAGAGGGGTATAAAAAGACGGAGACGTGGGCGGAAATGGGACTTGCCGCGCCGCGACCCCAGGCCTCTGGCCGCTCACGATCTCCTTTTTCAGCCATTCCGGCTTGGTGCCGCAGTTGTCGCAGTTCCCGCAGCTTTCCCATTGGGGAGTCTCTCCGAAGTGCAGGCAGATCTGCCGGTGGCGGCAGCGTGAAGAATCCGCGAACCGGCTGATCACGCGTTTTCGCTCGGATGACCGCTCGCGCTCGGCGTCATCTGAAATCTGCCCGATGAAATAATCCAGCAGAACGTGGTCCCGCTTTTGCCAGAGCAGCACGCAATCCGCCGGACGCCCGTCCCGCCCCGCGCGGCCAGCCTCCTGGTAATACTGTTCGATCGACTTCGGCAGCGACAGATGAATCACCGCGCGTACCGCGGGCTTATTGATCCCCAGCCCGAACGCGATCGTTCCCACCAGCACCCGCACCTCGTCCGACATCCATCGTTCCTGATTCTGCCGTCGCATGGGCGCTTCCATCTTCGCGTGATAAGGGATCGCGGCAATCCCGCTCTCCTCCAGATATTCGACCGTCTCCTCCACTCGGCGAATCGTGGGCGAATACACGATCACGCTCTCCCCTGTGTAGTGGTGCAAGGCGCGCGCGAGCAACTCCATCTGCGTCCGCGCTTCGCACTCGTGCACCACGTAGCTCAAATTCTTGCGATGAAAGCTGGCGATGTAGAGATGTGGATCGCGCATCTGCAACTGCTTCAGAATGTCGTGCCGCACCTGCCGTGTCGCACTAGCCGTGAACGCTGCGATTGGAAGCGCCGGAAATTGCGTACGCAACCGGCTCAGCAGCCGGTAGTCCGGTCGAAACTCGTGCCCCCACTCTGAAATGCAATGCGCCTCGTCCACCGCAAAGAAACCCACCGGCACTCTGCCTAACCATTCGAAAGTATTCCCAGCGGCCAGCCGCTCCGGCGAAAGATAAAGCAGCCGATATTCCCCTCGAGCCGCTTTCTCCATCACCTGCCGTCGTTCCGCCGAACTCTGAAAACTATTGATCGCCGCCGCCGGAATGCCCATCTGTGCCAGTTGCGCCGCCTGGTCTTGCATCAGCGCGATCAGCGGAGAAACCACCACCGCCGTCTTCCCCGAAATCACCGCCGGAAGCTGGTAGCACAGCGACTTCCCGCCTCCCGTCGGCATCACCACACAAGTATCGTGCGCGGCCAGCAGACTCCGGATCACATTCTCCTGCTTGGGGCGAAACTCGTGGTATCCCCAATAGCGCCGCAGGGCTTCCGCCAGGTTTGGACCAGCTTCAGGCATTCTTCCTTCGCGCACTCTTGGGCAGTATAGCCTTAGAGCAGTTGTCGAAGTCTGTGAGCGTTCGACACCAGATTTGTGATGAATCAGCAAGAACCACGTAGGGACGGCCGCCCTCGGCCGTCCGGCAACGCGCTAGAACTCAGGGGGCGATCTTGCCTGAAACGCAGATCGAGAATCCGGTGACTGAGAAACGAATAACCCTAGGCGTAATCTCCGACACCCACGGCCTGCTGCGGCCCGAGGCCGTCGAAGCCCTGCGCGGTTCAGACCGCATCCTTCACGCCGGCGACATCGGCGCTCCCGAGATCATCGAGGCGCTCGCTCAAATCGCGCCCGTAACCGCGATCCGAGGTAACGTCGACACCGACGCCTGGGCGCGCGCTCTCCCTGGAGCCGAAGTCGTCGAAGCCGGCGGCGTGTCCATCTACATCCTGCATGATCTCGGCCAACTCGACCTGAAGCCGGAAGCCGCGGGATTCCGCGTGGTCATATACGGCCACAGCCATCAGCCGAGGACAGCGGAGAAGAACGGCGTACTGTATTTCAATCCCGGCAGTGCCGGGCCACGACGCTTCCACTTGCCGGTGAGCGTGGGGAAGTTAGTCATCGAAGCGGGGATGGTGCGGGCGGAGTTGGTGGAGCTGAAGACTCACTAGATTTTGTCATCCCGAGCGAAGCGAGGGAACTGCAGGTCGCAGTAAAATGCAGATCCCTCGCTTCGCTCGGGATGACAACTAAAAAAGGCCGGCTTGGTCGCCGGCCTTTTCCTGAATTCTAACTTTTCGCGGACAGGAGTGTCCGCGCCACACTACGGTTTCTTCGGCGCGATCGCGTCCTTCGCGGCTTTCGCCACGCGGAACTTTACCACCGTCTTCGCTTTGATCTGAATCGGTTCGCCGGTCTGCGGATTGCGTCCCATGCGGGCCTTGCGATGCGCCTTCACCAGGCGGCCCAGGCCGGGCACAACGAACACACCATTCTTCTTCGTCTCTTTAATCGCGGTGTCTGCCAGATGCTCCAGAAAAGTCGCGGCAGTCTTGTTGTTGGAGCCGAGCTTCTCGGCCAGGTGGCGGGTGAGTTGAGTTTTGGTCATACCAGAAGCCATGAATTCCTCCTTCAGGAACCTACAAATTTGCCTGTATCCAGCGCATAGTAACGCACTGCGCTGTGGAAAAGTAACATTTTATCCAGATTTTATGCGGTTTCCAGTAAGGCACCCCCTTGAAAATCGGCATAAAACGAGGGTCAGGCCGCCCGGCAAGCGCCAAAATGGCCCAGTTCGGGGCAAAACGAGGCCCATATAGACGTTCGCGGTAGAGACACGGCTTGCCGCGTCTCCTGTGTGCGGTGCGCCCAGTGCTCTTCCTGCCCTCCAGTCACCTACTAGAAAAAAGTAAGGTTCCCGCTGGCCTCAACCTCCGTTCGTTCGCTACACTGAAAACCATTTTCAAATGTTCGAGGAGGATTCATACATGGCAGATGCCGCGCTCAGTGGCACCGAGTTCAAGAAGGAATTACGCGCGGGAGCCCCGAAGATGGGCCTGTTCCTCAACGCGCACAGCCCGACTGTCGCCGAACAACTCGCGCACAGCGGTTATGACTGGCTGCTCGTCGATACCCAGCACGGTCCCATGAATTACGAGAAGCTCTCCGCCATGCTCAGCGGCATCGCCAACGGCGGCGCAAAATCCCTGGTCCGCGTTGGCGGATACGACGACCGCCCCGGCATCCAGCAAGCCCTCGATCTAGGCGCCGATGGTGTCCTCGTCCCCTACATCAACACCGCCGACGAGGCGCGCCAGGCCATAAGTTGCACCAAATATCCCACCGTCGGAACGCGCTCCGTTTATTTCCCGCAGCGCAGTATGAATAGGGCCGGACTGCTCGGCTATGCCGGCAACTGGAACAACGACGGCATCATCGCCCTTCAGGTCGAGACCGCCTCCTGCATCGAAAACATTACGGAGATCGCCGCCGTCCCCGGCGTTGACATTCTTTTCCTCGGACAAAACGATCTTTGCATGTCGATGGGCCTCTACAATAAGTACGAGTTCCCGCACATGTACACCTCGCCGGAACTGAACGCGGCCACGCAAAAACTGGTCGAGCACGCCCGCAAGAACAGCGTCATTCTCGGCATCTTCCTGTTCGGAACATCCCGCGTCGGCGAGTTCCTGGAGAAGGGCTTCACCTTCATCAGCGTCGGCAACGACCTGCACCACGTCCTGACGCAGACCGGCGCCTACGTCAACGACATGGAAAACATCGCGAAAGAGAAGGGAAAAAGCTGGAAGAGAAGACCGACCGCGCTGTTCTAGAGCGGTTGCTCCGCTCGTGGAGAGACGGGCGTCCTCGCCCGTCCAGCGAGCGCAACTCAACACCTGCCCAGGGTCACAGCAACTCTGGATTCGCTATCGTCAACGTGGCCGCAGTTTGTACGCACGCGAGACGCAGTATCGGTTTCGCGCAAACCACCGATAACCCACGTGGATCAACCGGTTGAACCCTGGCAAGCTGAAGATCGCATAGAAGAGCCATGCCCACCAAATGCGCCGCATCACATACAAATAAACATCCGCGCCGGAAATCAGCGCACCACTCGGCGTTAGCAACCGTATGTCGGTGAGCAACTCTTCGCGCGGCATCTTGATCTTCTGCGCAACCCAGGGCTCGTCGAGCGAGGCGATCTTGAATCCGCGCCGCGCGAGTGTCCCCGCCCAATACCTAACCCATCGCGAGCAGAAACCGCACTGCCCGTCGTAAAGAACGACGCCCTTATCCAGCGATCGAGTTTCAGCGCTCACCGGCACACCACAACCTCCGCCCCCGCATCACGGTGACCGCGGATCCCCCCGCGAGAAAGGCCGACTCCGGCTTACCCTGGAGCGCAGCCGCCAGTCCTTTACCGTAGAGTTCTTCCGCATCGCCCTCAAATGCCGACTGCCGAACATGCCAGACTCTCCATGACGGATGCGTCACGCGATATTCCACGCAGCCCCCATCGGGCTGTGCCGCATATCCCCAGTAGTGCTCGGTAATAAACTGTTTAACCGACCCCTCGCTTGGCAGTTCAGAGTTGCCATCGGTTTCAAGGTTGATCGCGCTCCAGCGCTTCCCGTTCCGCCATCGGTACGCCACCCTCAGACCATTATCGCCAACGGAGCGAAGCTCGTGCGCCATGGGCAGAGCAACATAATTTTCGTTGTAGAACGTGCGGGCAACGAATGCAATCGCCCGGCTCGGAACCACCTCGTGGATGAACACCACACCTCTCCGAACCTCGCCTCCCGCTAGCCGTCGGACGTAAAACCGCAGGTTCACTTCATCGAAATTCGAGCGCATCGGGATTGGCAGGAATCCGAACAATTTTGTTTTCAGAAATCGAAATCCGACAAGGCTGACAAAAACCCGTCCGTTCCAGCGATCGAGTTCGGTGCCGACGGGGACGAACGGAAGAAGCAGCCCGGCGTCCACCTCATAGTTCAGCATGGCCAGGTGCCGCCATTCCGCGGTGAGGAAGACTCCGTCGGAGCCCATACATTTAGGATGGTCGTGGCATGCGGCCCGATTCATTTAGAAGGGGTTCGGAGGCCGGTAACTCAGAACGATTACCTGGGAACTGAGAGCTGATGGCTGAAGGCTTCTACGGATCGTACACCGCTGTGTGCATGCCTGCATGGCGCGCTGCTTCCTGCATCTCGTCGAGCTTTCTCTTCTGTTCATCAAGTTGCTGCTGGATTTGCGCCACACGCTGGAGTTGCCGCGCCTGATACCTGTTGTACGGTCCCTCGGTCTGGACGGTCCCGTACGCGGACTGAATCGACGCATTGAGCTGGTCGATCCGCGCCTGCAGAGTCGCCATCTTATTCTTTTGCGCCAGGATTTGTCTCTTCCAATGGTCGGCCGCGCGCTGTTCCGCTAAACGTTGTTCCGCGGAGCGATGGTCGGCAGCTTTGCTGCTGGCCGCCGCGCCCGTTCCTGCCTGTTCTTCCGGCGGCTCCTGGTTCGCGTCCGGATCCTTCGGAAGGTCCGCGTTTGTGATCAGCTTCGGCTGCGCGGCAGATGCATCCTCGCTCTTCTTCTCGCGGTTGTCGCGTGCAACGTCGCCCAGCGACTGCCCGTAGACGGCGGAACTCATCAGCAGTGCGATTGTCATCTTCAAGAACATTCGCTGCATAACCCTCTCCCATCGCTCGTGCTGAGCCATTCCCTGAATGCTAACTCCCAATGCTAACCCCACTGGCTGTGATCTGTTGCTATGCCTGTAACTCACGCGCCAAACGAAAGTGCCACACCGTCATGGCCAACCGGCCACCTCCAGAACTCGCTCCGGCGTCATTCCGCTCTCCCGCAAATGCCGGATGCTCAGCGCGTCTTGCCGTTTCGCCAGCCGCACCCCCGCGGAGTCCCGTACCAGTTCGCAATGGAAATAGTCCGGTGCGGCGTACCCGAGTGCGCGCATCAACAACAATTGCCGCGCTGTCGACTTCAGCAAATCCGCGCCCCGCACGACTTCCGTGATCATCATCGCCGCGTCGTCGACCACGACCGCGAGTTGGTAAGCGGGAACATCGTCGCGCCGCCAGACCAGAAAATCCCCGAAATCACCGCCTGCAACGTAGCGCTGCCGGCCCAGATTCAGATCTTCAAACTCAACCACCTCGCCGTCGCGGACGCGAAACCGCCAGTTCGCGCCCGCAGGCTCCATGAACTCGGCCGCATCCTTGCGTTCACGACAAGTCCCCGGATACACCGGCTCATCGTCCGTATCGTTCGGAGCGCTCGCCGACTGCGCCAAATCCTTGCGCGAACAATTGCACGGATACAGAAACCCGCCCTCCCGCAGCCGCCGCCAAGCCTCCAGATAGTGCGCGCGGCGCTCACTCTGCGCGTAAGGGCCATAGGCTCCGCCACAATCCGGGCCCTCGCTCCAACGAATGCCCAGCCAGCGCAAATCCTCAATCATGGCGCGGGCAAATTCCGCCCGCGACCGCTGCCGATCCAGATCCTCATTTCGCAGGATCAAAGCTCCCTGATTCTCGATCGCCCGCTGCGCCGCGATCCAGAAGGTCCGCGCATGCCCAACATGCAACAGCCCCGTCGGCGACGGTGCCAGGCGTCCGCGATAACTGGAAGTGTGGAGTCTGCGCGGGGCTTCGCTCACAGAAACATTCTAGCGGGAAGCGCCGCAGGCCACGGGCAGCGTGTTGCCGGTAACACGGCGTGTATGACGGTGCACGCGCTCCCACGCCAGGTTCGCCCATAAGTCGCGCCACATCAACAGCTAGCGCGTTGGCCGCTCTCTTGCCATATCACTTCCGACTGCGCCAGCCGCAGAGGAGGTGACAAAAATGGCAACGATTTGGAAATCCACTGACCAGAAATCCACTAACCATAAATCGACTAACCAGGCAACTAACAACACAATCTCCGGGACGACACTTTCGTCCTGGTCGCGCCAGCAAAAGCTGGCTATGATCGCGGGCTTTGCGATTCTCGGGCTATTACTCGCCGTGAGCGCGTGCTCGAAACAATCTCCCAAACCCGCGCTGGTCGGCGTCTCCAGCCCGGCGTCCAGTTCGGCAACGGCCGCGGCTGCGACAACACCTGTAACCACCCCAACCGCCGCAGCCTCACCCGCATCCACAAAGAAGACGCCAAAGACAAAGAAGCGTCCCGCGAACGTCACTTATAGCGACGCTAACTCCGGGGTTTCGTTCCTCTATCCGCGGAAGTTCGCGCTGGCCTCGGGCGGCAAAGAGCCCCAGCTCTCCGGCATGAGTGATGCGCCGATGAACTTTGTTCAACCCGGTGGAGTCGCAGTCGCGACCGTCGAACTGCCCAGCGGTTCGTATCCCGGCACCGACTTCGCATCCGCCTTCTTCAACGTGAATGTGAATCGCGGCATCTCCGAGCAGGAGTGCGCACACTTCGCTTTCGCCGACACGCGTAATTCCGACGGCAAGCCCCTCGACGCCGACAAAGTCAAAATCGGCTCGACCGACATGGAGATGACTTCAACCTTCTCCGGCAGCGCCATGAAGCAGGCCGAAACGCAGTACTACCACGGCTACGAAAATGGAGCCTGCTACGAATACGTCTTGGGCCTGGGCACTGAAGGATTTGCCACCGAAGGCGGCGTTGAACACGTCAACCGCGACGAAGTCTTCGCCAAGCTGGAGAAGATCCTGGCCACAGTGAAGATCAATCCAGTCGAGCAGCAGCACGTAGCCGAACAAGCAGTCAACAGCACCGCCAGCGGAAAGGAATAACTTCGCAACGCCGGCATGATCGGGTCGGGTCATCTTTAGATGGCCCGATCACCCGTTTTTCTTGCATCCTTGCCGAATGAGGCCACATCTGAATCGTCATGCTGAAAACGGCCCGACGAATTGGTGCGGCTTCCGCCGTCGCCCTCGTCGCGAGTCTATGGGCGCTCGCGCAGACCTCGACCTGGAACATTGACCCGGCGCACTCGACCGCGCAGTTCACCGTGCGTCATCTGGGAATCTCGAATATTACCGGGAGTTTTATGAAGGTGACGGGAACCGTCGTTCTCAATGATAGAGACATTACGCAGTCCGAGGTGTCGGCCACCATCGACGTCAACTCGGTCGATACGCGGGTCGAGGCGCGGGACAAAGATCTTAAAAGTCCTCATTTCTTTGAGGTTGAAAAGTATCCGACCATTGAATTCAAGTCCAAAAAGATCGTAAGCAACGGCGGGAGGCTGCAGGTGATTGGCGATCTAACCATCCACGGAACCACGCGCGACGTCACGCTCGATGTTGACGGACCCACGCCTGAATTGACCGATCCGTGGGGCAATTTGCGGCGCGGAATTTCCGCAACCACGACCATCAATCGCAAAGATTTCAATCTGCTTTACAACAACCTTCTCAAGACCGGTGAAGCGGTGGTTGGAGATACCGTCAAGATCCAGATCGACGCGGAAATGGTGAAAAAGAAGTAAGTCATCGTATTATCGATCTGTGGCAATCAAGAACCCCGCAAGGAACAAACTACAACTTTTGCGTTCCGAGAAACTGGTTAGGCTGCCCTGGCTGGTGCATGCCTTCTCGACGCGGCATGGCGGAGTGTCGCGCGTCTACGGCGGAAATGCCCTGAATCTTGGGTTCACGAAGCATGACTCGCGCGCGGCCGTCGAGCGCAACCGCGACCTTTTCCTTAAGGAACTGGGCGTTGCCAATGGACGCCGCAGCTGGCCGCTGGTTTCGCTGCGGCAGATTCATTCTGACTTGATCCATCGAGTTGACCGCACTCCCCAACAGTCTCTGACGGGAGACGGGCTTGTCACGGATACGCCGGGGCTGCTCGTAGCGGTGCAGACTGCCGATTGCCTTCCCATCATATTGGTGGATCCGAAGCGGCCGGCTGTCGGGGTTTTTCACGCGGGATGGCGCGGCACGGTCAAGCGGATCGTCGAGAAGGGTGTCGGCGAGATGCGGAAACACTTCGGGAGCGATCCGCGGAACCTGGTGGCGGCGATTGGGCCGGGCGTGCAAGGGTGCTGCTACGAAGTGGGCGAAGAAGTGCGCACCAGGTTTGAAGCTCAGTTTGTATATGCCAGGAGCTTGTTCCGGGAGGTGAAGGAATCGGACCCGGTGCGGGAGAAATATCCGTTGCTCTTCCTGACCGCGCGCGCGCCCGGACACAGCGAATTGCCGGTGAAACTCTTTCTTGATCTGGTAGAGGCGAACCGGCGACAACTGCTGGACGCGGGCGTGCTGGCAAACAATATTGAGGCGAATGCACCGTGCACGGCGTGCCACACGAAGCTGCTGTTCAGCTTCCGGGCGGAGAAGGGTGTAACGGGAAGGATGATGGCGGCAGTGGGGATCAGGCACGATGATCCGGCCATCGGTTGATCAGGTCATCGGGCGATCAAGAACCCGTCGCTGGTCGTTGGTCGTTCGCGGTTTGCCCACTGGCAAAGACTGCTATGCTTCGTCTTTTGGTGGAGCAACGGGCGTTTTCGCCCGTCACCCCACCCTCAACTTCAGCTTATGCCTTATCGCGTTGTTTCTTTTACCATGGCGCAAGTGCGGCAAGGA
>WNFE01002940.1_pt1 | contig 12600 bp, 15 predicted proteins | sample 5400451 | NCBI WGS metagenome assembly WNFE01 (sample SAMN13153344, study PRJNA577476) | soil metagenome | isolation source: 200 cm saprolite under Douglas fir tree site 2 hole 2 | place: USA:California | collected 2015-04-18
GCGGTCGGTTTGTCCGGGGACGTTCGGGTTCTGGACCTGGCGAGTGCTTTTTGTTGTTGCGTGGAGCCGGAGCCGCAACTGCGCGAGGGTGAATGGCCGCGAGGTGAGTCCGATGTTCTGATCGATGAAGTTACCGATAGCCTCTTCCGGCGAACCGGTGGCGCCGGCCACGAGCCGCGGCGCCCACGCCGAACTTATCAGTACCATCAGCATGGCCAGAACGAATACCTTTTTCATGGAGACGTCTCCTCAATATATGGGTGAAGATGCTCCCGAATTATAACTGGCCGGATGGCTCGCGCTTCAGCAAAGCGCGGGTAGAATGATTTCCTTCCATTCTGTCGATAGAGTTCGACGATCCGGGCGATCGGCAGCCGGCTCTTGCTTGGAGCTCAGAGTTTGAATCTGTGAGCTTTGCTGCTCAGCGCCCGCCAGCGGGAGGAAAGTATGTGTGTTAACCGGCTTTTCGCGGCGGCCAAAAAAGAGCAACAACCCGATCACGATTCCAGACACGACGCTGAATACCAGGAAATAGCGGGTAAAAGGTGTGTTAATTGCAAAAAGGAGGGCGCAACAGGCGATGACGATGAAGACTCCCTGCCAGTGCCCGCCCACGGAAAGTTTGTGGTAGTTGATGCCGGAATGCGGTTTATCGCTGCGCTCCATACCTGTGCCTCCCTGCTATGCTCATCATACCGCTGTCGCTACCTCGAAGCTTCAAAAAATTTTGGCCGCAGATGAACGCTGATAACGCAGATCTTCTTCGAGTCCTCATCTTGATCCGCACAATCTTTGAAATCCGCGGCCGGCCTTCGTCTTGAAACTGAGAGCTTTTCCGATGTTGAGATGAGTGCGGAGCCCAAGCCATCACAAGCCGGGCTCCGTCACTGGAGTTCACTTCTATTAGTGGGGGTTCACGTCAGCATAGGTCATGCCGATTTTGGCGCCACTCAGGAACGCGGAGGCGGGACCCTTCCCGTTCACGCTGCCGGAGCGATAAACGCCCCACTTGAACATGACGAACGAACCCGTTTTGGCATCCCAGGTAGGACAGTTAAAGCGCGTCTTGCCGTTGATGAACATTTGGGGGATGCCGTTGTACCACAGCTCCACCCAGCCGGTGTTGTCGGTCGCCAGGTGGACGTGGACCACAAACGTGTTCCATGAATTCAAAGGAAACTTAGTTTTCCAGAAGTTGACGTTCGTCCCATTCACATTGTTCTGCATGTAAAGATTGCCGTCTCCGTTCAAGGCCCGCAGGACCAGCGGCGCACCCTGGCCGGCGGGGCCGTAACCATGCATCTGCCATAGGGCGACCCAGGCGCCGTTCGTCGGCATCGGGTTCCATAGCGCGCGCCAGCCTACGAAGTACGTGCCGCCCTTGGCCACACGGAAGTTACCGCCCGGTGTTCTCGTGCCCTTGGACTCGCAGCGCTCCTTGGCGAAGGTGGGATCGTCCCAGGTGTCGTATCGAAACACCAGGCCGTGTTGGCCCTTCGGGTCGCTGACGACGCTGATGCGTCCGGGAGCTTCCTCCAACCCTTCAAAAACGCCGGTGCCGCGGGCGGCGTTTCCATCCCACAGCAACTGGGCGTGGGCGCCAGGCAGCCAGAGACAGAGCCCGACAAGCAGACAGAGCATGCGGAATATTACAGTCTTGGGTTCAAGTGCTTTATACAGATACTTTGAATTCATTATGGTTTTCCTCCGTGAGCATACTTGGTTGTGCGCAACTCAAGAGCGCGGTTGACGGTAAACCTGGTCATCCCAGGTTGACCTGTGCGGAGGCCATTATCATTTTGTGATGTGATGCGTCAGCACACTGACTGCACACAAACCGGAAGGGCCAACTAGAGCAGGGCTATCAAGGCACTCCATCTGTGACAGGAGCGCACAACGCAGGCGGGAAGGCCCGCATTCGTTGGGTCAATCTGCTCACAGTGGTTTGTCGGAGTTGTGTGGCAACGCTTTCCAAGCGCAGGAGTGCGGCGTGCGCCTATCAAAAAGTCATCTTTCTAAAGTTCGCTTGAAATGCAAATTCCAGCTTCTGAAGTTTTCAACGATGTTGATGCTCAATACAAACCTCAGCCGCTTTCAGTTGCCGCCAGACGGTACGTAAGTGTTTACATGACTGGGATGGTCTCCGTCAAGACAAAATCGCTAAATAGTGTTTTTGGGAAAACTCAAATAATATTTTCGATTTCGTTTCGCCGGGGCCGCGATCACTCGGCGAAGTGAGGTAATCACACAGGGACGTATTCCTCCGGGATGAGCCGGGTGCTCCGTGGTCCGTCGTTTACAATCAAGGCGGGTTCAATCCCAAGGGGCATAGCATGGATATATTGCGCAAGCTGTTCGGTCCAAGTAAAGAAGAGATCTGGCGGCAACTCTGCGGCAAGATCGACGGGCGTTACATCGAAGGAGGCTTTTGGAAAGGGGACAAGGTCGAAGCTACTCACGGCGAATGGACCATTACCCTGGACACCTATACGGTTTCGACGGGCAAATCGTCAACGACTTTTACCCGGATGCGGGCGCCCTATGTGAATCCGGATGGCTTTCACTTCACCATTTACCGGAAAGGCATCTTCAGCGACATCGCCAAATGGTTCGGAATGCAGGATGTTGCGGTAGGCTACGAACCCTTCGGCCAGGACTTCATCATCAAGGGCAATTCAGAAATGAAGTTGCGGCAACTGTTTGCCAATGCCAGAATCCGGGAGCTGATCGCCGCGCAGCCGGCCATTCGCTTCACCGTCAAAGACGACGAAGGCTGGTTCGGCGCCGCGCTCCCCGAGGGCGTAGACGAGCTCTATTTCGAGGTGGTCGGGGTCATCAAAGATGTCGAACAGTTGAAGATGCTCTATGAATTGTTCGCGGAAACTTTGGACCAGCTCTGCCACATCGGGTCAGCCTACGAAAATAAACCAAACGTCACAGCGTGACCAGTTCAGCCCTCCAGAACCAGTCCCATAACGAGACTGAACCATTATGGGATAAATAACCAAAAACATTTCCCTGCATTTTTTTGGTAACAAATTTCTCAGTACTTTCATTATAGGAAGGGCGGCCCTCTGGTAAGCTGTCCTCATTTTTCCACGACTAGAAGGCAGTTGGTGACCAGCCCAGGAGGTTGAGTATGCCTCCTTGCCCGCAAAAATAAAGTTCCTATGTTTTGCAGGTTCGAGCCACTACATGTGTGGTGCTGTTCGCGGTCCAAATTTCAAAGGAGAAGGTCGATTTGTGAAAAATATGAAAACCAAACTCTGTAGTTTATTTGCATGTTTCATGCTGCTCTCGCCGGCGCTTGTGCTGGCGCAAGGGCCAGGAAATAATATCCAAACCGTGGTTCCTGATGGGAGAGAAGAGTCAGACTCGATCCCGGTTGGCACGGCCACCACTTACCTGTTTTCGGCGCAGGCCGGCCACTCCTACTCGGTGGAGCAAAGCCGGGGAATGAGCAGGCCTATCATCCCCATGATGGTGTTTGGCGGCTGCCCGGGCAGCTCTGCGAATGACACGTCCACGATGGCCCCGGAGGTGACACTCAATATTGGCTTTCCGCAGCAGCGGCAAAGAATAGCATTTACCTGTCCGGGACCGGTGTTTCCCCCGGCATCGCCAAATTATGCCCAGGCCATGATTCCAAACTTTAACGGTGGAGCGGCTTATAACTTCAGCATCAGTGTGACGGATACGACCCTGTTCAGCGAGAAGTGGAAAGCCACCAGCAACGCCGACACCTTTTGGACCTTCACCAACTCCAGCACGGCCCCAGTCCATATTGGCCTGATCCTGCTGGATGCATTCGGGAATCAGCTTGGCCAAAATCCTCCTATTACCATTAACCCCGGTGCAACGTTTTCCATTGACACCACACAGATGCCGCAACTGCCGCGCAACCCTCCGGGCGGAGGTCCTTTTAGCCTCACCGGCTCGGCCCTGGCAAGTGAAGATGGGCCTCCGGGAGCCATCCGGGCGACGGAGGTCATCGTGACCACTGCAGGTGGGCCCTGTCCTAGTCCAACCTGTGTAACTTCCAGCGAGACGGTAAAGTTCGAGACCAAGATCCAGTCCCGCTAGAAAATACATAGCTGAAAACATGGGCGGCCTCAGCGCCGCCCGTGACCCTCCCGCGGATTTTTGAAAAGCAACCCGCAAGATCCCTTTTAAAATAAAAACAGTTGCTGGAAACAGAGGAGGCCCTTTGACAGAGGAAGATCTCGCAAGCCTGCTGGCATCCATGCTGCAGGATTTGCCGCGGGTGAATGTGATGTTGGAGGTAGCCGGAATAGTACTCGCCCCGGGCAGAGTAGAAATAACTGATTTCGGCCGTATATACATCCCGGCTACGAACGTGGACTTCCGCGCTGTGGACCTCGCCCGTCGCTGAGGGCCAGTCGGCGCTCGCATCATTTTCTTCTTCGGATTGGAAAAGCCAGTCGGAGAGCCCCATGGCCGTACCTTTTTACAGGCTAGTGTAGTCCATTGTCGTCAGAACAAAAACTTACAGGGGATTCACAGACTGCTGGTAGATTGGTGCCATGCACCCGACGCGGCTTCAGCAAAATGTCACCCACTACGCCGATAATATTGAGGCTGAGATGCGGCGAATCGGCTTCTGGCAAAGCGAGCCGCTACGTCCCGAGCAACTGGAATTTACCCAGGCCTTTGCCATGGACACCATGACCTACGCGCAGTGGCTGCAATTCATCTTTCTGCCGCGGGTGCGGGAGGCGATTGCCTCCAATCAGTTCCCCTCGAGCAGCAGCGTCGGTACGCAGGCGGTCCGCGAGTTCGATTGCGCTCCCAATGCAGACCGCCTGATTACGCTGCTCTCGGAATTCGATGGGCTGTTTGAATGAGAGCATTCAGTTAAAAGCATTCAGCCGTCAGCACTCAGCCAAAACAAAGACCCAACGAAAGACATACCGCGGATTTCACGGATTGCGCGGACTTGAAAGGCTGGTCTCAACTACTGTTCTTTTTCCAAGGCGGCCTTGAGTTGTACTTCAGAGCCGGCTAGGACTGTGAGCTCTCTGCTCCAGGCTTTGTAGCCGGTTTGAGAGACCTTCACCGTGTGCTTTCCGCTGGACATCCGCAGGGTCGCGGGAGCGTTGCCGACGGAAGGCGTCATCCACGTAGACCTCGGCGCCCTCTGGAGTCGAGTTCACGATCACGCTGCCCTTGTCATCATTGACAGGCGGCGCGACCGGAGCTGCGGGTTTGGTCAGGCTGGGCTCGGCCGGAACGGCCTTGGGTTCAGGAGTGGAGATTGCGCCCACGGGCGAGCGGACATCCGACTTCTGCTTCACTTCGCCGGCAAGCTCTTCAGTTACCTGGTCATAAAACTTGTCGGCCATGCGGTCGCCTGCACCCCAGGAAAAGCCGCCACTATCCTTATTTTGGACGTTGATAATGAGCGTGGCTTTGTTTTCACCTTCGGGTTCGACAGAAGCATTGGCGACGAAGCCCTTCGATGTGAATGACCGTCCCGTCTCGAAGGTGAACATCAGCATCTTCTCATTGACGTAGGTCACCACGTGGCGCTCACGCGCGGTGCGCAAAGCAGCGGTAAAAAGCTCATCGGTAGAGTTATTGAAGGTCTTTTTCTTGGGCTTGGCAAAAGCGGAAAGAGGAAGCAACAATGCCACGAGCACTGCTAAAGCGAATGCCTTTTTCATAGGATTCGTTTCCTTATTTTAGGATGATGCTTGTCATGAATGTGATGAGGATGGTTCTAAAAAAGTTGCCCACGATTAAAATTGAATGGACTTGGTGATTGGAGGCAGAGATGGCAGTAACCACCATTGACATCGTTTCCTCTGCTGATTATCGTATCGTTACTTCCCGAAATTCAAAGAAAGGCCATCATGCACCGCCAGGTTTGCCTGAGGCCTTTTGCGAGAAACCAAAGAGGAGAAACCTTACATGCGAAAAGTAACTGGATTGGGCGGAGTCTTTTTCAAGGCAAACGATCCCAACAAACTATATGAGTGGTATGAAAAGCATCTTGGTCTCAAACGGGAACAGGGCAGCGTTAACTTCAGGTGGCGCGGCGCCGAAGATGCGAAAGAAGAGGGGATGACGGTTTGGGCGTTGTTTCCGAAGGACACCAAATACTTCGATCCCAGCCGCGCCAGCCTCATGATCAACTATCGCGTAGACGACCTCGACGCGCTGCTCAAGGTGCTGCGCAAAGAGGGCGTCACAATTGACGAGAAGCGCGAAGACTACGACTACGGCCGCTTTGCCTGGATCATGGATCCGGAGGGCAATCGCATCGAGCTGTGGGAGCCGCCGAAGAAGACAGTTCCAAGCTCCAAGTCGCAAGCTACAAGGAAGCGCGGACGGACAACAAAGTCCCGTAAAACTTCTTGAACTTGATTTCTCTCACAGAATCGATGAGTCAGCAAAAACCCAGGTCCCTCGACTTCGCTACGCTTCGCTCGGGATGACCAGGCGGAGATTTGAGTGAAATCCGATATCACGCGGACAGCGATGAAGTGCAGAAGGCGCACTTGCGCGCCTGGATGGGGATCTCACTCAGGCATTCGGGGCATTTCTTGGTCGTGGGATCGGGTGGAATCTCTCCGCGCTTGAGCCGCGCCAGGAAAGTGTTCGTGGGCACCACTATAAAGAAGTACACCGCGATGGCGACCAGCACAAAGGAGATCAAAGCATTGAGAAATGTGCCGTAGAGAATTTTGCTGCCGTTGATGGTAAATGAGAAGGCAGAAAAATCAGGCTTGCCGGCAATGGCGGCGATCAGCGGCGTAAGGATATTACCCACAAACGAGGTCACTACAGCTCCAAAAGCCGCGCCTATAACCACGGCGACGGCCAAATCCACGACGTTGCCACGAAAGAGAAACTTTTTGAATCCTGCGAGCATGATTTGCCTCCTGGAGTCCAACATTGTATTTCGGATTGAGGACGTAGGAAGCAGGGAAGATTGGGCAATTGTAAAATCGGGTAACCGGGTAATTGAAACTTCTTACCGCGGATTTCACGGATTACGCGGATTCGTCAATGCAGTTTCCAGTTGTAGCCCCTAGACCATTCCCAAGCCCATAAAAAAGTGGGCCTATCTTTTTTAAGGACAGGCCCAAGAGGAGATGAGTGTTAGGGGAAAAGAGGGTTGAGTTGGAGGAAAAATCGGATGATTGCTAAGCTGCGCTTGCAGCCGAAGCTGGTTTGAGCATCGCTTCCTGGTCGGCGGTCATGATCTCAAAGACACGCTCCAGCCTGGTAAGCCGCAATAGTTCACGCACATACTTGCTGGGATTCAGCAAGCGCACACGCACTCCGGCGCGGCGCGCCCACCTTACCAGTCCTACGAGTGCACCCAGCCCGCTGGCATCAATCGAGTCAACGCCTGTGAGATCCACGATCAAGCGTTGCGCGCCATGCTTTTCTCCCGCGTGCAACAGCATCGTGCTGGGCTCACCGTGAACCAAAGCACCTTTGCAGCGAAGAATAATTGCGCCGGTAATATGTTCGGATTCGATACGGAATAACATAAGTAATGCCTCTCTCAATATGATTGCTACTAAATACTAAGACGTATTTGGCGGCAAAAAGTTCCCAAGTAATATCATTTTTTTGTAAATTTTTGTGAAACTTTGAAGATAGAACTGCTTACCGCGGATTTCACGGATTGCGCAGATAATGACGAATCACCACAGAGGCACAGGAAATTGCGAGGTGCAAGCCGGCGCTTACTTTTTGCTCACCCGGCGCTACGCAATCATTGAATGTTTTTCATATCCAGCAGGGTGCCGTAGTCCTGGCCGTTAGGAGTAACGGCGCGTGCGACGATTCCGGCGAAGGTCTCACGGTATTCGGGATACTTGGCGGCGATGGTCTTAATGACGTTGGTATTTTCCTGGAAAGTTTGCGCTGTGTTGGAAACATCGGGCAGGGAATACTTTACGACCAGGTCCATGCCATTGTCTGCCGCGACAGAGAAAATATCGGTGACCTTGTAAGTCTTGCCGTTGGCCGCGACAAGGTTTACGGGGCCATTCAACGGCAGATCCGATGGGACGGATTGCTGCGCCTCTTTATCAAGCTTGATGAGAGGGGTGAAGATGATGAAGCTGACCGGCATCACCAGCTCACGCGCTTCCTGATAATAGAACCATGCGTTGTGGATCTCACCTTTAGCTTTAAACTCACGTGCCTTGGTGAGATACCAGGAGGCATCGTGACCCTGAAGCTGGCTGGGTTTGGGAGGAGGGAATCCGGCGAGCTTCCAGGCAGTGCCTTCCTGCTGCAATATAAAGGAGAGCAGATATGGTCCCTTGGGGGTCTTTACATCTTCAATGACGAGTCCATATTTACCCGCGGGAAGACTATCAAGCGTGAAGCTGACGAACTGCGGAGTACCCCAGATGCCACAAAGAAACTGGGCGTGATCGAGCACCTGGGTGCTGCCGGTGGCATCGAGCAGATAGGTCGCACGCACGCTGGCTTGCCCACCGGCGAAAGCCGTCTTGCTGTCATTCACCAAAGCCTCGGCCCCGGAAAAATTCGAAGCCACAGAAGCAATGGCATTCTGCCGCAAAGAAACAGCATCGCCGCGAATGACTGCGTCGCCAAATTGGAGCGCGGTGTGCTCGAGGGCGGAGCGAGTGGAGGCGTCCATGTCGGTGACCGTAGAGCAAACCTCGGCGGAGGCGAGAGAGGCGAATAGCACGAGCGAGGCAAAGGTCAAGCCGGCAAGAGAAAAAACACGGAGGAGCCGGGAAACGGCAGATTTACTGATCATGAACTTCATAGGATGCATCTTATAACTCAAATGCCTGCGATAAAAGCTGCTTTTGCATAGATGCTTTTTAATAACGAGCAGATGTCAAGGATAAACTCTTTGCAATGTGCGATTTTCGTACAATGTCCGGTCGTGGGCTTACAGCGGCAATATTTAGGGAAAAACCGCTGTTGTGGAGTGCTACAATTTCAGCTTACCGGCGGAGGACCGCGGCGTTTCTCATGTCTTATTCCCCCAGCAAGTTGCGAGTGTGTTTAATCTTACTCGCGCTGGCCACAACGTCAGCGTTGCCCGCCTACGCACGGCGAAACCGGTTCAATACCACCAGTCCCAATCCGGAAAACCAGACGCAAATCAGCAGCCAACCGGTTCCTGTGCCTAGTCCTTATAGCATGGGAGTTCCAAGCGGAGGGTATGTTCCCTCCAGCGCTCCTCCGGACGCCAGAATTCAGATTCAGCCACCCCCAAGACCACAATATGCTCCTCTTCCGAGTGCGCCTGGGTCGTACGTAGTTCCTGCTCCCGGTGCTGCCGGGAATCCGAACCCGTACCGGGTCAGCGCGATCACACCTCCGCCAAGCACCACTACTCCGGCAGCGCAGACTACGCAGTCGTATGTGGCTGCAGACTATCCGCCAAAGCCGCCGCGGGTGAGTTTTCGCAATGGGCAATTAAGTATCAGTGCAGAGAATTCCACACTGCCCGATATCCTTTCGGCGATCCATCAGAGAACGGGCGCGGCCATGGAGCTGCCCAGTACGATCAGTAACGAGCGTGTGGCCGTGAAACTCGGGCCCGCCACTACGGGCGAGGTCATGGCGGCATTGCTGAACGGTTCGCACTTCGATTACATCGTCTTGAACCGTCCGGAAGATCCGAGTTCGCCGGAGCGCATCATCCTGCGGGAGAAAATTGCGGCTGATGCCAACGCTCCCAATAATAACAATGGCTACAATAATGGTTACGTAGCCAGCGCGCAGCCACCTTCGTACCAGCCTCCTGAAGTTCAAGAGGTTCCAGAGACCGTGCCGGATGAAGAAGTCCCGGAGGTGCAGCCGCAGCCAAGGACCTCTACCTCACCAGGCGGAGAAGAAGCCAATCCTAATCCTAAGACGCCGGAACAGTTGCTGGAAGAGCTAAGACAGATGCAGCAGCAGCAACGAGGACAGCCTCCGCAACAAATGCAACCACAGCAGCCGCCTTTGGGGGATAACGGGGAACCGCAGTAAAGCAGTCGTTAGTCCTCAGTCGTCAGCCCTCAGGTTGAGCCACTATCATGGGAGATTGGTGGCGGGAGGCGACATGTCAGGTACCTCCACGGAGACGGGCACGTTCCACTCGAATGAAACGTTCAAGGTATGATTGGCGTTTTCGATCGTGCGCGGGAGATGATCGAGCTCGCCGATGCAGGTGCTGTAGCTGCCCATCCGGCCTTTTTCACTTAGTGCAGTGACCTTCCACATGCGGCAGGTGACGCCGTTTATCTTTTGTTCATCGCCTTCCACAATGTTGCCGTGGTCAATATCGTTCTGGATGGAAAGGCGCATCTCCTCGGTACCGGCGTTCGGAGCGGACCTGGGCTGCGTAGGATCGCTTAAACAGGGCTGCGGGGTGCTTCGTTCCGGCTCATGATAAACCGGCCGTTGACGCCAATCTGCATGCTTATCTTCCAACTGTTCACGGTCTGCAATGCGTGCAGTTCCTTTTTGAATTCGCTTTGGCCCGCAGTCGGGCGTAAAAATAAAAATAGCATGAGCAACAGCAACACGCCGATGATGGTGAGGTAAATACCTCTTTGGGAAATGGGCAGCCTCCAGAGGGAGCAGTATATGGGATTTTAATTCGGAACAAATAACCCATTCTTAGAGTCCCAGGGTGACATAGTGGGCGGAAGACTTGACCACTTTGCCATCGGCCCCGAACTCGAAATATTCCGATGCATTATTGCCATCGTGCCGGCGATAGTGAATGACGAGAGAGTTCACGCCCGTGAGAACTGCCAGCAACTCGAAATGAAGGTCTGGGAGAAGCGCCAAGCCCTTGGACCAATAGGCTTCAATGGATGTCTTGCCCTTCAACCTGCCTGACGACTCGCCCATGAGCTTGATGATGAAGGGCGAGGAAAACTCGAATTCTTCAGAGTAATGAGAAAGGATCCGGTTCAGATCGTGGCTGTTCCAAGCATCGATCCATTCAGCCGCGAAGGCATGGGCAAGTGCGTGCTCAATCATGGGGCTCTAACTCCATATTTAGTTTAGAGACAAAGCGACGCAGGAACAAGACAAGGCGGGTTGTCCTCCAAGTGTTCTCACTCGCAAACAAAGCAGATGGCTTCGAGTCCTTGGCGTCTCGTTCTGGCGCTTCTAGTCCTGGCCGTCTTGGGTGCTCATTTTGGGACCGCGTCCCAGAAGCTCTGGAATGTGCTTTAGTCGCCGCTGGAAGTGGCGTGGACCTGTGCGCGAACGGGCTCGGGATCGGAAGCAGGACGGCGGTCCATAAGCTTTAGAAGAGCGCAGATGGCCAAATAGCCGGAGAGAATTCCAAAGAAAAAGGCGGAGGCTACGGTGAGAATAAGGGCCGTGAATGTCATGAACGTAAGCAATATTTCCTCAAGCTAAGATGATGCCGATGAAGCTGTTGTTGTAGCTCAATCCTGTATGCTTCCAGCAGTACACACAATATGCTTTTTACCTTAAAACTCCACTGCCTTGAGTGCATGTCCTAAGGTAACGGAAGCAAAGCCGACCTTTACTCTACCGCGCATTGACGGGTTTCAGTGTTAACAAATAAGATACTGCTGTGTCGTTTATCTAAGGGCTACGCAGCCAAAACAAAGGCTGCTGCGCCCTCGCGCTACGCTCGCGCGGGCCGGCGCTCGCTTCGCGCTCACCCAGTATCTAAGGGCTACGCAGCCAAACAAGGCTGCTGCGCCCTCGCTTTTGGTTCGCGCGGGCCGGCGCTCACCAAAAGCTCACCCTCAGTCCGCAGGCAAAATCCCTATATTGACGGCGTTGAGTGTTAGCAAATAAAATACTGCTGTACCCTCGCATTCTTAACCCGGCGGGGGCGTCTGAGGGGGGTACCCCGCTCCGTCAGAAGAAAAAGACCCGTTGTAGGATGGCCATCAATAAGATCACGGTCCGCGGAGCCCGGCAGCATAACCTGAAGAACGTCCACGTGGAAATTCCGCGGAACAGCCTGACGGTGATCACGGGATTGAGCGGTTCAGGCAAGTCGTCCCTGGCGTTTGACACGATCTACGCCGAAGGACAGCGCCGCTACGTAGAGACGCTCTCCGCCTACGCCCGCCAGTTTCTTGACCAGATGGAGCGGCCGGACGTGGACTCGATTGATGGCCTCTCGCCCGCCATTTCCATCGAACAAAAGACCACATCGCGCAGTCCGCGCTCCACGGTCGGGACCATCACCGAAATCTACGATTACCTGCGCGTGCTGTATTCCAGCATCGGCGTACCGCACTGCCCGCAGTGCGGGCGCGCCATCAGCCGCCAGTCCGCTGAGCAGATTGTGCAGCGCGTGATGGCGCTGAAACCGGAAGAGCGGGTGATGATCCTGGCGCCGATTGTGCGCGGACGTAAAGGCGAGTTCAAGAAGGAGATGGAAAAGCTGGCGCAACACGGCTTCACCCGCGCCCGGATTGATGGCGAGCTGCTCAACCTGGAAGACGAGATCGCACTCGACAAACGCAAGAACCACACCATTGAAGTGGTGATAGACCGGCTGCTGGTCAAAACGGGAATCGAAAAGCGGCTGGAGAATTCCGTGACCCTGGCGATGAAGCTGACCGGAGGGCTGGTGCAGGTCTC
>WNFE01008461.1_pt1 | contig 12600 bp, 15 predicted proteins | sample 5400451 | NCBI WGS metagenome assembly WNFE01 (sample SAMN13153344, study PRJNA577476) | soil metagenome | isolation source: 200 cm saprolite under Douglas fir tree site 2 hole 2 | place: USA:California | collected 2015-04-18
CCAGCCGCCGAGGAGCAGAAAGGCGGCGATGACCAGCACCCGGTTGCGGAGCGACAGCTCGATCAGCCGGTTGATCATCGCCGCCCAGTCTTCACTACCGGCCGGCCGGCAGAGCCAACGGCTCTCGGCGTAGGCGGCCGATCACAACCCACACCAAGACGATCAGGCTCACCAGCAAGGTCAGGCCGAGCAGGACGCCAACCCCGCCGAACAGCATCATTCCGACACCACAACCGTTCATCATGTGCGACATCTCGGACACCCCCCCTTAGCCGTTGGCCGCGAGGCGGAGCACGCGGTCGATTTCCGCGGTCACGGCCACCACATCACCCCGGCGGCCAACACCAGGATCCAGCGAGAACACGAACTCAGTGCAGCCATAGGCGGTCTTCCCGTCGCCCAGGAGAATCGGGGCCGCCGTGTGCGTGAAGATGTGAACCTGGTCCCGATCGACCTTCACGTCGAGCACACGCAACCGGGTACCCTTGGGCAAGGTGAGATCTCCCGGGTCCCCTACGAGGGTGCCGTCCCGAGCAACCATCACCTTCGCGTAGTCGGACACGTGAAAGCGCGGTGACTTGGTATTGAGCTGCACGAAGCGCAGCTTCTTGGCCGGGGCGCGGTCGGCCTGAAGGACGAGAACCGAGCCCCGCGTGGAGACCTGCCCCTCGAGCGCCGGATTGCCGACTTCCATCCGAGATGACTGGTACCGCGCCTTGAGACTCTGACGGATCGCCTCGGCGTCCCCTGCGTGGGCAAGCCCAGGCAGTGAGCCGGCTACCACCGAGAACGCCATGAAGATGAACAACGCAAGTCGAAGCATGGACAACTCTCCTTTCCGGCTGTGGGGAGGGCCCCAGAGTCCATCGCTAGATGGACGCCAGCCGAAGCAAAAAACAGTTAGAACGACGGGTTACAGCGAACTACGCAGCGGAAAGGAGATACTTCGGAGGGGGTTCGGGCGTTGATACCGTAGAGGTGACGGGATGCAGCTCAACCTGGGGACTGGCCGAGGTGACCGCCTCAGGGGCCATCGTCAGCGCCGGGGCAGGCACCGCACACGCCATCTGCGCGCAGGGCAGCTCGCACCCCACGCAGCCATCAAACGCCATGGCGACCGGCCCCAGCAGGAGCCAGACGGCCACTAGCACAAGCCCCAGGATCAGACGGTTCCTCATCGCTTACTCAGCCTAGAAGATGCGAGAAGGCCTGTCAAGGATTCGAAGTCTCACCTTCTTGACCTGACCGGTGTCGCCGGCGGAGTATCTCTGCCAATGCCACCAGCCGCGACCGCTCCCTGCCGGCGGTTCCGGTCAATCCTGGGCCGGTTTCTTGACGCCCCCGAGACCAACGTCGCGATCTTCGCGTTCTTGCTGAACTTGCCCTGGGAGCTGGCGCAGGTGCCTCTGTTCGCCGGAATGCCCTCCGCCGAGCATTGGCAGGCCATTCTGGTCTGCGGCCGCGCCACGCTGGGTGATGCCGTCATCGCCCTCGTGGGCTTCTGGGCTGTTGCGGGCTCTGCACACACGCGATCCTGGATGCTACGGCCGACCGCCGGGCAACTTACTGGCTTCGTGGCGGTTGGCGTCCTGATCACGATCCTGATGGAGTGGCTCGCGACCCAGGTTCTCCACCGATGGACCTATGCAGAGGCAATGCCCGTCATCCCTCTCCTCGGCGTCGGGCTGTCTCCCCTTCTTCAATGGGTCGTTCTTCCGCCGATCGTGGTGTGGTTCGTTCGACGCCAGCTCACGTGAGCGGACGCCCGGATCATCGTTCCGCCGGCAACCTTGAACCCATCCATGGCGTTGCTGACGAGACGGCGTTCACGCCCCCTCTGTCCTCGGCCCCGTTACTCAGCTCAGAGGTTTCACGTCAAGAAGCTTCGCTCTGAAACCGAGCAGATCTATCGCAGCGACCAACTTGTCCGGCGAGATCTTTGCGTCGTCGAACTCGACTCGCGCCTGTGCCTTCTCGAGACTGACCTCAACACTCCTGACCCCGGGCAGCCTTTCCAAGGCTGCGGCCACGGAGGCCTGACAGGAGCTTCAGACCATGCCTTTGACTTCGATAGTGGCCACCCTCGACGCCGCCTGCGCGGTCACCGCGGACGCGACGCAGGCGAGAACAAGGAGGACTCCGAGAGCAGCATACTGGTTTCTTCGCATGGATCTTCCCCCATCAACCGGCTACATGCCGGCCGCCATGTAGTAGTAGCCAAGGTAGAGTCCGGCCAGGATTAGCACGGCGCCGCTCATCCGTTTGATCCAGACGGTCGATGCCTGGAGCCGGCGAAGCACGCTTGCCTTGGCCAGCCCGACAAGGAGACTCGTGAGAAGCATCATCAACGCCATGGCCGCGGCGAAGCTCGCAAACGTCACCAGCGCTGCTCCAGCGAAGCCGCTCGTCAGCGGCAGCACGATGATGGACACATAGATCGGCAGCGTGCAGCCCGTCGACGCCAGGGCGTACCCAAACCCGTAGAAGAACAGCCCGGCCGCCGGCGGTAACCGGCCCCCGACTCGCCCGAATGGAACGGCGATTGACGGCATTCGGATGTCAGCGACCAGTCCGAGTCCGAGCAATGCAACGGCGATGGCGACCACCGGTTTCATCGCGATCAAATACCGGGAGATGACACCCCCTACGAGGGCGATGGCGACACCGGCGGCCGCGAAGAAGACGGCGCTTCCGGCGGCGCACGCGAGCCCGAGCGCCAGTGAGCGGCCGGGACTCTCTCGGCTGGTCCCGACTGTGGTCAGGTAGTACGAGATATAGGCCGGGAACAGCGCGAAAGCGCACGGCGCGAAGAACGCCCCGATGCCAGCCACGAAGCCAAACGCTGCTAGCGTTAGTGGCGAGTCGAACTCCACCCAGCGGAGACCGACGAGGGCGCCCTGGTTCCATGCGACCCACCCAATACCGGCGAGGAGAAGAAGGCCCGCAACTGAAACCGCAGCCCTCGCGCCGCCCGAGAACCGTCGGCGCATCCCGGCGATCAAGGTGCCGGTGCCTCTGCCCTCCGGAGTTTCAGTTGCCATCAGCCTTCGCAATCGCTGCCAGGCGATCGAGGAACGCACGCTCCTTCGGAACAGATCGAAATTCCAACCGTCCATTGACGACGATCGCCGGAGCCGCCATTACACCGTAGCGAGGTCCGAGCTCCGGGTGCTCTGCGAGGCTCCACTCGCGCACCTCGAGCTCAGGGAACTGAGCTTTCGCCTTGTCGACCACGCTGAAGACCATTCGCCTGGCCTCCTCGCACTTCCCTCAGCCGGGTGCGATGAGGATGTCCACTCTCAACGTCATCGTTGCCTCGCGACTTCTTCCCGCAGCGGGATCTCGACGCGGCCTGTAGGCCTCACCACCCGGATGGTCAGGTCCCATCGCCCCACCATCGTGAACAGCACTTCGCCGCGGTACAGGCCCGCCTCGCCGGCGGGACGCAGTGGTGTCGCAACGCTCATCGCGTCCGCCATGCGCCCGGTGAGCGTCACACGAGCGTCGGTAACCGGCTTCCCGGCACCATCAAGGAGGCGGACGGTATAGATCGCCTTCCGAGCCGTCACAAGTGTTTCCGGCACGCTCGTGAGCTCGACGCGGACGCCGTTGACCTCCGTCGTCAACGTGCCCGCCATCGCGCCCGTCACGACAACCCACGAGCTGAGCGCCGTAACCAGGGTCACGAGGATCGTACGTCTCATGGCTTGCCTGACTTTACCTCGATGGACGTCGCGCAGCCCCCGGACAGGAGCACCGGTCATGAGTGTTCGCGCCCGGTCTCAGCTGCCGCGGCCGAACCCCGCCCGACGCTGAGCACCGCGTCGACGAACAGGGAAGGGCGCCCCCAGAGCGCATTGACGAAAATACTGGTGACGCTGGCCGCCATCGCCGCTATTGCCCAGACCGGGTACACGAGCCCCGTGGCGGCGGCCGGGATGCCGAGGCCGTTGAAGAGAAAAGCCAGAAACACATTCTGTTTGGTCTTGCGGTAGCTCAAGCGGCTGATCTCCCGCGCGGTGACGACGGCACTCAGTCGGTTGCCGACGATCACGACGTCTGCAGACTCGATCGCAATGTCCGTACCCGCGCCCATTGCGATTCCGACATCCGCCTGCATGAGCGCCGGCGCGTCGTTGATCCCGTCGCCCACCATGCCGACGCGGCCGTGCGTCTGCAGTCGCCGCACGATCTCGGCCTTGCCACCGGGCAGGACGCCAGCGTGGACGTCCTCGATACCGAGCGTCGCGGCCACACGCCGCGCGGCGCCCTCGTTGTCTCCCGTCACAAGCACCGGAACCAGACCCGCATCCTTCATCGCGGCAACCGCAGCGACCGCGTCCTCGCGCAGCTCGTCGCCGAACGAGATGGCGCCGACGGATTCCCGCTCGCGCGCAACCACCACGACCGTCTGGCCTGCGGCCTCCAACTCGCCGATGCGCCGGAGGAGCGGTGACACGTCGACGCCATTCTCCTGAAGATACGCGGCGCTGCCGACAAGGACGCGCCGACCGCCGACGCGGGCCGAAACTCCCCGCCCGGCAACCGCCTCGAACTCCTGCACCGCCGGGATCTGGAGCCCGCGGTCCAGCGCCGCGTCGAGCGTCGCGCGGCCGAGAGGGTGCTCGGAGGAGGCCTCGGCCGCCGCGGCTAGAGCGAGGAGCTCGTCGCCGTCCCCGAGCGCCACGACCTCCTTGAGGACCGGCCGCCCCACCGTCAGGGTGCCGGTCTTGTCGAGGACGATGTGCCGGACAAGCCGGAGAGCCTGAAAAGCTTCGCCCGTGCGCATGAGGATCCCTTGATCCGCTGCCTCTCCCGCGCCGCGCACGATGGACAGCGGCGCCGCGATGCCGACCGCGCACGGGTAGCCCATGACCAACACGCTCAGGGCGGCGAACACGGCACGTTCGAGGTCCGGTTGCCCGGTCAGCCACCACGCTCCCACCGTCCACCCGATGAACGACAGCGGCGAGAGGATCAACACCACTGGGGCATAGACGCGCAAAATGCGGTCCACGAGGTGCAGGATGCCCGGCTTGAGGGCGCGGGCGTCCTCGACGTGCCGGACGACCTGCTGAAGGAAGGTCTCCGGTCCAACCGCCGTCACGCGGATCAGCAGGGTGCCGAGCCCGTTCATGGACCCGCCGATGACGGCGTCCCCCTCTGTTTTCTCGACCGGCATCGGCTCCCCTGTCACGAGCGACTCGTCGATCGCCGAGCGGCCCGCCATCACTCGACCGTCGACGGGGACGCGCTCCCCTGGCCGGATGCGGACGAGGTCGCCCACTGTGACCGCTTCGATTCCGACTTCGACCTCACGGTCACCGCGCACCACCCGTGCCGTGTCGGGCTGCAGGTCGAGCAGGCGCCTGACCGCCTGGGAGCTGCGCGTCTTGACCACGAGCGACAGCCACTCGGAGAAGATGTGGTAGTTCACGATGTGGACGGTGACGGCGAAGAACTGCGCGGTCGGGTAGTCCGGCCGGCGCAGGATGAGCCCGAGCACGCCGCCGATGAGGCCCGCGAAGGCGCCGAACTCGAGCAGGACATGCTGGTTGAGGATGCCGCGGCGGATCGACTGGAACGCCATCCGGAGGAAATGCCCGGCCAGCCCGAAGAGGACGAACAGGGCGAACGCCCCGATGATCCACGGCGCCGCCGGCTCGACAACGCCCGACTCCTTCGCAACGAGGACGAGCGCCGCTACTGCCGCGAATCCAGCCGTGCCGAGCACCGCGCGACCCAGGCCCTGGGCCCGGAGGATCAGGAACGCGAGGGTCCCTAACGTGAGCGCCATAAATCCGTTGAGTAGCAGTGACCGGGCGCCAGGGACGAGCAAGATCAGCGCGATCGTGATCAGGCTCAGCCCCGTCGCAGCAAGCAGGCGCTTGCCCTCGCGGGCCAGCTCGGCCTCTTCCTCCTCGTAGGGGCGGACCTTGCGCGGGTCGTAGACCGAGTAACCGATGTCCTTCAACGTGCGCAGGATGTCCTGGGGCGTGATGACCCCGGGATCGAATTCCACAAGGGCCTGCTCGTGCGTGAGGCTGACCGCCACCTTGTGGACACCTGGCAGTTGGCCCAGCGCCTTCTCGATGGTCCCGGTGCAGAGCGAGCAATGCAGCCCGCTGATCTTGGCCAGGAACCGCGATCGCCCACCGGCAGCGCGGCCCTCCTCGACCCAGTATGGTGCGGACGCCGTCGGTTCGCTGGTCGCTACGTTGCTCATCCCGCTACCTCATAGCCCGCCTGCTTGATGCGGGCTTGCACGGACTGAGCTGACGTGCGCGCGGGGTCGAAGACGACCTTGACCCGCGACGCACGGTGATCCGCCGCGCTTCGCACCACGCCCTCGACCTGCGCGAGCGCCCGCTGGATCCGCTGCTCACACGCCCCGCACGTCATTCCATTCACCCGAAGCTCCAGCTGTTCCATGACCACACCCTCCCTGATCAGATCTCTCGGTCGCTCACCGGCTGCGCGCGGCGCCCGGTGCGCGACCCCGCTCGATGTGCTGGCACACCGCGGCACGCCCCCGCCCAGCGCGGCTCCAGGCCGCCAGGCTCCGGCGAATCTGCCGGCGCATGTCAATCAAGTCCCGAAGCTTACGGTCCAGTTCGCGTGCCTTGTCCTGGAGCAAGCGACGAACGTGCACGCATGGCGGCCCTCCGCCCTGCCGAATGGCGATGATGTCCCGAATCTCCGCCAGCGTCAGCCCGAGTCCCGTCGCCTGCTTGACGAAACTGAGCGTCTCCACGGCATCGCGACCATAGAGGCGGTAGCCGTTGGTGCCCCTCGCCGGCCGAGGGAGCACGCGCTTGGCCTCATAGAATCGGATCGCCTTGGCGGTCACGCCCACCTGCTGCGCTAGTTGACCGATCTTTAGCCCGCCGTTCACCGCCGCGCTGCTTCGATCCGCTACGTGGACGCTTGGCATCGCGCCACGCTCGCGAGACTCCACTTGCGCCACAGGCATTGCTACACCTTCCTGCCTTTCCTGTGCCCGCGACCCGCGGGCGTCTCGATGTGGGGTCATACTGCGGCGGCGGTTCGCGGCTGGTGCTTCCACGCCGTCAGGCTTCGCCTGATACGACGGCGGAGTTCGAGCAGATCCTCGAGCTTGCGGTCAAGCTCAGCGGCCTTGTCGCGCAAGAGACCATAAACATGGGCGCACGGTGGGCGCCCGCCTCGGCGAATCGCGATGATCTCCTTGATCTCCGCCAGTGTTAGACCGAGGCCGGTCGCTTGCTTGACGAATTGGAGCATGCCGACCGCCTCATCATCGTAGAACCGGTACCGGTTCGCGGCCCGCTTCGCCGGCGGCAGGATCCGCTTGCGCTCATAGAAGCGGATCGCCTTGGCGGTCACGCCGGCCTGACGGGCCACCTCTCCAATCCTGAGTCCACCATTCATTTCAGGGGTCAGCCTACACCTTTCCCTTTAGGGGAAGGTCAAGCGCGTTTTGGCTGGCTTACCCGGCCTCACGGTCGAAGCCCGCCCTGAGCTGGAGGTGCCAAATTGCTTGCTACATGAAACTCACCGGACTGCCTGGTCAGGCGCCCCGTCGAGTTCCTCGCAGGCCCGAAGGATGGGTCCGGGATAAACCCAAGTGCTTTCTCGGCTGCGGGCTCGAGAGCTTAGTCTCCGGGATAGGACGCGTCACGGTCTCTCCCACCGCGAGCCCTAGTGCGGTCAGCCAGGACCCGCCGATCGCGTTGCGTCTCAATGGCGCTTGTGCTGGGGCTGATCCGGTGCATCCACCGTGATCCCATCCCGCGCCAGCTCCGCGTCGCTCGCCTTGACCGCCACGGTCCCCGGAGGGTGCTGATACCACCCGGGATCCTCGTCGTAGCTCTGCAAGCGATCCCGGACCTTGACGACCGTGAACAAGCCACCCATCGAGATATAGTCGCCGAACGGCCCGGTGGACCCATCGAGATATAGTCGCCGAACGGCCCGGTGGCGCCCTTCATGGAGATCGTATTCCGGGGATACGGCATGACCTCGGCCATCTTGCCCATGTCCATTCCGGTGTGCCCATGGGTCATGTACGCCGGTAGCAGCGCGCGGATCTTCTCGTCCAGGCCCCCCGGCTTCACACCGACCATGTTCGGAAACTCGTGGCCCATCTGGTTCATGACGTGATGGGTCATGTGGCAATGAAAGGCCCAGTCGCCAGGGGCATCGGCGATGAACTCGACGTTACGGGTCTGCCCCACCGCGACCAGGACAGTCGTCTCCGGCCACTGCGCCGACAGCGGAATATCCTCGCCGTCGGTCGCGGTGATGCGGAAGTGATGACCGTGGATGTGCATCGGGTGGTGGTCCATCGCGCCCAGGTTGCCCAGGCGAAGCCTGACCCGGTCTCCCGTCTTGCACACCAACGGCGCGGTCGATGGGAACACCTTGCCATTGATCGTCAGCACGTTGAAGTCGGTCATCTCCAGAGTGTTCGGGCGGGCCGTGCCCGCCTTCACCGACCACTCGCTGACCATGAGGGAAAAGTCCCGGTCGACGCGATAGTCGGCTGAAGGATTCCTCGGGTGCACGACGAACATGCCGATCAGCCCCATGCCCATCTGGGTCATCTCGTCGTGATGGGCGTGGAACATGAAGCTCCCGTACTGGCGCAGCGTCCACTCGTATCGCGCGGTTTCCCCGGCCTTGATGTACGGCTGCGTCAATCCGCCCACTCCATCCATCCCGTTGGGGAGATACAGGCCATGCCAGTGGACCGAGGTCGCCACCGGCAAGCGGTTCGTCACGTAGATCCGGATGCGCTCACCCTCCACCGCCTCGATCACCGTGCTGTTCACACGGCCGTTATACCCCCAGCAGTTGGCCCGCAGGCCCGAGTCAAAGGCGTGATCGACCTCCTCCACGACGAGGTGAAACACCTTCACCCCACCCACCACCTTGAAGGGCAACGCACCGCCGTTCGGTATGACGACCGGCTTGTAGTGCTCTCCGGCCAACCCCGGCGGCAATGGCGAGACATCCATCCGACCTCCGCTGTAGCTCTTCTCCCAGTACGGACGCCCCCGCTGGGCCGTTGGCGGGGCCGAGCCGTCATGGCTCTTTGCGTGGCCTTCCTTTGGCCACACGATGCCGCCGGCCAGTGACGCCGCCCCAGCACTCAACATCTGCCGCCGAGAGAGCCTAGTGGCCATTCCCACCCTCCTTCATGGTCGCTTTCCCACCTTCTCCACCCCTCCGGACCCCGTTCGACGCCGGGAGCCGCCCACTCGAGATGTGCAGCAGGTCGGCCCGTGCCAGCCAGTACTCCCGGAGCGCCTCGACGTAGGCCACGCCGGTCTCGATCTGCCGCTCACGGTCGCGCAGGAGGTGAAAGATGCCGATCTGCATCGCGTTGTACTGCAGCTGCGCCTCGTTGACGATCCGTTCCTGCAGCGGCAGCAGGATGTCGCGGTAGTAGAGCGCCCGGTCCTGCGCTCCGAGCATGCGATCCCGCACCGCCCGGGCCGTCGCCCGGACCCGCACCGCCAGCGCGTAGTATTCCTGCTGGGAGCGCCGCAGCTCCGCCACGGCTCGGCCCACCCTGGCTTGCCCCTGGTCGAAGAGCGGAATGGGAACGGAGAGCACCGGCCCCACCTTCCAGCCCTCTTCCCTCTCTGCTCCCACCCCGAGATCCGTCTCCGGGATCAAGGCCGTCGCCCGGTCATAGCCCAGCTGCTGGCCCGCGGTGATGATGCGCTGCCTGGCCTGCGACAGGTCGATGCTCCTCGAGAGCGCGACCCGCTCGAGGCCATTCACCGGCAGGGGCTCGGCCGGAATATCGGGCAGGCGCCCGTCGATCTCCCACACGGTTTGCTCTCCCCAGGTCCCCATCAGGTCATTCAGGTGCTCGCGGCTCTGGCGTGCTGCGATCTCGATCGATCTGAGGGCGAGTTTCGATGTCTCCGCCGCCGCGCGATCCCGCGCCAGGTCGAGATCCGTGACGTTCCCCGCTTCATGCAGCCGCCGGCTCACTTCCCACGAGGCGGTGAGCGCCTGGACGATCGTCTGCCGCAGCTCCAGCATCTGCTCGTTCGCCTGATGCTCGTGGAACGCCCGCCGAACCTGTGCCCCGAGGTCGAGCACGGCACCGGTGACCCGGAGCTTGGCCTCCTCGAACCGGGCGGCGGCCACCCGTTTGCGGAGCGGGACGTACAGAGCGTCCAGAAAGCTGATGACCACGGTGAGCTGCAGATCCGGCCGGACCCCCGACAGCGGAAACAACACCGCAGCGTCGAGGATCGGATTTCTGAAGAGACCGGCCTGGACCAGTTCGGCCTGGGCCAACCCGAGGTCAGAGTAGATGGCCTGAAGGTTCCGATTGTTCAGCATCGCGATCTGGACCGCATCGTCAGCGGTGAACTTCTTCCGCAGTAGAGCCCGCAGCTTCTCCGCAGCCTCCAGGTCCAGCTCGTTGCCCCGGTTCCACACGATCTTCGTCGCCGCGCGCTCCTCGACGACCGCGCTGACCTCGGGAAACCCCGCCCTGAGGTCTACCGAGGCACAGCCGGTGAGCCCGACGAGCAGAAGACACAACCAGCCGATGCTTGCCCTCGCCATCCGTTGGCCCCCGTTCCTGTCTATTGCAGCTTTTCGATGCCGACGATTGCCCGGCGCTGCACGTCGATCGTGAAACGCACCTTGTCCCCTTGCTTCAATCCCGCGAGAAGGGAGGCCGGATCGACCCGATAGCCCATGGTCATCGCTTCCATGAACCCCTTGATCTCTCCATGCTCGACGACGATCTGGCTCGCATTCGGAACCGTGGCGATGACTTCTCCTTCCCCGACGACCGTCGGCGAGCTCCCCGCCTCGGCCGGGCGTGAGCCATGCCCTTCGTGCGGAGCCGGTGAGACCGGCTGAACTGACGGGATGTCCGCCCGCGAGTAGGCGAGCGTCTGGGAGGGGGCCGGCTCGGGCGCAACGGGCGCCTCCGGATGGGCCGGGTGGTCGGCGGCCAGCGGCGCCAGCTCATAGCCCGCGCACCCGGCCAGCAGCAGCGAGGCGACGATCAGCCCGTTCGTTCGCGCTGGCATCAGTCGCCCAGCTTGTCGATCTTGGTGATGGCGCGGGCGTCGGTGTCGATGGTGAAGCGCACCTTGTCCCCGGGCTTGACCTTGTCCAGGAGCGAGAGGGGATTGATCTTGTAGCCCATCGTCATGGCTTCCATGAAGTCCTTGATCTCTCCGTGCTCCAGGACGATCTGCTGCTTCTTCGGCGCCAGGGCGACGACGATGCCCTCGCCGGTCACGAACTTGGGCTTGGGCCCGAGCTGCGGATGCTCGCTGGCGACGTGCGGTCCCCGGTGGCCGGATAGCGTGTGGGCATAGGCGATCACCGCCCACCGGTCTTGCATCGGCAGCTCACCCTTCCAGGCCGGCATCGCGGAGCCTTTCGACTTGAACGGCTCCACCAGACCGCCCTCGCTGACTCGCCAGACCCAGAAGTTCCCCGGCATCTCCGCGACCATCTTGGCGTCGGTGAGGTCGGCCGGCTTGAGCGGAAGGTTCACCGAGCCGGGCCCCTTGCCGTCCCCCTTCTCCCCGTGGCAGAGCGCGCACTTGGCGGTGAAGATCTCCTTACCCTTGGCGAGCATCTTCGGATCCGTCCAGACGTGGGTCGGGATGTGGGCGTTGGCGTACGCGGCGGGGATCGGCGGATGATCGTGATCATGCTGGGGGCTCCCGGGCTTGTGGGCATGCCCGGCAGCCCCGGAGGCCTTGGCCGGCGGCTGCTGCGCCTGAGCGGTGCGGACCGGGATGCGCGCGAGCCAGGCAGCGGAGACCGCGAGGCCGACAGTTGCGAGGACGACAAGCACTCGTGTACGGGTCACAGATCCCTCCTGTTCGGTTGATGGACTACGCCTGGCGGACTGAGCTCGGAAACAGACTTCGAGATCAGGGGCGTAGCGCGACTAGCGAACGGGAGCGACTAGATCAGGAGGGAAGCGTGTAGCAGGAACAACGGTGGTCGACTGGGCAGCCTAGTTGAGCCTCGCGGCGCCGTGCCGACCAGCCGGATTGAAACCGGGGCGGCGACTGAAATCGCCCCCAGGGGATCGAGGCCCGGGCCCACCTGGGAATACACGGCGTTCGGAACACCGACGGCGTCGCACACAATCTGATTCTCGTCCGAATGGTGGTCCGTCTCGTGATGTTGAGTGGACTCGGTGGCCGGCATCGCCAGATCAGCAAGAGCCGGCAGCTCACACGCGTGGCCCAGCACGAGAAGTGAGACAAGAATTGCGACGAGCCACGGCGCCGACATGATGCGGTGCGATTGCGCCATGAAGCGCAGATTACCCGGCGCCCCCGCCGGTGTCAAGAATGGCGGCCGGTGACCAACCCCTCACCCTGCCCTCTCCCCAGAGGGGAGAGGGAGAGCATCATGCGCCCAGGAAGTAGCGGCGCGGGTCGAAGAGGCGGACCAGGGCCAGCTCGTCCGCCGACGGCGCCTCGAAGCGGCGCAGGGACGGCGCCACCTGGAGGTCCCAGCCGCAGGCCTCGCGGGCCGCGCGCACCAGGTCGGCTTCCGGTCCTTGGCCGAAGAGGCCGGTCAGCCGCAGCTCGCCGTGCTCTCCCGCCTTCT
>WNFE01002943.1_pt1 | contig 12598 bp, 9 predicted proteins | sample 5400451 | NCBI WGS metagenome assembly WNFE01 (sample SAMN13153344, study PRJNA577476) | soil metagenome | isolation source: 200 cm saprolite under Douglas fir tree site 2 hole 2 | place: USA:California | collected 2015-04-18
CATCGCTATTCAGATCGGCGATCACTACCCTGGCTCCCGCTGCTGTAAACAGCCTCACGCATGCTTCTCCCAGGCCCGATGCTCCTCCCGTTATCAATACTCCCTTATCCTGTAGTTCCATGGTTGTTTCCTTTCTTTAGAAGACGGATGTTCTTCTTATCGCGTAGGGGAGGGGATGCTTGCATCGCCCTGGCCGGGCAAGCGTTTTCCCACCGAGGGCGATGCAAGCATCCCCTCCCCACGTCCGCTCCTCCCCCGCCCCTACGCGATCAAGGCTGCTCCCAACGGGATTCCTCCTAAAAACCTGCCTTACGATATTTGCGAGTGATATACTCATACCACAAGCCATTTCATATTCTACAACAGTGAGCGCTACACCATGAAGTCCTCTACTTCCGGCAAGCCGCACTGGCAAGATCGTCATCGATATGTCTCCGAGGGGCGCATAGTATGGTATGGTGAACCTGGCGATGAGCATTACTGGTACGAATACTGGAAAGCCCGTCTCACTTCCGACTATTATGCTGCTGCCGAGACATGTGATCTCGCCACTGATGAGCTAGGTAAGGTACTGCTAGGGGTAATGCCTCAGCAAGGACTTCATCTTGAGGCGGGCTGCGGGGCAGGATACTGGGTTGCTGCACTACGACACTACGGATTGATGATCGAAGGAATAGAATATGCTGACAGTCTCGTAGACCTCGTACAGTCGGTAAACCCACAATTGCCTGTTCGCCAGGGCAATGTACTCAACATCGACAGACCTGACAACCATTATGATACGTACCTCTCTATTGGAGTAGTCGAACATCGTCTGGAGGGTCCCGAACCCTTCCTCTCGGAAGCCTATCGCGTGCTGAAGCCGGGGGGAAAGATAGTGGTTTCCGTGCCATACTTTGGTCCAGTACGCGTGATCAAAAACCGCCTGTCCCTTTATGACCGCAAGCGTCCAGGTCTACCGTTTTTTCAGTACGGGTTTACCAGGGAAGAGTTTGTAAACTTTCTTCAGAAAGCCGGATTTGTAATAGAGGAAGTCCGTGTTTTGTATGCACATCGGCTGCTGATAGAAGAGATAGACTTCTACAGATGGGCATTGAGTAAGCCCGGAGGGCATTTTATCAGGAAGTGTGCAGAATCAGTGTTGCAAAATAGGGATGGTCACATGCTACTGGTGGTTGGACGAAAACACGTCGATAACCCCTGGACAATCGACTCGAAATCTGTCATACTATACACCAATGCATCAGATGTGCAAAAAGCGATGATGGGGAAAAGTAGGCAGGTGGGGAAACAACAGAGAGAAAGGGTCACCGGCTGCAAGCCCTTTTGTGGAACCACTGGCGGAAGTTCGCCCCAGAGCTGGCTGTTGAGCACGTGGCAATACTATTCTCGTGCGTGGGTAGACAGCCCCGGTTAGTCTCCGTTACCAGGCAAACCAAGTGGAACTCAGACATATGTGAGTGTTCCTCGCCTCATTGTGAGTAATGTCTCGATTATATGCTGGTTCAAAATGGGTGGTACCACGGAGATTGCTGGCAACTTCGTCCCTGTCGACGAATGTCTTGTCAGCTTTTTTGTTGTCTAAACATGTTTTTATAAGCCGCGTTATAGGCATACATTCAATCAAAGGAGAGAGGCTGAGTTCCATGGGTAATGTAGTACAACAGGATATATTGCAACAACTGGAGCAACTGCGCAAGGATGCCTCGGCCGCCTTAGCACAGGCCGATACTGCTGAAGCTATGAGGGAGTGGCACACCGAGTACCTGGGCCGCAAGGGTCGCCTTACCGCTATCCTGCGAAATCTGGGCAGCTTACCAGGCGAGGAACGCCCACTGGTGGGCAAAGTTGCGAATGAAGTGAAGGATGCCCTGGAGAATGCGTTGCAAGAGCGCCAGGCTGCCAGCGCCCAGGCCGAGTTGGAGGCGGTTCGCCGTGCTGAAAGCGTTGATGTGACCCTACCTGGCCGGCCACAGAATCTAGGTAAGCTGCATATCACCACCCGCACCCTGCGCGAAATTTACGCCATTTTCACTGCCATGGGCTTCCAGATTTATGACAGCCCAGAAGTGGAGACCGACGAATATAACTTCCAGTTGCTGAATATGCCTCCGGGTCACCCGGCCAGGGACATGTGGGATACCTTCTATACCACCACGCCTGGCTTGATCCTGCGAACGCATACCAGCCCGGGGCAGATTCACGCCATGCGCGAATACGCGACTGAACCCATTCGCGTCATTCTGCCAGGAAAAGTATACCGCTACGAGGCAGTAGACGCCTCCCACGAATCAATGTTCTACCAGGTGGAAGGACTGGCTGTAGGCAAACATATTACCTTCTGCGATCTCAAGGGCGTACTGATTAACTTCGCCAATCAAATGTATGGTGAGGGTCGTAAATCACGCTTCCGCAAGAGCTACTTCCCGTTCACTGAGCCGAGCGTGGAGATGGATATAGATTGTGTGCTGTGCAACGGCCAGGGCTGCCCCGTCTGCAAATACACGGGCTGGCTGGAAGTGTTGGGTGCTGGTATGGTAAACCCGGTCGTGCTGGAGTACGGGGGCTATGACCCTACTGAGTTCAGCGGCTTCGCCTTCGGCATGGGTCCTGAACGTATGGCGTTGCAGAAGTACGGCATCGACGACATCCGCAACTTCTACACGAACGATATGCGCCTCCTCGAAAGGGTTTGATACAAATGTTAGTACCTATCTCATGGCTAAAAGAATATGTAGATCTGAACTTGCCTACGCAGCAACTGGCTGATCGGCTTACACTGGCAGGCCTCAATGTTGAAGACATCAAACGCGTAGGCGATTGGTGGGACCCGGAACTTATCGTGGTGGGCCAGATAGTAGCTGTCAAGGCTCATCCCAACGCCGATAGGTTGGTGCTTGTCGATGTTGATTACGGTGGCCCGGAGACGGAGCAGGTGGTTACCGGTGCGCCTAACCTGTTTCAATATAAGGACGTGGAACATTTGCCTGTGCTCAAGGTGGCATTTGCTCGCGCTGGTACTGTATTGATCGATGCCTACAGCGATGAACAGCCCCGGCCCAAAAAGAAGCTCAGACCATCAAAGATTCGAGGCATACCCTCAAACGGTATGGTCTGTTCCGAGCGAGAGTTGGGTCTGAGCGAAGAGCACGAGGGCATCCTGATACTACCGGAAGATGCCCCGGTTGGTATGCCCCTGCGGGACTATCTTGGCGATGAAGTGCTGGAGCTGGACCTGACAGTGGATATGGCCCGCTGCCTCAACATGATCGGCGTGGCGCGAGAAGTGGCGGCGCTGACCAACGCAGCGCTGCACCTACCGCTCGACGAACTGTCTTCCAGCAATGGACGTGACGCATCAGATTACGTGGCCGTGGAGATTGCAGATCCCGAACTGTGCAATCGCTATACCGGTATGGTAATCAAAGATGTGCAGTTCGGCGAATCGCCCAAATGGATGCAGGATCGGCTCATAAAGGCTGGTATGCGGCCCATCAGTAACGTCGTAGATATCACTAACTATGTCATGCTCGAATGGGGCCAGCCATTACATGCATTCGACTACGACCTGCTGGTCGAGCGAGCTAAAAAAACTGGCAATTCCAAACCAATCATTATTGTGCGCAAAGCCAGGCCTGGCGAGAAGATGACCACCCTGGACAATGTCGAGCGAGAACTCGATGAATCCATGTTGCTGATCACCGATACGCTTGGTCCCATCGCCATTGCAGGTGTGATGGGAGGAGCCGAGACGGAAGTTCATCCAGGTACGCGCAACGTCCTGCTCGAATCAGCCACGTTCGACGGCATCAACAACCGGCGTACCTCTCAAAAGCTGAAGCTGCACAGCGAGGCGAGCCAGCGCTTCACGCGAGGCGTGCCTGCCACGCTCAATGCCATTGCTGCTCGACGGGCATCCAATCTCATGCGCGACTATGCTGGCGGTCATGTCGTACCAGGTATGGTAGACAACTACCCGGTGCCACAAGCTCAACGCATTGTCTACACAACCGAAAGCGATATGTATCGCATACTAGGCATGGATGTCGAGCTACCAGAGATCGCTGCCAGCTTGCAACGCTTAGATTTCGTTACCGAAGCAATGGCTGAGCTTCCTGCTCCAATTTCAACTCTGGGCAATGCCACTTTTGGATTACGCATCGAGCCGGGTGAGTCGCTCTTGCGCTGCACCGCTCCCTGGTACCGGCTGGATATCCAGGTACCCGCGGATTTGACGGAAGAGGTGGCCCGCATCATCGGTTATGAGCGCATTAACACTACACTGATGGATGACGTGCTGCCACCGCAGCACCGCAATCTGGCGCTCGAGACAGAAGAGAAGATGCGTGATATCCTGGTTGGCTGTGGCCTTCAGGAGACCATCAGCTATTCCTTAACAACACCAGAAAATCACGACAGGCTGAATCGTGAGCCACCTGGCACTGCCGAGCAGCACGTTCCTTTCGTCACACTCGTTAACCCGCTTACGGTCAAACGCAGGGTGATGCGCCGCTCCTTGCTGGTAAGTGCCCTGGAGAACCTGGCCTATAACTATCGCTATACGCAGCGCTTTGCCATCTTCGAGATTGGTAAGGTCTACCTGCCAGAGGAAGGCGATGGTGTGCGTCCCTACGAGGATAGCCGCTTGAGCCTGTTGCTCACCGGTCCACGCCGTCAATCCAGCGTTCATCCTGACCCGGCAGGTGCCGAGAATTTCGACTTCTTCGATCTGAAGGGTATCCTGGAGACGGTGCTCCAACGGCTAGACTTTAGCGACGACGAGGTTGAATTTGTTGCCCTGCGCAACAATCCCACCTTCGGCCCGACCAGCGCCCAACTCAAGATCAGTGGCCAGGTTGAGGGCGTTCTCGGTGAGCTAGACCCGCAGGTACTTTTGGACTTCGATTTACCGGCTACGAACCGGGTTTATGTGGCTGAAATTGAGATCAAACCACTGATTAAAGCCAGTTGGAGGCTACAACCGGTGAAGCCTTTCAGCAATTACCAGCCCGTCGTAGAAGACCTGGCGTTTGTCGTACCCGAGGAGGTCACAGCCGCTCAGCTACTCGATGTCATTCGCAAGGGTGGTGGCCCCCTGCTGAGCAAGGTGGAACTCTTCGACATTTACCGCGGTCATCCTATCCCGCCCGGCCATAAGTCGCTGGCCTACAAGCTCACCTATGAGAGTCTCGATAGGCCGCTCACGGACTCCCAGGTGGTTGATATACGCAACAGGATTATCCGGCGAGTTGGGGAGGCGGTGGGGGGCAGGTTGAGGGAGTGAGAGGCAAAGGCGAGTGTTATGAACGTTGACAATTAAACGTGGATAACTAGCCGCGTAGGGGTGGGGATGCTTGTGGTCGCCCGTAGTGGGGAATATCGGACATGCCCATCCTGTCTCAGCAGCAAAAAGGGACGACGGGTGACCCAAAGATCTCCATCCACAATGAGATGCTAAGATCAACGGGAGTAGAAGGAGCGGACCCCCGGCAGGGCGACCGCAAGGGTCCCCACAAGCCCAACTGGGTGAGGCTACGGATGGTGAGAGGAGCGGACCCCCGGCAGGGCGACCGCAAGGGTCCCCACCCCACTCCACCCCACTCCCGCCCTTACAATGACTACGAGAGGGGTATCACATAGTGGCGTCTCATTGTAAGGGCGGGAGTGGGGTGGAGCGGGGTGGGGACCCTTGCGGTCGCCCTGATGCAGGGGACGCGATCCTGCCGGCAGGTGGACGCGATTCATAACCGTATGTTCATGTAAGTAAGATAGTGAGTGAGTCACACATGCAAGATCGAGAAGACATAGTTCTCAGCGACAATGAAATTCAAATGCTCAACGCCCTTGCGGCCGGTGCGGATGAGACATCTCTACCTGTTGCAGAACTTATCGAGGGCAGGCAGCTTACGTACTCGCAGGGGCTCTCGGCAATAGGCTACCTCTGTGCAAAAGGCCTGGCCGAGCCCGTCGAAATAGGCACCCAGCAGAAGAGTGTACTCAGGAAACTTGGTCAGGAGTACGAGGAAAATGGCTTGCCGGAGCAAAGGCTCTGGAAGCATCTGATTACTACCGGCTCCCTTACGCTTCAGCAAGTCAACGACTTTTTACCCTCTTCAGAAGCCAAATTTACCATCGGCATGTTTCTGGGCATGTTTCAGAAAGCTGGCCTTATTGCTTTCTCAAATGGCAAGATTGCGCCGCTGCAACAGACTCTACCTGTATCCATCGAGAACCTGCAGCATTATTTGACGCATGTTAAAGAAACATCGGCGCGTGATCCGCACAATCCTGCTGATGAAGAGGCAAACAAGCGCAAATTAGTTGAAGAAAAACCCATAACCATACTTGGTTATCGCTTAACTAGCCTGGGAAAACAACAGGCAAGCCTTTATGAAGGTGCCGAGACGCAGTCGATGGTCGGCACTATCACCCGCGAGATGCTGCTCAGCGGGGAATGGCGCAATCGAGAGTTTCGCCCGCTAAGCGTGGTAGCTCCGCCTGAGATACGCCTTGAATTACAGCATCCCTTGCCGCGTTTCCTCACCTACTTACGGCGTTCTCTGGTTGCCGCAGGTTTTCGCGAGGTTTCAAGTCCAATCCTTGAAACACAATTCTGGAATCTGAATGCAATTTTTATGTACAAATACCACCCGGTGCGCAGTTCCAAACACCTGCTGGCAATCGACGGGATTACCTTGCCGGAGGACACTGCTGAGATAGAAGCCAGTACGCGAACCTACCAGGAACGGTTTACCAGGGAGTACCAGGGGAAAGGCACATCAGGCTCGCGCGGCTGGGGTACGACGGATGGATTCAACAATGATCGAGTCGTGATTCGCAGCCACAGTACCCCGGTGACAGTAAGGCAACTGGCTTATGCAGAGCAGCTTCCTGTGCGTGTATTTGGATTTTCACGCTGCTGCCGCGCACGCCCTGAGAAGCCCGAATTTCTTCAGATGGACGTGCTGGTTGCCGATGAAGGGATAAATGTAACCACTCTGATGGGCACGATCAAACATGTCTGCATGGCTATTTTCCCGCAAGCCGTAGATATTCAAGTCCAGGCTGCCTATTTTCCGTTTGCGGAGATTTCAGTCGATGTATGGGTTGTGTATGCAGATGGTAGTAGCTACGAGGTAGGTTCTTGTGGATTAATGCGTCCAGAGGCGGCAGCGATCCTTGGTGTTCCGGTACCAGTTGCACTCATCGGCTTTAACGTTAGCCGCCTGGCGAAGTTTCTCAGCAATAATCCAAAGGCTCTCGATCCCAATAGTATTGGCTTTGAAGCTTTCAATGAAACGGAGATCCCTGTACATGCCCAACGTAGATTTTGAGCGTAAGTTGATTACCAGCAAGTTGGCAAAATCGATAGACTCACCAGATTTTGAGCGCAAGCTACTTGCTGTAAAGGCAATACTTGATTATGAAGATCAAGATATCATGCGCCTGAACTTTATGGATACACTGCGTCCTGAACTGTGGTGCATAGAGGGATTGGCACGCCACCTCGAACCCTTGCCGGGCCGGCGATACAGTATGCACCTCGTCGAAAGTCTGCCCAGGATAGACGCGCGTTTTGCACAACTACCCCGGGATAATAGCGCGTGGGTTCTTCATGTTCAGGTTAACCCAGGCCAGGAAATTTTCGACGATGCCTATTTCTTGAAAAAAATACGCGACCAAATTGGCTTTGGCAGCCGCCAGAATATCGAAGTCACTATTTATCCAGGCATGGAACATACTCTTTCTATTGAGCTACCTGGCGATGACGATGAAGAGATATTGCCGCCCTTGACTCTAGAAGCGGGTTTGAATACAGTTGTGATTACGACGTTTGATCAGCGCATAGGTGCCTGGTTATTCTTCACGCTTCTTTGTAATTACCTTGATAGAGACTACAAGATCAATGGTTATGCATCTTCTGTAGATGAGAAAGAGATATTTGCAAAATGGAGACCATTTGTAATCAATGACCAGCAAATTGCGAAAGTATTTGGTTTCCGGCTCGACCCCGAAAGATTTCACGCGGCATTAGAGAGCATGTTTTACCATGTGCGGTATGATGAGAATGCGCACGCGTGGCATATCACACCTCCCATCTTTCGCTTCGACATCATTCACCCCATCGATATATTAGAGGACTATCTTGTCGCAACCCACTACGAAGAAGCCAGGCCCGCATCACTTGTTTCTGTGAACTTCACGGGGTCGCAAACAAAACGCAGCGAACTGGAAGACCGCCTGGTAGACTACATGCAGGTCTATGGTGCCCGGCAGACCATAGGGCTACTGCTCGACTCCTACGAGAATCTTGTTGATCGCATGTGTCATGGTGCGCCAGAGAGGCTCATTCATCTTGTCAACGCTGTCAATAAGAATCGTGAGTATGCCGTCGATAGCAGCCTGCCGCCACTGCTGAGAAATGCCGTACATCCTTCTGCGCCGCTCCCTCCCACGACGTTCTACCTGTTCACCGAAATCTTGTTCCTGGACGAGCAGAGGGTCGCGCACTCGTGCTGGAAAATGGGTATTTTGCTTGTCGGAACCGACCACCCTTTTAATAATGCTCATACCCTTCTCGATGCGCTTTGCTATCATTTGCATTTAGATTACATACTGAAGAGGAGCACTAGCGGGGCACTTATTCCAGGACGACAGATGACGGTTTCTGCCGGGGACATACCCATCGGACAATTTGGAGAGGTTCACCCGGAAATCTTGACGCGCTGGGAACTATTCTACCCCGCAAGCTTTGTGGAGTTGGATTTAGACGCCATTACAGAATTACAGGGTAAGAACTAAATATATGTTTGTAACGCTCCTCTACCATAGTATAAACCGCAGGAATCCCGCAAAGACAGCAATTCCCGAAGAGGCATTTGAAGCCCAATTGAGCTTTTTACATAGAGAGAGTTACTCGATTCTTTCCCTCGCCCGGGCGATCGATTTTATTTCTGACAAGCAAGAAGTTCCGCAGCGTGCTGTATTACTCACGTTTGATGATGGATTTGCAGATAACGTGCTTACAGCATTACCGCTCTTGCGTGATTATGGTATGACAGCAACGCTCTTCTTGGTGTCAGCCTATATCGGGCAAAAATATGACTGGAATCCACAGGCGCGTGATAATATCAGGCATTTGAAATGGGATGAACTGCAGTCATGGTTAGAGGCAGGCTGTGAAATTGGCGGGCATACTCACACTCATTCGCGTATGACTGGGTTAAGCGCTCATGAAATGCTTGATGCGGTGCTTATCAATAAGCAAATCGTGGAGGAAAACCTTCATACAAGGTTACGTGCTTTCAGTTATCCGTATGGAGCACATAATCAGATGGCGCAGGACCTGGTTAGTAAATACTATGAACTTGCTTTTTCCGTCGACAGAGGTAGCTGGGATCCTGGCGTTGATAGATTTGCGATCAATAGACTGGAAGTCAAGCCAGGCTGGGGTATTGAGGAGTTTGCAGAACAGCTTAACAGGGTTTCCTCGGCAATATACGTACAGAGAGGGCTTTTGTGACCAGCAGAATATCGCTGTACTGGCATAATGGGCGGAGTCTCGGTCACACAGTTCGTTGCGCAACGCTTGGCCAGGCGCTCCTGGATCATTTACCAGGTAGTATAGTGGTGGGCATCACGGGTGCATCAAAAGGCTTTGAACTGCTCCCACCGGAGATGGACCTGCTAAAAATTCCATCATATTTGACCTATGACGATACAGGCGGTGTGCGAGCAACGCCAATCCTCTCATTAACAAAAGAGGAATTCCAGCGCATTCGCGAGAACTTGATAGTTACATTTGTGAGAGACTTTCAACCAGATGCACTGGTTGTTGACTTCCACCCTGAAGGAAAGAGTGGTGAGTTGATACCAACGGTTATCAACACGCCAAATACCAAAAAAGTGTTGGGCTTGCGCGGCATCTTAGGTGGCCTGGCGGAGACGAATCGCGAATTTTTTAATTCGCGCCTGGCTGCCTTCATACAAGACTATTTTTCTGACATCCATGTATACATGGATGAGCGTGTCTTCAGGCTTGAGGAGTACTATTCAATTCCGGCTTCGTTAAGTGCTATGTTCAAGTATACGGGCTATGTCACACGTCCCACCATAGCCACCAGGGCAGAAGCGCGAGCTATGTTACAACTAGACCCAGACGCCCGTATCCTTGTTGTTAGTTTCGGCGGCGGCCAGGGAACCGAACCGATCTGGCAGTCAATCCTGCGCGGTCTTTACGCACTTCGAAAACGCTTCGACTACGCCTACTTATCTGCTGGGCCATACCTCGAAGCGGATGCGTACGAGCGCCTGCATTCGCAAGTTACACAGCATCCTAACTGGAAATGGACAAGGCTGCTGAATCCCTTACCTGCCTGGATAAAAGCGAGCGATTTCTTCATCGGCTCAGGCGGCTATAACTCCTTAGCTGAGGTCATAGCTACTGGCGCGAACGCTTTGATTATCCCACGTCAACTAAACGAACGCGAGCAAGAGTTGCACGCTGCGAGACTGGCAAACCTGAATATCTTGCGCGTTGCCAGTATGGAGACGATATTGAGCAAAGATTTAAGCACTTTGTTGGAGATGTGCCTGGCGGAACCATATCCCTGTGAGAAGGAGATAAAGATTGCTACGGATGGGGCAGAGCGGAGCGCGAGGCTCATAAAGTCGCTAATCGCGTAGGGGAGGGGATGCTTGCATCGCCCTCGGTGGGAGAACGTTACCCCAGCCGGGGCGATGCAAGCATCCCCACCCCGCTCCACACCGCCCCCGCCCCTACGCGGCTGTCATCATTACCCATATCTTTTGGAGCATTTCTGTGAACAGAGGTGACAAGGCATCGGAGAGGACAGAATCAAGCACAAGCTATCCCCCAGGGCGACCGCAAGGGTCCCCACCAGCCTCACCCAGTTGGGCTCGAGGTGCCTCTTGCGGTCGCCCTGCGGGGATGCGAGGATTTATCGGAGGTCACATGAATAACACACGTTCCCTACATATTGCCCTTACCACCTGTGATGACGTCTTCGGAGCGGGTGGTGTAGTCACCTCAATCGTGCGCATCGCTCGTGGTCTCTCAACCCATTACAACGCAAAGGTCGATATACTGATGCTCGATGCAGGTCAGCAGGCTGAATTTAACCCGCGTGGGCGAAACGGCATCATGCGACTGGATCAACGCGTTGATAACGTCACACTGTACAAAATCGCACCTTGGACTGGTGGCACGGGCCAGGCGCAGCAGCGGGTTGATATGCACTATGCCCTTTTAGAACTGGCAGGGGAGCGTCAGTACGATCTCTTGCAAGCCTTCTATGCCAGCATAACTGGTTTTCCAACGGTCTATGCCGCGCGAGAACTGAATATTCCATCCGTTGTGAGCATCCGGGGAAATGATATTATACGCGATGTTTTCCAGGCCGAACGTTTTCCTTACCTCAAATGGGCGCTGGAGAACGCCACCCAGTTCACTGCTGTGAGCCGGGAAGGCCTGAACAGGGCACGTATTCTGAGCGCTTGCCCCAATAAAGGGAGGGTGATTCTGAACAGTATTCGTCCGCAGGGCTTCACTGAGGGAACGCAAGATTTACAATTGCCGCGACCAATCATTGGTTCGCTGGCAGTTTTCAAGAACAAGAAGGGTTTAGAGGTGCTGCTCTGTGCTTTCAATATGCTCTTACAGCACTATCCCACTGCACATTTACTGCTTGTCGGATTCGTCGCTTCAGAAGAACAAAGCAGATTTGATAATCTAGTTGCCAAATACGATCTAAGAGATAAGATTACTGTAACGGGTCGCGTGCCGGGTCAGGATGTGTTACGTTACCTGCGTAACATGAATGTTTTTGCGTTCACATCCTTGCACGATGGCTGCCCAAACAGTGTACTCGAGGCAATGCTTGCCGGCATATCCATCGTTGCTACTCGTGCTGGCGCCGTTCCAGAACTGATCGAGGATGGGAAACATGGATTGCTGGTGTGCCCTGGATCGGCTGTGGAGTTGTATGAAGCTTTGCTGAAGATGTTGAGTGCAGGCACTGATAGACAGGAGTATGGAAAGCAGGCACGTGAACGCGCGTTGACTCAATTTGCTCCCCATATCGAGTTAGAAGCGTACTGGCAGGTCTACCAGGAGTGCCTGGATGGCAGACACGAGGTGAAAGGATATACGCTATGGGACAACCTCGATTGACTTTCTTCTGTGAGCTGGAGACGGAAGAACTTCAGAGGTTCTTTGCCGATTCAGCGATCATTGATGATCTGCTGGCGTTGAGGGCGTGCGTGAGCCTGGCTATACACGACTTCAGCGCGGAACGTGCTGCTGTAGCGCGCCGTCTGAACGAGGCAGGTATTCCGATCGTTGCCTGGCAATTGTTGCCAATGGAACATGGATATTGGTTCAACCTGGATAATGCACCCCAGGCAGTCACTCATTACATTGAGTTTAGATCCTGGACGGCTAACTACAACTTACGGTGGGTAGGCGTGGGTGTAGACATCGAGCCGGATATTCGCGATTTCGAGCACCTGCAGAGCAATAGGTGGAATTTCATGCCTGTTATACTGCGCCGCGCCCTCGACAACGAGCGACTACGAC
>WNFE01002944.1_pt1 | contig 12589 bp, 10 predicted proteins | sample 5400451 | NCBI WGS metagenome assembly WNFE01 (sample SAMN13153344, study PRJNA577476) | soil metagenome | isolation source: 200 cm saprolite under Douglas fir tree site 2 hole 2 | place: USA:California | collected 2015-04-18
GGCGGAGAACTGGGAGAAGCTGCTTGTCGTGCGTACTGAAGTCATGCGCGCCCTTGAAGCCGCGCGTAACGCGAAAACGATTTCGGGAGCGCTCGAAGCGAAGGTCCTATTGAGCGCAGCGGGCGACCTCGCCTCTCTGCTTGCGAATTACAAGAGCAGGCTCCCCGCGATGTTCATCGTGTCGCAGGTCGAACTTGGAGATCCTGCGTCCGCGGATGGGCAAAAATCCGAGTTACTCCCAGGCCTGAGCGTCATGGTGAAGCGGGCAGATGGCACGAAGTGTGAACGCTGCTGGAATTATTCGACGCACGTCGGCGAAAACGCCGACTACCCGACAGTGTGCGAGCGCTGCGTGAAGGCGCTCGATGAAATCGAGCACGATCGTGGGGCTTCGGGGCTCGGGGCCGCGTCCTGATGAACGCCGGGGCCGGCGCGCGCTGGTTATGGTTGTCCTTCGGGGTGCTGGCCGCGGATCGCGCCACGAAATTTGCCATCGAGCATTACACGAGCGTCTTCTTCCGCCGCCCGATACTCTCGGACATCGTAGTTCTGGTTCACAATCAGAATCCGGGCATCGCGTTCGGTGTGTTTTCAGATTCGAATTCGAAATGGCTTGCGCCGCTGTTGCTTGTAAGTTCCGCCCTGGTCATTGCGCTACTCGGGTGGCTACTGGTGGCCGGGCGGGCGGGCGGATCGCTTGCGCAGGCCGGACTCGCGCTGATCCTGGGCGGTGCCGCAGGCAATAGCGTTGATCGACTGATGCACGGCGGCGTAACCGATTTCCTGGAGGTCCGGCTCGGAACCTATCGCTGGCCCGCGTTCAACGCTGCCGATTCGGCCATCTCCATCGGGGCGGCGCTAGTGGTTATCGAACTCCTCTTCGGCGGCCGGCACCGGTCCGATTCCACCGAACGCGACCGTAGCTAAACCGCGTCTCAAATGAATGCGGGGTGAAAATGTTCCGGAAAATTCGTTTCCGGTGTCGAGCTGCGATTCATCGGCGAAGGTCCTTAGTAGCACAGGCTTCAGCCTGTGTGGTTTTGATTTTCGTTGGCGCAGAACAGCACACAGGCTGAAGCCTGTGCTACTTCCATGTCGGAAAATTCCACAGCACAACAGAAGCTGACCGCGGCGTCGGGAGACGCCGGGCGGCGTCTGGATTTGTTCCTTGCCGAGCGCTTCCCAGTGCTGAGCCGCACTCGGATTCAGGAACTGATTCGTGAAGGGAACGTAAGCGTTGACGGACGCAAGGCGAGAGCTTCACACCGGGTTGCGGCAGGCGAAGCCATTGAGGTCGCCGTCCTGCCCCGGCCCGCACTGGTCGCCGCGCCGGAAGATCTGCCGCTGGAACTGCTGCTCGTCGACGATGATTTCGTAGTCGTGAACAAGCCCGCCGGCATGGTGGTGCACGCCGGAGCGGGCCACGCGCGCGGCACGTTGGTGAACGCGCTTCTGCACCGCCTGGGAAAACTTTCCGGCGCAGGCGGCGCGTTGCGTCCGGGCATCGTGCATCGCCTGGACAGGGAAACCTCCGGAGCCATTGTGGTGGCGCGGAATGACGCGGCGCACGAACATCTCGCCGAGCAATTCAAGTCGCGAAACGTCCGTAAAATTTATCTGGCGTTGGTGCATGGCAAGATGCCGCGCGATTCGGGCAGCGTCACGCTGCCGATCTCGCGCGATCCGCGCCGCAGAACCCGGATGACGGCGCGGGGCCGCACAGGGCGCCACGCGCGAACGGATTGGCGCGTGATCGCGCGCCTGGATCGCTGCACGCTTGTCGAGGCGGTGCTGCACACGGGGCGGACTCACCAGATTCGCGCGCACTTTGCCGCCATCGGGCATGCGGTGGTCGGCGACACACTGTATGGCGCGCCGCGCGCTCTGCGCGCCGGGACGCGCAACCTTCCGCTCCCGGAACGCAATTTCCTGCACGCAGCGCGCATCGGATTCTCGCACCCGTCGACCGGCGCGTGGGTGGAAGTTCGCGCTCCGCTGCCGAGGGATTTGCGAGTATACTGCGAACAGATTGCGGATTCCTTGGGCTGGCGCGACGAGGAGCGGGTGCGGGCTGTACTTACTGCCCGCCACTATATCGATGCCGCTCTCGCGCCGTACTTGTGATCGCCATGACAAAAAGAGCGCTACGCATTGGACTTTCCATCGCGCTGTTGGCCGCCGCGGTTTTGAGAGCGCAGCAGTCCCAGCCGCCCGCGCAACCGCAAGCTTCCGACCAAGCCAATCGGCAAGGGACGATCGTTAAGAACGTTAACTTGGTGGACGTCCTCTACAGCGTGGTGACCAAGCGCGAAAAATTAATCACCGATTTGAATAAAGAGGACTTCAAAGTTTTTGATGACGGAGTGCAGCAGGAAATCACTTCGTTCAGCCAGCCGACCGATCTGCCACTTCGCATCGGCATGGTGCTGGACACCTCGAACAGCATTCGGGACCGCTTGAAGTTCGAACAGGATGCCGCGATCGACTTCCTGTTCAACGCTCTGCGCCGCGGGAAAGATCAGGCGTTCCTGATGACATTTGATGACGGTCCCCAGATCATCAAGGATTTCAGCGGGGACACCGGCGATCTCCGCGACACCATCCTGAAACAGCGCGCCGGCGGCGGCACGGCGCTGTACGACGCGGTTTACGCGGCCAGCCAGCAATTGCTGGATAAATCTCCCCTGCCGCCCGGCCCGAATCCAGACGTACGCCGGGTGCTGGTCGTCATATCCGATGGCGACGACAACAGCAGCAATCGTTCGCGTGGCGCGGCCGTGGAGATGGCGCAACGCGCGGGAGTGATCATTTATTCGATCAGTACGAGTACCCAATGGGTAAACGTCGATGACGAACGCGACCCGGCGAAGCGTGTCAACCGCAAATATGAAAAGGGTGAAGGAGACCATGTCCTCGAGCAGTTGGCCGGGGAAACCGGCGGACGCGCATTTTTCCCTTACAGGGTAGACGATTTGGGACAGTCGTTCCTGGACATTGGGGACGAACTGCGCCACCAGTATGCGCTGGCTTATAGCCCCGGAGGCCGCGCCCCAGACGGAAGATTTCACACGATTCGCATTCAGGTAGGACGAAAGGATGTGATCGTTCGAGCCCGCAAGGGATATTACTCCGTTCCAACCCGAGATTCGTTTGTGGCGCCTGCGCCGCCATCCCCGCCCGTGAATCCCTAAGAACTCCCGAATCTGTCTGTGGCGATTGCGGCTGTACAGGGCTATTTTGTGGGTGCGTAGTAGCCGCGGCGCGTGAGAGTGGAGTAGTCCTTGTTCCTCATTTCCACCTTGATTTTCCGGTAGCCGCCGTCGCGCGCTTTGTTCGAAGGGGCATAGCCTATGGTGTACTGGGTGCGCAGCTCTTCGGAGATCTGATCGAAGGCCTGCTCCAGATTTTTCTCATTGCGCACGACAATCATGCGGCCGCCGGTTTCGTCGCTGAGCTTTCTCGCGACGCCTTGGTCGCCTCCGTCGGCTGCAACCAGGAGAATGTGGACCACCGTATCGGTGCGTTGCGCGGCCTCGATCGCGTCCTGCAACTTCAATTTGCTTCCCGTGTCCTCCGCGTCGGTCAGGATGATCATGGCTTTCCTGCCGGCTTCATCCGCGAGCTTGTCGTGCGCGGCGAGATAAACGGCGTCGTAGAAATCCGTGCCTCCGTTGAAGCGGCTTGTCGGGACCGGTCCCACGCCAACACCTCCCCCTGCCGCATTGCCCTGAGCGCGATTGATGGCACGCTCGAGCCGCGCGTGGTCGTCGGTGAAATCGGCGAGTAAATCCACGTCGAGGTCGAAAGTCATGATCATGGCGAGATCACCCTTGCGCATCACGCGCCGCAGGAAGCGCGATCCCATTTCCTTTTCCGTTGAAAGCATGAATTCTTCGCTGCCGCTGGTGTCGATCAGAAGACCGAGAGTGATTGGAAGGTTCGATTCCGCGGAGAAATTCGTAATTTCCTGGGGCTGGCCATCCTCAAACACCTGAAAGTCATCCATCTTTAAGCCGGTGACGATGGCCTTATGTTTGTCGCGCACCGTGGCGAACAGGTTCACCAGGTTGACCTGCACGCGAATCTGTCCCGGCGGCGTGGCGTGGACCAGGCCGGCGGCAAGCGCCGTTATGAACAGAACTGAAAGTGCCGCCCGAATGCGCATTGTATAATCTCCTCAGGCGAAGGTCCGATCCGGTTGGATGCGGCGCCGGAATATTAAGATGCGTGGGAGCAGAGGCCCTGCTCCTCCGAGAATAGTGACGGGACTCCCATGAATTGTCCACGAAAATTCCTCTCTGCCGGACTCGCGATTTGCGCAGTCGGTATAGGTTGGGCGATGCCGCGGGCGGGGCAGCAGGCGCCCTCCATGCAGACTCAGGATCCACGCGCGCGAATTCGAACGACGGTATCGCTGGTCATCGTACCCGTGACGGTGAAGGACGGCGCGGGCGAACTGGTCAACGACCTGCAGCAGAACGATTTTCGAATCTTCGAAGACGGGATCGAGCAGCAGATTTCATTGTTCTCGGTGGACGCGTTTCCGCTGTCAACGGCTGTCTTGATCGATGACGATTTGAAGAGGAGTTCGGCGGACCGCGTCCAGAAGACCTTGGAGACTCTCGCGGCGGGATTCAGCGCTTCCGACGAAGTTTCTCTATGGCGTTTTGATGAAGTACCCGAGCTCATCTCCGACTCCGGATTTATTACCGACAACGACGCGCTTCTCACTCAGCTCAAGCGCATCGATCTCAGCAGCTCTTTTCCGGGAGTTGGCTCCGCGCCGATGACGAGCGGGCCGCGCGTGAATACCCAGGCGCCGACGGGCTCCCCGCAACGCTCGGCCATGTCGATCGGGCACCCGAATTACAAACACATCAACGACGCCATCTACGCCGCGGCGGAACAGTTGCGTGACCGCCCGCGCGAGCGCCGCAAGATTATTTTTCTGATCTCCGACGGGCAGAATGCGAAGAACAACACGCATGGCTACGACGAAACTCTCAAGCTGCTGCTTTCCGCCGATATTTCCGTGTACGCGATCGGCGTCGGTGAAGCGAATCTCAACCGCGGCATCACTTTCCTCGGGAACAACATCCTTGAGAAATACGCCCACTCGACGGGCGGAGACATTTTCTACGGCTCGAGCCGCGATGATCTTGAAGGGCTCTATCCGCGCGTCTCCGAGCAGGCGCGCAATCAGTACACGCTCGCCTACTCGGCGGCGAAGACCGATCGCACGCAGCCTTATCACAGCATCGAAGTGCGCGTGAAGCGCCCAGGCCTCTCCATGCTTGCCCGCGACGGCTACTACCTCAATGCTATGCCATGACCTTGATTTCTTGCGGCGCAGCGTCTCGCCGGCGATTTTCAGTGTCGTCAACAAAACGCAAACCGCCGGCGAGACGGCGCTACAAAAACCATTTCCCGCATCTGCAAAATGTTTTTCTCATTGGAATATTTTCTGCACGCATCATCTATTTTGATACGACCCTTCCGGAATTTTTTCTTGACTTCTTTTCCATTCACTCGTAAAAGGGCGTTAGCGAGTTAAATGTGGCGTTGCTCGCTGCTCCGAGGGGAGAGTGGTTTGCGGAGCGATTGCGCGAATTGGCACACAGGGGAAACGCAGGACGGCCAAGCAGCCACACGGCGTGAACGTTTCCAGCGGGGCTTCCCGGCGAGATCGGGACGCCCCGCTTTTGTTTTTTTGCAAGAAGTATTTGCCGCACCATTCGAGGATTGGTTTTGCGGGTCGCGGCTCCGGGCCGCTCCGTCTAGCGCCCGCCTTTACAGGCTGCGGAAAAAGTCTTACGTTTTGTGGGTCGTGCCTTCAGGCACGACATAAAGTCCGCGTTTCCTTCGGGGGTTTTAACCCCTGGCGACGCTAGAAAGACTACTCTTCGCCGGAGACGCCGGCCGCCGCTCCTTGTTCCCGCGCTGGGCATATGGACTCGTAGTCGCAGAACTTGCACCAGTAGCCAGTCTTGGGGGGAAACTTTCCCGCGCGAATATCTGCCGCGGCTTCCTGAATTTCCGCGCGCACCTTGTTGAGTTTCTTGTCGTCGCGGACCGCGCTCACGGATTGGTTCGTCTGCAGGTTATAGAACGTGAGCCGCGCGGGATTCCAGTCGAACACTTCCCGGGCCGCGAGCGCATACACGCTCAATTGCAGATCTTTCTTCGCTTTGTCCTCGTCTTTCGGTTTCCCTGTCTTATAGTCCACGATTTCTTCTTCGCCAGGGGCGATGCGGTTCACCTGGTCCATCCGTCCCTTGAGGACAACGTCGTTTTCCATCGGCAGCTCGAACGCTTTTTCCTGCGCGATGACTTCAGGAGGCGCGGCTAGAGTGGCCGCGTGGAACGCGCGCAACTGGGCGAGGCCGTCCTTCTTATATTCCTGTTCCTGATATTCGTCTTCGAAGCCGGCCGAGGTCCACTCCAGTTCGAATTTCTTCTCGACTTCTTCGAACGGCAGCACGCGCCCCTTCGCCAGCTCTCCGATGAAATATTTGATTGTGTTGTGCATGACGCTACCGAAGCTGATCGCAGCGGCGGGCCCGCCCCGCAGACCCCAGGCGCGGCCGAACAGATATTTCTGGGGGCACGATTCGAGCGTGTCGATCCCTGAGGGGCTGAGTTGCAGAGGTTCGGCCACCGGCGGGCGATATGCGCCGGCCCACTCGCCAATCCGCGAACCGATCCGCGCATTGGTCTGCGGGAGTTCGAACAATGCGGGAGTAGCCATGGGAGAGGCGGCTGGCTCGCTTGCGGGAGCCGGAGCGATTTGTTCAATGTCGCGGCGTTTGATCTGCGCATCCATCAGGATGTCGTCAAGAAACGGCGACGGCTTCGAGCGCTTGTGTACGACCGTGTTGAGCGTCAGCCGGTGGCGCGCGCGGGTCACGGCCACATAAAACAGGCGGCGCTCTTCCTGGATGTGGAAGCTCCCCTGAGGCTGCTCTTCCTTCATCAATTCGGGGGGGAATTCCAGCACGCGCGGCCTTTCTCCTGCCGGGAATCCGCGCTGCACCAATCGCAAAACGTAGATGTGGTCGAATTCGAGTCCTTTCGCGGCATGAACGGTCATCAATTGCACGGCGTCGCCCGGTTCCTGTTCCAGATTGATCGAGCCGCCAGCCTGCTCGAAATAATCCAGGTATTCGACAAATTCCCTGAGGCATTGCGTTTCGCTTTTCGGCTGCCACTCGCGCACAAATTGGGCCAGCCGGTCGAAGTATTTCCGGTCCTCCTCCGCCACGGTGGATTCGATATCCAAAGCTTTAACTAACTCGTCGAATAGTTCAGCTGCGATCAAGCGGTGACCTTTCTTTCGCAGCCCGGTAACAAGGTCGACAAGCTCTCCTACACGGCTGTCGCCGCCAGAGAAGGGAAGCTCGCCTTGCGCCGATTGCAGCGTGTCCCAGAGCGACGCGCCCTTGCTCTTCGCCGTGCGTTCCGCGAGACGCACGAGGTCGGAAGCTTCGAGTCCCCACGCCGGCATGGCCAGCACCCGCGCGCAAGCGACATTGTCCGAGGGCTGATCGATCAGGCGAAGATAGGCGATGACGTCCCGAACCAGACGGTGCGAAAGTATCGATAGATTCTTGATGACGAACGGAATCTTGCGCGCCTTGAGGACTTCCACCAGTTTGTCGCGATGCGCATGGCTGCGGTAGAGCACGGCAAAAGTGCGCCACTTTGCCCCGGCGCGATGCAGCCGTTCAATTTCACTGGCGACCCACCGCGCTTCGGCGTCGCTGGATGCGTGCGTGACAATTCGCACCTTGTCGCCGTCTTCGCGGACAGCCGTCAGAGGGTACTCGGGAATATTGCTGGGTTTTTCATTGTGGCGAATGGTTTGCCCGGCGACGCGCAGAATACGTCCGGCCGAGCGGTAGTTGAGCGTGAGAGACCGCAGCAGGCCGTCACGGCCTGTGTGTGAGCCACCGGCAAAGCGGTTCAGAAAAATCGTGAAGCTGCCGAACGACGCGCCGCGGAACCGGTAAATCGCCTGGCGATGATCGCCGACGACAAACAGGTTGGGGCGGTCGCCCCCCAGCATCCACAGTAACTCCAGCTGGGCGACGTTCGTGTCCTGGAATTCGTCGACCAGGATGTGGCGATAGCGCGCCCGGAGCGTTTCCCGCAGTGCGTCGTCCTGGCGGAGCCGCATGACAGCGTTCATTAGCAGCGAGCCGAAGGTGAGCAGCTTGCGCTCGCGGATCAGAAGATCGCTCGCACGATATGCGCGCGCGACTTCCTGGAGCTTGGCGATTTCCGCATCGCGAATGGAACGTTCGTCCTCGGGCATCGCGCCGCGGACGCGCCGGAAATTTTCCGCCTGCTGGCCGGCGTAACGCTGGTAATCGTCCGGCGTAACGAGTTCGTCCTGGCACCGCGAAAAGAATTCAACGAAGTCGCCGAGAAATTGTCCCGGCTCGGCGAGGCGGCGGAATTGATCGAGTTGCAGCAGCGGCAAGTTGCGCCGGAGAAGGATCCAATGGTCAACGGTATCGAGGACTTTTGCGTCAGGATGGATTTCCTTTAGCAAATCCGCGCAAAACGCGTGAAACGTGCTGAGTGTGACCGCCTCGGCGCGCTCCACCGCCGTTTCGCCGCGCTCGCGCGCCGCCGCGATCACGCGATGTTTCATCTCCGCGGCGGCCTTGTCGGTGAACGTCAGGCCAAGGATTTCTCTTCCGGTGAGTTCCGGCTGAGTCTCAAGCAGATAGCGGATACGTTCGGTGATGACGCGCGTTTTCCCCGTGCCCGCGCCGGCCACCACGACGAGCGGGCCTTCGCCGTGATGTACCGCCGCATGCTGCTCCGGGTTGAGCTGAATTCCAGGAGCCGGAGCGCTGGCGTGTTCAAACAGGTCGGCCATCGTAAACCATCCTGTCGAGAACAGTAGCACAGGCGTCGCCTGGCAGGCCCATCGCCCGCCGTATGTGCTCAGAAAAGTTCGCGCAGGTGTAGTGGACGCCTTACCCCACTACGATGCGTTGGATTATGATACAGTCCAAGCGAAGGAGACCGTTAACAAGAGTGAACATGTTAACTGGAAAGGTAGCAATATCTGAGACCATTCAGGTGGAGAGGTAAAATGCACCACCAGCAGCAAAATGATGTGCCTAAAGAAACTCCTCTGGAGCGCATCTTCCGAAAAATCATCGGAAGAAAGATGACGGAACCGGAAAGGATCTCTTTCCACCTAAAGGCCGCGGTGAAACCAGCCAAGCGAAAGCCGCTCTAGGGCCTCTCCCGCAAGGGTGAAATTGACCCATTTCCAGCACTCTCCTATACTAAGTCACTCACGAGCCATTTTTCTGACCGGCGCCCGCCGAATGTAGTTGCAAGGAGAATCGTCATGGACCAGGCTGTTATTCTCAGCGCTGTCCGCACACCCATTGGGAAATTTCAGGGAGGGCTCGCGCCGCTTTCCGCGCCGCAATTGGGCGCCAAAGTCGTCGCCGAAGCGGTGCGCCGCGCGGGCGTTGAGCCGAAATCGGTGGACGAAATCATCATGGGAAATGTCGTGCAGGCGGGGCTCGGGCAAAATCCGGCGCGGCAGGCGGGCTTGGGGGGCGGGCTCGACGTGCGCGTCGCGGCCATGACCATCAACAAGGTCTGCGGTTCGGGGTTGAAGGCAGTCGGGCTTGCAGCGCAAAGCGTCATCCTGGGCGAAGCGGAAATTGTGGTCGCGGGCGGGATGGAGTCGATGTCGAACTGCCCGTACCTGCTGCCCGGCGCGCGGGCGGGTTACCGGTTCGGCAACGCGGAAATCGTGGACTCGATGGTGCATGACGGCCTGTGGGATGTGTACAACGATTTTCACATGGGCATCACGGCCGAGCTGGTGGCCGAAAAGTACGGCATCACGCGGCAGGAGCAGGACCAGTTCGCACTCGAAAGCCACCAGCGCGCCGTGCGTGCCCGAAAATCCTGCTTCATCGAATCACAGATTGTTCCAATCGAAATCCCGCAGAAGAAGGGCGATCCGGTGGCTATCAAGTATGACGAATCGCCGCGCGAGGATGCCTCGCTCGAGGCGCTCGGGAAATTGCGGCCCGCGTTCAAGAAGGATGGCACTGTGACGGCGGGCAACGCTCCCGGAACCAATGACGGCGCCGCGGCGCTTGTCGTCACAACCGAACGCAACGCGGCGCGGCTGGGAAAGACGCCGATGGCCCGGATCGTCGCGCAGGCCGTAAGTGGCGTCGATCCGAAGTGGATCATGGAGGCGCCTATCTACGCGGTGGAAAAGCTGCTCGAAAAGACGGGCTGGGACCGCGACCGCGATCTCGACCTGGTCGAGCTGAACGAAGCATTTGCCGTGGCCGCGATCGCCGTGACGCGCCAGTTGCGCCTCGACCCCGCGAAGGTGAATGTGAACGGCGGAGCGGTCGCGCTCGGACATCCGATAGGCGCGTCAGGCGCGAGGATTCTGACGACGCTGCTCTACGAAATGCAGCGGCGCAACGTGCATCGCGGAATCGCCGCGTTGTGCCTCGGCGGCGGCAATGCTGTCGCGCTTGCCGTCGAGCGGTAACGCCCCAGAACTTATCGAAGCAGTTTGAGATCGTAGGGGCACGGCATGCCGTGCCCCTACAATTCACCATGACTGACGACTCTCTCGAAATACTCTGGCGTGGCGCCGATCCTGCGAAATTTACCGCTCTGCAAGCGGCTTTGCGGGATGACGGCATCCAATTCTGGCACACACAAGTCTATGATCCCGCGGGCGGTTTTCTTTCTTCACGGCCGTATTATCTGGAGGCGACGCCTGGCTTCGAAATCCGTGTCCATGCTTCTGATTTGCAGCGGGCGAATGACGCGCTGGAGTGGGTCGAGAGTAAAGAGAATGTTCCAACGGCTCCCGGCGATCATTCAAGGTTCGATGACAACCGTTTCGCACCGAAACAAACGCTGCCTTGCGATTGGGACTCGAACGAGGCGACCTCCGAAGCCTGGGCCGGCGAAGACGAGCCGATGGCGGAGTATCTTGCAAGCGCCCTCCGCGAAAACGGCATCCCCAGCCGGATCCCGGATGAGCCGGGCCATCGGGTGCGGCTCTGCGTCCGCCCCGAAGATCTGCCGCGCGCGAGAGACATTCTCCGCGAAGTCACGGATGGCGCCTCGCCTGCCTAGATATTCGACGATTCTCGTTTAGCGATCTTGACTCCCCGGCAATGTTTTCATGTAGAATTCACCGCCAGTGATCTGTCCCAGTTGCAAATGCGAATACCGCGTCGGAGTAACGCAATGCTCCGATTGTGGGGTTCCGCTCGTGCACGCGCTCGAAGCGCCGGCCGCAACTCCGCGGGATCACGGCAGCGTCGTGCCCATTTGGTACTGCAACGATCCTGCTGAGTACGAATCGGCGAAAGAAGCGTTGCAAAAAGCCGACATTCCTTTTGTCGACCAAACCTCGACTCGCTACCTCATGTTTCCATCGCTGCGTCCGAAAATGGAAATTTGCGTTTCGAGTGTAGACAAGGACCGGGCAAAGAAAGCTCTCTTTGATTTTCAAGGCCTGACCGACCCTGAAGATTTGACGGATGAGGAAATCGAATCGCTCGCCCTCCCCGAAAAGGATGACGCTGGCCAGGACGAAAGCGTGAGTCCTATGACCGATCCTACGGAGGATTGGGACAACGACGAGCCCACGAGCGAAATCTGGAATGGTGCGGCGGAATATCTTGCCGACACGTTGACGGCGTGTCTCCGTGAAAACGGCATCCCATCCCACAAGCTCACTGAACAGGACCGCTGGCGCCTTGTAGTTCGTCCCGAACAAGAAGCACGGGCAAAAGAGATTGTGCGCGAAGTCGTCGAAGCGGCTCCGCCCGAGTAAACGTCGGACCCTCGGTAGGACTTCGCTCCGGGCCCCCCGGCACCTTTTTCTGAAGAGTCGCTCAATTTCTCGGAAATTCCAATCCGTCGATGCGATGGTTTCGGTAGCGCCGGCTCTTCGCTCCCTCCTGGAACTCCAACCCCGCCGGCCCTTCCTGCGTCAGGACGAGCAAGATGCCGGCGCTACCTCAGAACGCTGCCGCGTTGGCACGGAACACCTCCCGGCCCGTTGGCGGTCAATTCGAAAGGCCTTGTGGCTCCAAATTACGTCGTTACGTCTTTCTGTGTTTCCTTTGCTTCCCTGACTTCCTATACTTCCTCCACATCCTGACTGAAATTCGGGAGGCGCAATGACGCTCGAGACGATTCGTACAGTGGCCGTGCTGGGCGCGGGAACGATGGGCAACGGGATTGCGCATGTCTTTGCGCGCAGCGGCTTCAACGTGATTCTGCGCGACGTCGAGACGCGGTTTCTTGACGGGGCTCGCGACACGATTGCGAAGAATCTCGACCGTGAAGTGAAGAAAGGCAAGATTGCGGAGGGGGACAGATCGAAAGCGCTCGGCCGGATTTACATGACCACCGACATGTCTGAAATTGCGCGTGCCGATTTCGCCGTTGAAGCCGTTCCAGAGCGCCTGGACCTGAAACTTTCCGTTTTGCGCGAGGCGGACAAATTGTTGCGTCCCGAAGTGATTCTCGCGTCCAACACTTCCTCGATCTCGATAACGAC
>WNFE01006367.1_pt1 | contig 12588 bp, 10 predicted proteins | sample 5400451 | NCBI WGS metagenome assembly WNFE01 (sample SAMN13153344, study PRJNA577476) | soil metagenome | isolation source: 200 cm saprolite under Douglas fir tree site 2 hole 2 | place: USA:California | collected 2015-04-18
CCTCGTGATCTGGTACGGCAGCGTGCCGATCGAGACGCGGTTCTTCGTCGCGCGGTTCTTCAACCCGCCGTGGGGCGTGGTCGCCTGGCTCGTCTTCATCGTCGGGTGGCTGATCCCGTTCTCCTACCTGCTGAAGCGGCTCACGGGCCGTCCTCCCACGCGCCACAAGGTCTTCATCGTCATCCTGTTCTTCGGATGGATCGCGATCTTCGTCGAGCACGTGCTCGTGGTCTTTCCGTCACTCGACAGGAACATCGGGTTTCCGCTCGGCATCAAGGAGGTCCTGATCACGGCGGGCTTCTTCGCCCTCTTCGCGCTGAGCCGCCGCCGCTTCATCGCGAAGCACCAGCCGGTCCTCCGCCAGGCCCGCTAGCTCCCCCAAGTCGTCCACCCGGGCGCCCTCCCGGGCCGCCGGTCCCGCGGTACAATGCAGACGTGATCCCCGTCGAAGAGGCCCTCGAGCGCATCCTGGCGCGCATCGGCGTGCTCGGCGACGAGCAGGTGGCGCTCACACGCGCGCTTCACCGCGTCCTCGCCGAGAGCGCCGTCGCGGGCGTCGACGTCCCGCCGTGGCCGAATTCGTCGATGGACGGCTATGCGCTGCGGAGCGCCGACACGCGGCGCGCCACCACGCCTGCGCCCGCCAGGCTCGCCGTCTCTGGACGGGTCGCCGCCGGGCACATCGCCACGAGCGCGGTCGGCGCCGGCGAGGCCTTCCGGATCTTCACGGGCGGGCCCCTGCCGGAGGGCGCGGACTGCGTCATTCCGCAGGAGGACGTGACCGTGGACGCCGGAGCGATCCTCGTGTCTCGTCCGGTCGGCCAGGGCAACTACGTCCGTCCCCGGGGCGAGGACGTCCGCGCGGGCGATCTCGTCCTCGAGCGCGGGCGGTTGCTGGGGCCTGCAGACCTGGGTCTCCTCGCGGCGCTCGGCCGCTCCCAGGTGCGCGTGGTGAGAAGGCCGCGTGTCGGCGTCCTGTCCACCGGCGACGAGATCGTGGACCTGGGGGCAGCGCCGGGCCCGGGACAGATCTCGAACTCGAACACGTATTCGCTCATGGCGCAGGTCGAGGAGGCCGGCGGCGATCCCATCTCATTGGGAGTGGCCGCTGACCGACTACAAGACATCGAAGCGCGCCTGCGATGGGGCCTCGACTGCGACCTCCTGATCTCCTCGGCCGGCGTCTCGGTGGGCGAGCACGATTTCGTGAAAGCCGCGCTCGAGCGCCTCGGCGCCGAGCAGCACCTGTGGCTCGTCGACATGCGGCCCGGCAAGCCCATCGCGTTCGCGACGATTCCCTCATCGGGAAAACACACGCTGCCCATGTTTGCGCTGCCGGGCAATCCCGTCTCGACCATGGTGACCTTCGAGCTCTTCGTGCGCCCGGCGCTCCTGAGGCTCGGCGGCCACGCGCGGATCCAGCGCCCCGTCGTCCAGGCGCAAGCCGAGGCGCCCATCGCCAATCCCGGGCGCCGCCGCGGCTACCTGCGCGTCATGCTCTCGGTCGGCGGCGACGGCGGCTATCGCGCACGGGTCACGGGCGGGCAGAGCTCGGGAATCCTGCGCTCTATGGTGGCCGCCGACGGACTTGCGGTGGTGCCGGGAGACACGACGGTGGAAGCGGGAGCGACCGTCCCAGTGATCCTGCTCCGCGACGTTCGCTAACTGCCCGCGCTCCCGGACCCTGGATTTCCGTACAGGGCCTTTAGGGTCAGCCAGCCTCCTGCCAGCATCGCCGCCAGGGTGAGGAGGCTGCCCACCGCGAGCGTCGAGCCGTTGGTCAGGCCTTGGGTGATGTTGCAGCCCTCGGCGAGAATTGCCGAGCCGCCCATCAGGAGCCCGCCCGAGAAGATCTTCACGAGGGACCATCCGGGCGGAAGCTTCCAGCGGAAATCGCCGGCGGGCCACGCGGCGGCGAAGGCGCCGACGGGCACCGCCATCACCATGATCATGCTCCAGTTGACGCGGTTGGGGAACCCGACGAGCGGGTAGGTGAGGAGCTCGCCGGTGTTGACGGCGAACGTGATGCCTGCGGGGCGCTCGCCAAAGCTCGACGCCCACCAGCCGGCTGCGATCAGCAGGCCGACGGCCGCGCCCGTGACGTGCCAGGGCCACTTCCCGCGCGGGGCCTGCGCCCGCGAGCGGAAGAGCCAGAGGCCGCCGACGACCCACAGCGCCGCGATGACGATCCACGGCGAGAGGCCGAGGGCCGAGGCGAGCGTGGGCGGCGCGTCGGCGACGGTGATGACGGGAGCCTGGAGCGCTCCGCGCAGCGCCGAGAGCGATCCCAGCCTCACCGTCGTCGCGCCCATCGCGAATCCCAGCAGGATGACCCATGCGCCGACCGCGCCCTCGCCGACGCGATACCACGTGCTGCCCGAGCAGCCGCCGGCCAGCACCATGCCCGCGCCGAAGAGGAGGCCACCGATGCTGTTGGACATCCAGTGCAGCTGCCGAATTGGAATGTCGACGAGGCCGGAGGCGGACAGCGCCTGCACGGCGGCCATCGCGACGAGCAGCGCCAGCGCGTACGACCGCGCGATAGTGGCGTCGCCCATGAGAAAGAAATTGGACAGCGCCCGCATGAGGCAGAATCCGCCTCGCTGGATCACGTAGCCGAATACAGCGCCGGTGGCGACGGCCGAGACGTAGAAGGGCCACTCGCCTTCCAGCATGTGCGCATGCTAGCGAAAAGCCTTCGGCGAGTCAAAAAATGGGCCCGGAGCGTCACGCGAGTTTGACTTGGCGTGGAAGCCGGTGCTACGGTGCCGTGATGCTCTCACTCAGGGCCCGCGCGCTGCTCTGCGGCGTGGCCGCGGCGGCGCTCACGGCATGCACGAGTGCTCGCGGCGCTCCAACATCCCCGGAAGCGGCGCCGGCCCGCACCTCCATCGCCGACCTCAAGAGCGCCCAGGACGCGCAGGCGCAGGACCTCACGCGCCTCGCCGCCGACGTGAAGGCGATGGACGCGCAGCAGGCATTCCTCGTGGCCGAGCTCAAGAGCCTCAGCGAGCAGATCGCCAAGCTCAAATCGTCGGTGGACGATGCCGAGAGCGCGGTGCGCTCGCTTCGCGCAACGCCCGTGCCGCCGGAATCTCGCCCCGCTTCCGCGCCCGCGCCGCCTCCGACGCCCACGCCCGCTCCGGCGCCCACTCCTGCGTCCACTCCGGCTTCTGGCGCCGCGCCTGTGCCAAAGCCCGCGGACTCGGCTGCGGCCGCTCCCGCGGCCGCCGCCACCACGCCGGCCCCGAGTGCTCCGTCTTCGCGCAACGCCGAGGCGGACCGGATGTTCGCCACGGCGCTCGCCAAGCTGCGTACGGGCGATGAGGGCCAGGCGGCGCTCGAGTTCACCGAGTTTGTCGCGCAGTACCCGACGCACCCGCAGGCCGCGGTGGCGCAGAACCACATCGGCGAAGCGTACTACCGTCAGCGCGACTACAAGCAGGCCATGGTCGAGTACCAGAAAACCGTGGACGGGTACACGCAAGCCGCCCAGGTGGCCGAGGCATTGCTCAAGATCGGGTTGTGCCAGCGCGCGCTGGGCGACGGCGCTCACGCGAAATCCACCTGGGAGCAGCTGGTCAAGCAGTTTCCGAAGAGCGACGCGGCCAGGCAGGCGCGCACGCTCCTCGCCGCGCGTCCGGCCGGCGCCCGCTAGGCGGTTTGAGGGAGCCGGCTTGGGTGTCTGCTATACTGACTTTCACGCCGTCGACCAGACGGACAAAGCCATGAGCGCCACGCGTGAGCGTATCAGGAATGAGACAGACCGCGCGCCGAAGCGGCCGATCCCGGGGCGCGCGGCGTCACGGTGGTCAGCGGGCTCGCGCGCGGCATCGACAGCGCCGCGCACCGCGGGGCGCTCCGCGCCGGCGGACGCACCATCGCGGTGCTGGGCTCCGGCGTCGACGTGATCTACCCTCCCGAAAATCGCCGGCTCGCGGGAGACATCGAAGCATCGGGCGCGCTCGTCTCTCAGTTCGAGCCCGGAACGCCGCCGCTGGCCGGGTATTTTCCCGCGCGCAACCGCGTGATCGCCGGCCTGTCTCTGGCCGTCCTCGTCGTCGAGGCCGCCGAGAAGAGCGGCTCGCTCATCACGGCGGGGTTGGCGGCCGAGATGGGACGCGAGGTGCTGGCCGTCCCCGGTCCGCTCACGAGCCCGCAGAGCGTGGGCGCGCACCGGCTCATCCAGGACGGCGCGGCGCTCATCCAGGGCTGGGAGGACGTGGTCGGCCAGCTGCCTTTGTTCTGGCGCGACCGGGTCCGCGCGCTGACGCCGGAGCCGTCGCAGGCCGGAGAGCCGGCGCGCGACGACGACCCTGAGACCGAAGCTCTCCTGAGGATTCTCGGCGAGGAGCCGTTGGGCATCGACAGCATCATCGAGCGCAGCGGGATAGCCGTAGGCCGGGCCTCGGCCCTCCTGGTGACGCTCGAGGTCGAGGGCCGTATCCGGCAGCTCGACGGCAAGCGCTTCGTGCAGGTGAGGCTCTGATGAAGGCCAAGGTCCGAGCCGGAAAGACCGCGGCGCCCGCCAAGCCCGCCGCGACGACGACAAAGCCCGCGACGACGACAAAGCCCGCGTCGGGGGGCAAGTCGCTCGTTGTAGTCGAGTCGCCGACCAAGGTCAAGACGATCCAGAAATATCTGGATTCGAGCTACATCGTCAGGGCCTCCATGGGGCACGTCCGCGACCTGCCCAAGAGCAAGCTGGGTGTCGACGAGAAGAAGGATTTCAAGCCCGACTACCGCGTGCTTCCCGCCAAGAAGAAGGTGCTGGACGATCTCAAGAAGGCCGCCGAGAGGGTCAGCGCGCTGTACATCGCCACCGACCCGGACCGGGAGGGCGAGGCGATCGGCTGGCATCTCGCCCAGGAGCTGGGCGTGGCCAAGGCGAAGACGTACCGGATCATGTTCAACGAGATCACCGAGCGCGCCGTCAAGGCCGCCTTCCAGCATCCAGGCAAGATCGACACGAAGAAGGTGGACGCCCAGCAGGCGAGGCGAATCCTCGACCGGCTGGTGGGCTACAAGCTCTCGCCGCTGCTCTGGCAGAAGATCCGCCGGGGGCTGTCCGCCGGCCGCGTGCAGTCCGTCGCGGTGCGGCTCCTGACCGAGCGCGAGCGCGAGATCCTGGCCTTCGTCCCGACGGAGTACTGGTCGCTCCACGCGCGGCTCAAGGGCAAGAACCCTCCCGACTTCACCGCGACGCTCCGCGAGGTCAAGGGCGAGAAGGCAGTGCTCGGAACCGAGGCCGCCACGATGGCGGTCATGACGTCGCTGCACGGCGCCTCCTGGCGGGTCAAGAGCGTGACGCGCGGCGAGCGCCGGCGAAACCCCGCGGCGCCCTTCATCACCTCCACGCTCCAGCAGGAGGCGAGCCGCAAGCTCCACTTCACGGCGAAGAAGACCATGATGCTGGCGCAGCAGCTCTACGAAGGCATCGAGCTGGGGAGCGAGGGCGCGATCGGCCTCATCACCTACATGCGCACGGACGCCGTGCGCGTTGCGGGCGAGGCGCAGGACGAGGCGCGCAGCTGGATCACCGGGCGCCTCGGGCGGGAGTATCTCCCCGACGCCCCGCCCACGTACAAGGCGAAGAAGAGCGCCCAGGAGGCCCACGAGGCGATCCGGCCGAGCGCCGTCGAGCGCGAGCCCAAGGCGATAGCGCGCTTCCTCTCCAAGGACCAGCTCGCGCTCTACCGCCTCATCTGGGAGCGGTTCCTGGCGAGCCAGATGCTGCCCGCCGTCTATGACACCGTAGCGGCGGACATCGAGGCCGGCACGTGCCTGTTCCGGGCGCAGGGCTCGACGCTGAAGTTCGCGGGCTTCACGGCGGTCTACGTCGAGTCGCGCGAAGAGTCGGACGCGGTGCCGGAGGATGAGCAGGAGGCCGTGGTGCCGCCGCTCAGCGAGGGCGAGATCCTCAAGCTCCTCGCGCTCGATCCGAAGCAGCACTTCACCCAGCCGCCGCCACGCTTCACCGAAGCCTCGCTGGTGAAGACCCTCGAGGAACGGGGGATAGGACGGCCGTCGACGTACGCCCAGATCCTCTCGACCATCCAGGACCGCGAGTACGTGTGGCGGGAGAAAGGCACCCTCTTCCCGACCGAGCTGGGGATGCTCGTCACGGACCGTCTCGTGCCGTTCTTCCCGGAGATCATGGATCTGGACTTCACGGCCCAGCTCGAGGAGTCGCTCGACAAGGTCGAAGAGGGCGACGCCGATTGGGTCAGGCTGGTCGGCACGTTCAATACCCAGCTCGACAAGGACATTCGGAAGGCCAAGAAGGGCATACCGGACAACAAGATCGGCGAAGACACAGGCGAGAAGTGCCCCGACTGCGGCAAGCCGGTTCTGGAGAAGTGGGGCCGCTTCGGCAAGTTCCTCGCGTGCTCGGGCTACCCCGAGTGCAAGTACACCAAGGACCTTGGAGGCCGCGAAAAGCCCGCCGACGAGATGACGGACGAAATATGCCCGACCTGCGGCAAGGCCATGGTGATCAAGCACGGCCGCTTCGGCAAGTTCATCGCCTGCTCGGGCTACCCCGAGTGCAAAACGACCAAGCCCGTGACGCTCGGGATCACGTGCCCCGAGGCCGGCTGCGGCGGTCAGCTCGTCGAGCGGCGGAGCAAGCGCGGTAAGACCTTCTTCGCCTGCAGCAAGTACCCCGAGTGCAAGTTCGTCGCGTGGGCGCGCCCCATCGCGGAGCCCTGCCCGAAGTGCGGCGCCACGTTCCTGACTGAGCGCGTGGCGAAGGGCGGCAGGCGGACCCGCGCCTGCATTCGCGGCGAGTGCGGCTACAAGGAAGAGGTCGCCCCTTCGGTGGCGTGAGCCCGCGGTCATGAAGGACTCTGCGGCCGAATTCCTCCGCTACCTCGATCTCCAGCGCGGCGCCTCGCGCCACACGCTCAGGGGCTACGCACTTGATCTCGCCGAGTTTCGCGCGTTTCTCTCCCGCGAAGGCGTCGGTGATGTGGCGATTGCCGACGCGAGGGCAGTCCGCGCGTGGCTCGCCTCGCTCCACGAGCGAAAGCTCGCGAAGAGCTCGATCGCGCGCAAGCTCGCCACGGTCAGGAGCTGCTTCAGGTACCTGGCCCGCGTGGGCCGGGTCGAGATCAATCCCGCCCGCCAGGTCAGGAGCCCGCGGTTGCCCAAGCGCCTGCCGTCCTTCCTGCCCAAGGACGAGTCGAAGGACCTGCTCGACACGGGCGCAGAGCGCTCCCCGGCCGGCTTGAGGGATCACGCATTGCTCGAGCTCCTCTACGCCACCGGCCTCCGGGTCTCCGAGTGCTGCGGTCTCGACCTGGACGACGTCGACCGGCGCGGTGGCTCGGTTCGGGTCATGGGGAAGGGCGGCAAGGAGCGCGTCGTGCCGGCAGGGGACGCTGCGCTGGCCGCGCTCGAGGCCTGGCTCCTGGTCCGCGGCGAGGGCAGAGGCGCGCTCTTCACGAATGCGCGCGGCGGGCGGCTCGGCGCGCGAAGCGTGCACCGGATCGTCAAGCGGCGCGCGCGCGGAGCCGGCATCGACAGGCGTGTGACGCCCCACACGCTTCGCCATACGTTCGCGACCCACATGCTCGGCGAAGGCGCCGACCTGCGCCTCATCCAGGAGCTCCTGGGCCACAGCCGCCTCACGACGACGCAGCGCTATACCCACGTCAGCCCCGAGCACCTGATGAAGGTGTACGACTCGGCCCATCCCAGAGCGAATTAGCCCGATGACCACCGGCGATACGTTCCACGCGACGACTGTCGCCTGCGTCCGCCACAAGGGGCGGGTGGCGCTGGCCGGAGACGGGCAGGTCTCGATCGGCCAGACGATCGTCAAGGCCGGGGCGCGCAAGGTGCGCAAGGTCTACCACGGGCGCGTGCTGGCGGGGTTTGCCGGCGCGGCGGCCGATGCCTTCACGCTCTTCGCCAAGTTCGAGGCCAAGCTCGAGGAGCACCGCGGCAACCTCTCTCGCGCGGCCGTTGAGCTTGCCAAGGACTGGCGGATGGACCGCGTGCTGCGCCGGCTGGAGGCGCTCCTGGCCGTGGCCGATTCGGATGTCTCTTTCATCGTCTCGGGCACGGGCGACGTGATCGAGCCCGATGATGGGTTGATCGGCATCGGCTCGGGCGGGCCCTACGCGCTGGCGGCCGCGAGGGCGCTGTGCGCGCACTCCGACCTCCCAGCCGAGCAGATCGCCGAGCAGGCGCTCCGGATAGCCGCAACCATCTGCGTCTACACGAACGATCGCATCACGGTAGAGACACTCGAGCCATGACTCTTGCCACGCCGTTGACGCCGACTGAGATCGTCGCCGAGCTTGACCGCTATATCGTCGGGCAGGAGGCGGCCAAGAAGGCCGTCGCCATCGCGCTGCGCAACCGGTGGAGGCGGCAGAGCCTGCCGGCGGAGCTCCGTGACGAGGTCGCGCCCAAGAACATCATCATGATCGGGCCGACCGGGGTCGGGAAGACCGAGATCGCGCGCCGGCTGGCCAAGCTCTCGCAGGCGCCCTTCATCAAGGTCGAGGCGTCGAAGTACACCGAGGTCGGCTACGTGGGGCGCGACGTGGAGTCCATGATCAGGGATCTCACGGAGCTCTCGGTCACCATGGTCAAGGCCGAGATGGCCGCCGCGGTGCGCGAGCGGGCCGAGGCCCTGGCCGAGGAGCGGGTGCTCGACCTCCTCCTGCCCCGCCGCCCGGGCGAGGCATTCTCGAGCGGGACGCTCGAAGAGGTGTCGCCCGACGCTTCGCGGGATGCGACCCGCGACAAGCTCCGGGCCCAGTTGAGAGCGGGCAAGCTCGACGAGCGCATGATCGAGCTGGACGTGCAATCGCAGGCCGGGCCGATGTTCGAGATCTTCTCGGGCCAGGGCATGGAAGAGGTGGGCATGAACATCAAGGACATGCTCTCGAACCTCATGCCCGGCAAGACGCGGCGGCGGAGGCTCAAGGTGGCCGAGGCGCGGCGACTCCTCGCCCAGGAGGAGGCGCAGAAGCTGGTCGACGTGGACGAAGCGGTGAGCCAGGCCATTCGCCGGGTGGAGGACTCCGGCATAGTCTTCCTCGACGAGCTCGACAAGATCGCGGGCCGGGAAGGCGCCCACGGGCCCGACGTCTCTCGGGAGGGGGTCCAGCGCGACCTCCTGCCGATCGTCGAGGGCTCGACGGTGACCACGAAGTACGGCATGGTCAGGACGGACCACGTCCTGTTCATCGCCGCCGGCGCCTTTCACGTGTCGAAACCCTCGGATCTCATCCCCGAGCTCCAGGGCCGCTTCCCGATCCGGGTCGAGCTCGAGCCCTTGACGCGGGGCGATTTTGTCCGCATTCTGAGCGAACCCAAAAACGCCCTTATTCGCCAGTACGTGGAGCTGTTGAAGACCGAGGGCGTGACGCTGGCGTTCGGACAGGACGCGGTCGAGGAGGTGGCCGAGATCGCCTCCACGGTCAACCAGCGCGCCGAGAACATCGGAGCCCGGAGGCTCTACACGGTGATGGAGAAGCTCTTGGAAGAGGTCTCCTTCGCCGCGCCTGAGATGCGCGGCCAGGAGGTCAAGATCGACGCCGACTACGTGCGCGCCCACCTGGCCCCTGTCCTCAAAGATGAGGACCTTTCCCGTTTTATCCTTTAAATAGACATGATGGACACGGACACGAGGGCCATGGTCCAGCGGGCGGAGGTGCTGCTCGAGGCGCTGCCGTACATCCGCGCCTTCCAGGGCAAGACGCTGGTCATCAAGTACGGCGGGGCGGCCATGGAGCAGGCCGATCTCAAGGAGCAGTTCGCCCGGGACGTGCTCCTGCTGAGGCTGGTCGGCATGCGGCCCGTCATTGTCCATGGCGGTGGCCCGCAGATCGGCGCCCTCATGAAGCGGCTGGGCAAGGATCCGCACTTCGTGGGCGGGATGCGCGTGACCGACGCCGAGACGATGGAGATCGTGGAGATGGTGCTGGTCGGCAAGATCAACAAAGAGATCGTCGGCCTGATCAACCTCCACGGCGGCCGGGCGGTCGGGCTCAGCGGCAAGGACGGCTCCCTGATCCGCGCGCGCAAGCGGTTGCACCGGCAAGCCGACGGGACCATGGCCGACATCGGGCTCGTCGGCGAGGTCGAGGCGGTCAACCCCGAGCCGATCCGCGTGCTCGAGGACGGCGGCTTCATACCCGTGATCGCCCCCGTCGGCGTCGGCACCGATGGGGAGACGTACAACATCAACGCCGATCTCGTGGCGGGCGACGTGGCCGCTGCGCTGTTCGCCGAGAAGCTGATCCACCTCACCGACGTGCAGGGGATCAAGGACGGCGCCGGCGAGCACGTGTCGACGCTGACCAAGCGCGAGGCGGAGCGCCTGATCAGGAACAACGTGATCGACGGCGGCATGCTGCCGAAGGTCGAATCGGCGGTGCGGGCGCTCAGGGGTGGGGCGCAGAAGGCGCATATCATCGACGGACGCGTGCCCCACGCCATTCTCCTCGAGGTCTTGACGAAGGAAGGCATCGGAACCGAAATCGTTCTTTAGCAGGCGGCCGATAAGGGCCCAGCTGCGACCCATACGTGGGTACATTTTGGGGCGAGCTTGCGGCACCCCTCAACGTACAGGAAGTACGCCTCGGGGTGCCGCGGCGCTCGCCGCCTCGCATCTGGACCCTTCTCGACCACCTGCGGTTAGCTCTCGATGCTGTATCGCTATAATGGGTCTTCGCGGAAGGAGAGACACGGTGGACACGAAGCGGATGTTCGAGCTGTCCGACAAGCACCTCATGACCTTCGCCAAACGGTACCCGGTCGCCCTGGTGCGAGGGGAGGGGACGCGGGTCTGGGACTCGGACGGCAAGGAATACCTGGACTTCACGGGCGGCATCGCGGTGACCGCGCTCGGCCACTGCCACCCGAAAGTCGTGGGGACGCTGCGCGAGCAGGCGGCGACCCTCGTCCACGTCTCCAACCTCTTCCACATCCCGCAGCAGGCGCAGCTGGCCGCACTCCTCTGCGAGCACTCCTTCGCTGACCGCGTCTTCTTCTCGAACTCGGGGGCCGAGGCCAACGAGACGGCCATCAAGCTGGCCCGCAAGTGGGCCAAGGAGCACGGCTCGAGCGACCGCGGCGACATCATCAGCATGCGGGGCGGCTTCCACGGCCGGACGCTGGCGACCGTCACCGCCACGGCGCAGGAGAAGTACCACCACGGCTTCGAGCCGCTGCCCGGTGGCTTCAAGTACGTGGCCTTCAATGACCTCAAGGCGCTCGAGCGGGCGATCGACAGCCGGACCGCCGCCGTCCTGGTCGAGCCGATTCAGGGCGAGGGCGGCATCAACGTGCCCGACGACGGTTATCTCCCGGGCATGCGCAAGCTCTGCGACGAGGCGGGCGTCCTTCTTGTCTTCGACGAGATTCAGACGGGCATGGGGCGCACCGGCAGGCTCTGGGCCTACGAGCACTCGGGGATCACGCCCGACATCATGACGGTGGCCAAGGCCCTGGCCAATGGCGTGCCGATAGGCGCCACGCTCGCCACCGACGACGTGGCCCGGGTCTTCACTCCCGGGACGCACGGCTCGACGTTCGGCGGCAACCCGCTGGCGACGGCGGTGGGCCTGACCGTCTTCGGCACGCTCATCGAGGACAGGCTCGCGGAGCGCGCGGGGCGCATGGGCAAGGTGCTGGTGCAGGGGCTCGAGGCGATCCGTGCGAAGCATCCGAAGGCGGTGAAGGAGATCCGCGGCCGCGGGCTCCTGGCGGGCCTGGACCTCGTGCCGCCGGTGGCGGATGCGGTCGCGGCCTGCCGCGAGCGCGGATTGCTCGTGCTGACGGCCGGGGACAATACGCTGCGGCTGGCGCCGCCCCTCATCGTGACCGACAAGGAGGTCGCGCAGGCCTGCGGCATCATCGACGCCGCCCTCGCGGGGATGGCGTCGTGAGCCACCTGCTGTCCATTCGCGACCTGGACGGCAAGCACGTTCTCGACATCTTCAAGCTGACCGCGGAACTCAAGGCCAAGCTCAAGGCGGGCCAGCGGGTCACCCCGCTCGCGGGCCGGACGCTCGCGCTCATCTTCGAGAAGCCCTCGCTGCGGACTCGCGTGACCTTCGAGGTCGGCATGGTGCAGCTGGGCGGGGCGGCCGTGTACCTCTCGACCCAGGACATCGGCCCGGGCAAGCGCGAGTCGGTGCCCGACATCGCGCGGAACCTCTCGCGCTGGGTGGACGGGATTGCCGCGCGGGTCTTCACACACAAGACGCTCGAAGAGCTCGCCCGTCACGCAACCATTCCCGTGATCAACGCGCTCTCCGACCTCGAGCATCCCTGCCAGGCGATGGCCGATCTCTACACGCTCTGGGAGCGCGGGCTTTCCCTGAAGGGCCTCGAGCTCGCGTGGATCGGCGATGGGAACAACGTGCTGACCTCGCTCCTCTTCCTCTCGGCGCTGATGGGCGTCAAGGTGCGCGCGGCGTGCCCGCCGGGCTACCAGCCCGCGCCGGAGGTGCTCGAGGGCTGCCGCGCCCTGGGCGGCCAGGTGCGGGTGACGACCGACGCGCGCGAGGCCGCGGAGGGCGCGGACGTGATCTACACCGACGTCTGGATCAGCATGGGCCAGGA
>WNFE01002945.1_pt1 | contig 12587 bp, 7 predicted proteins | sample 5400451 | NCBI WGS metagenome assembly WNFE01 (sample SAMN13153344, study PRJNA577476) | soil metagenome | isolation source: 200 cm saprolite under Douglas fir tree site 2 hole 2 | place: USA:California | collected 2015-04-18
TGTCCGCCCGCAAGCTCCTCGAGATCGTCAAGGAGCTGCCTGCGGCCGGCCTCTCGCTGAAGGTCCAGGACAATGCCTGGGTAGCCCTCCGCTGTGGAGGCGCGTCCTACAAGCTCGTGGGCCTGGGCGCGGCCGATTTCCCCGCCGTCTCCAGTGGCGAAGCGGCGGCGTGGATCACTCTCGACGGCAAGCTCCTCCGGGACATGCTCGCTCAGACGACGTTCGCCATCTCCCACGACGAGAGCCGCTATGCGCTCAACGGCGTCCTCTTCGCCGTGCAGGAGCGTGAGATCCGGCTCGTGGCCACCGACGGTCACCGGCTGGCCCTGGCCGTGAGGCCGCTGGCCGGCGCGGGTGGGCAGGTTTCGGGCATTGTCCCGCGCAAGGCCGTGCAGGAGATCGCGCGTGTGGTGGGCACGGGCGAGGATGTCCAGGTCGCGATCAGCGAGAACCAGTTCATCCTCCGAATGCCCAACGTCCTCCTCCTGGCCCGGCTCATCGAAGGCGCCTTTCCGAACTACGAGCAGGTGGTGCCAAAGGCCCATCCGCATCGGGTGACGGTGGGGCGCGCCGCCGTCATGGCGGCGCTGCGTCGCGTGTCGGTGCTCTCGGAGGAGCGGACCAAGCCGGTCAAGTTCACCCTGTCGCCCGGGCTCCTCAAGCTCACAGCGTACAGCCCGGATTTTGGCGAGGCAGAGGAGCAGATCGAGGTCCAGTACAGCGGGGAGGAGATGACGATCGGGTTCAATTCACGCTATGTGCTCGACGCGCTGGGTGCGCAATCCGCCGAGCAAGTCGTGATGGAATTGAAGGACGGTTTGAGCCCCGGAGTGATCAAAAGCTTCGAGGAGGAGGGGTCGCTGTGTGTTATCATGCCTATGAGAATTTGACGTTCTCATGGGGGCCGACAACGGGTGCTCATCCAGTGGATTACGCTTGAAAATTTCCGTAATTATCGCACCCTTACGCTCAGTCCTGAACCGACGCTCAATGTTCTGAGCGGTCCGAACGCGCAGGGAAAAACCAACTTCCTCGAAGCTCTGGGCGTCCTTCTCGTCGGACGCTCTTTTCGCGGTGCCAAGGCGGCTGATCTCGCGCGCTGGGACGCGCCCGCCGCCTCGCTGTCGGGCGAGCTCGCGCGAGGCGAGGTGACGCGAACCCTCCGCCGCGAGCTGAGTCGTCGCGAGGACGGCGGCTGGGTCGTGACGGGCGAGGGGTGTCCCTGGGCTCGCGCCATTCCCTTCGGCTGGCAGGATCTCGGGATCCTCTACGGCAGTCCCCAGGCGCGCCGGAATTTCCTCGACGGCTTTGCGGGCAAGCTCCAGCCGGCGCATCTCACCGTCCATGCGCGGTATCGCCGGATCCTGGCGCGCCGGAACCATCTGCTGCAGCGAGGCGGCGGGGAGATCGAGCCGTGGGACGAGCAATTGGCCACCGTGGGGCTCGAGATCCTGGCCCGCCGCCGGGCGGCCGTGACGCTTCTCGACGCGGAGATCCGGCGCCTCTATCCCGAGCTGTCCGGGCGAGAGCAAGAGGTGCGGCTCGAGTATCGTGGCAGCCTCGAGGCGGCGGTGTCGGTCGAGGGATTCCGCGAGGCCCTCGAGCGGCGACGCGCCGAGGAGCTGCGCCGCGGGCTCACCCTCGTGGGACCGCACCGTGACGATCTCCTCATCGAGCTCGACGGGCGCGACATGCGGAGCTTTGGATCGCGGGGCCAGCAGAGGCTCCTCGCCTTGGCGTTGCGGCTGGCCGAGGCTGGCCCGGTCGAGGCGGCCGTGGGCAGCCCGCCCGTGCTCCTGCTCGACGACGCGCTCTCCGAGCTCGACCCTCAGGCTCAGGAGCGCGTCTTGCGGCGGGTCGCGCGAAGCGGCCAGGTGTTTCTGACCACCGCGGAAGCCGCGCTGCCCGACGCGGGGACGGCCGCCTGGTGGAACGTCCAGGAAGGACGAGTGTCCGAGATGATGGGAGTATCCGTGAGAGAGGTGGCATGAGCGCCGAGACCTATACGGCGAGCGACATCAAAGTTCTGGAGGGCCTCGAGGCCGTCCGGAAGCGCCCTGCCATGTACGTCGGCGACACGGGCGCCTATGGTCTGCATCACCTCGTGTACGAGGTGGTGGACAACTCCGTCGACGAGGCGATGGGTGGCTTCTGCGACAGCATCAAGGTCATCCTGCACTCGGACGGCTCCTGCTCCGTCGGCGACAACGGACGCGGCATCCCCGTCGACACCCACAAGGAGACGGCCAAGTCGGCGGCCGAGGTCGTCCTGACCGTGCTCCACGCGGGGGGCAAGTTCGAGCATTCGGCTTACAAGGTCTCCGGCGGCCTCCACGGGGTCGGCATCTCCGTGGTCAATGCGCTCTCCGAATGGCTCGAGCTGGAGATTCGCCGGGACGGCAAAGTGTGGACCCAGCGCTACGAGCTCGGCGTGCCTCAGGGCGACCTCGCGCCTGGAGAGAAGACCTCCAAGCACGGCACCGTCATCCGCTTCAAGCCGGACAGCCAGATCTTCGAGGAGACCTCGTTCTCCTTTGACACGCTCTCGAACCGGCTCCGCGAGCTAGCCTTCCTCAACAAGGGGCTCAAGATCGTCATCGAGGACGAGCGCGACGAGCGCTCGCACACCTTCCTCTACAAGGGCGGCATCATCGAGTTCATCAAGCACCTGAACCAGAACAAGACGCCCGTCCATCCGAAGGTGCTGTTCTTCGAGGGCAAGAAGGACAATATCGAGGTCGAGGTCGCCCTGCAGTACAACGACGGCTACCAGGAGAGCCTCTTCTCCTTCGCCAACAACATCAACACGCGCGAGGGGGGCACCCACCTCACGGGCTTCCGCGCAGCTCTGACCGGCCAGATCTCGAGTTATGCGCAGGCGCAGGGCTACCTGAAGACCTTCAAGGGCGCCGTCACGGGCGACGATGTGCGCGAGGGGCTGACGGCCGTCGTCTCCGTCCGCATCCCCGATCCGCAGTTCGAGGGGCAGACCAAGGCCAAGCTCGGGAACTCCGAGGTCAAGGGCCTCGTCCAGCAGATCGTCAATGACCGGTTGGCCGAGGCCTTCGAAGAGGACCCGACGACGGCGCGCAAGATCGTCGACAAGTGTGTGCGGGCCGCCCAGGCGCGCGAAGCGGCCCGCAAGGCGCGCGAGCTCACGCGCAAGGGGGGCCGGGACGACGAGGGGCTGTCGGCCAAGCTGGCCGATTGCTCGGAGCGCGACCCGCAGTTCCGGGAGCTCTTCCTCGTCGAGGGCGACTCCGCCGGCGGCTCCGCGAAGCAGGGGCGAGACAGGAAGACGCAGGCCGTCCTGCCTCTCCGCGGCAAGATCATCAACGCGGAGAAGGCGCGCTACGACAAGGTGCTCTCGCACCAGGAAATCCGGCTCCTCATCTCGGCCCTGGGCACGGGCATCGGCCCCGAGGAGTTCGATCTCGCCAAGCTCCGCTACCACAAGGTCATCCTCATGACGGATGCCGACGTGGACGGCGCTCATATCCGGACCCTCTTGCTCACCTTCTTCTTCCGGCACATGGTGTCGATCATCGAGGCCGGCCGGCTCTTCATCGCCCAGCCGCCGCTCTTCAAGGTGAAGAAGGGCAAGACGGAGCGATACCTGATGAGCGAGCGCGAGATGGAAGAGTTCCTGCTCGCCCAGTGGGTAGAGAAGGCGACCATCAAGATTCCGGGCAAGGCCAATCCCTTGAAGGAAGACGCCCTCCTCGAGGCGCTGAAGCGCTCGCTCGAGTTCCGCGGGCTCTTCAGCAAGTTCGCCCGGCGCGGGGTGCCCCCGGCCATCCTCGACGGCCTGCTGCGGAAAAAGTTCAAGGGCACGAAGCGCGGGGTAGGGGACGCTGAGATCGCCGCCGCCATCGCCGAGGTCGCCGGCGAGATCGAGGGGTGGAGCGCGCGGCTCGTGGGTGGAGACAACGGAGACGCGGCCACCATTCAGATCGCGGGGCCGCACCCCTTCGCCTTCAGCCCCGATCTGCTCAAGTCGCCCGACTACGCCCAGCTCCTCGACGTTCACGGGGAGATCGCGGCTCTGCACAAGGGACCGTGCACGGTGGTGGACGGCTCGGGCAAGGAAGCCACGACCCGGAGCGTCGACGAGCTGATCCGGGTCGTCATGGACTTCGCCAAGGACGGCCTGTCCATGCAGCGCTACAAAGGTCTGGGCGAGATGAACCCCGAGCAGCTCTGGGAGACGACGATGAATCCCGAGAGCCGCACCCTCCTCAAGGTCACCATGGAAGACGCCGTGGGCGCTGACGAGATCTTCACCATCTTGATGGGCGACGCCGTCGAGCCGCGGCGGGAGTTCATCGAGAGGAACGCCCTCGACGTGGTCAACCTCGACATCTAGGAGCTCCGCCCGCCTCCATGTCCCCCGAGCGCCAGACGCCCGTCCCGATCGAAGAAGAGATGCGGAAGTCGTACCTGGACTACGCCATGTCCGTCATCGTCGGGCGGGCGCTGCCGGATATCCGCGACGGCCTGAAGCCCGTGCACCGCCGCGTGCTCTACACCATGTCCGAGCTGGGGCTGGCCTGGAACCGCCCGTATCGCAAGGCGGCCAAGGTCGTGGGCGAAGTGCTCGGCAAGTACCACCCGCATGGCGATGCGCCGGTCTACGAAGCGCTCGTGCGTATGGTCCAGGAGTTCTCCCTTCGCTATCCGCTCGTCGACGGGCAGGGGAATTTCGGCTCCATCGACGGCGACCCGCCCGCGGCCTATCGGTACACCGAGGCGCGGCTGGCCAAGATCGCCCACGAGCTCCTCGCCGACATCGACAAGGACACCGTCGATTTCATCCCGAACTTCGACGAGTCGGAACGCGAGCCCACGGTGCTGCCCACCCGGGTTCCGAACCTCCTCGTCAACGGCTCGTCGGGCATCGCTGTCGGCATGGCCACCAACATCCCGCCGCACAACCTCACCGAGGTCGTGGACGGGCTCGTCATGCTGATCGATAACCCGGATGCCACCGTGGACGATCTCATGAAGGTGATTCCGGGCCCCGACTTCCCCACGCGTGGGTTCATCTACGGGCGCACGGGGATCCGCGAAGCTTATACGACGGGGCGCGGCATCATCACGCTACGGGCGAAGGTTCACAAAGAGAGCCTTCGCGGGGGCCGTGAGGCGATCATCGTCACGGAGCTGCCGTACCAGGTCAACAAGGCGACGCTGATGGAGAAGATCGGCGAGCTGATCCGCGACAAGAGGGTCGAGGGTATCTCGGAGCGGCGCGACGAGTCGAGTCGCGAGGGCATCCGGATCGTGCTGGAGCTCGGACGCGGGGAGATGCCGGATATCGTCATCAATCAACTTTATAAACACACTCAGATGCAAACCACCTTCGGCATCATCATGCTGGCGCTGGTGGGACGACGGCCCCAGGTGGTAACGCTGAAGCAGATGCTCACCGAGTTCATCAGCTTCCGGCGCGAGGTGGTCACCCGCCGGACCAAGTACGACCTCGCGCGGGCCGAGGAGAAGGCGCACATCCTCGAAGGGCTGCGCAAGGCCATCGATCAGCTCGACCTCGTCATCCGGTTGATCCGCCAGGCCCAGGACCCCGAGGCCGCCAAGGAAGCCCTGATCCGCCAGCTCGAGCTGACGGAGATCCAGGCCCGGCACATCCTCGACATGCGGCTGCAGCGGCTGACCCAGCTCGAGCGGCACAAGATCGTCGAAGAGCACGAGCAGACGCTGGCGTTGATCGCCGACCTCAAGGGCATCCTGGCCTCCGAGCAGCGGCTGATGGGCATCATCAAGGACGAGCTTGCTGCCCTCAAGAACGACTATGGCGACGAGCGGCGCACGGAGATCCTCGGGGAGACGCAGGACCTGACCATCGAGGATCTCCTCGCGGATGACGACATGGTGGTGACGATCACGCGCTCCGGCTACATCAAGCGGACGCACGTGGAGGCGTATCGCAGCCAGAAGCGCGGCGGCAAGGGCGTCACGGGGATGGAGACGAAGGAGGAGGACATCGTCGAGGATCTCTTCGTGGCCTCGACCCATTCCTACCTCCTCTTCTTCACCAACAAGGGCAAGGTGCACTGGCTGAAGGTGCACGAGATCCCCGAGGGCGGGCGCCAGGCCAAGGGCAAGGCCATGGTCAACGTCCTCTCGCTGGCCGACGGCGAGATGGTCGCCACCTGCGTGCCCGTGCGGGACTTCGAGTCCGGCGGCTATGTCATCTTGTCCACCAAGCGGGGCACCGTCAAGAAGACGGAGCTGTCGGCCTTCTCGCACCCGCGCTCGGGCGGCATCCTCGCCATCTCGCTCGATGCGGGCGATGAGGTCATGGCGGCCCGCCGCACCGACGGCCAGCGCGAGGTACTCCTCTCGACCAAGCAGGGCATGATCATCCGCTTCCCCGAGGAAGACGTCCGGCCCATGGGCCGTACGGCCGGCGGCGTCCGCGGGATCGAGGTGGACGACGGCGATCAGGTCATCGCCGCCGAGGTGGTGCAGGAGGGGGTCAGCGTCCTCACGATCACCGAGCGCGGCTACGGCAAGCGCACGCCGCTCGAGGAGTATCGCCTCCAGGGCCGCGCGGGCAAGGGCATCATCGACATCAAGACCGAGGGACGCAACGGCTCCGTGGTCGGGATGCTCCAGATCCGCGAGAGCGACGACATCCTCGTGGTCACGACCAAGGGCAAGATGATCCGTATTCATGGGGGCGACATCACGAGCCAGGGGCGTAATACCATGGGGGTGCGGGTGATCGACCTGGACGCCGATGATCGGGTGGGCAGCATCGCCCGCGTCGAGGCTGAGCAGGCGGTCACGCCCTCGTCATAGCGCGACCCCGAGGGGGGAATGAGGCCGCCTGCAGGCGGCCTCTTTTGTTTCTGCTGCTCGAAGGTAGAGTGCGAGGACTGGAAAGGAGAGCGAGCAGTGCTGGACATAAGGCTGATCCGCGAGCGACCGGAGGAGGTCGAGCGCGCCCTTGCGCAAAAGGGTGGCGCCGAGCTCATCAAGGGGATCGCTGCGCGCGACGCCGAGCGGCGGCGCCTCATCCACGAGAGCGAAGAGCTCAAGGCACTCCGCAACAAGGCCTCGGAGGCGATCGGGCAGGCGAAGCGGCGTGGCGAGGACGCCAGCGCCGAGCAGGCCCGGATGCGCGAGGTCAGCGAGCGGATCAAAGATCTCGACGCCCAGCTGAAGGTCGTCGACGAGGCTATCGAGGAGCTCCTGGTCCAGGTGCCGAACCTGCCGCACCCGTCTGTCCCGCCGGGGACCAGCGATGCCGACAACGTCGAGGTTCGCAAGTGGGGCACCCCACGGACTTTCTCCTTCGAACCCAAGCCGCACGAGGACGTGGGCGAGAAGCTGGGGCTGCTCGATATCGAGCGCGCGACCAAGATCGCCAAGTCACGCTTCGCCGTCCTCTGGGGGCCGCTGGCGCACCTCGAGCGCGCGCTGGCCCAGTTCATGCTCGACCTGCACACGCGCGAGCACGGATACACGGAGCTCTGGCTGCCGCACCTCGTGAGCGGGGAGACCATGCTCAAGACCGGCCAGCTCCCGAAGTTCGAGGAGGGGCTCTTCAAGACGCTGGAGGCGGACGAGAACCGCACGCTCTATCTCATTCCCACCGCTGAGGTCTCGCTGTCCGCGCTCCACGGCGGGGAGGTTCTGGACGAGAAGACCTTGCCCCGGCGCTATACGGCCTTCACGCCATGCTACCGGCGAGAGGCGGGCACGTATGGGAAGGACATGAAGGGGATTTACCGCCAGCACCAGTTCGACAAGGTCGAGATGGTGAAGATCACGACGGCGGGCCAATCTTACGACGAGCTCGAGTCGATGGTCGCGAATGCCGAGGAGGTCTTGCGGCGGCTCGCGCTGCCGTACCGGGTGGTCGAGCGGTGTGTGGGCGATCTGGGCTTCAGCGGCGCCAAGGGCTACGACCTCGAGGTGTGGCGGCCCGCCATCGGGAAATACACCGAGATCTCCTCGTGCTCGAGCTATGCGGATTTCGGCGGCCGACGGGCGGACATTCGCTATCGCCCGGAGGGGGGCGGGCGTCCGGAGTTCGCCCATACGCTGAATGGGTCGGGCCTGGCCGTCGGGCGGACGGTGATCGCGGTGCTCGAGAACTATCAGGAGGCCGACGGCACCGTCACCGTGCCGCCGGTGCTGCGACCATACATGAACGGGCTCGAGCGCATCGGGCCCGCTCGCTGAATTGCGCGGAGGGGTGGCCGAGTCTGGTTGAAGGCGCCGGTCTTGAAAACCGGAACCTCGCAAGGGGTCGGGGGTTCGAATCCCTCCCCCTCCGCCAAATTCCCTTAGGCCGTGTGCGGCGCCTCTTCGAGTGAGGCGGCCCGGCCGGCATGCGGCCGCACGATGAGCCGTCTCTTGTGGAAGGCCTCGAGCGTCGGACGATGGCCGATGCTGATCACCGTCGTCCGCGCGAGCCGCTCGCGCAGGAGCGCGTAGAGCCGCGCCTCCGTGGGCTCGTCCACCGCCGAAGTCGCCTCGTCGAGAAAGAGCCAGTCCGGCTTCTGGACGATGGCGCGGCCGAAGGCGATGCGCTGCTGCTCTCCCGGGGACAGCTGGAGCGCCCAGTTTCCGCTCTCGTCGAGACGCTCGGCCATCTTCGGCAAGCCCACGGCCTCGAGCGCCTCCTGCAGGGTGGTATCGAGGATCCCGTCGGCGGGCACCGGATAGCTCACGACATCGCGCAGCGTCCCGATGGGCAAGTAAGGCTTCTGGGGCAGGAAGAGGACGCGCGCGTCGGCGGGCACGGTGATGCGCCCGCGGCCGAAAGGCCAGATGCCGGCGATGGCCCGGAAGAGCGTGCTCTTGCCCGCGCCCGTGGGTCCCGTGACCAGGACATTCTCGCCGCTGGAGATGGTTTCCTGCGCGCCCTGCAAGAGGGGCTGCCCACCGGGAAGATGCAGGTCCACGCCCTCGAGCGAGAGGCTGCCGCCACTCTCCTCGCGCTCGATGCCCTCCACGGCCGCGTTCGGTCGCACTCGGGCCATGGCCGCCTCGAATCCAATGAGCCGGCTCACCACGGCACGCCACTCGGCGATCTGCGGATAGAGCTGGGGGTCCACCACCACGCTCAGTGCCTCCTGGACTTTGCCGAAGGCCTGGGCGGTCTGGACGAGACCGCCGAGGGCGATCTCGCCGCGAAAGAAGCGCGGCCCCGCGACCACGAAGGGAAAGATGATGGCGAGCTGGGCGAATCCCACCGTGAATCCCGTGAGCCGCTTCTGCAGGCCCATGATGCTCCACCAGTTCGCGACGACATGGGCGAAGCGCTGGCGGAAATTCTGGAGCTCATCGGGCTCGCCCCGGTAGAGGGCCACCCCCTCGGTGTTCTCGCGGAAGCGCACGAGGGCGAAGCGGAAGTCCGCCTCGTAGCGCTGCTGCTCGAAGTCGAGCCGGACGAGGCGGCGGCCGACCTTTTCCGTGAGCCAGGTGCCCACGATGGCGTACAAGAGCGCGGCCCAGACCATGTAGCCCGGCACCGTCCAGCCGAGCCACGGCAAGGTCATGGGGCCCGAGAGGAACCAGAGGATGCCCACGAAGGAGACCAGCGTGGTGGCGGCTCTGAGGAATTGCAGCCCCAGGGTGAGGGTCCGTGCGACGAAGAGCCGCACGTCTTCCGCGATGCGCTGATCCGGATTGTCGGTCTCGCCGGCCAGGAGCTGCATGCGGTAGTACGCGCGATCGGCGAGCCAGGCGTTCAGATAGCGATCCGTGAGCCAGCGGCGCCACCGGATCTGCAGCATCTGGTTCAGGTAGAGCTGGTAGACGGCCACCACGATGTAGGCGGCGGCCAGCCAGGTGAAACGGAACAGCTGCTGGAGGAAGACGTCGTAGTTCTTGTCCTGGAGGGAGTTGTAGAAGACATTGCTCCAGCGGTTGATGAGCACGTCGATGTAGACAAGCCCGAGATTCATGGCCACCACGATGCCGAGAAGCCCCCAGGCCGTCCATCGATCCTCCGAGGACCAGTAGGGTTTGGCCAGGCTCCACATGTCGCGAAGGAATTGGCGAAGGTGCGTCATCGGACGGCTCTCGGCAGTTTGTGGGTTCATGCGCCCAGTATGGCCTGACCATCCAGCTTCTGGGTAGTCGCTGCGAAGGGAATGCCTTATACTCGGTAGGCTTGACTGTTTGGAGAGGTGGCCGAGTCGGCCGAAGGCAGCCGCCTGCTAAGCGGTTACAGGGGCAAAACCTCTGTCCCGGGTTCGAATCCCGGCCTCTCCGCCAGAATGCGCCCTTAGCTCAGTTGGATAGAGCGTCGGACTACGAATCCGAAGGCCAGAGGTTCGACTCCTCTAGGGCGCACCATTTTTCAGTGAGTTGCGGAGAGTGAGGGTGGATGCGAGGCTCTCACTCTCCGCGTTCCATCGCGCAGGCAGCCTTGCCGGGGCCCGCCGCCCCGGATAGTCTGGGGAGCGTGGATTCACTCCTCGGCATTCCGGCGGGGCTCGCGCTCAGCACGGCCGCCGGCTTGCGGGTCTTCGTGCCTCTCCTGCTCACGAGCGTCGCGGCGCGACTCGGCTACATCACGCTCGCGCCTGGTATGACGTGGATTGGGTCCGACGCAGCCCTCGTCGCATTCGCCACGGCGACGGTCCTCGAGGCCGCCGCCTACTACGTACCCTGGCTCGATGCCCTCCTGGACACCATCGCGACCCCCACCGCGATCACGGCGGGCGTCATCGCGATGGCTGCAGTCACACCCGAGCTCTCCCCCCTCGTGCGGTGGACGCTCGCGGTCGTCGCCGGCGGCGGGGCGGCCAGTCTCGTGCAGGTGAGCACCGCGCTCCTGCGCCTGAAGTCCTCGACGCTGACGGCCGGGGTCGGCAATCCGGTGGTAGCCACGGGTGAGCTGGTGGGTTCCATCACGCTCGCCCTGCTGGGGCTGCTCGCTCCCCTCCTGGGAGCGGCTGCCGTCGTCGTCCTGCTGATCGCTCTCGCCCGGCGGGTGACCCGGCTGCGCGGCCGACGCCGGACCAGGGCTGCGCCTTCATGAGACACGGTTGATCGATGCGCGCCATGCTCTGTCGCGCGTGGGGAGCGGTCGAGGATCTCCAGCTCGGCGACGCGCCGCCCCCTATTCCTGCCGACGGTGAGGTGGTCATCGCGGTCAGGGCGGCGGGGATCAATTACGCCGATGCTCTCATGGTGGCCGGGCGCTACCAGACGAAGCCGCCGCTGCCGTTCAGCCCCGGCCTCGAGGCGGCGGGGATTGTCGCTGCCTGCGGAGACCGAGTGACGCGCTTCAGGCCGGGTGACCGCGTGATGGCGATCCTGGCCCACGGCGGCCTCGCCGAGCTCGCGGCCGCTCCCGAGGCGGAAACCTTCGCCATTCCCGAGCGCATGAGCTTCGAGGAGGCCGGCGCCTTTCCTGTCGCATACATCTCGAGCCACGTCGCCCTCCGCTGGCAGGCCCGCCTCGAGCCCGGCGAGACGCTGCTGGTGCTGGGCTCGGCGGGAGGCGTGGGGCTCACCGCCGTCGAGATCGGCAAGGCCATGGGCGCGCGCGTGATCGCAGCGGCCAGCACGGCCGAGAAGCTCGCGGTGGCACAAGGGCGCGGGGCGGATGAAGTCGTCAACTACGCAACGGAAAAGCTCACGGACCGCGTAATGGCGCTGACGGACGGCAAGGGCGCCGACGTGTGCTTCGATCCCGTCGGCGGAGATCTCTTCGACTCCGCACTTTCGTCGCTCGGGTGGGGCGGCCGCATCCTCCTCATTGGCTTCGTGGCCGGCGTGCCGCAGATCCCGGCTAACCGGCTCCTGGTGAAGCATCGCGCCGCGCTCGGATCCTCGTTGCGGTACTTCCGCTGGCATGCGCCGGACAAGCTCCTCCGGTCCGTCGAGGAGCTCGTGCAGTGGTACGGCGAGGGCAAGCTCCGGCCGCTGGTCACGCACCGCCTGCCCCTCGAGCAGAGCGTGGAGGCGATCCGGCTGCTCACGGACCGCAAGGCCCACGGCAAGGTCGTGGTGGTGGTGGAGCCGCGATGACGGAGATCCGCGTGGAGCAGCACGGGCGGCACATCGTGATGGTGACGATCGACAACCAGCGGCGCCTCAACGCCATGACCAGGCCGATGATGGCGGAGCTTGGGCGGGTGTGGGACGAGCTCGGGCGGGGCGACTGTCGCTGCATCGTGCTGACCGGAGCCGGCGACCGCGCCTTCTGCGCCGGGGCCGACATCAGCGGCGATCTCTCGGCCAGCGCGGAGACCGCAAAGATTGTCAGCCACGCGCTTCTGAAGACCGACGCGTACTCGAAGCCAATCGTCGCCGCGGTCAACGGCGACTGCGTGGGCGGTGGGCTGGAGCTCCTCCTCTCCACGGATATCCGGGCCGCCGCGCCCCACGCGCGGTTCGGCCTTCCCGAGGTGCGCTGGTCGATCTATCCGTTCGGCGGCGCCACCGTCAAGCTGATCCAGCAGATCGGGCACGTCCACGCGATGGATCTCCTGCTCACCGGCCGCCTCGTGGAAGCGGGCGAGGCGGTGCGCCTGGGGCTCGTCAACCGCGTCGTGCCGGCCCCCGCCCTCACGGCGTGGGCGCTCGAGACCGCGGAG
>WNFE01002951.1_pt1 | contig 12581 bp, 9 predicted proteins | sample 5400451 | NCBI WGS metagenome assembly WNFE01 (sample SAMN13153344, study PRJNA577476) | soil metagenome | isolation source: 200 cm saprolite under Douglas fir tree site 2 hole 2 | place: USA:California | collected 2015-04-18
CTGGGCGAAAAGACGTTTCGCTGGCAGCAAGGCTCGATCTCGCACGAAACAAAATTTAACTACACATTAAATTCGGCGGCGACGCATCTGCTTCAGATTTTTGAAGGACTGGCGCGCCAGCAAGAACACTTTGCGCTACTGTCGCGCCGGATACGCTATGACCGGCTTGGCATTAATGATGCATTGCTGCAATTCGAGTCGGACCTGAATCGCGGACTTATGCCCGAGCCGCAGCGATTGGTACCATTACTGGACCAGATTGCTTCGGATACGAAATTCGTGGAAATCGCGCGGCAGCGGGCCAGAACGCTGTCCGACCGGCTTCGCCGGCCGGGCTAATCGTCAATATATCTGTAAATTAAATTCCAAAATATGTAGAGGTATCTTGTAAATCATGCCCAGTTTGTGGGTTGCTTAGATATCTGTCTCTAAGTCATTCATCATTAACGATTTATTTCTACTAACTTCTGGCCAAAATCTTGCACGGGTAATTGCATCGCGCTTTTGCTCTGTGGCTTAACGCGTAGAGTTCGTCAATTCTTAAAACCGTGCTAATTTCACATGTGAGGGGGAATCTTCGTATGCGCAAGATAGTCAGTCTGGCCGCGCTCGTGGTAATTCTGGGCCTAATAATCGGTCTGAACGCCACAATAACTCCTGTCGCAGAGGCTCAAGCGGGGATATCGACCGGCAGTATTCAAGGAACCATCTTGGATCCGAATGGGGCCACGGTCGGTGGTGCTAAGGTAACCATAACCAGCAGGGGGACAGGTGCAAAAGTTGCGCTCGACGTGACTGGTAGTGGAACCTACAACTCTGGACCGCTCGTGCCGGGGGAATATGTGGTTCGCGTCGAAGCCACTGGATTTAGGGCAATTGAACAAACACTTACGGTGCAAGTGGGAAACATCACACCGGGCACGATAACGTTGGAACTTGGGTCGGGGAGCACGGTCATTACCGTTGAAGGCTCGGCAGTAAACGTGAATACGGAGCAAACAACGATCCAAGGTGTTGTCACCAGCGACCAGATCGAGAATTTGCCGATCAATGGCCGAAACTTTCTGGACCTGGCGCAGCTCGAGCCGGGAGTACAGATTCAGGACGGCGGCAATTTTGACCCCACGAAGAAGGGCTTCTCTTCGATTTCGTTTGGCGGGCGCTTTGGCCGCACAGCCCGCATCGAAGTGGACGGACTGGACATCTCAGATGAAACCGTTGGCACAACCACGCAAAACATCGGAGTGAACTCGATCAAGGAATTTCAAGTTAGCCAGTCGAGCCTTGATATCTCGACCGAGCTGACTTCTTCTGGAACTGTCAATATCACTACAAACTCCGGAACGAATACGGTCCACGGCGAGGGTTTTTACAACTACCGCAGCGACGGTACGTCCGCAGCAATCGGTGATCCAGCTGCGCAATTCACTCGCAAGCAATACGGAGTGAACCTCGGCGGAGCGCTTATTAAGGACAAACTGTTTGGCTTTGGTTCCTGGGAACGCACCACGCAGGATTTGATCGCCGCAGGCGCACCCCAAGCCCCGTTTGATGCTCTGACCACCACTTTCAACGCGCCGTTCCGGGATCAAGAATATCTCGGCCGCGTGGACTACACGGTCACTAATAATATTCACGCTTTCTTTAAATTTGCCTACGAGCAAAACCTGAACGGGGCGACCTTTATTCCCGGCACCTATCAGGAATTTGCGAACGTGGATTTTACCCCGTCCTATGGCGGAGGTGTGGACATTACGCACGGTCATTGGACGCACACTTTCCGCGTGGGTTACTTGAAATTCCGCAATGGCATCACCGATGCGGTTACGGGATCGAATATCTTCAACCCTGCTCCTCTTTTGGCACTGGCCATCGGAAACGTGTCAACTTCGTGTTTGTCGAGCGGCGATCTCTTTTGCTCCGGCCCAAACATCCTCGCTCCGCAAAAGACCTATCAATCCAACAAGCAGTTTAGGTATGACGGGACCAGAAGCTTTAGCAGCCATACATTGCGCTACGGCATTGGCGTAAACCGAATTCTGGGAGGCGGCTTTGCCAACTTCTTTGGAATAGCTCCTGCGGTCCGTGCCAGCGTAAGCCCAGCGCATGATGCCTTTGCAAATACCGATCCGTTTGGACCTGGTGGAGATACAAATCCTCTCAATTGGCCTGTGCACCGCATTGACGTCGGCAACGGAGAAGGTTGCTTTACCGAGATTTCACAATTTGGCCAACCCTGTGGTGGTCAGTTTGATACCCGCTTCCAGGCGTATATCGGCGACACCTGGAAGATTCGGCCGAATATCACCTTCCTCTACGGCCTGCGCTATAACCGTGATACTGGCCGTTCTGATGCGGACCTGCCCGCTGTGCAGGCATTGAATGACTTTCAGGCTGGCCTGGGCAAGCGAGTCCGGCAACCGGACAAGAACTTTGGCGGGACGATTGGACTAGCTTGGGACCCCCGCAAGAATGGCAAGACAGTCATACGCGCGGGTGCCGGCATTTATTACGAAAACGGCGTGTTCAACAACGTCTTATTTGATCGTCCCGGCCGCTTGCCTAAAGGTCTCTTTAATCAGGTTCAAGAAGTGTGCACCCAGGGCGGCGTCACTTTCCCGGACGGTTCCTTCGTGACTTCCATCGATGGATTGGACATTCCAACTCAGATATGTGGCGATCAAAATGCGATAGGTAATGTGCAAACGGCAATCTCGGATCTGCAGAAGTCGTACCAGCAGGCGACGGTAGCAGCCGGTGCCCAAGCTAACGGGGCGTATTTCGGCAACGTAAACACTACGGCTAACACAGGTTCGATGTTTGCTCCGAACTTTCGCTCACCCTATTCCGTGCAAATGAACGTAGGAGTCCAGCGCGAACTTCATCGCGGCACAGTACTGAGCGTCGATTATATTCGTAACGTCGGATTGCATACGCTGCTCGGTATCGATCAAAACCACCAGGGCGATGCGAGCATTCTGGATATGAATTCTGCGCTTACGGCCATCTCGGATACCAATAATTCACTTGGCTGTGGGACCGGTACTGATGCGACATCGATCAATTGCGCCATCTCCAAGGGAGCAACGATCGCTAACTACGCGAATATAAATAAGGGGTGCGCAACGGGGCCGTGCTTGAGTGGCGGCTCAAATGCCACAGGCAATTTCCCGGTCGGACAAGGCGTGTTGGCATTCCCGGGCAAGAATCCAGACTTCGGTCAGGTCCTTCTTCTCGAACCTACCGGGCGCTCGGTTTACAACGGTCTGGATGTCGTTCTCAGATCAGACCTGAAGAGTCCAGTAAGCTTCATCCGCCGCCTGAACGCACAAATCTCCTATTCCCTGTCGCGCTACAACGCCCAGGCAAGTGACGGCGACTTCGTCAATAGCGCGCTGGACTACAACAATCCCAGCAAATTCATTGGACCGAACGGCCTTGACCGCACGCACCAATTGTCCGCCGGAGTGGTTATCGATCTGCCGGCAGGAATCCGTGCGAACTTCATCACGCACTTCTACACGGCACTGCCGCAGACCCTGACGTTCTTTGCTCCGGGAAACCTTGAAGACATCTTCCAATACGATACTAATGGTGACGGTCAGACCGGTGTCGCTCCAGTTCCGGGATCGAAGGTCGGTTCGTTTGGCCGCGACATCAGCGCGGGCGGCCTGAACACGTTCCTGCAGAGCTACAGCAGCAAGTTTGGCAATCAGCTGACTCCGGCGGGGCAAGCTCTGGTGTCTGCCGGGTTATTCAGTGCGGACCAGCTGATGGCGCTCTGCGCCGTAACGCCATCTCTGAACCCCATCGGCAATTGCGCCGCCTCCGAAGGTCTGCAACTGCCGACCGCTCCGGCTGGCCAAGTGGGGAACGGAAATTTCTTCACATTTGACCTGCGCCTCGGCTGGTCTATCAAGCCGATCCGCAAGTGGGAGCGCTTGCGGTTTGAACCGCAGGCGGCGTTCTACAATCTCTTCAACCGGAAGAATTACAATGGCCCGGACAACTTGATCAGCGGCGTGCTCGATGGAAGCGCTGGATCGGTGGCTGGCGTGGGTACGACGGCTTCCACCCGCAGGACCTTTGAAACGGGGCTTGGCTCGGGAGTGTTCGCAATCGGCGCGCCACGTTCGATGGAGTTCGGCTTCAAGGTCAACTTCTAAAACCTCACTTAACTTCAACCAACCGGCCCCGCCTTTGCGGGGCCGGTTTTTTTTGGGTTGTGCTATTCGGCCGAGAAGCGAAGGTGTAAAGTTCGCACAGATGCACACAGAGTTCCGCGGAGGTGTTTATGCGGAAGCCATTCCTTATTTCTGTTCTACTTGCAGTCACCTTGACGTTTTTTCCAGCCAAAGAGTCCGGCCAGAGAGTGCGGCCAATTCCACCGGGCATTCGCGAAGCGGACAAACAGACGAACAAATCGCTCGATCCACCTTTAGGGCCTAGTCCGATAGTGGCTGATCCAGTGAAGCTCAAGCGAGAAGCGGAAGAGCTGGCACAGTTGTCCGCAGGAATCCCGCCGCGGGTAAGTATGGTCGCCGAAGGAAAGCTGCCTAAGGACCTCGGTGATCAGTTGAAGCGGATCGAGAAGCTGGCCAAGCATTTGCGCTCTGAAGTGACTCCGTAGGCCTCTGGGGTCGGCGCGTTAAACGGTAACTCGGGCCCGCTTCGCTGCGTATGTTAGGAAGAGGGCACTCCCGCATAGCCTTGTCCATGGACCAACCTCATCTAGCATCCAGTTCTCTTCCGGCGAAGAACACTGAGTCCAGTTCGTCTGCGAAGCGGTCTTTGCCAGGTACGACCGCTAAGCGGTCGATGAACTTTTCCGAGGCGGTGGCGATAGCTACCTCTAGTCTGTGGGCGCACAAACTGAGGAGCGTACTAACACTCTTGGGTGTGGTGATTGGCGTTGCTGCGGTCATTGCCGTGGTCAGCTTGATCAATGGGGCGAATCAGTATGTAGCTACGCGTGTTTTTCGCCTGGGTGCAGATGTGTTCGGGGTGTCAAAACAGCCTTCGATTATTACCAATGTGGATGACTGGCTGGAATTTCAAAAACGCAAACGTCTCGATTCGGAGGATTACGATGCGATCAAGGAACTGTGCAAGTCGTGCCGAGGAATTGGCGCTTCGCTGGGCGGCCGCGTGGAGGTGCGCAGCGGAACAAATTCGCTGAAGGATACCAACTTGCGCGCGTGGACTCCGGAGATGGCGGAACTCTACGATGTGGACCTGATCGAAGGGCGCCACATCACCGATACAGATCTTAAGAGCGCTTCGCCGTCCTGCGTGATCGGCATGGACATCGTGGACAACCTGCTGGCCGGCGGCGATCCTGTGGGCAAGGAAATCCGTTGGAATAATTTTCCGTGCATGGTGATCGGTGTAGGCAAAAAAGAAGGCTCGTCGCTGGGCACTTCGCTCGACAATTGGATCATTCTGCCGCTCACCGCGTATCAAAAGGATTTTGGTTCGCAGACGGACAGTTTGCGAATCACGGTTCGTGCCGGGTCCGCCGCAAAAATTCAGGATTCGGTTGATGAAGTTCGCCAGATCATGCGCGGGCGGCGGCATCTCGGGTACAACACAAAAGACGACTTCGCCATCGAGACCAGCGATTCCTTTCTTTCGTTGTGGAAAGACATCAGTTCGTCATTTTTTGTGGTGACGATAGCCATCGCTTCGATTTCGCTGGTGGTTGGCGGCATCGTGATCATGAACATTATGCTGGTCAGTGTTACGGAGCGCACCAGAGAGATCGGTGTGCGCAAGGCGCTGGGCGCGCGGCGCGGCGACATCCTGCTGCAATTCTTGATTGAGGCGGGGACCATTGCCGTGATTGGCGGAGCCATCGGCGTTCTGTGCGGTATCGTGGTCGCTAAACTTGTTTACCTGACGACTTCGTTGCCTGCGGCGGTGCAACTCTGGTCGGTGCTGGGAGGCTTGCTGGTGGCGCTGAGCGTCGGACTTTTCTTTGGCACGTATCCGGCGTCGAAAGCTTCGCGGTTGGATCCGGTGGAAGCTTTGCGCGCGGAATAGGAGATTTTTCAGAGACATAGCATGTCAACGATCGCCCACACTCTGGCTGATTCCCGCGCTTCGCGTTTGCGCGCATTGGTGCGAATTGAACATTCGCTGAAGCTGAGCGAGCTGGTAGCGCTGGCGCTGGACACGCTGCGAAAAAACCTGCTGCGTTCGTCACTCACGATTCTCGGTATCGTCATTGGAATCACGACGGTAATCGCGGTGAGTTCGGTGATCAACGGGCTCAACGATTCTGTGCTGGGCGGAATCCGCGATCTTGGATCAGACACGATTATCGCGTACCGATTCCCCTGGGCTTCGCTATCGCATCCTCCGAGCGAGTGGTTCACGCGCAAAGAACTCCTGGCGGAATTTGCCGACGATATGGCAAAACTGCCGCACGTAAAAGCGGCTTCCCCGTCTATGCGAATCTTTCAGCCGCAGTTCGGCGTGGGCACCTCGGATGTGCGGCATGGTTCCAGTCGGGCAAAAAATGTGATCCTGCAAGGCAACGCGCCTTCGATCACGCAAATTTTTGATCTTAAGATTGCGACGGGACGGGAGTTCAATGAAACGGATACGGAGCATCACGCCCCGGTAGTGCTGCTTGGTTTTGACACCACAAACCTTTTGTTCCCCGATGGAAGCCGGGGCGCCGTCGGACAGGAAGTGACCATCGACGGGCAACTGTTCACGGTGATCGGCACCCTGCAGAAACGCCGCCAGGGTATTTCCGGCGGCTCCAATCCGGAAGACAACATCGCGCTGATGCCGGTGACCACGCTGCGCAAGCTTTATCCCAACAAACGCGATTACGTGATTTTCGCCAAGGCCAGCGATCCGAAATACGTTAGCGAAGCGGTGGAAGAAATTCGCGAACTGCTGCGCCGCAAACGCAGGCTCTCCAACGGAAAACCCGATGACTTCGCGCTGTTCACTTCGGATTATTTTCTCGACCTCTGGAATAAAATCAGCGGACTGATTTTTCTTCTGACGTTCGCGGTCGCATCGGTGGGTCTGCTGGTGGGTGGTATCGGCGTAATGAACATAATGCTGGTCAGTGTGACCGAGCGAACACGGGAAATCGGCGTACGCAAAGCGATTGGCGCGAAGCGCAGCAACATTCTGATGCAATTTTTGATTGAAGCAGTGACGCTGAGCGCGCTGGGTGGAATTATCGGTGTAATCCTGGGGGCGGGGCTGACCCTGCTTCTAAAATATGCTGTGCATATGCCTGCTGAACTTTCTGTTTTCTGGGTACTGACAGCGCTGGTTCTATGCGCGCTGATCGGAATCGGATTTGGAATCTATCCGGCATGGAAAGCCGCGCGGCTCGATCCGGTCGAAGCGTTGCGATACGAATAGGAAAGATTGGCTTCAGCCTGGCAACCCCCGCCTCGATTCGGACCTGAATCGCTCCACACAATCCTTTCAAACGTTTCTTAGGTGAGATTCGTCAAAAGCTGTGCGCGCGATGGCAAGTGGCTGTCCCGGCGCAGGTGCGCGAAGTCGAACTGTAGGGTACGTTTTGGGTCATTCCGTGTACTTTGCGCCTCATCCATTAAGCCTCGAAGTGGTACGGACTTATCAACCGATATTGGTGAACAAAAAGAGCGGGAGGCACGTAAGTTAGAGTGACTGAGGCGCAGAATTCGTCCAAAGACCCATGAGTAAGAACGGACAAACACCGGTGAGATTCGGCCCTTTTTGCGTGGACCTGCACACACACGAGCTGCAGAAGGACGCAATCAAGCTGCGCCTTGTGGGCCAGCCATTTGCGATTCTGGCCATGCTTTTGGGCCGGCCCGGCGAGCTGGTTACCCGAGAAGAGCTGCGCGAGCGACTGTGGCCAGGGGATACGTTTGTAGATTTTGACCACGGGTTGAACGCCGCCGTGAACAAATTGCGGGAGGCGCTGTGCGACTCGGCGGATAGCCCTCGCTACGTGGAAACTTTGCCGAGGCGTGGTTACCGGTTCATTGGAAATATCGAGGGAAGCAGGCCGGCCATGACAGCGAGCAGGGAGGTTGGCGGCCTGCTTGAGATTGCGAAATTATCTCCGGATATGCCGGTCGAGTTTGTCGGGCAACCTGGAGAGACTCTCCCGGCGCGAAGTGACGCGCGACAATCGAAGATTCATTCGTGGCGTAAATCTCCCGTTGCCCTTGTGCTTTGCCTGAGTCTGGCAGGCGGCGCGCTATTGCTCAGAACCGTGGTTTCTCGTGGAAAAGTTGCGGAAGCGGTGTTGCAGCCGCCGAAAATTAGCTCATTCACTAGTCCCACTGACGACGCTGGTGAGCCGGCATTTTCCGCGGATGGAAACTACATAGCTTTTTATCGCGATGGCGGCAAGCCTGGAGATTCAGGAATCTTCGTGCAGCAGATCGGGAGCGATCAATCACGGCAATTAACCCGGAACGAAAAAGATTGCTGCGCAGTTTGGTCGCCGGATGGACGCTCGATTGCATTCTCACGGTCTGAAAATCGGGAATTGACAATTCATGTGGTGCCGGCAGGCGGAGGAAGCGAGCGGCGATTGGAAGTCCCTGGTGCGGCAGCAAAAGTTGGCGCACTGGACTGGTCGCCTGATGGAAAGATGATCGCTTTCAGCGGGGGTGCGAGCCTTTCTGTATTAAGTTTGGATAATTCCGCCGTGCGGCGACTGACAACGCGGCCTCCCTTGACTCAGGATTGGGGACCATCTTTTTCGCGGGACGGGAAACAGATTCTGTTTGTGCGCAGCAGCGAAATGGGATTTCCGGAAGAGATCATGACGATACCGGCCGCCGGCGGTGAAGCTATCCTGATTACTACTGAATCCGCGAGGCTTCGCGGATCTCCAAGATGGTCTGCTGACGGACGCTCGGTCATTTTTGCATCCGACCGTGGAGGGAAATCGGCGCTGTGGAGAGTTTCGGCGGAAACTAGAGCGCCGGCAGTGCAATTCAATGAGAACGGGTCCAGTCCGGCGGTCTCGAGCATGGGAGACAGACTTGCGTATCAACGCGAGACGCGAAGTCTCACCATCTGGGAGATGGATTTGCCGACGGAGAGGAAGGCGGAACCGCAGATTCTCATGCCGTTAACCAGCCAGACCGATCAGGGTCCCGGTCCGCAATTTTCTCCAGACGGCAAAAAGCTTGCGTATATGTCAGACCGCTCGGGAACGATGGAAATCTGGGTGAGCGACCGAGACGGAAGCAACGCGCTTCAGCTAAGCGCAGTAGGCGATGCGGGCACACCTCGGTGGTCCCCAGATAGTGAGTCCATCGTGTTCGACGCGAATCGAAGAAGGGGAGCGATGATTGCAGTCCTCAGCTTACGCGGAGGCGCGCCTCGCATTCTCACGCAGGATGAGTTTGAGAATCGTTGTCCAAGCTGGTCTCGGGATGGTAAATGGATTTACTTTGCATCGAGCCGCGCCGGAAGCTGGCAAGTGTGGAAAATCCCGTCAGAAGGCGGCACACCCGTGCAAGTGACAAAACTCGGCGGCCATGCTGCATTCGAATCTGCTGACGGAAAGCTGATTTACTACGCCAAGACTCCACATGCGAATCCGGAAATCTGGCAAGCCCCAACTACTGGAGGACATGAGTCGTTGGTGTCGGCTCGCGTGCGGCCCCCTACGTGGGCGAGTTGGGCTGTTGTAGACGATGGCATTCTGTTCGCGGAACCGTCGGGCACTGGAGCGCCGGTTCTAAACCTCTTTGATCCCAAAAACCGCCGAGTGAAAACTGTTGGCATGCTGCACATTGTGCCCTTCTGGCTCGCGGCGACGCACGACGGTAAAACTGTGGCATTTGACCAACCCGGCTGGCGGCAAGCGCAAATCATGTTGATCGACAATTTCCGCTGATGGTTTAATTTTAGTTTAGTGCGATGAAACTGCACGCTGCGCCGCTAGCCGTGCCAGCGAATCGAGCGATTCGGTGTAGGCGCTTTTGCAACACGTTCGGTGAAGATCGCCGCAATAGCGCTGCGGTGCGAATAGCGCCTGGCGCTGCCTGTCCGGTCTTGGGCCGACTCTTGCGCTCCCTCATTTTCTCTGCGTAGACTCGCTGCAGCGCGTCATCGACTATTTTCGACCAATCATGGCCTTCGATCATTCCTTCGTTTCCGGCGGCGGCAATTTTCCGCAGACCCGCTGGTCGGTCATCGCCGCCGCGGGCAGCGATGATTCTGCGGAGCGCTCCCGCGCTCTGGACGTGCTTTTCACCGCCTACTGGAAGCCGGTTTACAAATATATCCGTTTGAAATTCTCGAAAACTCCAGACGAAGCGCAGGACCTGACGCAAGGTCTTTTTCTGGAACTTTTCGAGCGTGATCTGTTGTCGCGTTTTGATCCGCACAAAAGCCGGTTACGAACCTATATCCGCATGTGCGTGGATAGCTTTGTGCTGAATGAGATAAAGCATGCGGAGCGGCAAAAACGCGGCGGCGGCGCGCTGCATCTGGCCCTGAATTTTCCGGCCGCGGAAGGCGAACTGAACGCGCAGACGATTGATCCTGCGTCTATACCTTCACCGGAGCAATTCGAGGAGTTTTTCGAAAAGGAATGGATTCGCAGCCTGTTTTCGTCGGCAGTCGAAGACTTGCGGCAATTCTGCGAAATTCACAAAAGACAAGCGGCATTTTCTTTGTTTGAAATCTATGATCTTTCTGGCGATGAAACTTTGTCTTACGCACAGCTGGCGGAACAACGTGGTCTCTCGGTCGCCGACGTAACCAATCAGTTGGCGTGGACGCGACGCGAATTTCGCCGGCTGGTGCAACTGCGGTTGCGTTCGATTTGTGCTACGGACGAGGAATTTGCACGTGAATCCAGGGCACTGTTTGGCGGAAAGCTGTGAGCAACTTCCTGAATGACAAAGCAGTGGAAAGGCTGCGAATTGCGGGAGCCCTTCCGGAGTTTTCAGGTACGCGTTACATCCTGCAGGAATTTCTGGCGCGCGGCGGCATGGGGACCGTTTATACCGCGCAAGATAAGACACTGAACCGCCGCGTCGCGATCAAAGTTCTGGATTCATCCGACCCTCACGGCGAGTTAGAAGAGCGGCTGCTACGAGAAGCTCGGGTGCTAGCCAAACTCGAACATCCTGGCATCGTGCCGGTGCACGACGCAGGCACTTTGGCTGACGGCCGCGTGTTCTACGTGATGAAGTTTGTCGAAGGTTCGCGTGTTGATCAATCTGTTGCCAGCGTATCGTCGCTGCCCGAGCGGCTGCGGCTTTTTCTGCGTATCTGCGAAACCGTGTCTTTTGCGCATTCCCGCGGAATTCTTCACCGCGATCTGAAGCCAGCAAATGTCATGGTCGGCGCATTCGGAGAAGTGCTGGTTATGGATTGGGGCCTCGCAAAAATATTGCAATCGGATTCCGCCCGAAGTTCTGAGGAAACTATCGTTTCGACCGCACCGCTGTCGGACACGATCGCGGTGGACACGGCGACGCAAATCACATCACCAACTCAGGATGGAATGGTCATGGGTACACCGGGATTTATGTCGCCGGAACAAGCGCAGGGCAAATCCTCATCGCTGGATGCCCGCACTGACATTTTTTCGCTAGGAAAATTACTCGAAGTGATGGTAAAGCCGGCAAAAAACTCAACCGCGTTTCGAATTCCACGAGTTCTTCGCGCGATTTGCGAAAAAGCTTCTGCTGAAAACCTAACTGATCGTTACGGGAGTGTCTCAGCGCTGGCTGCGGACATTTCGCAGTACTTGGACGGAAAGCCCGTTTCAGCGCATCGCGAGAATTTATGGGAGCGGACACAGAGATTTTACATCCGCTATCAAGCTGCTATCTTGCTGATTACAGTGTACTTACTGATGCGGGCGCTATTTGTTTTCTTCGACCGTCCCTGAGCTTAAAGGAATTTTTCCTATTGTTGTAAAGAGTCGTAGAGGCACGGAGAGAATGCGGGCTTTGCAGAGCGCGAAGCTTGGGAGGAATACAGATGAACAAAATTGTGCTGGGACTTCTTGTGGGCGCTTTGCTCGGAGCGATTGACGGAGGCACAGCTTGGTTCACACCTGCGGTGCGACCGGTGATCGTGGGAATCATTATCGGCTCGACGTTCAAGGGACTTCTTGCCGGAGTGGCCGCCGGAATTTTTGCGCGCAAAGTGAACTCCGTGCCGTTGGGAATTTTGTTCGGTCTGGCAGTCGGATTCGTCCTGGCATTTCTAGTAGCGCGCCTGCAACACGGCTATTATTTCGAGATTATTCTGCCGGGAAGCATCGTTGGTGGGTTAGTGGGATGGGCAACGCAGCGGTATGGCACGCCGGCGGCTGCAACCGCTCCCGCGCGATAGAGCGGAACACTGTTTTTTCCCCGAACTCAGGAATATTCAGAAGTCGGAGTAGAGATCATGATCGCTCATAACCCCCTCCACGGATCCGGACAAGCGGGATTCCCGCATCCGGCTCTTGCCTTAGGTGACGACGCCCATGCGGCGTAAGGGATAGGGATGACAGACGACCGGCAAAGGCAGCCAGCGAGTGATGAGGCGCCGCATGCGGTCCCAAAGGACGCGCCCGTTCTGGCTGCGCC
>WNFE01012402.1_pt1 | contig 12573 bp, 6 predicted proteins | sample 5400451 | NCBI WGS metagenome assembly WNFE01 (sample SAMN13153344, study PRJNA577476) | soil metagenome | isolation source: 200 cm saprolite under Douglas fir tree site 2 hole 2 | place: USA:California | collected 2015-04-18
CAGCAGCGCGTCCACCGCGTCCTCGCGCGTCGCGTACACGCCCATGAGCTGCTTCAGCGCCGTCGGCTCGTAGGCGCCGTAGTGATAGACGTGCATGTCGGCATGCTGCGCGAGCCGCTTGTGGAAGAAGTCGACCAGCGCCTCGAACGCCTGACGCTCCCCTGCCCGATCGTGCGCCCAGATCGTCCGATAGCGCCACGCGCCGTCGTCGTGGGTCAGCAGGCCGAAGAGGAAATGCAGACCGCGCGCCGGCTCCCAGAACGGATCGCCCTCGATGTCGAACATGACGTCGCCCACCGAGGGCCGGGGCAGCCGCTCGAAGCCGCGTCCCGGCTCGACGGGCAACGGGTGCCAGTCGAGATCACCGCTGGTCCGCCGGCGTAGCTGCAGCCCAGCCTGGTCGTGAAGGGTCTCAAGCGTGCGAGAAGCGATGTGGGGGACCGGCGACAGCGGCGCCTGGGCGAGCTGCGCCAGCGTCCCGACACCAGCCGACCGCAGTCGCGTGACCTGCCCGCGGCGGATCCCGGCCACCAGCGCCAGGTGATCTTCCTGCTTCCATCGCTCTTCGCACACGTCGCGGAACTCACACAGCGCGCAGTGCTCCACCGGGTACGGCTCGGTCGCCGCCCCGCGGCCGAGTGCGGAGAGGAACCCGGCGCGGACGCGACGATAGTAGGCGGCGAAGTCGGCATGACGCAGCGTGCGCCGCTCGCCGATGCCGAGCAGGACGTGCATCGCGCTCGGCGTCACCTGCTGGATGGAGGCGATCGCCTCCGTGTAGAAGCAGAGCTGCAGCACGTAGGTGGGCTTCTCCGCTCGGGCGAGCTTGGCGTCGAGCGCCTCGTAGCCCCAGGCCCCGAGCGCGGTCGGCTGCTCCACGCGCTCGAGGAAATCGGCGCGGCCCCGCCAGTCGCCCAGCACGAACGTCGCCTGGTAGATGATCTCCGCCCCAGCGCGCATGGCGTCGATCGTCGAGCGCGCCGAGCTGTCGAAATCCCAGCGATCAGCGCCGATGACGTCGACGACCTGCCGACCTCTGGCGCGCAGCTCGGCCAGGTAGGTGGCCTCGTGCTCCTCGCCCTTGCGGCGGAGGAGCTCGCCGTGGTCGTCGGGCACGTGGGGGCGCCGGCGAACGCTGCGCGCAACCTCGAGCGCCAGCGTGGTGAGATGCGCGCACTCCACGTAGTCGTTGAGGTCGGAGGGGGAGAGGAGGAGGCGACTGTTCGTCGCTTGCATCACGGCCTCTCGATTATAGCGACGACCAGTGCGATGACGTTGCACCGGGGGCAGCAGACCCAGAGCGAGTTCCTCCGCTCTCGAAGGGTCCTGGCGAGGAGCGCCTCGGCGTCCGTGTGGCCGCACGGAAAGCGCACCAGCCGACTGCCTGGAGAAGACAGTGCTTCGACGGCCCGGCCGGCCAGCGGTGGCCCGGCCGGCGGCTCGGCGACGGAGGGTGTTCGGTGGGGCTGGGGCGAGCGGATGTAACGTCTCATGCGCGGGATCGTAACCACCAGCAGTGACAGGCAAGGTCACGGTGCGGGGCAGCCGTGATGGCAAGGGCCGCGCGCACACCGTTGACCCGGCGGGGGCGTGGCCGTACCTTTACGGCATGGACTGGCGTTCTCGGATCACCATGGAGCCTGGCAAGCGCAGCGGCAAGCCCTGTATCCGCGGCCTTAGGATAACCGTCTCGGATGTCCTGGAATACCTGGCCTCAGGCATGACGGAGGAGCAGATCCTCCAGGACTTCCTGGACCTGACCCGCGACGACATTCGCGCTTGCCTGGCCTTTGCCGCCGATCGGGAGCGTAAGTTCGTGTCCGTCCCGCCAGCGTGAGGCTCCTGCTCGACCAGAACCTCGCGCCCCGCCTGGTCACTCCGCTCGCCACCCTGTACCCCGAGTCTAAACACCTTCGCGAGGTGGGTCTCGCGACGGCCAATGACGATGTCGTGTGGCACTACGCAGCCGAGGGAGGCTTCACGATCGTGTCGAAGGACGCCGACTTCCACGAGCGCAGCTTTCTTCTCGGCCATCCGCCCAAGGTGATCTGGATCCGCCGAGGGAATTGCTCGACGGACGAGGTGCTGTCCCTCTTGCAGACCGCCCATGCCGCGATCATTCAGTTCGAGGCGGATCCGGAGGCGTCATTTCTAGCACTAGGGTGACCTGCTCGCCCACGCACCACGCGACCGCCGCCCGATAGCGCCGCTGCTCCTTCACGCTCTTCTTGAGCCCCACCACCACGCCGACGATCACCCCACCCCAGCCCCGGCCGGCCGCGCCGATCCAGCCGCCGTCTGCGCCGCCGACCGTCGCCACGCCGCGAGGAGCTACTGGCCGCCTACCGCGGAGCGTGCCTGCTTGTTACGCGCTCTGCCGGGATGATCGACGCACACGGTGACGTCGGATCAACCCCGCGAGAGCTCGGAGGGCGTCATTCGCCTCTCGAGCCCCGCGAAACACGGCAGCGACGTCAGGATCGAGGGTCACGACGATGCTGCCCTTGGCGTAACGCGCGGCGTACTTGTTCGGCCGAGCCCGGATAAAGTCGTACTCGGGAAGGATTTCGTCGCTGCCGCTCCGACGTCTTGCGACCTTGTTAGCTTTCACCCTCTTGATGCCTTTTTCGCTCGCGTCGCGTCGACTCTCCGGGCACGCGCCGCCTTGTGCTGGTCCCACCCGAACGTCAGCGGTCCAGGCAACGATCCACGTTCCTCCAGGAAATCGATCGCTGTCCCTCGGGCAGAGGCAGGCTAGGGTTTCGGCGGCCGGGAGTCAACGTGCCGAGTTGTAGACGCCAGCCGCCGCCGCAGACACGGCCAGAGATCATCGGCCGGCGCTCTGACCTCCGTTGTCACACTTCGCGGACACTATCCGACGTCAAGATCTGTCGGCGATGCCGGGCGGCTGGCAGAAGGACCGTCCTGGCGGGAGCCTACGGGGCGGCGGCCGCCCGACAGGGGCGACATCGCCAGCGCCACGCCGCGCCAAGACAAGGCCAGGCAGTCACGGCGTTTCCCGCCGACACGTACGGGTCGGGGAAGACCTGACAGGCCCCAAAGGTTGACAAGGAACCGACGGATACACATAGGATGGACGCACCGATGCCACGGGGCGATCAGCTCTCCCGGCAGTGGCGGTTGATTCAGCTCATCGACCGCCCCCAGGGCATCACCGTGGACGACGCCGCCCGCGAGCTGGCGGTGACCATCCGCACCATCTGGCGCGACCTCGACGCCCTGCAGAAGGCCGGCTTCCCGCTCTACACCGAGCGCGCCGCCGACGGCAACCGCGGCGTCTGGCGCGTGCGGGAGGAGTTCAAGCGCGCGCTGCCGCTGAAGCTGACGCTGGGCGAGCTGGCAGCGCTGCTGATGAGCCGCGATCTGCTGACACCGCTCGGCGTGATCTCGGCGTGCGCCCCGCCGGCGCCAAGCTGCAGGCCCCCGCGGCCGAGCACCTGCCGAAGATCCATCAGGCACTGGCCGAGCGCCGCACCGTGCGCACGCGCTACTACTCCGCCAGCCGCGACAGCGAGGATTTGCGGGAGGTTGACCCGTACCACCTCACCCTCTTCAACAGCGGCTTCTACCTGGTTGGCCACTGCCACCTGCGCGACGCCGTCCGCATCTTCGCCGTCGAGCGCATGCGCACCGTGGAGCTGACCCGCGTGCGCTTCGAGGTGCCGGCTTCGTTCGATGCGGGGAAGTACCTCGCCGGAGCATGGGGGATCCTGCGCGGCGACCTCGTCACCGTGCGTGTGGTGTTCGCGCGGGGGCTGGCGCGCTACATCCGCGAGCGGGTGTGGCATCCGTCGCAGAAGCTGCGCGACCTGCCGGATGGGCGGGTGGAGATGACGCTCCACGTCGCGGACACGCTCGAAGTGCGGCGGTGGATCTTGGGGTATGGGGTGCAGGCGGAGGTGCTGGCGCCGGAAGGGTTGCGGGAGGCGTTGAGGGTGGAGGCGGCCGCGGTCGCAGTAGCCCTAACGCCAGGCCGAGCGCCGCTCGCCACAGCCACCGGTCCCCGCCTAGACCGACGGCGTGTGGCTCTGTGAACGGACTGCATGGCGAACACACTTCCCTACCCTTTTTGAGCCAGACGGCGGGGCACTCACGAGAGGGTCCTCATCGCCAGGTCGAGACGAGAACCTTGTTGAGCCGTTCATCGGGGGACTCAGGTGCCGGCGAGAACTAGCTCCAAATCCATTCGAGAGCTCCTTGACCATCTTGACGCGGGCGAGCTGGTTCTTCCAGAGATCCAGCGCGAGTTTGTCTGGTCACGAAAGGCCGTCATGTTTCTGTTCGACTCTCTCTATCGTGGTCTACCTATCGGACACATGTTGGTCTGGAAGGCGCGTGAGACATTCAAGACACGGAGGTATGCGCACGTAACCAGAGGACGGGCTCAATCGCGCGACAATTTCTATGGTTACCTGCTGGATGGGCAACAACGATTGACCGCAATTTCGTTCGTCAAAGACGGCCACGACGACTATCGTCTTCTCTTGAACTTGTGGTCCGATATCGACAAGTACCCAGATTACGGTGATCCCTTCTATTGGTTTGGAAGCTGGGCCGAGGGCGATCCGTGGATCGTCACGGTCGCAGAAGTGCTCCAGGACAAGTTCGATCCCCTTGCCTACCTCGCGAGGCTGCGACAAGACGAGGAGTACAAAGAGGTCTACGAAAAGACAGCTTACGATCGTCTCATCAAGCTACAAAAGATCCTAGACTATCAAATCGGCATTACAGAGTTTGAATCAGAGAGCTACGCAGAGGCAACCGAACTGTTCATTCGTTTCAACTCGATGGGACGCAAACTCAACAAGAGTGACTTAGCCGTGGCGCAGTTGGCCCTGAAAGTACCCGGCCTGACCTCCGACGAGATGACCAAAGACATCAAAGGATGGGAACCAGCCTTTCGCTTCACCCGCCCGTTCTTGATCCAGTGCCTTGCGGCGGTTCACACCGAGAGAATGTCGGTAAAGGAACCGGCCCGGATGTGGCAGGATGCTGGAGACAGCGACATTCGAAACGCCTGGAAGAAGACCGCGCGCGCGATTTCTGAGGTGGTCGAGTTTCTCACCGGTACCGTCCGCTGGGATTCCGCCGTGTGGTTGCCATCGTTCAATGCTCTCATTCCGTTAATCGTAATTGCTGCAAACGGCGGATCACTGAACAAGGCGGACCGTGAACGTGCTCGCGCATGGCTGATCCTCGCCAGCCTCCGGTCATACTTCAGCGGCTCTGTCTACACTCAGCTCGATCGAGTTCTGAAAAAGCTCGGCAACAAGCCTTCAGTTGGCAAGCTCTGGAACAATACCCGAAAGCGGCTAGGCAGGGTAAAGCCGGAGGACTTTGAGACAAATCGCCTCAGCGGCCCGGCCATGGCCCTTTTCGTGTCTATGATTCGCAATGTTGATGCACGAGACTGGCAGAGACATACGCCCCTCACTGGGACAGTACTTGGACACAACGCAAAGTTGCAGGTGCATCATTTCTTCCCTCGCGCCCTCTTGCGAAGAGAGAAAGTCGCCGCTACGGATATCGACAACTTTGCCAACTATTCGATCCTAAGCAAGGGGACGAACCTCCACCTCGCGACAGAAGAACCCGCAACGTACCTAAAGCGAGAGCGGATCGACAATCGCGAACTCGACAAGCAGTGTATCCCGACAGATCCCGACTTGTGGCGGGTAGGCCGGTACCAGGATTTTCTGACAGCGAGACGAAGACTACTTGCGCAGCGCGCGAACGAGTTTCTCGGCCTATAGCATGTGTCCCGAAGGCCCGCCGCCGAGACTTCTGAGCAGCTTCGTTACTCGCGCTGCATCAGCAGGGACATTCTAACGATGGACAGCACCTTCTTCGAACGGCCGATCCTCAACTCGCCGTACGCCCATCCCGGGCGCCACTGGGAGCTGGATACCGACGGCCAGCCGACCGGAAGCATCATCGAGTCGCGCCGAGACGCCCGCTTCATCACGCCGATCCCCCGGCCGAAGAAGCATAAGCGCGCCAAGGGCCAGGAGCGACTGGTCTTCGACGAGGGCGTCGGTGTCTCAACCGCCAAGCAGCAGTACGACCCCACGCCCATCATCAATGAGCTGCGGCGCCGCGTCGATCAGTGGCGAGCGATCGGCAACCCGAGCCACTGGGGCGTCACACCGGAGACGGCCAGGCTGCTCCAGCACTGGCGGCACCACGAGTTCGACGACATCCGGCCCTTCTTCTGCCAGATCGAGGCGGTCGAGACGGTGATCTACCTCACCGAGGTGGCGCCGAACGAGCGGGCCGGCAAGGGCTTCCTCGATCATCTGGCGAACGCCAACAACGACGCCAACCCGGAGCTGATGCGGCTGGCGCTCAAGCTGGCCACGGGGGCCGGCAAGACGACGGTCATGGCCATGCTCATCGCCTGGCAGACCGTCAACGCCGTGCGGCGGCAGCAGAGCAAGCGCTTCACCCGTGGCTTTCTCGTGGTCACCCCCGGTATCACCATCAAAGACCGCCTGCGCGTCCTGCAGCCCAACGACCCGGACAGCTACTATGCGAGCCGCGAGCTGGTGCCCGGCGACATGCTGGACGACGTGAACCGCGCCAAGATCGTCATCACCAATTTCCATGCCTTCAAGCTTCGCGAGCGGGTGGAGCTGTCGAAGGGCGGGCGCGCGCTGCTCCAGGGACGCGTCGGCGAGGAGCTGGACACGCTGGAGAGCGAGGGGCAGATGCTCCAACGCGTGATGCCCGAGCTAATGGGTCTCAAGAACATTCTCGTGCTCAACGACGAAGCGCATCACTGCTATCGCGAGAAGCCGGGCGACGAAGACGACGAAGAGGATCTACGGGGCGACGACCGCAAGGAGGCCGAGCGCAACCGAGAGGCCGCTCGTCTCTGGATCTCCGGCCTGGAGGCGGTGAACCGCAAGCTCGGGCTGACGCGCGTCATCGACCTGTCCGCCACGCCGTTCTTCCTGCGCGGCTCCGGCTACGCCGAGGGCACGCTCTTCCCATGGACGATGAGCGACTTCTCGCTCATGGACGCCATCGAGTGCGGCATCGTGAAGCTGCCCCGCGTTCCCGTGGCCGAGAACATCCCCGGCGACGACATGCCTATGTTCCGCAACCTCTGGGAGAACATCCGCAAGGACATGCCGAAGAAGGGTCGCGGCAAGGCCGAGGGCCTCGACCCGCTCGCGCTGCCGACGCGCCTACAGACCGCGCTCCAGGCGCTATACGGGCACTACGAGAAGACGTTCAGGCTGTGGGAGCAGGAGAAGATCGCCGTACCTCCCTGCTTCATCATCGTCTGCAACAACACCTCGACGTCCAAGCTGGTCTACGACTACATCTCCGGCTTCCACCGCGAGAACGAGGACGGCTCGACGACGCTCGAGAACGGACGCCTGGCACTCTTCCGCAACTTCGACGAGCACGGCAATCCCTTGCCTCGTCCGAACACGCTCCTGATCGACAGCGAGCAGCTCGAGAGCGGCGAGGGCCTCGACGACGACTTCCGTACGATGGCCGCCGACGAGATCGAGCGCTTCCGGCGTGAGCGGGTCGAGCGCTCGGGCGATCGGCGGGCGGCGGACAACATCACCGAGCAGGAGCTGCTCCGCGAGGTCATGAACACCGTCGGACGCCCCGGAACCCTCGGCGGCTCCATCCGGTGCGTCGTCTCCGTCTCGATGCTGACAGAGGGGTGGGACGCCAACACGGTCACCCACGTGCTGGGCGTGCGCGCCTTCGGCACCCAGCTCCTCTGCGAGCAGGTGATCGGACGCGCCCTGCGCCGCCAGTCGTACGAGCTGAACGAGGATGGGCCGAACAAGGGACTGTTCAACGTCGAGTACGCCGACGTGCTCGGCATCCCATTCGACTTCACCGCCAAGCCCGTCGTCGCGCCGCCGCAACCGCCGCGCGAGACCGTCCAGGTGAAGGCGGTGCGCCCCGAGCGCGACGCGCTGGAGATCCGCTTCCCCCGCGTGGCGGGCTATCGGGTGGAGCTGCCGGAGGAACGGCTGACGGCGAAGTTCACCGACGACTCGACGCTCACCCTCACCCCGGATCTCGTCGGCCCGACCGTCACCCGGAACGCCGGCATCATCGGCGAGGCCGTGGACCTGAGCCTGGAGCACCTGCAAGACACGCGGACCTCCACGGTGCTCTTCAACCTCACGCAACGTCTCCTCTACACCAAGTGGCGTGACGCTGGCGAGGCCCCCAAGCTGCACCTCTTCGGTCAGCTCAAGCGCATCACGCGCGCGTGGCTCGAGACTCACCTGGAGTGTAAGGGCGGCACCTACCCCGCCCAGCTCATGTACCAGGAGCTGGCAGACATGGCGTGCAACCGGATCACCACGGCCATCACGGCCGCCTTCGCGGGCGAGCGGCCCATCAAGGCGGTGCTCGACTCCTACAACCCGATCGGCTCCACCGCCCACGTCCGCTTCACCACCTCGCGGCCGCACCGCTGGCAGACCGATCCGATGCGCTGCCACGTCAACTGGGTGGTGCTGGACAGCGACTGGGAGGCCGAGCTCTGCCGGGTGGCCGAGTCGCACCCACGCGTGAAGGCGTACGTGAAGAACCACAACCTCGGTCTCGAGGTGCCCTACCGCTACGGCTCCGAGACCCGCCGCTACCTGCCCGACTTCATCGTGCTGGTGGACGACGGACACGGCGATGGCGACCTGCTACACCTAGTGGTCGAGATCAAGGGCTACCGGCGCGAGGACGCCAAGGAGAAGAAGGCCACGATGGACACCTACTGGGTGCCCGCCGTGAACAACCTCCGCACGGTCGGCCGCTGGGCCTTCGCCGAGCTGACCGAGATCTACCAGATCGACGCCGACTTCAAGGCGAAGGTGGACAGCGAGTTCGACGCGATGCTCGCCCGGGCCGCCGGCGTGTCGCCTGCAATTTCCACTTGACAGCTTTTTGCGTGCGCAATGGCCGTGTGTTGGCAACGCAGCGCAAATGCCGATTCAGCGGCTCACGGCGGCCCGGAGACGCCGCTATCGGTGGGTTCGTCGCGAAAAAAGTCGCCCTCGTCACAATCGCCGCGCGTCGCGCCTCCCAGATGGTCCCGAAACTCGGGTGTAGAGTCGCCCCAGCAGAAGGGGGACTCGCCATGCAGATGCTCTCGCTAGATCAACTGGGCGACGAGATCGCTGAGCTGTCGGCGCACATCGAGGCCGCGACCGCCCGCCTCCTCGACCTCATCCGCGAGTTCGACGCCCGCGACGGCTGGAACAACGGCTTCAGCTCGTGCGCCGCTTGGCTGAGCTGGCGGGTGGGGCTTGCCCCCGGCGCGGCCCGCGAGCACGTGCGGGTGGCGCGCGCCCTGGGCACGCTGCCCCTGCTGGCCCAGGCCCTCGCCCGCGGCGAGCTCTCCTACGCCAAGGTCCGGGCCCTGACGCGCGTGGCCACGCCCGAAACCGAGGAGCGGCTGCTGGCGGTGGGCCGCGCCGGCACGGCTCACCACGTCGAGCGGATCGTCCGCGGCTGGCGGCGAGTGGACTGGCAGGCAGAGGCCCGCGAGGCCGCCCTGCAGCACGCGAGTCGGGCGCTGCACGTGTATCCGGACACGGACGGCACCTACTTTCTCCGCGGGCGGCTCACAGCGGAAGTCGGCGCGCTGCTCGTGCAGGCGCTGGCCGCCGCCCGCGAGACCCTCCATCAGCAAGCTCGCGGACGGGAGGCGGAGGGCGACTCGCCGACGATGGTTCAGCAGCAAGCAGACGCGCTGGCCCTGCTCGCGGAGACTGCTCTCCACCACGGCATCGACCCCGGCGCCCCGGGCGAGCGCTATCAGGTAGTGATCCACGTCGACGCCGAGGTCCTCGAAGACGCCGATCAGCCCGGTCAGTCGGTCCTCGAGGACGGCGCGCGCGTTCCCGCGGGAACGTCGCAGCGGCTGGCGTGCGACGCCAGCCGGGTGGTGATGCGGCACGGCGGGGACGGCCGAGTCGTGGAGGTCGATGCTCGCACCCGGACGATCCCCCCGGCGCTGACCGCTGTTGCCGCTTCCCGGGCTGTGGGGTTCGCTTCGGCCAGGGCCATCACATCCGCCACTGGGCGCAGGGCGGCCCCACCACGCTCTCGAATCTCGCGTTGCTCTGTCGCCGCCACCATCGCGCGGTCCATGAAGAGGGTTACCAGGTCGATCGACAGCCGGATGGAGAGCTTCGCTTCCGCCGTCCGGACGGCCGGCTCCTGCCCGAAGTGTCGCAGCCTCCGCAGGTGCACGGCGACGCTGTCCAGGTCTTGCGAGCGCGACATGATGCGGAAGGACTTGTCCTCCACCCTCAGACCGCGATGCCCGGCTGGCTGGGGGAGCGCCTGGACGTGGGCTGGGCGATCGACGTCTTGCACCCTCTGGCGAGGTAGACGTCATGGCGCGAAAAGCGAAACCGCCGGCCGGCAAGAGCGTCGATGCCCTCCGACACAAGGAGGCAACGCGCCGGAACATCCCGACCGCCGAGTACCAGTCCGTCATCCAGAAGGAGGCGGAACAGCCGCTGCGCGTCGCCTATGAGCGGCGCAACCGCGACCTCGACCCGCAGCTCGTCTGGCGCGGCAAGGACCAGCAGGACTGGAGCGACCTGGTCATCCAGGCCCCGCCGCTCTACATCCAGGAGAAGGTCCATCCCAAGGCGCTCATCGACGACCTGCTACGCCAGACGCGCGAGCGCCGCCACGAGGCCGGCGAGGAAACGCCCGACCTCTTCGCCGACTTCAACGGCATCCCCAAGGGCGTGGACAAGACCGAGTTCTACCAGCACGATCAGAACTGGTCGAACCGCATGATCCTCGGCGACTCGCTCCAGGTGATGGCGAGCCTGGCCGAACGCGAAGGCCTGCGCGGAAAGGTGCAGTGCATCTATATCGACCCGCCGTACGGCATCAAGTTCAACAGCAATTTTCAGTGGAGTACGACGAGTCGAGACGTGAAGGATGGGAGCGCTGCACACATCACGCGCGAGCCCGAGCAGGTCAAGGCGTTTCGCGATACGTGGCGGGACGGGATTCACTCTTACCTAACGTACCTCCGGGATCGTCTGACAGTCGCGCGTGATCTATTGACCGATTCGGGGTCGATCTTTGTGCAGATTGGCGATGAGAATGTGCATCGCGTTCGAGCTCTGATGGATGAGGTGTTCAACGGGGAGAACTTCGTCGCGCAGATCACGACTCAGACCTCAGGCGGGTCAACTGGAGTCCATTTGTCAGGCGTCGTCGATTTCGTGCTTTGGTTTGCCAAAGATATCGAGCGAACCAAATTCTGGCCGCTCTTCTCCACCAAAGAGCTTGGAGGCGATGGCGCAGAGAAATACAATCGCGTCCGCCTGCCGACTCTGGAGTCGAGATCTCTGTCAGGCGACGAGCGCGCTGGGGAATCAGAGATCCCGGACGGCGCTCGCGTGTACCGGCAGGATAACCTTACGAGCCAAAGCGTCGGGCGTGACAAGGGAGAAGGGGCCGCTTCGTGGTTTCCGGTAGTAGTCGAAGGCCAGGAAGTGCGGCCGTCACTCAAGGTCCGTTGGAAGACCAATCAGCTCGGGATGGAGCGCCTCGTCCGAGCGAGTCGGCTTGAGTTGACGGGCAATAGTCTGTCGTATGTCCGCTACCTAGACGACTTTCGCGCTGCCTCGATCAACAACGCCTGGGCGGATATCGGCGGCATTCAAAGCCGATCTGACCCAAAGGTCTACGTGGTCCAAACTCCAACCGCACTGATTCAGCGCTGCGTTCTTATGAGCACCGACCCCGGGGACCTCATCCTAGACCCCACGTGCGGAGCGGGCACGACAGCCACCGTCGCGGAGCAGTGGGGGCGTCGCTGGATCACGATCGACACCTCCCGGGTGGCACTCGCTCTAGCGCGAGCGCGCATCATGGGCGCGCGCTACTCATACTACGTACTCGCTGACTCGCGTGACGGTCAGCTCAAGGAGGCGGAGGCTGGCCGCACTACCCCGTCGTCGCAGCCGACCTACGGCCGTATCCGCCAAGGCTTCGTCTATGAGCGGGTTCCGCACATCACACTGAAATCGATCGTCACCAACGCCGAGATCGATGTGATCTGGGAGAAATGGCAGCCGCAGCTCGAGCCGCTGCAGGAGAAGCTCGACGCGACGCTCAAGAAGCAGTGGCGGGAGTGGGAGATCCCCCGCCAGGCAGACGCGGAGTGGCCGGACGCTGCGCGCGCCGCCCACGCCGACTGGTGGCAAGCGCGTATCGCGCGGCAGAAGGAGATCGACGCCTCCATCGCGGCCAAGGCGGAGTTCGAGTACCTCTACGACAAGCCGTACCAGGACAACCGGAAGGTCCGCGTGGCCGGGCCCTTCACGGTCGAGAGCCTGTCGCCGCACCGGGTGCTCGGGGTGGACGAGAACGACGAGCTGATCGACCAGTCGGCCGAGGCGCGGGCGGAGTATGCGGCGAGGCAGTCCTTCCCGGAGATGATCCTCGACAACCTCAAGATGGCCGGGGTGCAGCAGGCGCACAAGGAGGGGCGGATCGCGTTCACCGCGCTCACGCCCTGGCCGGGCGAGATGGTCGCAG
>WNFE01002954.1_pt1 | contig 12572 bp, 6 predicted proteins | sample 5400451 | NCBI WGS metagenome assembly WNFE01 (sample SAMN13153344, study PRJNA577476) | soil metagenome | isolation source: 200 cm saprolite under Douglas fir tree site 2 hole 2 | place: USA:California | collected 2015-04-18
CCGGCCGGAGCAGGACCACGTGGTCTCGCACGTGATCATCAAGTCGGACGTGCGCGGCTCCACGCGCATGACCCAGGATTTGCTCTCGCGCGGACTTAACCCCGCTTCCCATTTCAGTCTGAATTTGCACGAGCCCGTCAAGAAGCTCCTGGACCGCTATGCGGCGAAGAAAGTATTTATCGAAGGCGACGCCATCATTCTCGCCATTTTCGAGACGGAATCGACGGTCGCCTATGCGCGGCCGGTGGCCAAGGCGTGCATCCTTTCGCGGCAGATTCTTGCCGTCTGCAATTCTTACAACGAGCGCGCGTCGGCCAGCAATCTTCCCGCGCTGGAACTTGGCCTGGGAGTTGCTTTTCAAGGTTCTGCTCCAACCTACTGGACCGACGGAGATTCGCGCATCATGATTTCAAAAGCGTTGAATCTCTCCGACCGTCTCTCCGGCTGCGCCAAGCTGGCGAAACGCATGCTGGCCGGACAGAAAACCCACTTTTCGGTTTTTCAGTTTTTGAACACCATGGAAGGCGCGTCGGCGGAGGAGTTGGACGAATTCCTGGTTCGCTACAACCACAACGGCATCGAGCTCAACGAAGAGGGCTTTCAAAAGCTCTCCGAGGAAATTTCGCTTGACTCCATTGAAACGAAGCTCGAGATGCCCTGGGGCAAGCAAAACGTCACTCTGTATTACGGGGAAGTGCCGCTCGGCGAATCCGTGGAACTGCTCGTTCTGCGAAAGGCTTTCGCGCGGCAACTGCTTCCTGACGGGAAAATTGGAGGAGCAACTTCGCATCCCTATTACGAAGTCTGCACCAGCCCCGCGCTTTCCGACCTCGTTGCGGCTCTGATCCGCACTCAGCAAGCTGCCGTCATGGCCTCCCATCGCGCTTGACGTCGCCTTGCCCCTCGGATCCATATCTCGAAGCACATAAGAGTTTGCTGTAACCGGAGCGGACCAGGCGCTTCCACGAGTCACCGGCCTGCCACGCCTGTCCTGACGCGTTCGGGGATCTTGTCGGGGTCACGAGTCACCTCCCCCCACGCTATACTGTTCGCGGAGGCGAAAAGAGTCCGGTGACTTTCCCGGCCTTCAAAGCCGGTGATTCGGTCCTTCGCGGGTCGAATGGTGGGTTCGACTCCCACACGCTTCCGCCACATCTTCTTGATCTGATGGGAGTTGCAACAAAACGAGGCGGCAAAAGGCGGCAATAACAGTTCCGAAGGGTGCTAAGTCCTTCCAACTCCGTCCAAAGGCTTCTTCGTAAGTACTTGGAAAATCAGCTCCAAGTAACTTCGACTCCCACACGCTTCCGCCATATCTTGCTTTTTCCGAATGATTTGTGCCAAGAGAACTTTCACTTTTTTGGGCCGCTCGACACAGGAGCCATGAGGATATCCTAGAAGTCGCTATGCGCCTGAAATACTTGCTTCTCGCCGTTCTCATCTGGTTTGTTACCACCTATCCTGGTATCCACTTGCTCGTGATCTACGATTGGCATCATCACGCACTGGGAGCACAGGGATTGCACCCGGACCTTGTCGATGCCTACATCAGCAGAGCGTTTTGGCTGACAATGTGTCTCTCCTTCCTGGCACCGTCCCTCACCTGGGGAATCGAGAGGATCATTTCCGGTAAAACCAAACTGAACTTTGGCGAGTCTCTTCTCATCGGTCCCATCATCGGATTCATCACAAGTTCGGTCATGTATTCACGACTGAATCCGGCCTTCCTGGCAATCACCAACGTTCAAATCGAAGACGGAAGTTTCCTTTATTCCGGGCTACTATCTGGTTTTCTCGTTGGTGAGTTGTGTCGCAGGAGTTTTCTGTCCTTGGCGGGGATTCGTCCCACAGGCGAACTCCTGAAGCGGCGATTTTGGGTCTCTGCTTTGATGACCTGGGCTGTTTTGCTAAAAATTTTGGAATCCCTTTACCTCTCAACCGTGCCTCCGGGACGCAATCCCGTTGGCATTCACCTCTTCATGTTGGCCTCCGTGCTGCTTTGGACTCCAATGGCGTGTAAAATTCTCTGGAGACACCAGCCCGCCAGCTTTCTTTCCTGTGTGTTGTGGTGTGTCGGAGTTGGGGTCCTTCTTCCGCCTTTGACTAGCTGGGTTCTCCTTTTTCCTGCGGTATTCATGCTCTACGCCGGAATCGCTTCCTCCGTCTACGGGATGACCTGGGGAACCTTGTTTCTCAAAATGACCACACCAAGCGGCGTCATGATAATGTCCGTCGTGCCGGGTCTTTCCTGGGGTTTAGTGGTCGGAACACTTCTGTGGCGCTATCTGCAACAGGAGAAGCCAGCCCTCTAGGACAGCACCTGCAAACAGTTTCAAATACTCCGCAAGGAACGAGGGAACAATCGGGGAACAATAAGCGTTCCCGGCTGCGACCTAGGATTCTTTCCCGCTCCACAGAACCCCGAGCAACCCTCGAAATTTCATATCGAATTGAATTCGCTCCCACGCGCTTCTGCCACGACCTGTCGCGTAGCTGCTCTATTTTTCATGAACTTGCGATTGTCATTTCCGCGGGAAATAAGCCTGTTTGTGAAACGATATTCACCCCCATGCACGTCTAATGGCTGACCTGAATCCTTGGTGTCGTTGGCCGGGAATTGGCGCAAGAAATCGTCATTGGGATTCGAGAATGCAAATGAGGGAGTGAGCCATCGAAATGGTGCTTTGGAACAGGCCTGTCCGTGAGCAAGCTTTCTTGATTGCAGCGATTTGCCTGTGCTTCAGCGCGGTAAATGCCGCCGCTTCTCGACCTACACAGGCACAGGCGGGGCAGGTGCCCCCCACGCAAGCTGCTGCCGTGGCTCGGCCTGTTGGAACTATAAAGTCGATTTCGGGGAACACCATAATATTAACGACAGATAGAGGAGTCGAGGTGACCGTTCAGGTCCAGGAAGCCACGAAGCTCGTTCGGATCGCGCCCGGGCAAAAGGATTTGAAGGACGCCATTCCAATCCAGCTAGCGGACGTCCAACCCGGGGACCGCATTCTTGTGCGCGGCAAGCTTGCCGAAGATGGGAAATCCGTTGTTGCCGCGTCGGTTATCGCCCTGAAAAAAGCGGACCTCGCTGAAAAACAGTCTCGCGACCGCGAAGAGTGGCAGAAACACGGTCTCGGAGGACTGGTGAGCAGCGTCGATGCAGCCAGCAGCACAATCAGCGTTGCTCTGCCTTCCTTGGGAGAAAAGAAGAGCGTCGCCGTTCATTTTTCCAAGAACACCGTGCTGCGGCGGTATGCTTCGGATTCCGTGAAGTTTGATGATGCGAAGCCCGCGCCACTCGAACAGATCAAGCCTGGCGATCAGCTTCGCGCACGCGGCACTCGCAGCGCCGATGGCACCGGCCTCAGTGCCGAAGAGATCGTCTCCGGCACGTTTCGAAATATCGCCGGCACAATTTCCGTGCTCGACGCCTCTGCGGGCACGATCACCGTCCAGGATCTGCTTTCGAAGAAGCCCATCACCGTGAAAATCACTGCGGAATCGCAGTTGCGCAAGTTACCTGCGCAAATGGCGCAGCGAATCGCTATGCGCTTGAAAGGCACTCCTACCGAAGGACAGTCGCCCGCCCCCAATTCGAGTGGCGCTGGCTCCCCTGTGAATGGGGAGCAAGGTGCGAAACCCGGTGGGCCGCCATCCGGCGGCATGGGAAGGCCGGGAGGAGGCGGTTCTGCCGATCTGCAACAGATGATTAGCCGCATACCTGCCGCCACGCTGGCGGACTTGCAGAAGGGTGAAGCCGTCATGATTGTGGCAACCGAGGGCGGACCGAACGGTGTGTCCACCGTGATTACCTTGCTTGGCGGAGTCGAGCCCATTCTGGAGGCTTCCCCAAAGAGCAACCCTTCCACAATCCTTTCGCCATGGAGCCTCGGCAGCGCCCCCGGCGGGGAAGCGGCCATACCGTAATGCTGCATCGCGATAGACCCAATAATATTCACCCACGAGAGCTGATTAGTTTTCGACCCTGTCGAATTGTTCTATTGAGTTTGGTTTTTCTTCTGTCGTTTTTTCCCTTCAGGGGGATTTTGCATGCGCAGACGGCTACAGGCGGACTGAATGGCGTCGTAACCGACCCCTCGGGCGGAGTCATTGCAAAATCGGCGGTACGTCTGACCAGCGCGGCCGGCGCTTCCCTGGATACCACCACCAACCGGGACGGTTTTTATGAATTCAAGGGATTGCTTCCGAGAACGTACACCCTGAAGGCCGGCGCGAAGGGCTTCGCCTTTTTCACGCAGGAAGATGTCCAGGTCCTTGCAGGGAAGATTCAGCAGTTGAATATCGGTCTCCTCATTCAGGTGGAAGAGCAGAAAGTGGAGGTCACGGATTCGACGACCAAACTGGACGTGGATCCTTCGAACAACGCGGGCATGGTGGTCCTTAAGGGCCAGGACCTCGAGGCCCTCTCCGACAACCCCGATGAATTGCTATCCGAACTGCAGGCCCTCGCTGGCCCCTCGGCGGGCCCCAACGGCGGCCAGATTTACATCGACGGCTTTACGGCCGGAACACTTCCTCCCAAAGCCTCCATCCGCGAAATCCGCATCAATCAGAATCCGTTTTCCGCGGAATACGACAAACTCGGTTACGGACGAATCGAGATTCTCACCAAGCCGGGGACAGACCAATTCCACGGCCAGGCCTCCCTTTCGGGAACCACGGCGGCATTTAACGCGAGAAATCCTTTTGGAAATCTACCCCCCGGCACGCCTCAACCAGGCAATCATTCGACACAATACAGTGGAAACATTGGCGGACCGCTGAACAAAAAAGCCTCGTTCTTCTTCAACGTCGAGGGGCGCAACGTCATCGACTTGCATGTGGTCAATACACCTTTTGTGGATCCCGATACCTTTCAGATCGTGCAGTTCAGCGATGTCGTCCCGAACCCCGGCACACGGTACAACATCAGCTCGCGCCTCGATTACCAGCTGACCCCCGCCAACACGCTCACCGCGCGTTATCAATATTTTCATAACACCGATGAGAACGAAGGTTCCGGGCAGTTCAACCTTGCGGAACAAGGCTTCAACCAGCTCAACGCCGAACATACGTTGCAAATCAGCGACACCCAGGTCGTGAACGCCAAGACCATCAACGAAACGCGGTTCCAATTCGTGCGCTCGAACAATACGCAAACCCCGGTGAGCACCACGCCCACGATTCAAGTGCAAGGCGCGTTCACCGCCGGCGGCAACGTTCAAGGTACCAGCAGCAATACCCTCAATCGTTACGAACTCCAGAACTACACTTCCATGGCCTTGGGAAAACACTTCGTAAAGTTCGGAGCCAGGCTGCGCGATAACCACGGCGATAATTTTCAAACTGCGAATTTCAACGGCTCATTTTCCTTTGGAACCAGGCAGACACCGCCTCCAACGGCCTCCTGCCCCGGCCCAAGCGCGCGGCTCACGGGAATACAGGCATACCAGCAATTGGTGACGGGCTTGGCAAACGGGCAGAGCGTGCAGAGCCTGATCGCTTGCGGTTTCGGGCCAACCGAATATTCCGTGAGTGCCAGCCCCATAGGGAATCCGGCCGTTCGCGTTAATTGGGTTGACGCCGGCTTGTACGCTTTGGATGACTGGCGCGTGCGCCCCAATATCACCTTGAGTTATGGGCTCCGTTTCGAAACCCAGAACAACATCCCTGATCACGCCGACTTTGCGCCCCGGCTGGGAGTGGCCTGGGGCATTGGCGGCTCGGCGAAGAATCCGCCCAAGACCGTGCTTCGCGGCGGCTTCGGAATGTTTTATGACCGGTTCGGCTACGACCTGGTGGCGCAGCAGCAGCGCCTCAACGGATTCATTCAGCAAGAGTTCATCGTGAACAATCCGAACTTTTATCTGAGCAATACTCCGCCGGTCAGCCAGCTCCAGCAGTCCGGCGCTCCCACAACGGTCTATGAATCCAATTCACATCTGCGAGCTCCATACACCATGCAAACGGGTGTCAGCGTGGAGCGCCAGCTCGGCAAATCCGCGAATCTTGCCGTAACTTACCTGAATTCGCGCGGCGTTCACGCATTCTTTACCAACAATATCAATGCGCCGGATCTCGCAAACGGCGGTCTGCGTCCTTTTCCGAATACGGGCAATATCTTCCAGTATCAATCGGAGGGGATCTTCAAGCAGAACCAGCTCATCGTGAACAGCAGCATTCGAATGGGAACCAAACTTTCCGCTTTCGGTTACTATACGTTGAACTACGCGAATAGCGATACCGGCGGCTCTGGCTATTTTCCTTCCAACCCGTACGATCCCGGCGAAGACTACGGCCGCGCCTCGTTTGATATTCGCCATCGCGTTTTCATCGGCGGGTCCGTGAGTTTGCCCTACGCATTCCGGCTGAGCCCCTTCATGATCGCCAGTTCCGGGAGCCCGTTCAACGTCACCACCGCGCAAGACCCGTTCGGCGACTCTCAGTTCAATCAGCGCGCCGCTTTTGCATCTTGCCCTTCGAATTCGCCCACCGTCAAACAGACCGCGTACGGATGTTTTGATTCGAATCCGCAGCCGGGCGAAAAGATCGTGCCCATCAATTTTCTGACCGGACCGGGGCGATTTACCCTGAACCTCAGACTGAGTAAGTCATTTGGTTTTGGAAAAAAATCGGAAGCGGCAAACGCGGGCCCTGGTGGCGGTCCGGGCGCGGGCGGCACCTTCGGGCGCGGGCCGGCAGGAGCCCGGGGACAGCGCGGCGGTTTCGGCGGACGCGGCCCCGGAGGAGCGGACCTCAACGCTTCGAATCATCGCTACAGCTTGACGTTTTCCGTTTCAGCGCGGAATATCTTCAACCACGTGAACCTGGCGACGCCGGTCGGTAATCTGAGTTCGCCACTTTTCGGTCTTTCGAATGGGCTCGCAGGCCAGCCTTTTTCCCAGTCGACGTCAAACCGGCGCATCGATTTGCAGGCCATGTTCAGTTTTTAGATTCTTGCGTGCGGGGATTGGCGGCGGAATAGCGATGAAATGAAGCGGAAACGGAAGAAAATATTGGACAAGGGAACAGAAGCGCGGCGCGTTGCTCGGAAGTCCGGAATTGCGCCCGGTGTCACGCGCGTCAGTCCCGACAAACGGAAACGCCCGCCGAAGCACAAGAAACGATTGCTCGAAGCCGAACTCGACGGAACCTGATTCGTGTGTTTGCTGGAACTCCTTCATTCTCAAAAGCGGGAGCACATTTGCTGCGCTCAGTACGATCAGGTCTTCCGCACTCCAAAATTCTTCAGGCCCGACCGGGCCTAATTTTTCGAGCTTCATCCCGGTTTGTTCGCCGGTACCACCTCATCGGGACGAAAAAGCGGCGCCAGAGATATCTTCTTGCGCTCGGCAAGATGCGCGGCAATTGATTCCAAGTCCTTTTTGTCAAAGCCCATGGAACTCACCTTCACTGCGCCCCCGGTATCAATCAGAAAAATCGTGGGCACGCTGGTCAAGCCGTAGGCGTTGGAAACCGGGTAGCCATCTTCGTCCCGGAGCGTCGGGAAGGTCACGCCATATTCCTTGGCGAAATCCTGGGTATCGCGCGCATCGTCCTGCGAAATGCCGAGAAAAGTTACGTCCTCGCCTCCGTAGCGTTTGTAAAGGCGTTCAAGGAAAGGGAATGTGAATTGGCAGACGGGACAGGAGATCTTGAAGAAGGCGGCGACGACGGGGCCGCGTTCCATGAGGGTAGCAAGCGAGTATTCCTTGTTGTCGAGAGATTTGAGCGAAAATCCCGGAGCCGTGTTCCCTGCAACGATTTGCGTCATGTGGTCCTGTTTTCTCCTCGTGCCCGTGGCGAAGATCGCTCGGGAAAAACGTGAAAGCCGGCGCAGAATTCCCATCGCTTGAGTGTAGCGCGAGAAGAAGTTGACAGTCGAGAGTCGAAGGTTGAAAGGGAAGCATGGGGAGACGCGCTTGGGGCAGTTCGCAGGCTCCTGCCGGGGAGGGGGTAGCGACCGGTGAGTACCAGAATGTGGACGGGTACCCCCTCCCCCGGTGTTTTTTGTAAGTGTTGCATCTAAAGGACTTAGCCAAGCCGTAAGTCTTTTGTTTGCAACACTTGCGGGAAGATGCATAAGTGTTGCAGCTAAAGGACTTAAAGCAATAGTGGGCAGCAGGCACTGGACGGTCCCGACAGGGTCGGGATCTGCGCTCCACAACTGAGGTGGAGCTTCGATGGTCAGTCGGGAGAAGAAGAGGGGATAGGGGGTAGGGAACCCCTCCGGTTTGCACGGGACAAGTGGGGGCTAGGCCAACTGAGGAATTGGGAGGTCGGCGTGGATGTTGAGCGAGAGTCACGTGAAAGGATAGCACGACCTCATGAAGTTGTTAAGTGTTTTGCAGTGAATGGTAGAAATTGAGGCGTGAACGGCGGCGGGGGCGGGGCGAACGGTTTCTGCGGACGCGAGAGGAGCAAGAAAAAAGCAAAGTCAAGACCCGCCTTGGTCGTCCAACAGCTTCCAAGTCTACTCGGTCGAAGGAGCCGACGCCGTCTTCTAACAGCCCTACTTTCCCAAACGGGGGAATAATACTGCAGCCAATCTTAGAAAAAAAATGCCGCCGAGTGCAGTGATGATCAGAAAGAAGATCCGCCAGAGGCCTTTCGTTCCAAGCCAACCGACGATACCGGCCTCTACCAGCAGTCCACTCGGGACCATTATAATGAGAAGCACACCTGCGGTGAGCGGACCGATCAGTTGATAGCCTCCTCTCGCCGCTAAGGCGCTAGACACCAGGTATCCCAGCATGCCCAGTGCAGCAGCGAGAACATATATTTGAGGCGGCAGAACCCGATGTCGCATGGCAACCGTCACAAGAAGGAGCGCGGTCAGTGCCAAAAGCAGTAGAAAGGCCAGTCCGAATCCCCAGCTGAAACCATCGTAGCCCGAAAGCAGTTTACGCATACGAATATATTAATTTCTACTTGAAAGTTCCACAGAAATCCACTGGTAAAATAACAAGCCCACCGATGACCTCGACATGGAAGGGGCAGAACTTAAGCGCGTACGGATCTAAGGGGCCGCATCCCTTACCGAATAGAGCAATGCCGCCCGCTCCATAACAAACGTATGCGCAACCTGGGTATCGCAACACTCCGAACACAAGATAACAATCTTCCAAACCGGCCGCGGCCAAAACGGGGCTGAGGGGACTAAAGAAGCCCAGCGGGAGCAGGGGCCAGGGGAAGGGCCGGACGTTTTCTGGGTTGCCGCCACCGGTCGAGAGGACTCCGCCGCCCCCGCCACTGCCGCCACCGGTACCGCAAAGTGGGTCAATCGTTGGGTCGCACCCGCCGATGCAAAGTGGGTCTGTGATCGGGTCACAAGGAGTAGGGCATTCAGGGTCGATTAAGGGATTACATCCGCCGGTGCTACCACAGGGTTCGAAGTAACAGCCAAAGCCTTCTTTTCCCAGTGGATCAACATAGCTCAGAGGGTTGTTGGTCACGTACGCGTAGCGGTTCTGTGTTTGAGGGTTTTTCGTGCAGGTGGCGGAAACGCCCGCTGGATCGGGCGAGGGCCAGCGTCCTTGGGTGCTGTATTCGCGAGCTGGGAAATCATAGAGGCCCCCAGCGGTATCCTGCCGATGAGAGGTGTCGGCCATTTGGCCGGTGTAGGCAGGGTCAAGGTTTGTGCCGCCAGAGGAGGCGTAGGTTTCACCGTAGGGTGCGTAGGCAGTGTCGAAATACATTACCCGCGTAGTAGGCGTCGTAGCCAGCCGAATGCTTCCCAGCATGTCCGGATGTGCGTAGTACAGCAAGCCGGAGGAGTTGTAAACCGCCTGAACTTGCCCTGAGAGGGGCACCATGGCTTTCTGCAGCGTGGAACCACTCATGAGTGCTAGCTTTTGTCCGGAAGGCGAGTAAGCAACTTGGGTGTAGGTACTTCCGCGCTGCTGCTCGACCATGCGGCCAAGAGCATCGTAGGTCAGATTAACGGCGTCCGATAGACCGGCGTCGACGGTGATGGCGTGCCCGTCGGCATCCCAAGCGTAGTTGTGAAAACTATCGTTGGTGACGTTACCGTTGCTGTCGTAGGTGGGGACAAAACCGCCGGTGCAGTTTGATCCTGAACCGCCGATACAGGTAATCCGATTCGTGGAGGAGGAGTAGAAAGCGTTGAATGTGTAAGGGCTGCCGGCTTTGTTGATGTTGCCGAATGGGTCGTAAGAGAACGTCTGCCCCGCCGCACCGCCGCAATTGGCGCTTGTGAGCCGGGTGATGTCGTCATATTGATAGGAGCAGTTTTGCGTGTCGAGGCTGTTGAAGCCGTCGGTGATGTTCTGGGTTTGCAAAGTGGCGTTGGTATTCCATCCCAGCGCGCCGGTAAGCGATACGCTGTTCACAGTGAATTGGTATTGCGTCATTCGGTTCGTGTTCGGGTCCCAATTGTAGGCATCAGCATCTCCCGTGCCCGAGCCGAGATTTATCGTTGTTGGAAGCCCCGCCGTATTGTATACGGTGCTGGAGACAGGGTTTTGCCCGGAAGAAGCTGCAACCGAATTGACTCTGCCCTCACTATCGGGGCTGTATGTAATGTTCGTTGGAAGCCCGATATTGCCGCTAAGTTGATAGGGAGCGCTGTTGGCCCAGTAGCGTTGACCAACATGATAATAGGTGCTGGAGTTTGGAGTGGATTCATAGACATCCGAGGGCTCGCCGCGCACGGTATAGCTCAGCCCGACGTCCGTGAGCTTGGTCGAGCAGGAGCCGGTGCATGTGTAAGCTTCGGCAAGATGGCTTTTCGCGTTCACCATTGGCGTCGGCGTGGGTGAAGTGTTTATCGTGGCGCTATCGTAGACGAAGTGCTTTGCGGGGGTGACAGAGGCATACGTACCGGAGGGATACGTGCGGGTAAGCTCGCGATGCAGAGCATCGTACGTTGAACAGATCACATCTCCCACCGCGTCGACGCGCTTAACGACGTCTCCGGTGTAGGTTCCGCATGTTGCATCGGAATCAAAGGTGTAGGTCGCCGTGCCGTTGCCGTTGGCGCCAATTTCGGGAACAGTTTCCGAGGTCATGCGGCTCATCCAATCGTACGCGTAGCTGCGAGTCTGTTGAAGGTTTGATGCGGCTTGGGCGTTTTGTGTGAGGGTCATGAGGTTGCTCATTGGGTCGTAGGTGTATTTGGTCCAATACCCAGTCTTGCTTGTTGTTTGAGCGCAAGTTCCACCCGGCCAGGCCGTGGTGCCCGCTGTCACTTCGCAGACTGAAGTAAGCCGCTGAAGAGCATCGTGCTCAAATTGGCGAACTTTGGTGAGCTCGTTTTGTGCAGCGGGGCTGCGAGTGACGAGCGTGTCGTTGCCTGTGCCGTAGTTGTACGTTGTGGTGCCTCCGCCTCCGTCCTGAACGGTCAAAGGCCGATTGTAGGGGTCATACGTGGTGGTTGTCGCAGCGATGGTGGAGTTTAATGCGCCAGCCGCGGCGGAGTATGGAAGGGTAACGCGTTTGGGACGACCGAGCGCGTCGTAATCGGTCTCGACGGAGTCGAAACTGGTTGACGTAGGTCCTTGCCTTGTCTGGCGGATCCGGGCGCGGCCAAGACCGTCCAGGTTGGTGAGTGTATCGACGGTTGAGTTGTTGGAGTTGAAGGTGAGATAGGATTCGCTCTGGTTTGGATTGATATTGCAGGTGCCGCCGGTCACCAAGCCATAGCAGAAGTTGGTGATTGCGCCTGTCGGATCTTGGACGGAGGCAGGGCGCCAGAAATATGGATCATTGTAAGTGGTCGTGGTGGTCTGCCCGTTCTCGTCGACTGCAGTGAGTTGGACACCGCCGGTGCAGTTCCAAGTTGCCGACGTGGAAAGACCACTGATCGGCTCAGTGGTCGAGGTTGGAAAGGTGTTGTAGCAGGAAGAGGTGCCGGCAGCGTAATTGTAAGTTGTTACGGCGTTGTTTACGTCCGTGGTGGTGCCTACGGTCCCGGTGTCGTAATAGCTGGCCTTGCGAGTCAGGAAGGTGCCGGAATTTATGTAGGTGTTGGCGCTTGTCAGATTCCCTCGCGCGCCAGTGACGCTAATGTGCTGGGGAATCCCAGACGTTGTGGTGGGCGTGGTTTCGTCATAATTGTAATTAATCTGTGACACTCGGGTGCCGGCGTTGTTGCAGCTGGCGCTGGTGCCAGTTCCGTTGCAGGTGATTACGGTTTGCCGGAAGGCAGTGATATTTCCCAGCGTCGCGTAAGTAGCCAACACTTTCTTGAGTAGAGGGCCGTGGGGCGATGCGCCGTAGTCATAGTCGTCCGCTTCGGTTGGCCCGCCATAAGTGTTCCAGAGGTCGTCGTGTTCGCTCTGGAGTCCGCCTGCAAGAATCGTGATCATTTTCCGGCTGGTGATCGGCAGAGTGATTGCCGTCGACAGGCACGGCGAGGCCGAACCGTTGTAGCAAGTGTTAAGGGTTTCAAGTAGGGTGCCGGTGGTGTGCAGGCCCTGGTACGTTTGACGCTGGACTTCGTAAATTCCCTGAAATGAGATGACCGTATCGTTGCCATTGGGGGCGAGAGTGTCGCGTTCGGGGTCGGTGATGATGATGGTAGAAGCAGGGGCCGTGCCGAGGGCACGGGCATA
>WNFE01002955.1_pt1 | contig 12571 bp, 13 predicted proteins | sample 5400451 | NCBI WGS metagenome assembly WNFE01 (sample SAMN13153344, study PRJNA577476) | soil metagenome | isolation source: 200 cm saprolite under Douglas fir tree site 2 hole 2 | place: USA:California | collected 2015-04-18
GCGTTCGCGATCGCAAAGAGCGCCATCGCCAGCAGTGCCAGGCTGCGCTCAACGCATTCCAGGGATGGTGGACCCAGGTTTCGCGCTCTGCCACGTTGAGCCCGCGATAGCGCGACCGCGATTTTAAAGCCTTATGGAACCTAGTCGAAAATGACTCCGGCAAGGCCGACATCCACTTGAAGATTTCTCTCTTCACACTGACGATGTCAACCACCGTCCTGCTGATTGTCGGCGTCCTGAGTGCCCTGATTCCCGCAGCGCGCGCCGCGAACCTTGATCCCGTCGAAGCCTTGCGCTACGAGTCACAGTTGCAACCTCCCAACATTCCTTGTTGACGCCCCCCTCGTGCCGGATTACTCTGCGCCTGTAAGGAGAGTGTTCCGTGCCCGTTTCCGCCGTCGATTGTGTCCAGCCTGCGATCCAGCACACCAGGGAGCAGCTGTTTAGCCGCTTCCGCGTAGGGCAATGGTCCCGTCTGGCCCTGGTGGGAATTCTTGCGGCGGAAATGCATGCCAGTGGATGCAACTTTGGGAATTTCGGACAACTACTGTCTCAGCCACCGAAGCGCAGTAACGAATTTATGGCGATGCCCTTTCCGAACATCGACCCGGCACGGATCGCCCAGTTTGCCGGGCTGATTGCGGCCGTGTTCCTTCTTGCGATCGTAGTGTTCTTTGTTTTCCTCTATATCAGCAGTGTCTTCCGCTTCATTTTGTTCGAATCAGTATTGCGCCGGGAATGCTCGATCGGCGAAGGCTGGCAGCGTTGGCATAGGACGGGCAGACGCTTTTTTCTGTGGCAACTTGTTTATGTAATCTCCACCTGGCTGATTCTCGGCCTGCTCATCGGTATTCCCGTACTCTTCGCGGTGACGGCGGGATGGTTCAAAGATCCCAAGCAGCACGTCGCGGGCATGGTGGGAAGCCTGATCCTGCTGGTCGGCGTCGTTCTGATCGTCGCACTGGCCGCTGCCATAGTGCAGGTGCTGGCCAAGGATTTCCTGGTGCCAATTATGGCGCTGGAGAACCTCGACTTTGCCGACGGCTGGAGCCGCCTGTTAGGCCTGATGCGCGGGGAACCCGGAAAGTATGCGGTCTATCTCCTGATGAAAGTTGTGCTCTCCATTGCGGCCGCGATTCTGTTTTCCATCGTTGCGATTATTCCAGCGCTAGTCGTAATCCTTCCCAGCGTCTTGATCGTGCTCGCTGCCAAGACCGCCGGTATGGGTTGGAGCGCATCGACAGTCAGTCTCGCCATCATTTTCGGGACGATGGTCTTTGTGCTGCTGATCTACCTGGTGGCGCTGGTGTCTGTGCCCGCGACGGTTTTCTTTCCCGCATACGCGATGTATTTCTTCGCGGCGCGCTATCCGAACCTCGGGGAGCTGCTCAACCCGGCCCCCGCTCCGCCCGCGCCGGAGGCGCCGCCCGTGCTGGAGTCACCTCCTCTACCGTCGCCACCATTGCCGCCTTCCCCCGAGCCGATCGGATAGTAACCGGAGTCTCCCGATTATTCGCCTGACGTCGGACGCTGGCTTGCCTCTACTCGGGGCCTGTGCGTGCCGCCCCAACTGAAGCGTCGCCCGATGATGAACTTCAGAATCAGGCGATCGGTGGCGCGCGTCACGCCGACGCCCGCCCCGAAATTGAATTCCCAATTCGGCGAGAGATTCAGGTCAATCGACGGAAAAAACTGTTGCGACTGGTCCGAGAGTTTGTCAAAGTCGGTAGCCGGCCCCAGCCCTCCGTAGTATTCCAGGCCACCGGTAATTTTCTTTGTGAAATCAAAGCTCACCTTGGCATTGGGCGAGAAATCGAAGCCCCGATCCTGGTTCAATCCGTGGATAGATTTCTCGAACGCTGGATTAAACGCGAAATACCACCGCCCAATTTTCTTGTCGATGATCGGACGCAGTTCGTAATTCCAGCTGTCTTCGGAAAACTTGCGCCGCTGGTATCCGATCTCCTGCGAAAGGCTTAGTCCGACCGGCAAGTGCCACGACTCCGGCGCCGCGACCCGCGGGCGGATGTGGTCGCCCACCCACTGCCAACCCCCGTCCGGCTGAATGCTCGAAAACAAATAAAAGCCGACTTCGAACCAGGGTGTGAAGCCGTGCGTGATTTCAAGAGTTTCGTGCACCGCGTGATGAGTAGGAGCGACCCCATTTTCAGTCTGCTTGCGCCCCTCCACCGTGAAGTTGGAATGAATCTCGAACATCGTCACGCCCTGCGGAACCGTGTCTGCACTGTAAACCTGGATCTCGTAGTTGTCCTGAGCACGGGCTCGCGAGCCGAAACACAACACCAGGAACACGATCGGGGCCAAATGTTTCCGCATGATGCAAGTCGGTCAAAGTTCAAATAGTTGTTCGACAACAAGCGCCGACTGATTGATCCCGATTCTAAATCTTCCCGAACACAATAGGGCTCTACTCAGCAGAGCGTCCCCGGGAACCGTCTGCCCCCGCGAGGTGTCAAATTCACCAGACACGCGCGTGCCTGAGAGGAGAAAATTCCATGTCATTCTCAACGGCAGGCGGTGGTCCGTCTGCGCCACAAATGAACGTCACGCCCCTGATTGACGTTCTGCTGGTGTTGCTCATCATTTTCATGCTGGTAGTAATCCAGGAAAAACCCAAGGGCTTCGACGCTCAGATTCCGCAGGAGCCAAACCCCAAGGACCATTACATCCCGCCTCCCGACCGCACGATCATCATCCAGGTGCGGGACGGGAAGAGTGCCGACCATCCTGATATCAAAATCAACGATGAGACCGTGGCATGGAGTGATCTTCGACAGCGGCTGGTCGACATCTTCGCGATCCGTGTCGAGCGAATCGCATTCGTGAAAGCCGATGATGACATCGATTTCGAGCGCGTCGCAGATGTCATCGACACCGCTCACAACGCCGGCGTAGATCGCCTTGGACTGCTGCATGATGAAGCGGCAGCAGTCCATCACCGAGACCACTAGCCAGCAGTAGATTCGTATCAGGGCATCGCTTCAGCGATGCCGACTGCGAACATTTTGATGCCCCCTTTAGGGGCGGCAGGCAACTGGTTGCTTTTTCCCATGTCCGACTGTAAAAAAGCTGAACCACCCGGTGGGTCGGACAATGCCAGTCACCATTTTCGAGCGAGTGCGCGACAGCTTCACGCAACAACAATTCATGGCGACGCTGGGCGCGTCCCTATCCGCAGTCAAATCAGGCGCCGTCGAAATCGTAGTGCCCTTCCGCGCCGACCTCACGCAGCAGAACGGCTTCGTTCACGCTGGAGTCATCACCAGCATCCTCGACTCAGCCTGCGGTTATGCCGCTTTGAGCGTGGCCCCGGAAAGCGTCAACGTCCTCAGTGTCGAGTTCAAAGTAAACCTGCTGTCGCCCGCAGTGGGAGAGCGATTCGTGGCCCGAGCGCAGGTGAAACGGGCCGGCCGAACGATCACCGTTTGCGCAGCCGATGCGTTCGCGATCAACGGCACCGAAGAGAAGCTCGTTGCCACCATGTTGGCCACCATCATCACGACGAACGCTATCCCTTCTAGAGATTTGTCATCCTGACCCTGAGCGGAGCCGAACGGGAAGGACCTGCCTTCTTTTGAATGCTGACGAAAGCAGATCTTTTGCTTCGCTCAGCATGACAACTCTTGGGAAACACGTCGTTACTACCGTGACCGATTCTTGATCCAGATCGGCGTCCCCATAAACCCAAACGCCGCGCGAATCTGATTCTCGAGAAACCGCTGGTAGGAAAAATGCAGCTTCACCGGACGATCCGTAAAAAGAATGAACGTCGGCGGAGCCACCGCAGCCTGCGTCATGTAGTAGATCCGCACCCGTTTACTCACTGGGACCGAAGCGCGGTCAAAATCAACCGTCTTCAGGAACCGATTCATCTCGCCGGTGGAAATGCGCTTGCGGCGCTCGGCGGCAACCTCCTCGATCAGCGGAAGAATCCTCTCGGTACCCTTGCCATTCTCAGCCGAGATGAACAGCACGGGCGCATAACTCAAAAATTTCAACCCGTCGCGCAACCGCTCTTCGTAAAGTTTCCGGTCCTGAGGACGCCTCGCCTCCTGAATACGCGCCGCCTTCGACTGGCTCACGGCCCGCTTCTCGCCGCTGGTAACCAGATCCCACTTGTTGACGACGATAATCACCGACCGCCCGCTTTCGTCCGCATAGCCGGCAATCGAAGCGTCGAGCCCGCTAACGCCCTCGGTCGCATCCACCAGGAAGAGCACGATGTCGGCGTCTTCGATATTCTTGCGCGCCATCACAACCGACAGCTTCTCCGCCATCAGATGAGTCTTACCCTTACGCCGGATTCCAGCTGTATCAATAAACCGAATCTTGCGGCCATTGTGTTCGATAACCTCGTCCACCGAATCGCGAGTAGTTCCCGGAATCGGCGAAACAATAGCGCGCGAACTGCCCGTCAGCCGATTCAGCAAAGTAGACTTGCCCACATTAGGATGCCCGATGATCGCTACCTTAATCTCATGTGGCTCCGGCTCAGCAGCAACCTCTTCCTCCAAGCCGTCCCCCGTGCTTTCCCCCGTGTCCTCCGTGACCTCTGTGGTAATGCCCTTGACCTGGGGCAGCACCGCCAGGATCGAGTCAAGCAAATCATCCAGTCCCCGAGCATTCTCCGCCGAAACCGGAAACACGTCTCGAATCCCAAGCCGATGAAAATCCCCGGTCATCCCATCCTGCTTGCTGCTGTCGACCTTATTAGCCGCAAGAAAAAGAGGTTTTCCTGTCCGCAGCAGAAGCCGAGCCAACTCACGGTCCGGCGCGGCGATCTCAGTTCGCGCGTCCACCACCATGACGATCGCAGCAGCCTCATCAAATGCAACTCGCGCCTGGCGGAAGATTTCGGAAGGAATGAACTCCTTGTCGTCCGGAACGATCCCACCAGTATCCACAACCCGAAACTCGTGGCCCCGCCATTCCGCCAAGCCATAGAGACGGTCGCGAGTGATGCCCGGCTCATCTCCGACAATCGCCCGGCGCGAACCCGTCAGCCGGTTGAACAAAGTGGATTTGCCCACATTGGGGCGTCCGACGATAGCAATTAAAGGAAGTACAGCGGATTGCACACTAGATTTCGGCATCATGCGCCAACAAGTATTATAGAGACTCTGTGGCTTCGCGCTCCCAAGCTGTCTCTCCGGCCGCTGGATCCTCGCTCTACCAGTTCTTTGCCCCCGGCGGCCTGCTCTCAAAAACGCACACTGCCTACGAGTTTCGCCGCGGCCAACTCCAGATGGCCCAATCCGTCGAAGAGGCAATCGCCGAAAAGCGGCACCTGATCGTTGAAGCCGGCACCGGCACCGGCAAGACGCTCGCCTATCTCCTGCCGGTGATTCGCTCCGGCAAGCGCGTCATCATCTCAACCGGCACCAAGAACCTGCAGGAGCAGCTCTTTCACAAAGACGTGCCGTTTCTCGAGCGCGCTCTCTTCGCGGACAGCGACACCAAGCTAAGCGTCTGCTACATGAAGGGACGCAACAATTATCTCTGTCGCAAAAAGCTCTACGATCTGACAAACGAGCCGGTGCTCAGTGGCCTGGAAGAGATCGAGCAATTCGGCGCGATCTCGGCATGGGAGAAAACAACCCATACCGGCGACCGCGCCGAGCTCGCTGAACTGCCCGAAGCAAGCGCGCTCTGGCACAAGCTCGACGCCCGCGCCGATACCTGTCTCGGCCAGAAGTGCAAAGAATGGGAGCGCTGCTTCATCACCGAGATGCGCCGTCGCGCCGCCGAGAGCGACATCGTCATCGTCAATCATCATCTGTTCTTTGCCGACCTCGCCATCAAGCTGGAAGCTGAGAAAGCGCCCGATGCCGGCGTGCTCCCCGATTGCGGAGTCGTCATCTTCGACGAAGCCCATGAACTAGAAGAAGTCGCCGGAAACTACTTCGGCATTTCTGTCAGCAATACACGGATGGAAGAATTGGCGCGTGACATCGAAGGCCTGCTGCAGCGCGAGAAGCTCTACACGCCGGGCATCTCGAGCGCGATCGGTTCGCTGCGTGAGCGTTCACAACTTTTCTTCTCGCTCGTCCCCGCCGGAGAAGGGCGCTTTGCCTTCGACGGTCGCAAAGAGTTCCTCGAGGAAAATGGCGAAGAGTACGATGCCCTGAATCAGGCTCTGCGCCGGGTTGGAGCGGAACTGGAGCAGCTTCCCCAGAAACCGGAACAAGTTTTCAGCGTCGCGCGGCGAGCGCAGCAATTGCAGGTGCAACTCAGTTTCGTGATGGAAGACGAAAACCCGAACACCGTCTTCTGGATCGAGCGAAGAGGTTTTCGCGGAGCAGCGCCGCACCGAAGAGGGTCTGACGCTCCAGCCCGCGGCCGCACCAATGTCTTCCTGCAAGCCACGCCCATCGAAGTCGGTCCCATCCTGCGCGAGTGCCTGTGGTCGAAAATGGAGACCGCCGTCCTCACCTCCGCCACGCTCGCCGTCGGCGGAGGCTTCGAGTACATCCGCCAGCGCCTGGGTCTAGATCACACCCGCGAATCCATCGTGCCCTCACATTTCGACTACGAGAGCCAAGTCATTTTTTACGTGCCGCCCGATCTTCCCGACCCGCGTACGCCACAATTCATCACGCAGGCCTCCGATCGTGTTCGCCGTCTGCTCGAGATCACGCGCGGCCGCGCCTTCGTGCTCTTCACGAGCTACGCGCAAATGAACGAAATCTACGATCGCCTGCTTGGCGTGCTTGATTTCCCATTGCTGAAGCAGGGCGATGCCCCGAAGTCGGCGCTGCTCGAGGAGTTTCGCATCACCCCTCACGCCGTGCTATTCGGAACCTCATCCTTCTGGCAAGGAGTGGATGTCCAGGGCGAACAGTTAAGTTGCGTAATCATCGATCGCTTGCCATTCGCAGTGCCCAGCGATCCGGTAGTGGCAGCGCGAGTAAAGGCGATCGACGCTGCCGGTGGCAACGCGTTCTACGAGTACCAGGTGCCGAGCGCAGTCATCACGCTGAAACAGGGCTTCGGGAGGCTGATCCGCTCGCTACGCGATCGCGGCCTGCTGGCGCTGCTCGACAACCGCATTCTGAAGAAACAATACGGAAAAGTTTTTGTGGAGAGCCTGCCCAATTACACGAGGACCACCGACCTAAGAAAGGTGGAGCAGTTTTTTGGAATTGACGATGTGGAGGCGGGTCTCTGACCCGCCTAAGCCGGGTCGAAGACCCGGCTACACGTGTCTAGACTCCTAACAACGTCTACTCGCCCGCCTCCTTACCAATGACGACCTTCAGGTGCGTAGTAACGTCCCGGTGCAGCTTCACCGGAATAGTGAACTCTCCAATCGTCTTCAACGGCTCGTGCAACTGAATCTTGCGCCGATCGATGTGGAAGCTCTTCTTCCCCAAAGCCTCAGCGATGTCGCCCCCGGTCACCGACCCGAACAGCTGATCGTTTTCTCCCGACTTGCGGGTAAACGAAACCTCGAGCCCCTCAAACTGCTTGGCGAGCGCCTCGGCTTCCGTTTTCTCCTTGGCAGACCGGCGCACGGCAGCGGCCTTCATCTGCTCGATCACGGCCTTGTTGGCAGCATTGGCCTCGATCGCCAGCTTGCGCGGAAGAAGAAAATTCCGGCCATATCCTTCGGCGACCTTAAGCACGTCGCCACGGTTGCCCAGCTTGGGCACATCTTCTTTCAGGATGACTTCCATAAATGACTCCGTCGATTCTGAATCTGGATCTTTGAATTACTGCGCGCGCCCGGCAAATGGCAACAGCGCGATATTGCGAGCCTGCTTGATTGCAGCCGACAACCGACGCTGGTGCCGCGTGCACACTCCAGTCAGGCGCCGCGGAACAATCTTCCCGCTCTCCGCGACGAACCCCGCCAGCAGGCGCACATCCTTGTAGTTGATAGCTTCGATCTTCTCGGTGCAGAACTTACAAACCTTCTTACGCCGGAAATATTTTCGGCCGCCTTCACGGGAACCGCCAGGGCCTCCGCCCGGACGCGGGCCACGCGGCCCACGATCGCTGCGCTCGCTTCGTTCTGGACGGCTGTCGCCACTGCGTTCCGGACGAGCGTCGCCCGTTGCTGCCGCCGGTGCCTTCGTTTCTTCTGCCATAGTGCTCCTTCGAACTTTTAATCGTCCCTATGGGACTTGTGTTTCTTGGCCTGTCTCGCCAGCCCTAAGGCTAGCGGAAAATTGCCAGGTTCATTCCCTGGGCAGAGGGCCCAGCTTCGTATCAGGGCGAAAGCCCGAGGTTCGTATCAGGGCATCGCTTCAGCGATGCCGAAAGGGGTGCATTTTTGCCGCCCCTTCAGGGGCCGTCGCTAGACCACCGCGGGAGCCGGTTCTGTCCCCGTTTCCGCCGCCGCCGGGGTCGCGGGCGCCGCAGCACTCGCTTTCTTGCGCGATTCGCGGATCTTCTTGATCTTGTCGAGCCGCTTCAGTTCTTCGTCGGTGCGCACGGTAAGAAACTTGATCACCGGTTCGGTCACGCGCAGGCGGCGCTCCAGTTCGTGCACCATGGCGCCGGTCCCTTCCAGAAGCAGCAGCACGAAGATGCCATCATTGAACTTGCCCACCTTGTAGGCCAGACGGCGCTTGCCCCAAATCTCGCTCTTTACAGTCCCGTGCCCGGAAGTCACCGATGACTCCAGCATGGAAACCAGCTTGTTCAAATCCTCGTCCACCATGTCGGGCCGGACGATAAACATCAATTCATAAGTACGATTCATTCGTTATCTCCAAAATCTGACCGCGACGCTTTCCTAAGTCGACTGCCGCTCGTCGCCCAGCTCGTTTTTCCGATTAAACCGGTTCATGGCAGCCGCCGGTCCCTCTTTCAGAATGACCTCGACAGTTTCGGCTGCCATGTCGAGCACTTCATCCACAACCTTCAGTTGCGCCTTGCGAAACGGCGTCAGCACAAACTTCACGCTGTCCGCGACCTTGCGGTCGGGCGCGATGCCCAACCGAATCCGCAGGAACTCGTCGGTTCCGAGAGCTCCCAGGATGGACTCCATCCCGTTATGCCCCGCCGAACTGCCTCGTTGCCGGATGCGAATCGTGCCCAGCGGCAGGTCGAGCTCGTCGTAAATTACGATCAGGTCCGACTTAACGTCCGCCTGATACTCCGCCACCAGTTCCCGCACCGAAAGTCCGCTCAGATTCATGAACGTTTCCGGTTTGGCCAGGATCACCGGCTGTCCGGCGATCACGGCACGAGCGGTCAACGCACGGCACTGGCGGTTTCTGATTTCCACTCCAAGGTTGTTGGCAATCCGATCGATCGCCAAAAAGCCAAGGTTATGCGGCGTGAACTGATACTCGATTCCAGGATTTCCCAAACCGACAATCAGTTTCACGCCATTTCGCTCTATTTCTTTTCCTTCTTCTCAGCCTTCTCAGCCTTTTCAGGCTTGCCCTCGGGCTTCGCCTCAGCCTCTTCACCCTCGACTTCCTGCTTGCCCTTCTTGATGACTTCAGGTTCAGCCGGAGCCGCCGTAGCGTCAGCAACCGCTTCGGGAGTGACGACCACTTCCTCCTTGACGGTGGTGATGTGCGCAACCATTCGATCTTCATCCGTCAGGAATTTCAGTTTGTCGCCGTGCGCCAGATCCCTGACGCGAATGTCGACGCCGAAGACCAGATGGCTAACGTCCGCCTCAATCGACTTCGGGATATCGGCCGGTAAGCACTCCAACTCAACCTCGCGCAACAACTGCTCGAGGATGCCGCCCTGCGTCTTCACGCCTTCCGGCTCGCCCTTGAGGACGATCGGTACTGTGACGGTCAGCTTCTGGTCCATCGCAATGCGCTGAAGGTCGACGTGGAGCAGTTTTCCCTTGATCGGTTCGAACTGCCAGTCCACGATCATCGCCTTGATGCGATCGCTGCCAAGCGCCAGATCAAAAATCGTGTTGTGACCGGTTTCGGAGTGAAGTATGCGCAAAACCTGGCGCGGATCCACCGCGATGACGGCCGTTTCTTTGCCGGCGCCATACACCACTCCCGGAACTTTTCCCGCCACGCGAACGCGCCGCGCGGCATTCTTGTTGCCCGGTTGGCGCGGCTGCGCTTCCAGGATGTTCACTTCTGTTGCAGTAGCCATAATTCCGTTCCGTCCTTCTATAGAAACAGTTTGCTGACCGAAGTTTCTTCATGAATGGACTGAATCGCCCGTCCAATCAATCCCGCGATCGTCAGCACTTTGATCTTCGGGAGCCGTTTCGCCGCATCGCTCAGCGGGATGGTGTTGGTAACCACCACCTCGGTGAGCGGCGAGTTCCTAATGTTCTCGACCGCCGGCCCCGAGAGCACCGGATGCGAGCAGCAGGCATAGACCGCGGTCGCGCCGCTATCGAGCAACGCCTGCGCCGTCTTGACCAGCGTTCCCGCGGTATCGATCAAATCGTCAATCACCAGACAAGTCCGGCCGTTGACGTCGCCGATGACGTGCATCACTTCCGCGACATTCATCTCGACACGCCGTTTGTCGACGATGGCCAGCGCCGCGTCCATCTTCTTGGCAAAAAACCGCGCCCGCTCCACGCCGCCCGCGTCCGGCGATACCACAGTCAGACTCGGCAAATTCAGCTTCTTGAAGTAATCCACCAGCACCGGCGAAGCGAACAGATGATCCACCGGAATATTGAAAAAACCCTGTAACTGCGCGGTGTGCGGATCGATCACCAGCGCCCGATGCGCTCCAGCGCTCGTCAACAAGTCGGCCACCAGCTTCGACGAAATCGGAACTCGCGGCTTGTCTTTTCGATCCTGTCGGGCATAGCCATAGTACGGAATCACCGCTGTGATGCGCCGTGCCGACGCGCGCTTCAGCGCATCCAGCATCAGCAGCAACTCCATCAGGTGCATGTCCACCGGATGGCAAGTCGGCTGCATGACGAAGACGTCAGCCCCGCGCACATTCTCCTGAATCTGCACGTAGGCCTCGCCGTCGGCAAACCGCGTGACCATCGCTTGGCCGCGTGTCAGCCCGAGGAAGTTGCAGACCTCATCGCAGAGCGGCTCATTGGCCGTTCCGCAAAAAATCTTGAACTTGTCGTCCACCCGGGCACGCTGGGGCTTGCGTTCCGGCTTTTCGTCCGCCATCGGCTGTTTTTCCGTTTTCTCAGCGGCTGCTGTTGCTGTGGGCATAGTAAGTTCTCAATTTGAGTTCTCAGTTCCCGGTTCTCAGCTCTCAGTCTCAGGGCTCCAGTTCGTACTGAGAACCGAGAACCGAGAACTGAGAACTGGTTTTTCTGGCTGGGCCGCTAGGATTCGAACCTAGACAAAGTGCTCCAAAGGCACTTGACCTACCATTAGTCGACGGCCCAGTGGAAATTTGTTAACTGATGATTCTTGATTCTTGATTGAAGCCCGCAAGGGCTCGTCTCATTGTCAATCAACAATCAAAAATCAACAATCTACAATTTTTTCCAGTACTGGCTCCGTGTCAGCGTCACCGTTGCTAGCGCCCGTAACCCCTGTTTCTGCAGACGCCCCACCGCCCGAGCCGCCGCCGCCCGGTTCGAGAACAACCCATACAAGGCCGACCCTGATCCAGACAGCGAAGCATACGCCGCCCCAGCACGCTCCAACGCACCTTTAATGTCACGCAGTTCGGGATATTGCGGAAAGACGACTCTTTCGAAGTCGTTTTCAATCCCGGTACGGACAAGGTCGAGAAGCGGGCTCCCGGCCCGGCTCCTGCCTCGTGCAGGAGCACCGGTGTTAGGTGAAACCAGCCACGCCGACAGCACGCGGCCAACCTCAAGTAGTCTATCGGACGTATCAGAGTGCGTCAATCGCGGGGATGATGTGGGGACGGGTCTTTGACCCGTCCGGGCCGAGCGAAGCTCGGCAGCGTTCTCAGATGCCATCAAAGCATCCCAGTCCAAAAACGCCTTAGGCGTGGACACTCCGACCTCCGGCGTCACCACCACCACCGGCACAGCCGGAAAGTCCGCCACAGGATAAACCTCTTCCCCTCGGCCCACTCCCAACACCGTCCCACCCACCAGAAACATCGGTAGATCCGATCCAACGTCCGCCGCGATCCGCAAGCGCTTCGGCTGAGTCAACCGCTTCTTAAGCGCCCGTTCCAGGCCAATCATCGCAGCCACCGCATTCGACGATCCCGCTCCCAACCCACCCTGCACCGGCAGACGCTTCTCGATCTCGATAGTGACTCGCGCGTTCGCGCCAAGTTCCTCCATCACCCGCTCCGCCATGCGATAGCAAGTATTGGAAGCATCGCAAGGCACTCGCGGATCCGCGCAGTAGATCTCAATCCCCGTCCCGCGCCCAACGCTAACGCGAATCACATCATGCAGCGCAATCGTCTGATACACCGTGCGCAGATCGTGGTATCCATCCGCTCGCAGCGAACCGATATACAAGCCGAGATTGATCTTGGCAAACGACCGAGCGCTGACCGTCATGAAGGGGGAATTGTAAGCGATTGCTCGTGTGGGCCGGACACTCTTGTCCGGCGCCTTTGGTTTCTTCGGTCCGCGACGTTACTTCTTCTCCAGACTAGCGTCCAGCGTCAGCTCCGACCCGACCGTAATCATGAT
>WNFE01002960.1_pt1 | contig 12564 bp, 13 predicted proteins | sample 5400451 | NCBI WGS metagenome assembly WNFE01 (sample SAMN13153344, study PRJNA577476) | soil metagenome | isolation source: 200 cm saprolite under Douglas fir tree site 2 hole 2 | place: USA:California | collected 2015-04-18
GGATTAGGGTCGGAGCACGGAACGCCAAAGCCCATCCAATTTCGCGATCTGTTGGGCTTGACCTGGCTATTGTTTCTCGCAAGCATTTTCGGCGCGCTTTACTATCTCTATTTTCACGCCCTGGCTTCCCGTGATAGTGAACTGTCGGCGGGCCATCTGAATATCAGCGCGGTCACGGCTTCAGCTGGTCTTTTTTTTGGGCTCGTAGCTCTTGGCGCGTTCGGCTGGCTGAATCTTTGATCGTCGCGGGAAACGAGTACGGTGCGAGGACGGACGGCCGCCACTAAAAATCTCAAATGCTGCGGCATCCGGGATCTTAAGGCCTGTCAAAACCTTGTGGACTTCTTCAAAGGCGGGGCTCCCCACCTTGTCATTTTCAAGCTTGCTAATCGTTGCCTGACTGACGTCGGCGATTTCAGCCAACTCCTGCTGATTCAGATTGTGGGCTTGCCGCAGGATTTGGAGTCTCTGGCCGAAGGATTGCGCACCGAAGATCATCTTCATTTGCTCGGGCGTGTAACGGCCGCTCAACAGTGTTTCGGCGACGTGTTCGGAAGCCTCTGCGCGCGTTCGCTGGACTTCCAGGGCCGTGTCGATTGAATCCAGTTCATGCAGTAATTCCTGATATTTCCCCGCGCGGACCAGGACGTAATCCACGCCTTTAATTTGGATTCGCTGGATGTCGTTCTTCGTTGAAGGGGTCATATTCAATCCTCCCTGCGGCGGGGATCAAAACCATAAGATGGACGTTGCCCGATCGCATGGATGTAGACAACGCGGGCTCCTTCCAGAATTCCGAAGGAGATTATCCAATAATCGTTCGGACCGGCGTAGATGTACATTCCATTCGAGTCGTGCTTACTCGTCCAGAACTTCAAATCCCTCGGATTGATTTCCAATTGAGCCAGCGCGCCATCGATGGCCCGCCGATCCTCTGGCTTCCGCACCAATTCCAAGGCCTCGCTTGCCCGCTCGCTGAACTCGAGTCTGTACAAGGGCGCATCCTTTATATTCTATTAAGAATATAATGTCAACTACATTATTCCTATTGAAATGTACTGCCGGATTTCCCTCTCCCTAGCAACAGGACCATAACACACAGTAGTTGGGGCACGATCTGGCTTTTTCCTTGCCCCGTCGCGAGCCACATTTTGGGAATTCCCCGGCGTGGGATGGCTGGAGCGGCTGCTTACGAGCGCGCGCCCGAGGGCCGCGTCGCGGGCATGGACATCTCTGATGAAATTATCACAACACGCCCCGGTCAGACGGAAGATCGTCAATGCTCTTCAATCTTCCAAGTCCTCGCGGAACACCGGTTGTGATGGATCAAGGCTGCCGTCGATGACGGCCACGACCAAGGCTTCGTACGCACTCATCGCCTCTGACAGTATGGTGTAGCCTCGTTCCCACTGTAGCGCTCCCGTGGCCGAATAAATGAGCGTGAAATACCGGCCTGAGGAGTACTGAAGTTCGAGCAACTTGTTTGGTATGTCAGGGTCGCCTTCCTGCCCCAGCACGTCCATCAGGGCCACGGTCCACTGCCTGCCTTTCGGATCGGTGACGACCTCACGCTCGGCGTATTGCCACTCGTCCATGCTCCACAACGGCATATTTATGCAAGCAGCTCATCGAGCGCTCTGGCGACCTGCGCCCCGGTGAAGGGTTTCGGAATCAGCAAAACTTTTTGGGCGTTCCTGGAACGGAGGCTCGCGTCAGCCTCCTCCGGGGTGTCACTGATGATGATGACGGGAAGTTCGGCGTGATCCGGGTCACTACGCACGGTATCGAAGAGCGACTCGCTCATGTTGTAGACGGAGCAGTCGAGCACGAGCGCATCGGCGCGTTGCTCTACAACCAGCTCATTTACGGCGGAGGTATAGCCCGTAGCGAAAACGTCGTAGCCGCGGTCACGCAACGCAAAAGTGAGCAACTCGGCGATCTCCGGCGTGTCGTCAATGAGCAGGATGCGCCGCAACCGTCCGCTACTTCTTCGCGGTCTCTGCGACAGGCAGCCGCTTCTTTTTGCCCGCGGAGGGCTCCAGATCCAGGACCCACACCCGGCCGCCGGCCGTGTAGTAGGCACGGTGGTCGTTTTCGATCATCGCGCCCCAGGCCTCGAGGGTGCGCATCGCGAATGTGTATCCCTCGAAATTGTTGCGCGTGTGGTCCAGCACTTCATTCGTGTGCCAGTTGTTGGTGAGGATCGCGTCGCCAGCATGCACGCGCACCACGGTGTAGTAGCGGTCGAACGCGGCCTCCGGCCGTACCTCGCGAGTCGCACTCTGCTTTTTGCCTTCGCTGACGACATAGCTTTCCTGCTCTTCGGGAGCGGCAGGCGGAGGGGTTGCGTTGGTGTTCATACAGTTTCCGCCACGGTCTCGGCCTCTGCCGCAGCCGCCATATCGGCCAAGTTTTTCGCAGCCGCGGCCTGGATCAAGGCCTCGGGGAGCTCGATACCCATCATTCGCCATTGCTCATTGGCAAACTTCTGTAGCTTGGCGATGTGTTCGGCATGGAGGTGACCGAAGCGCCCTTGCAGTTTCAAATACTCCGATACCGGCCGCATGCTCCGCGAACGGAAGCTGTAATCGTACGCGCGCGCTTCCGGGTTCCATTCCCAGATCGGGTAGAGTCCGCATTCGACGACAAGCCGGCCAAGATCGATCGAGCGCGGCGTCTCGTACACGAAACCCTTCTGGCACGGTGTGTAGATCATCAGGAACGCAGCGCCCTTATGGTTGAGCCCTTTGCGGACCTTGTTCATCAAGTCGATGGGGTATCCCACGCTCGCGGTCGCCACGTAGCAGTGAGGATGGCCGGCCGCCATCATGCGCGCGAGGTCCTTGGGGAAAAGCGTCTTCGCTTCGGGAACCACTGGACCGGGAGGGGAGAAGGTCGTCATACCGCCGTAGGGTGTGCGCGATGATGCTTGGATACCGGTGTTCGCGTACTGTTCGTTGTCGTAGCAGATAATCAGGCAATCGTGATTCCGATAGAGCGCGCCTGAAATCGAACCGATGCCGATGTCGGACGCGCTGCCGTCGCCGGCCTCGCAGATGATGTTCGGGAAGGCGCCCTTCCACTTGCCCTTTCGGATCATGGCCTCATAGGCGGCCGCGATGCCCGCGGTGAAGCTGCCCGCGCTGCCAATCTGCGTGTGCGCCCAGGGCACATTGTAGGGCGTGCACAAATACGAGCTGTTGGCGACATACATGCAGCCTGTCGGGCCGACCAGGATCGTATTGTCGCCCGCCGCTTTGCTCGTCATCCGGTATTGGATGGAGGGTCCGCAACCGGCACAGGTGCGGTGGCCAGGGACGAACGGCTCGGTCGATGGTAACTCAGGGTTGTAGAAACGCGCCCCCTGATTCGGACTGTCGAAAAGCGGCAACAGTTGCCGTTGAACCTCAATTGTTCCCATCTCCGTTCCTCCCGATGGCAGGCGCAAGAGAACCTACGCCACCTCCATTATAGTTCGGACCGCCAGGTCCGCCGTAACAAATTACTGTAGCCGGTCAGTTCGCTGGGTAGGACAGACACTCTTGTCTGTCCGATGCGACCTCACCGCCGCACACGCGGACAGGCAGGAGTGCCTGTCCTACTAAAACACGCCAGCGAGCAAACTGACGCACTACCCAAATTACACTACTCTTCGAATCCGACCCAATGCGTACGCTTTTCGATTTTTCCGCGCTTCTGCGCTTCGAGCATCTTCTGGGTCATCCAGTAGAATTCCTTCAGCACGATCGCTTCGCCGCCCATTCCGGCCATGAACGAGAAGATGAGTGGCCGCTGCTGGCTTTCGTAGAGCGCCGCGCAGACCTCAGCATACAGCGAACCGCCGCTGCTCACACTGCCAAGCCCCAGGTTGGTCTCGATGACGCCGACCACTTTAAACTTACTGAGGACCTCATTCACGCGGTCCGTCGGATAGGGCCTTATGGTTCGAAGCCGTACGAGGCCGACCTTCGCGCCCCGATCGCGCATGTGATTGATCGCGTAACGCGCCGTCACCCCGTGGGCGCCCTGCAGGAAAAAGACCACGTCAGCGTCATCGGTCTTATACTCTTCGATCCACGGGTCGTACCGCCGGCCGAAGATTTTCGCGAACTCTTCATGGGCCTGCTCGATGACCGCCATCGAACCTTCCATGGCGCGCGCACGCTCAAGCTGAAGCGGTGGGCCCTGCTCGGGCATGATCTGGGGGCCGTGCGACACCGGATGCCGCGGATCGAGCGGGTACGGATGCCTGTAGGGCGGCAGGAATTCCTTCACCTGCGCCGAGTCGGGCAAATCGACATCGCATACGATATGAGAGACGAAGAAACCGTCCTGGCAAACCATCTGGGGCAGGAGCACGCGCGGGTCCTCACCGATTCGATAGGCGATCAGGTGATTGTCGAATGCTTCCTGGGCGTCGCACGACCAGCCCATCAGCCACCCCATATCGCGCGTCGAAAGCGCGTCAGTATGCTCGGAACCGAAATCGCCGGGCGGATCGAGCGTGCGGTCGGCGATCATCATCTGCACCGGCATACGGCTGCCCGAGATCGGCGAATAGAGTTCGTACCCGTATTGCACGCCGACGCCCGAGCTGCCCGTGAAAACTCGCGCACCGCTCGAGGCAGCGCCGTGCGCGATGCTCAATTGCGAGTGCTCGCTGTCGGCCACGATGTACTCGGCGTCCAGTTCTCCATTGGCCACCATTTGCGCCAGCGCCATCATCGTCGCCGTATAAGGCCGGATCGGGTAGGCTGTAATCACATCGACGTCGGCGTATTTGGCGGCCTGTGCCGACGCGACGCAGCCGTTGATCCGAACCGTCTTCTTTTTACTTTCCGTAAGCGTCATTGCCATGGTTCGCTCCGCATGGTCCGCCTGAAGGCGGACGCTACTATTCGATGCTACGCAGACGCCACAATTGATTCGAAGGCGGCGCCCGCTTTCAGCCTGACCTTTTACGGTGGGCTCCAAGTCGAGCCCGCGCCCCAACTCCAATTCTAAATGCTCTTCGCCGGCTGATCGGCCAGATTCCTCAGCTCTTCCGCTTGCCGCCCGTGCAGCCCCTGCGAGATGGCGAAAGCTGTATCCATTCGAACCACTCCGGTATCAAAGTCAAGCTCGGGTACGCCCTCGAGGCAGCCCGTCGGACATTCCTCGATGCACACGCGGCAGCCCTTGCAATAGTCAACCAGAATCTTATAGAGGCCGTTCGAACGCACCGAACGCACGATGCACGGCTCGGGACAAACTAGGTAACAGTTGTCGCAGGCGTTGCAGGTGCCGCAACTGAAACACCGGCTGGCCTCCTCGACCGCCTGCTCTTCCGTGAACGCCTGAATCACTTCCTTCTGCGTTTTGCGCCGGGTTGTCGCCGGCAGCAGCGCCTGCTGGACGCGCGGGAAGTGTGGGAAATACGTCATGTTCATGCGGTTCAAATCGACGATGACGTCGATGGGGATGGACCGCGGCTGTAACGCTTCCCCGCGCAACACCTTGTCCAGATTGAATGCGACGCGCTTCCCGTCGCCAACGGCATTCACCACCATCAACGGCTGGCCCGAACCGAGCTGCACGACGTCGCCTGCCGCAAAAAAGTTCGTGTCGCCGAGACGCCCGAACTTGTCGATCCTGATCGTGCCACGCTCGGTCTTGAACTCGTCCGGCAACCAACCAAGCGACGCCCGCTGTCCCACGGCAATGATCACGTTGTCGACGGCGAAGCGCTCTGCGCGGGCCTCTCGATCGACGACGATCGGCGAGGCGTTGATCGCACCGGCGAAGCGCGCCGGATGCAGTAGCAAGGCCTCGACCTTGCCGCTACCGAGCACGGCCGTCATCGCCCGCTTGTGAATCAGTTCCACCCCTTCTTCGAGCATGTCGTGCAGATCTTCCGGCACGGCCGGCATTTCCTTGGGGTTGGCCTCCACCGTGATCATGGTCACTTCTACCGCGCCTTGCCGCAGCGCTTCGCGGGCGCAATCGATTGCCGTGTTTCCCCCTCCGATGACGGCGACCCGGGCACCCAGCTTGACCTTTGATGTGCCCATGCCGATGTCGCGAAGGAACGGAAGTCCATAAAACACGCCGTCTTTATTTTCGCCCTCGGCCCGCGCGCTGTTTGGCTCAATGAGGCCCACGGCCAGTACGACGGCGTCGTAGTTCTTTTTCAAGTCGTCCCAGGTGACGTCCTTGCCGACTTCCGTGTTCGTCTTGATTGTTATGCCGAGTTCAACGAGGCGCTCGATCTCGCGATCGAGCACATGCTGCGGGAGAACCCAGTCCGGAATGCCGCCGCGATTGAGTCCGCCTGCTTTCGGCGATTTCTCAAGAATGGTCACATCGTAGCCGAGTCGCGCGAGCTGGTACGCGGCGCTGTGGCCTGCGGGACCCGACCCGACTACGGCGACTTTCTTGCCGTTGGGCGTTCCTGCCTTGACCACGTCACGCGCCAGCGCCTGTCCAAGATCACCGAGAAAGCGTTCGACCGCGCGAATCGAGATGGCCTCGTCGTACTGCCCACGGTTACAAGCCTGCTCGCACGGGTGGTAGCACACCCGGCCGGTGACCGACGGGAAGGGCATGTCTTCCTTGATGAGCGCATAGGCGTCCAGATACTTGCCGCGCTTCACGAGGTCGAGATAGCCCTGAATCTTTTCGTTGGTTCCACAAGCGTTGTTGCAGGGCGGCAACTTGTCCCGGTACACCGGCCGGATCGAACGCCAGTTGCCGGTGGGGAACAGGTCCTGCCCCTTCTCCTGCGATGGTGCAGGCGTGATCCCGGCGAACGGTATCGTCAGCCAGTCGGGGATGCGTGTGCCTTTGGTCGACATGTGATCCTTCCCTACGCAGCCACTGGGTTCAGCGGCAGGATATGCAACTCATTGAGTGCCAATTCGAAGACCCTCTTGTTCGCGATCATCGGCTCAATCGTCTCGATCTTGACGATGCCCGTCGTTTTTACCACTGCGGCGATTAATGGAGCAGCAATATCTTGGGCGACCAGCTTGCTTCGCTCGGCCGCGCCTTCGGTGGAAAGGCGGTCCAGGCCGAGCTCGCCCAACCGGTAATAAAGCCATTTGTGGTCGGCCAGCTTCGCCGCGTCAACGCAGACGAGCTGCGCCAGCCGCTCGGCGCCTGGCACGAAACGAATCATGTATTCCGGTGAGTAGTGTGTGTTGATCACCAATGTTCCGCCCGGAGGCATCCCGCGCATGTAATCCCAACCCTTGACCATCGTCCCCTCGACCAGTACGACGATGTTGGGATGCTCGTTTTCGTAGGTGAGCGCGTTTTCGATCACGGTATCGCTCACGCGGCAGTACTTGCGAGTCGGAGCGTTGGTGCGATCGGGATTGTCAACGTAGTTTTCCATCGCCTGCGAGAACTTGCCCTCGTTCCGGGCGGATGCGGCGACGGAATTGACGATGTCGCGGCCTTCCTTGTCCATGATAATGCCGCGCGTCCACACTGTGAGTTCCGTGTAACTCATAATCAACCCTCGTCATCCGAGATGCGCCAGGGCAGAACCCCCCAGCGCTGCTGCTCAGCGCGTTCTCTCTTTTCAACGTCTTAGGGCTGCCCGAGATCGGCGAATAGAGCTCGTACCCGACGCGCGGGGAGCCGGTGACCGTGAACTCGATAATCCCTTCGCTCACGGTAAATCTGTGATCAACTGGCCCAGTTATCGAACCACTTGAAAAAATTTACCACCCTCGTTACAGACGGTCAAGGGCTTTGCGAAGCGCATGGCAAACCCGCGACCTACTGGCCCAGTGATCGAACCACTTGAAAAACAAAATCTACCATCCTTGCCACAGACTGTCAAGGGCTCCTCGAAAAAACTCTTGACAGAACAGACACATCGATATTGAATGGCGCCTAAATGGTCTGATGATCGTAACACTGGGTGAGTGGAGTGACGATTTGGCCACGCAGCCTAAAGCCGAGTTCGAAGCTATCCGGAAGACGAAGCTCTACGAGAAGGTCTCGCAGCAAATCCAGCGCTTCATTCGCGATGGCCTCCTAAAGCCTGGCGACATGCTTCCCCCCGAGCGCGAGTTGGCGGAGATGTTTCAGGTTAGCCGCAGCTCTCTGCGCGACGCCATTCGCGCGCTCGAGCTCATGGGCCTGGTCGAGGCGCGCCAGGGAGAAGGCACCGTCGTTCGTGACCCCTCCGCCGAGGCGCTGATCAATCCGCTTTCCACCATGCTGCTCCAACAGCGCGAGCTGGTTCACGAGTTGCTCGAGTTCCGCGAAATGATCGAGCCCGCCCTGGCCGCGCACGCCGCCAGCAACGCTTCCCCCGAAGATTTGGCCCGGCTTGAGTATATCCTGAAGCGACAGCAGGAAAAAGTGGATCGCGACGAACTGGCCGTCGAAGAGGATTCCGAGTTCCACTATGCTATCGCGCAGGCCGCCAAGAACAACGTGGTCTTGAAGGTACTCGACGTTTTCATGGACCTACTGCGCGAAAGTCGCGAGCAGTCTTTGCAATTGCCGGGGCGCCTGCAGAAATCCATCGGCGGCCACCGGCGCGTGCTAGCCGCTATCCGCCGCCACGACGCGCCGGCTGCCGAGGCCGCCATGCGCCGCCACATCAAAGAAATCGAGGCTATCGTACTGGACAAGCCTGCTACGAAAGTTTGAACCCAGGAGGCACCTATGGGCCGACTCTTCGCGATCGAGATTATTTATCGGGGAATCTTCCAGAAAACCCTGGCAAAGAACATCAGCCGCGCCATTGTCCTGGCGGCACATGAAGAAGGCAAGCCGGGCATCTCCTTTGGACGTTACGGCGACAGCCCTGAGCGTAACGGGATCCCCGCCAAGAACTTCGCGATCGTCGCCACAGACGACGTGACTCTTGAGGAGGGGATGGCGAAGTACGAGCCCAAAGAGGTTGATATCACGATCGCCGTGGACGACACTCTGTGCAAGGGCGTGGAGTCCTGGGCTTGGTACGGGCTGCAGCCCGTCAACCGGCTGCTGAAACCCGGCGGCACGTTGATCGTAACTTCTCGCGAGCAGCCCGATACGATCACCGAGATGGCCCATCGCAAGGAATACCCGTATCAACTGGCGATTGTGAAGGGCACGGTCAGCTTTTCCGGCCTGTGGGTTTACAAGGAAGACCACACGGATGTTCGCATCCTCGGCGCTATATCCCGGATTCTGCCTGAGCTGTTCAGCCTGAAATCGGTCCAAAAGGTGATCATGGACCAGTGGAAGGATCCCATTAAGGCCTCCTCTGCGGCCCGGGCCCACGAGCGAACCACCACGATCACAGTTCGACCCGACCAGGGTAATCCCGAAACACCCTACACGTTTGACTTCCCGAAGTGGCATGAAATGCGCGATGGCGTTACCATCCCCAGCATTCCCGCAGGCCGTGCCTTTGAAGACCCTACCACGCATGCCGTAGGGGGATTCCGGCCGGACCGCAATCCGGTTTTTAAGAAGTTCTCTACCCGCACTATGCGGCCCTTGGTGAACTTTGAAACCTGCATTAAGTGCACGCTTTGCTGGCTCCACTGCCCGGACTCCTGCTTCGATGTCACTCCGGACGGCTTGTATGACGCCAATATGCAGGCCTGCTGCGGGTGCGGCGTTTGCGAGGCGGTTTGTCCCGTTAAAGAATGCGTCACTATGGTGAATGAGACGGAGTTCCGCGATAACGCCAGCCAGTGGGAGATGTGGAAAGACGACAAGAAGGGTTACGAGAAGTGGCTTCAGGAGAAGATAGCGGTGCATCCGGAACGCACGCACGGTTTTCGCTATCGCGGACAATACGCAGAGCAGATTCCCGAGATGTTAGAAACTGCCCGCGAGGACTAACTGTTCCGGGAGGAGAGTTGTCATGGCGCCAGTGGCCACAGCAATCCAGGAGCAACGCAAGAGTGACGAAACGGCCCTGATCACGGGCAGCGAAGCAATTGCCGTCGCCTGCAAGTTGGCGGATGTGGACGTGATTACGGCCTATCCCATCCGCCCCTACGACACGGTCATGCAGTATGTGGCCAAGCTGGTGGCCGATGGTGACCTGGACTGCGAGTACATCGTAGCCGAAGGCGAACATTCGCAATTTGAAATCGTGAAGCACGCATCCGCGTGTGGCGCGCGCGTGTTCTGCGGCAGCAGCGGCGTGGGCTGGATGTACGCAATGGAAGCGCTGACGGTCACACCCGCATTGCGCATTCCGATGGTAGTCATGGTGGGCAACCGGGCCCTGGACGATCCAGGCGCGTTCGGTGTGGAGCACAACGACGCACTGGCGGTCCGCGATCTGGGCTGGCAACTGGTGTGGGTGGACAACGCACAGGAAGCGCTAGACACTGCCCTGATCGCCTATCGAGTTGCGGAGGACCGGCGTATTTTCTTGCCGTGCGCAATCAGTTGCGACGGCGCCTTCCTTACCCACTCGCAGGCGCTGGTCAAGATTCCCTCGCAAGACAAGGTCAACGAATTTCTGCCCCGCTACAACCGCGCAGAACTGCTGCTCCACCCCGACAATCCCATCACGGTGGCCCCGCAGGGCAATGAAGACTGGGTCATGGAGATCCGGAGGCAGAACTATGCCGCCATGGAGCGCACTTACGGCGTCATCAAGGAAGCCTACGCTGACTTTGAGAGAATCTTCGGGCGCTCCTACGGCAATCCCTTCTTCGAGGAGTACATGACCGAGGATGCCGACGTGGTGCTGCTGGGCATGGGCACGCTGTCCACGCCGGTCAAAGTCGCAATCCGCAAAATGCGCGCGGAAGGGAAGAAGGTTGGTTTCGTGCGCCTGCGCTGGTTCCGGCCATTCGCCGCCGAAGAACTGGCGAAGTGCCTGGGGCGCTTTTCCGCCGTTGGGGTCATCGACCGCGATTACTCGTTCGGTTCCCCCTATCTCGGCGGCGTGGTGGCTGGCGAGGTCCGCAGCGCGCTCTACCCGTCACCTGGAAAGAAGCCGCCCGTGTTAGGTTTCATCGCCGGCCTTGGGGGCCGCGAAGTCACCGTACCCAACGTGGAGAAAATCACCGCAGCCGTCTACCGAGCTGCAGAGGGCAAATCGGAACCGCTTACGCAATGGATTGGGCTTCGGGAATAGTTTGTTTTTGCTGATGTTTTGCTACCGTTAGAAAGGATGGAAAAGCGATGGCTACCTACGTGCAGATCGATCCGACCCAGGAATTGGAAGCCTTTAAAGCAGTCAAGAAGCTCCCGCTGGAGGAGTACTTCACCTCGGGTCACAGGACATGCCAGGGTTGCGAGTCGGCGCTGCTCATGAAAATGATGGCCAAAGCCGCGGGTCCCAGGAGCATTATCCTGGGCAGCACCGGGTGCATGTATGTGGCCAACACCACCTACTACAGCACCTCATGGGTGGTGCCGTGGATGCACACTCAGCTGGGCAGCAGCGGAGCGGCCGCGCTGGGGACGGCTGCCGCGCTGAAGTCGCTGATGCGCAAAGGTAAGATCAAGAACGAGCCGATCAATGTGATTGCCTTCTGCGGTGACGGCGGCGGAGCGGATATGGGCTTGGGGGGGATCTCGGCGACTCTTACCCATCCTGACTACAACCTCCTCATCCTGATGTACGACAACGAGTCCTACGCCAATACCGACATCCAGCTTTCGGGTAGCACGCCGTGGGGCGCGCACACAACCTTCAGCCCTCCCGGCAAAATGAAGAGAATCATGCACCATCGCTGGAAGAAGAACATGGCGGGCATGATGGCGGCAGGTCATCCCACCTGCCGGTACGTCGCCACCGTCTGCATGTCTTATGGTCTGCAGGGGATGAATGCCATGCGCAAAGCTTTGTCCATCGGCGGGCCCACGTTCGTTCACTCGCTGGATCCCTGCCCGAAAGGCTGGGACTTCGATCCTTTTCTCTCCCACGAAATGGGCGAGTTGGCGGTAACTACGGGAATTTGGCCGCTCTACGAAGTGGAAAACGGAGTGCTGAAGCTGACCGGCAAAACGCGGCAATTAGCTGACCGCAAAATCCGGCGGCTGCCCGTGCGGGATTATTTGCTCAAGCAGGGACGCTTCGCGCATTTTACAAATGACGACATTGAGTACTTCCAGAGTAAGGTCGACGAGATGTGGGAGAAGTGGCTTGTTCCGGGTGTGATCCCGTTCCGCGCCGAAGTCGAAAAGAGCGAATCGCCTGACTGATAAATTTGCGCAACGCCGTCGTGGACAGCGGCGGGTGTCAAGGCGCAGATGGGTCAAGGCACAACTCCCCCGCGTTATTGCTGCGCGCGTTCGCGCTTCTGAACGGCTCAGGAGTGCCACGGTCAGAGTCTAGAACCGCCAGGAAATCACTTCGTAAGACAACAAGCGGGGCGACACGCGCGCCGCCTTGATATTCCGCAATCGCTAACAGCGTCGCCTTCTTGCACAAGCTCTCGATATCGGCGCCTGTGAATCCCTCCGTCCGGCGGGCAAATTCATCGAAATCGACTTCGGGCGAGAGCGGTACACGCCGGCAACAGAGGCGCGTGATGGCCGCCCGATCGGCAGCGTCTGGTTTGGCGAACTGGAGTATATAGTCGAAGCGGCCGCTCCGCAACA
>WNFE01002963.1_pt1 | contig 12559 bp, 12 predicted proteins | sample 5400451 | NCBI WGS metagenome assembly WNFE01 (sample SAMN13153344, study PRJNA577476) | soil metagenome | isolation source: 200 cm saprolite under Douglas fir tree site 2 hole 2 | place: USA:California | collected 2015-04-18
CTTGCGGTACATCAGCATCGATGACTCGCCATAGAACGGCACGGCATAGAGGTTGCTGTTGTAGCTGAGCGCCCCCCTGATTCCGGGGATCAGGTCGTCAGGCGCGTATGACGAGTCCTTGGCGATGAACGGGCTGAGATTCTCGATCCATCCCTTCTTGGCCCACAGCGGCACCTCGTATGTGCCGATCGTGAACAGGTCGTAACGCCCGCTCTTGGCCGCCACATCCTGGGTCACCTGTTGCCGAAGCTGGTCCTCGGGCAGGGTCACGATGTTGACCTTGATGCCCGAGTGCGAGCTCTCGAAGTCGGGGACAAGCTTCTTCAGGTCGGCCATCGAAGGGTTGTCGACCGCGGCCAGCGTGATCGTGGACGCGCTGGCGCCTCCGCCCCCTCCGGCACCGCCAGAGCACGCGACAGCCGCAAGAGCAATCACGAGCCCGAGAATCGGCATGGCCACGCGCCGGTCCGAGGATCGAAGATTCCTACCATTCATGGAGAGTCACCCCTTTTGAACATGATCGAGCCGCAGGCCACCGCCTGCCGGCGTTCTCGACAACGTTGTCAAAAGACAACGTTGTCACGGTATAACATGGGTGCGATGAAATTGCAAGATGGCTTCGAAATGTCATCGCTGCAGCGCGTCACGCGTCAACCCGTACAACGTTGACAAAGCCCAAGCTCCGGCCGGCACGGAACCGATCGCGGCCGACCATGCGGGAGGTCGCTGCAGCCGCCAAGGTCAGCATCAAGACGGTCTCTCGCGTCGTCAACGGCGAGCGCGGAGTGACCCCCAGGTTGAGCGCACGGGTCGCCGCCGCCGTCGAAAGAGTCGGCTACCGGCACAACCTGACCGCCAGCAGCCTCCGACGCACCGACGGTCGAAGCGCCAGCATCGGCGTGGTCCTCGAGGATGTCGCGAACCCTTTTTCTTCCGCGCTGCACCGCTCGATTGAAGACGTCGCGGTGGCCCGCGGCGTGCTCGTGTTCGCAGGGAGCTCAGATGAGGACGGAGACCGTGAACGTGAGCTCATCGCAGCGTTCACATCTCGTCGGGTTGACGGCCTCATCATCCTGCCGTCCAGCCACGACCACAGCTATCTGGTCATGGAGCGCCGCGTCGGGACGGCGATTGTTTTCGTGGACCGTCCACCGTCGTTCTTCGACGCCGACGCCGTTCTTGCCGACAACACCGAGGGAGTTCGACGCGGGATTCGACACCTCGTCACGCACGGCCACCGCCGAATCGGCTACCTCGGCGACGTGCACACGATCGCGACCGCCGCCGACCGGCATCGCGGCTACGCCGAGGAGGTCGTGGCCCGGAACCTCGACGTCGACGATCGCCTGGTGCGTCTCGATGTGCGAGGGACCGAAAGTGCAGAGGCCGCCGTGATGGAGCTCTTCGCGCTGAAGGAGCCGCCAACAGCTCTCTTCACGGGACAGAACCTCATCACGATCGGAGCCTGCAGGGCGCTGCGGCGTTTGGGCCTGCATCAGAAGATCGCGCTGGTCGGATTCGACGACATCTTGCTTGCCGACCTGCTCGAGCCCGCCATAACGGTCATCGCGCAGGATCCGGCGGCGATGGGCCGTATCGCGGCGGAACTGCTGTTCCGCCGGCTCGACGGCGACCGATCGGGGTCAGAGCACCACGTGGTCCCGACGAAGATGATCACCCGAGGTTCTGGCGAGATCCGGCTTTGATCGTCGTCTGCGGCGAGGCGCTGATCGACATCGTGCCGGCGGCCGACGGCACGCGGAAGCCGATGCCAGGCGGCGGTCCATTCAACACCGCACGAGCGCTGGCCCGCCTGGGCGCCCCGACCGCATTCCTCGGCCGCCTATCGACCGACGCGTTCGGCGTCATGCTCGCCCAGCAGCTGAAAGCAGACGGCGCCGACCTCTCGCTGGTCAGCTACGGCCCTGAGTCGACAACGCTGGCCGTGGCCGAGCTCGACGGCCAAGGCCTCGCGGAGTTCGACTTCTTCGTCAAGGGCACATCGGCGCCGAATCTCACGCCGGAGATGCTCCCCGCGAGATTGCCCGCCGAGGTGACCGCCCTGCACATCGGCACGCTCGGGCTGGTCTTGGAACCGATGGCGACCACGCTGGTCGAGCTGGCGCTTCGCGAGGGCGACGACCGGCTCGTGATGCTCGATCCCAACATCCGATCGAACCTCGTGACAGATGCAAGGGAATATCGTGACCGCCTCGATGGCCTGGTCGCGCACAGCACGATCGTCAAGGCAAGCGAGACCGACCTCGCATGGCTGTTTCCGGAGCTGGGCTCCGAGGCCGGCGCCGACCGCCTGCTGGCCCTGGGCTCCCGACTCGTCCTGGTGACGTTGGGGCCGGCAGGCGCGCTGGCGGCGAGCTCGAGCGGACAGGTTCGGGTCGCAGCTCCGGAAGTCGAGGTGGTGGACACGATCGGGGCCGGTGACGCATTCGGCGCCGCGGTCCTTGCGTGGCTGCACGAACATGACGCGCTGCGAGCCGATCTCACGCTCGACAACGAGCAGCTGCGATCAATGCTCGGCTTCGCCTGCCTCGTCGCAGCCATCACCTGCACGCGCGTGGGGGCCGATCCTCCATGGCGCGCGGAGCTGGCGAAAAGCCCCTGGGTCTAGGCCTTCACGACCGGCGATGACAGCCGTTCGTGAACCAACCGGATGGCCATCGCCCCTTCGCCCACGGCTGTGGCGACCCTTTTGATCGAGCCGTGCCGGACATCGCCGACCGCGAAAATCCCCGGCAGGCTCGTTTCCAGCAGGAGTGGAGCCCAGCCATCCGTCGGGGCCACGTCGGATCCCGCCAGGATGAACCCGTCCTCGTCGACCTGCAGGCATTTGTTCAGCCAGTCGGTGTTCGGCTCGGCGCCGATGAACGAGAACAGGCCGCACGCGGTCAGCTCCACTCGCTGGCCGTCAGCAGACTCGATCACGACCGCGTCGAGCACGTTGGCGCCGATCAGTGCTTTGACCTGAGTCAGGTAGTGAACCGTGATCCGGGGATTGCGTTCGATCTGATCGATCAGGTATCGCGACATGGTTGCGTCGAGCGAAGGTCCGCGCACGAGATGGTGTACGTCTAGACGCTTGCCCAGGAACACAGCCGCCTGGCCGGCCGAGTTGCCGCCTCCGACCACGACCACCGGCCCGGTGCACTTTTGCGCCTCGACCTCAGTCGCGGCGTAGTAGACGCCCGAGCCTTCGAACTCGGCTAGCCTCTCGACTGGAAGGCGCCGGTACCGGGCGCCTGTCGCCACGACGATCGCTCGAGCCATCAGCGTCCTGCCGTCTGACAGCTCGACGCTGTGCATGCCGCCGACGGAGTTGAGGGTCTTGGCGCGTGATCCGACCAGGATGGCAGCCGAGAATTTCTCCGCCTGGAGCGCGGCCCGGGCGGCGAGCTCCGCGCCCGAAAGCCCCGCCGGGAAGCCGAGGTAGTTCTCGATGCGCGACGAGGTGCCCGCCTGACCTCCCACAGCGACCGCTTCGACCACGATCGTAGAGAGGCCCTCAGAGCCGCCGTAGACGGATGCGGCAAGGCCGGCCGGGCCTGCGCCGACGACCAGCAGATCGCAGGCCCCTACGCGATTCGGCGCGTCGAGTGGAATGCCGAAGACCGCCGCCACCTCTGACAGGGACGGGTTGCGGAGGATGGGTTGCCCGGCGACCAGCACGAGGGGGATATCCGCGGCGGTGAATCCGAAATTTCGCAGCAGCGTCTCCGCGCGCGGATCCGATTCGACGTCGATCCACGTCACGGCGGCGCGGTTGCGAGCAAGCAGGTCGAGGATGTCTCGCGTCGCTTCATTGAATCGGGAGCCGATCACCTTCGGACCCGTGCCGAGTCGCAGCAGCAGAGAGTGCCGCAGCAAAAACGCCCGGATGACGATCTCGCTCAGTGTTATGTCCTCGGCGATGACGGTCCGAAGCTGGTTGAGCGGAATGCGCAGGACCCGGCCGGGAACCGTTGCCGTGGCGGTCACGTACGCGCCTTCGTTGCTGAGGATGTTCATGACGCCGACGAACTGTCCGGGGTTGAATGGGGTGCTGGTTGTGTCCGCCGAATCGCCGAAGTGCGCAACGGCTTCCACGCTGCCGGACAGAACGACCACGAAGTCTGAACCCCGTTGTCCTTCTCTGAAGAGCACGAACCCGGCCGGGACGTCTTCCTCGACCCCGTAACGTCTCAGCTTCGCGACCTGCGCCTCGTCCAAGATGGGGAATGCGCCCGCGAAGTCCTCTTCCTCCGCCTTCGCGCCGACGCGCTCCAGCGCCACATTTATCGGAACGGGTTTCGGCTCGGGGTTCATGGGGTCGCCCTCATAAGTGAGGGTGCCGGATCAGTGTACGGCGCTCCCTGGAAACGCCTTCTCACCCGCGCGGATCGGAACTTTCAACCAGTTCTCTCCCGGCGGCAGCGGGCAGTCCCACTCCGGGTTGTAGGCGCAGTTCGGGTTGTATGCGTAGTTGAAGTCGATCACGACCTCGTCGCCGTGCGCGTGCAGCTCGAGATAACGGCCGGCTCCGTAAGTTTCCTTTCCCGAAGTTGCGTCGCGAAAAGGGAGGAAAAGGTCGTGAGAGCCGGCGGATGAATACAGCGTCACCTGAGTGTCCACGCCGTCAACCTGAAAGTGAACGATGCCGAAGCGCCGGTAGGTCTGCTCCCGGCCGTTGGTCGTGGCCATTCGCACCTCTCCGGACGCGACCTTGCGGTCGACCTTGGCGCGAATAACAAGTTGTGGATTCTCCGCAAAGTACTCGAGCCCGTGGAAACTGTGCTGCTGCCCATGCGTCAGCGGGGCCCTATGGTCGTGAGCGAAGAACTGATCTTTCTCAGTCCGAAACCGCTGCAAGTCCGTGGTTTTCGTCGCCAACTTCGCTTACGAAGCCTCAGCCAGGACTTCCTTGAACGGGCGGCCATAAGGCCAGAACCCCGCTTTCTCGCCGCGCTCCCAAGCTTCACGCAGACCGGGTGCGCCGAGGTCCCAGTCAGAGCGGACCTTCTGCGTGATCGCCCGCAGGTCGTGCCGGAGATCGTCGTTCGAGGGGCGGCCCCAGAACCAGTAGCCGTTGTAGATGCTGTGGATCACAAGTCCTGGCTCGAGCAAGATCGTGTGAGGGATCATCGGGTTGTGCTGCGGGTCCGTGTACTCGGCGATGTCGAGATCCTTCTGGATGATTCGCCCCACGTCTGAAAGGAAGGACCAATGCGCGCCGACGCCGCTGCGCATCTCGTTGAGCTCCAGCAGGCCGTCGGTCGAGATCGTGACGATTTTCGTGTAGGCCACCCCGATCTCGGGTTCCAGCTCGACAAGGAGCCGGTGCTGCTGCCTATCTTTCGGGCAGAACGCGCCTCGAGATAGCACGAGAATCATCGGGTCGGTGCCCTGCAGCTCAGACAGCTTGCGCCGCTTGCCGGTGTGATCCGGCAGCTCGTAATCCGGAAACTTTGCCCCAGGCCGTATGTCGTCTCTCATATCATCGAAAACACGCTGCCTCCGGGGCTAATTCCCATTTTGGAAGGCGACATGACTTGAGCTCGGCGACGGTTGGTGTTTTCGGCGGCTCGGGGCTGTACAGGCTGTTGGACGACGTCGAGCAAGTGGAGATGGATACGCCATTCGGCACGCCGAGCGACGGGCTTGCAATCGGGACCGCCGGCGACCGGCGCGTCGCCTTCATGCCGCGCCACGGCGCGAAGCACACGATTCCGCCCGGGGCGATCAACTATCGCGCGAATCTGTGGGCCTTCAAAGAGCTGGGAGTCGAGCGTGTCATCGGGCCGGCGGCCGTCGGCAGCTTGCAGCCGGCCATCGAGCCGGGGCATTTCGTCGTGTGCGACCAGTTCGTCGATCGCACCTGGGGAAGATCCGACAGCTATTACATGGAAGGACCGCGCGTCGCGCACCTGTCGCCAGCCGATCCGTACTGCCCCGAGCTCAGGCCGCTGGCGGTCGCGGTGGGCCGCGAGCAAGGAGTCGTTATGCATGACCGAGGCACCGTCGTGGTCATCCAGGGTCCCCGGTTCGCGTCTCGCGCGGAAAGCCGCTGGTACGGAGCGCAGGGCTGGCACGTCATCAACATGACTCAGTACCCCGAGGTGGTGCTCGCCCGCGAGCTGGAGATGTGCTACGTCAATCTCGCGTTGGTGACGGACTTCGACGCGGGGATCGAGGGCGATCCGAGCGTTGCCGCCGTCAGCGTTGCCGGCGTCCTATCGGTGATGGCCTCGAACAACGAGCGGGTTCGCAACCTGATCCTGACCCTGATCGAGCGCCTGCCGGCGGTTCGGTCGTGCTCGTGCGGCCAGGGGATGAAGACGGCCTTCGTCAGCTGAGCCGAGCCACTCGTTCTGGAATTTCGTGCGGTAGCCAGAACCAGCGCAGATGCTCGAAGTCGGCGCTGAGCTGGACTGGTTCCGGCGCCGAGCGCGGTGCCGCCAGGATCCTGCGGGCCTCCTCGAGGTAGCGCGGAAGCGCTGTTTCGGGTTCGAGATGGCGGTGGGCCGACCTCGGCACCCTCGCATCCGAATACCTGATGTCCCGCAGGCTGAGCGGCGGCTCCGGCGGTCCGGCCGCGTGGATCCAGAGTCCCGTGAGAGCGTCGAAGCGGTACTCGGGCATCAGCCGCCAGCCGTCGGTCGCCACGATCTCGACCGCCTCGAGGATGAACTCGAACACCGCCTCCGAGATGAAGTAGTTGAAGTTGACCCGTACCCACCCAGGCTTGATGCCTTCGCAGCCGAGGCCGATCTCGCGCTCGAACTCGTGTGACGTCTCGAGGTCGATGCCGAGCAGGCGATGTCCATATGGTCCAGCGCACGAGCAACCTCCGCGCGACTGGATCCCGAAGACGTCGTTGAGCAACGCGACCACGTAGTTGTGGTGGAGATAGCGGCCGTCGTGGCGCACCACGAACGAGACGATCGACAGCCGGTCGAGGTCTGGATTGCCGAGGATCTCGATATTCGGCAAGCGCCGCCAGCGCTCGATGGCGCGACGGATGAGCGACTCCTCGCGGCGCCGGATCTCCGAAGCTCCAACCTCCTCCTTCAGCTGGAAGACGAGCCCGGCGCGGATCGAATCCACGATCGCCGGCGTGCCGCCTTCCTCGCGATGCTCGATGTCGGTCAGGTACACGTGCTCGGTGGGGTTGACGTACGCGACCGTCCCGCCGCCGGGCACGCTGGGCACGCGGTTTCGAAACAGCTCGCGGCGAGCCGCGAGCACGCCCGGCGTGCCTGGACCACCGATGAACTTGTGAGGGGAGATGAAGACGGCGTCCAGGTATGGCTCGCTCGGCCCATGTGACGCGGTGCCCATCTCGATCTCCATGTAGGGAGCGGCCGCTGCGAAATCCCAGAACGAGAGCGCACCCTGCTCGTGGAGCAGAACCGAGATCGCCCTCCAGTCGCTGATGATCCCGGTCACGTTGGAAGCGGCGGAGAAGCTGCCGATCTTGACCGGGCGGTCGCGGTGGCGGACGAGCTCCTCCTTCAAGTGATCCTGGTCGATGTGACCGTCGTGGTCCTCGTGGATTACAACCACGTCCGCGATGGACTCCCGCCAGGGAAGCTCGTTGGAGTGGTGCTCGTACGGGCCGATGAAGACCACCGGCCGTTCCGCGGCCGGGATCAGGGACGCGAGACGATAGCGGTCGTCGAGGTCGGCCGGTAGGCGCAGGTTGAGGACGTCGACCATGCGGTTGATGGCACCCGTAGAGCCGGAGCCGCAAAAGATGACGGCGTGCTCTTGGCTGGCGCCGAGAGCGGCACGAATGATCTCGCGGGCCTCTTCGCGAAACCGTGTCGTCTGCAGGCCCGTTCCAGAGGATTCGGTGTGGGTGTTGGCGTAGAGCGGGAGCACCACCTCGCGGATGAAGTCCTCTATGAACGTCAGCGCGCGGCCGGACGCCGTGTAGTCGGCGTACGTGACACGGCGCGGCCCGAAGGGGCCCATTACCGCCTCGTCCTCTCCGATCACCGAGGAGCGAATCCTCTCGATCAAGTCCAATTTGGCGCTCATCAAGTCAACCTTAGGCGCCCGGGCGTCTGTTCGATGAATTCGTATCGGTGAATCACTTTTTGTGGGCTCCGATCCAGCTGGTTTCGCGCGGTGGATACTGCACCACGCCCGTGTGCCAGCTACGTGCGCGCGTGCTCATAGTCGATGACGAGCCGGCGACCATTTGTCTGCTGGAAGAATTCCTGCGCGGCGCGGCGACCGCGTTTCGCGCCGCCACCGACTCTCGACAGGTCGAGATTGCATTCGAAGAGTTCGCGCCCGATATCGTTCTTCTCAACCTGCAGATGCCGTGCATAAGGGAGGTGCTCCAGCGCGTGAGCAACCTGCTCCAAACTCGGGAGCTGTTCGTCGAGTTGGCTGAAGGCTACGCGGCTCTAGAGCGCGACCAGCAGACCCAGCCGACGACTTGATTCCACATCGGCTCCTCAGCCGGCGATGAGCCGGTATCTGTGCTCTGGCCGGCCCGGGCTCCCGTAGCGCATCGTGAGCTCGGCTTTGCCTAGCTGGCAGAGGTGATCGAGGTAGCGCCGGGCCGTCACCCGGCTGACGCCGGCCGCGTCGGCGACCGCCGCCGCCGCGAGCCCAGATCGCGATTGCCGAAGTGCCGATGCGATCAGGTCGAGGGTCGTATCCGAAAGCCCCTTGGGGAGCGGCTCCTTGCGCGTCGAGCGGAGTGTGCCGAAGATCCTGTCCACATCGCTCTGCTGCGCTTGGCCAAGCTGCACCATGCGCTCGCGTGCGCTGGCGTACGAAAGTAGCTTCTCCTCGAACGTGGCGAAGAGAAAGGGCTTGATGAGGTAATGAACGACGCCGCCGCGCATGGCGGCGCGAAGACTTTCCACCTCGCGAGCGGCTGTGATGGAAATGACGTCGACCGGCCGATCATCCTCACGCAGGCGCTGCAGCACATCCAGACCGGACATGTCCGGCAGGTAGATGTCGAGCAGCACCAGGTCCGGCCGCAGACGCTCCACAGCATCGAGCGCCTGGGCGCCGGTGTGAGCTTTGGCCACCACCGCAAATCCCTTGACCCTCTCGACATATGCGCAGTGAAGCTCGGCGACTCGAAAGTCATCGTCGACGACGAGGGTCTGGATCACGGCTTGGCCGGGACTCGCATTGGCAATCGCACGATGAAGAGCGCGCCCCCCTCGTTGGCCACGGTGACATCGCCGCCATGGCGGCGCGCGACTTGCCGGACAAGCGCGAGACCAAACCCACGCCGCTTGTGCCCTGGGGCCGACTTGGTGCTGAAGCCTTCCTGGAAGATCTGCCCGTCGACGCCTTCCGTAATCCCGGGGCCCGAATCATGGATCCGGATGACCAGCTGATCGTCCTGCTCGTTCACCGACACGCTCACCCAGCGCGCATCGGTCGACCCGCTCGCCGCGTCGAGGGCATTGTCGATGAGGTTGCCGAGCAGCGTGATCAAGTCTTCGCTGTCGATCGAGCTGCGCGTCATGACGGTGTCATCACTTACGAGAAGCTCGATCCCGCGTTCTGACGCGACCGCCGCTTTCGCAAGCAGGAGCGCGCCTAGGACCGGGTCGCCTACTCGTTCGAGCAGCGCTTCCGTCAGCTCCTGGTGCACACCCGAGGTCTGGGCGATGAGCTTCATCGCGTCCTCGCCTCGGCCCATCTGGACGAGGCCCGCGATGGTGTGCAGCCGATTCGCGAACTCGTGCGCTTGAGCTCGCAATGCCTCGGTCAGGCTCTCGATGCCCATGCCGCGCGACAGGCCGGTGAGCTCCGTCGTGTCGCGCACTGTCGCAACGTGGCCGATCTCGTGGCCCCTGACACGGATGGCTCGACGGCTGGCCACGAGCACGCGGTCGCCGGCGAGCAGGACTTCGTCTTCGTCCTTGAGCCCGCCCGTCAGGAATTTCTGCAGCCGGCCCTGCGGAAGCACCTGCGACACCTTGCGGCCGACGCAATCCGCCGGCAGGCCGAGCAAGCGGCGTGCCTCGTCGTTCGCCAGCGTGATCGTGTGGTCGCGGTCGGTGGCGATCGCGCCTTCGTGGATGCCCTGCAGGCTGGCTTCTCTCTCCTCGAGCAGCCCGGCAATCTCGTACGGCTCGAGGCCGAACGTCTGCCGCTTCAACCGCGAAGCGAGCAGCAGCGATCCCCCCACACCGAGACCGAGCGCGAGGAACAGCGTCACCGCAAACCCGGGCAGCTCGTGCAAGAGCTGCTGGCTCACCGCCGTCTCCAGGAAGCCGACCGAGGCCATGCCGATCACCTGGCCGCCGTAGAAGATCGGGGCCTTGCCTCGAGCCGAAACGCCCAGCGTCCCCCGCTGAACCCCGACCCATGTATTGCCGGCGAGGACGCTGCTCGGGTTCTCGTCCACGGGCTTGCCGATCATCGCCGGGTTCGGATGCGAGAAGCGGATGCCCCGTCGGTCCGTGACCACCACGTACCTGGCGCCGGTCGAATGGCGAGTGTCCTCGGCCGTTCGCTGGATGAGGCCGGCGGGATCGCCCGCAAGCAGCGCCTGCTGGACTGCGCTGTTGGAAGCGACGGTTTCGGCGATCGCAAGTGACCGCTGTTCGTACTGGCGGTCGAGCTCCTGGCTCGCCTGCCACACGGCCGCGGCGGCGCCAAGGATTCCTGACAGGGCGATGATCACGACCTGGAAAACCAGGATCTGGTAGGCGAGTGGAAGGCGGGTCTTCACCGGAGGATCTCAGCCGGATCGTAGGCCCTCAAGGGGCCTCCCCGCAGCGACCAAAACGACCAAAACGGCCACAACGACCGCATGGATTGCGCGAGCCGGCGAGCGCACGCAGAGTCCGAGATGGATGGCTTCTGCAATCGAGCTTCGTGGCGTCACGAAGCGATTTCTCACCCCTTCAGGCGGGGTCTATGTCGCCTTGCACGATCTCGACCTGGCCGTTGAGCCCGGCGAGTTCTGCGCCGTGGTCGGGCCCACCGGCTGCGGCAAGTCGACGACCCTGGCGCTGATCTCGGGTCTCGAGCCCGCCAGCGAGGGCGAGGTCGAGGTCTTCGGCAAGCCGGTCAAGGGCATCGCTAGTGGGATCGGCTACGTGTTTCAGAGCGACGCTGTCTTCCCCTGGAAGACGGTCCTCGAGAACGTGGCCGCCGGGCCTCGCTACCACGGGTCAACGAACCGCGACTCCCGAGCCGCCGCCCGTGATTGGATTGCCCGAGTCGGACTCGCCGGGTTCGAAGACCGCTATCCGTACCAGCTGTCTGGTGGCATGCGCAAGCGCGTAGCCCTGGCGCAAAGCCTCATCAACGGCCCGCGCATCCTGCTGATGGACGAGCCGTTCAGCGCCCTTGACGTCCAGACGCGATCGCTGATGGAGAACGAGCTGCTGAGCCTGTGGTCGTCGACCTCGGCGTCGGTGGTCTTCGTCACTCACGACCTCGAGGAAGCGATCTCGCTGAGCGACCGCGTGTTCGTCATCACCGCCGCGCCGGGGACGGTGAAGAGCAACTACAAGGTCGACCTGCCGCGACCCCGCAACGTCGCCGAGATCCGATTCCAACCTCGATTCACCGAGATCTACGAGGAGATCTGGAACGACCTTCGCGACGAGGTCCTCGTGAGCTATGAACGTCAGAAGCGCAGCGGCGCGGCTTAGCGCGCCGATGAGTGCACGAGTCGAGCCTCAGGCACGCGCCGGGGCGGACCTCACAGCCAGGCGCGCTCGCGACATCCGCCGGCGCCGCGTCACCGTGCTGGCACTCCAGCTCCTCGTCGCAGTCGTCTGGCTCGGCAGCTGGGAGCTGACGACACGGCTCGGTTGGGTCGATAAGTTCTTCTTCGCGCAGCCGTCTGAGATCGGGCTCAAGCTCTGGACCTGGGTCACGCAGGGGACCGAGCTCGGGCCTCTGTGGGACCAGGTCCTCACGACGATGGAGGAGACCGTCGGCGGGTTCATCGTCGGCTCGCTCCTCGGCGTCGTCTTTGGCGTGGCGCTCGGACGCATCCGGCTGCTCGCCGATGTTCTCTCGCCCTACATCAAAGGAGCGAACGCGATCCCGCGCGTGGTCGTGGGCGCGCTGTTCGCGATCTCGCTGGGACTCGACATCAAGTCGAAGATCGCCACAGCCGCCATCCTCGTGTTCTTCGTCGTCTTCTTCAACGCGTTTCAAGGCGTGCGCGAGGTGGACCGCAACCTGATCGCGAACGCCCGAATCCTCGGCGCGGGAAATCGCCAGCTGACGACGGAGATCATCGTCCCGTCGGCCCTTTCCTGGATCACCGCCAGCCTTCACACGAGCTTCGGTTTGGCGCTGGTCGGAGCCGTGGTAGGCGAGCTGTTCGGAGCCACCTCCGGAGTCGGGGAGCTGATCTACAGCGCCAAGAACAACTTCGACGCCGACGGCGTGTTCGCCGGGATGGCGCTGCTGGCTGCCATTGCGCTGGTGGCAGAGGCCTTGATCACAGCGCTGGAGGCCCGTCTTGTTCGGTGGCGGCCGCAGGTCAACACCGAGACGAGGATTTGAAAGAAGGAGTTTCGTCTATGCGATTCGATCTTCGCCGGTTGTGTTTGGC
>WNFE01005669.1_pt1 | contig 12558 bp, 11 predicted proteins | sample 5400451 | NCBI WGS metagenome assembly WNFE01 (sample SAMN13153344, study PRJNA577476) | soil metagenome | isolation source: 200 cm saprolite under Douglas fir tree site 2 hole 2 | place: USA:California | collected 2015-04-18
TGAATCTTCCAGAAAGTGTATGCCAGTGTTCATGGGTCGAGAAAATTGACGATTGAGGGAGAGAGTGTTAGAATCCGTGACGTTATCGATCTGCAAACCTAGCTGCGCTTCGCAGTTGCACATCATAATACAGGTACAGAGGAAGTAGAAGGAGAGAGAGGAATGGCCGTTCCACTTTCCCAGATGGCTACTGTTACGAAGTATGTGCTCGCCCAGAAGCTGAAGGGGGTAAAACGGTATCCGCTCGTGTTGATGCTCGAACCCTTATTCCGTTGCAATTTGGCCTGTGCCGGCTGCGGAAAGATTCAATACCCGGATCACGTGCTGGATAAGCGCCTCACGCCCGAGCAGTGCTGGGCGGCGGCGGAGGAATGCGGCGCCCCGATCGTCAGCATTCCCGGCGGCGAACCGATGATCCATCCCGAGATGCCCGCAATTGTCCGTGGGCTGGTTGCGCAGCAGCGGTATGTGTATCTCTGCACCAACGCGATTTTGATGGAGCGAAAACTCGGCGAGTATCAGCCGTCAAAGTTTCTCACGTTCAGCGTCCACATGGACGGTCTGCGCGATGAGCACGATTTGGCGGTCTGCCGAGACGGTGTCTATGACGTGGCGGTGAAGGCGATCAAAGCGGCGCTGAAGCGGGGGCACCGGGTCACAACCAATACGACCCTCTTCGATGACGCCAATCCGGAGCGTGTGCGGAAGTTTTTCGATGCGATGATGGAGCTCGGCGTCGAAGGCATGATGATTTCACCGGGGTACAGCTATCAGAAGGCGCCGGACCAACAGCATTTTCTGAAGCGAGAACGCACGAAGGAATTGTTTTCCCGTATTTTGGGGAATCCGAAGAAGGGGTGGCAGTTCAATCAGTCGCCGCTGTTCTTAGATTTCTTAATGGGGCGGCGGGAGTACGAATGCACGCCATGGGGCAATCCGACCTATAACGTCTTCGGATGGCAGAAGCCCTGCTATTTGCTCCAAGAGGGCTACGCGAAGACGTTCCGTGAACTGATGGACAGCACGGAGTGGAATCACTACGGAACAGGGCGGAATGAAAAATGCGCCGATTGCATGGTGCATTGCGGCTATGAAGCGTCTGCAGTCGAAGATACCTTCGGAACGATGTCCGGGTTTGGCCGGACCATCAAGTTGACGGTGCTCCCTACCTCGCGATGACAGATTGCGTAAAGCGTCGCGGGTCTCTCGTCGTTCGCAGGAACCTCCTGACCATCTTCTGGTTGTGCGATTTATGCTTCACATTTCACGCCTCATGGTTTTCCCATGACCGATACCAAGAACCATAGTAGTGGTGGCGTAACCGGATCGCCCGAAGGTCGCGTATTTCAGCCGACCTCTTTCGCTGAGCTAGCAGAAGCGGTGGAGCTGGCGTTCGATTATCGCGGCGATGTAACGGTTTCATTGAAATCCGGCGAATCCCTCAATGGGTATCTCTTCAATCGTCAGGTCAATGGTTCCGACTCCTATCTTGAGCTGTTCCCTTCCGACAGTTCTGACGCGCAACACATTCGCTATGACCAGATTGCCGCGATCGCCTTCACGGGTGAGGACACGGCGACGGGGAAATCCTGGGAGAACTGGATCGCCAAGAAGGATTCGGAGCGACGAGCCGAAGTCGAACGTGTCGCAGCCGACGCAAAAACACGAGGAATTCTGTAAGGTCTCCGTCTGCCGATCGCATCGTTTCTTCTCATTTTTGTCTACACAGGCTCATCGCGGATGGCCCCCCAAGTGCTTGGAAAGGGGCTTGTCTCTCCGTCCGGTCGGGCAGTCAATTCGTTGACAACGGGTAGGGGCTATGCTAAAAGTGTCGGTCTCAAAATTGGCTGGGCGCGTTGGTAATCAAACGTTCTGTTGTGTGAGGCGGACGCAAGCGCTCGGCGACGGAAAGAGGCGTCAGTCCAGAGCACGTGAGGCGCAGACAGATCGCACATAGTAAGTCACGATGGCGGGAATGGATCCTAGCCGTTGCAATGGTGGGCGGTCTCCCCTCGGTCGTTTCTGCGACACATGAAGCTGACCATCGGTTTACGGTCGAAGGGTTTGTATGCAGGACCGATGGAAAAGGGAGCGCGAATATAGACGTGCTCGTCAAGGATACAAGGATCTCCTACGGGCAGATCGTCAAGACCGAGGGAGACGGGTACTACAAGGCGGCGTTTCATCTTCATAACGATAATCTTGGCGATCCGCTGCTGATTGAAGCCAAGGGGGAGCAGCAGCAACAGAAAGTCTCGTTTGACCCGAAGGATCGGGAGACAGAGCGAAGAATCCAGGTCAATTTTGGAACCGGCTGCATACACGACAGGGACAGTACTCCACTGTGGGTCTATCTAGGGTCGGGGGCCGTGGCGGCAGCAGTCGGTGGGTTCATTGGGGTCAAACTGATTCGTTCATGGCGGAAGCAGGAACAGAAACAAGGGAAGTCGCAGGGCAAGCGTAAGAAATAATCGAAGCGGTCCGTGGGGCTGATGTGCACCTCGCTGGATCGGTGACTTGAAGTGGCAGGGGAGTGTGCGTGGCGTCACGGTATTCGTTAGGATCGGCGCTTTTGCAGGGGTGATTATCCCCCCGGTGAAAGCGTTTTTTTTCGTCTCAGTGGGAGAGTGAAACGTCATTGATGGGTCAGGAAAAAAAGGAGCACGGGATGGTTATGAAGCAGATGAAAGTTCCGCAGCTGGCGGTTGTGTTGGGGATGGGGCTCTTCATGGTGGCATGCGGGGGAGGAGAAGGAGAGGGGCCGATCGTTCCGCCGCCGCCCGCTCCTGCTGAGTACGCCGACAAACATATGCCGGCCGGTTGGTGGGCCGATGCGGCTAAAATGGAAGAAGGGCGGAAGCTCTTCATCGGCGAGACAAACCCCGATGTGAATTGTGCCAGCTGCCATGGCAAGGACGGCAAGCCGGTCAAGGCGGGTGCCCGTGACTTCCGCGTCGGCGAGCGAATGAAGCTCTACTCCGATTCAGTGTGGATCTGGCGGATTTCCGAAGGGGTTCCCAATACGAAGATGAAGGCGTGGAAGAGCAAGCTGTCAGAAGAAGATATCTGGAAGGTGATGTTGTTTGAGCGGAACTTCGGTCTGGCTGGGAAGGGATGGGACGCCGACAAGAAATCATGGGTTGATGCAGCAAGCGTCTCGGCAGCTTCTGCTGCAGCTCCGGCTGCAGCTCCGGCACCGGCGGGCAAGTAAGCCGGGTAGTCTACCTGTGTATTCTCTTAATGGTAGCCTAGGGTGCTATGCGATGCCTGGACGAACGTTTTGCCCCTACGGTCATAACCAGATCTTCTTGTGGCCCCCATCAGTTCTTGTCGCGGGGGCATCGCACGGTTCACTGTGAATGGATGCTGTTCTGTACGACGCACAACCTCCTAACGCTCTGGACCTCCACCCGCCGCCGAAGCCTAGCAGGCTGTGGAAAACCTATTGTGGCACGGTGAAAATTTAAATTGTCAGTGTGAGGAGGGGCGGCGAAATATCATGAAAACTTGGCAGCGTAGTCTCGTGGCGGCATGTGCGCTTCTGGTATTGATCGGAGGAGTGGCGTATGCCCAAGCTCCTGGCGCCCCTGCGGTGGAGTTTCCCTACACGGGGAATCGGACCGCGGTATGGATCGTCGCCCAGCTTCACATTCTGTTTGCGGCGTTCATTCTCGGCGCCCCGATCTTTGTCGTGATCTCAGAATGGATGGGGTATCGGAAGCAAGAGCCTCGATACGATCGCTTGGCAAAAGAGGTCACAAAGGTGACGGTCATTCTCTACAGCATGACTGCCCTCACCGGTGGCCTTTTTATTTTCGTGCTCCTCGCGACGTATCCGCAGTTCACCACATGGCTCATCAATCACTTCTTTCTCGTGTTCGCAGTAATCTACCCGCTGCTGTTTATCAGCGAAACTATCTTGTTGTACCTGTATTTCTACACCTGGGACTCCTGGAAGGGTGAGAAGAAGGCCCGTCATATCGCCCTCGGTGTGCTCTTGAATCTGATCGGTTTGGTCACACTGGTCGTGATCAACGGCCCGACGTCTTTCATGAATACTCCGGTGAAGGCTGAGGGGATCTCGCCACAAGAGTTCCTCGCAGCTGCGACCTTGTGGGACAAGATCGCCAACTATAGCTGGATGCCGCTCAATCTCCACCGGATTGTCGGTAACGTGACGTTCGGAGGATTTGTGGCGGGCATGATTGCCGCCTACATGTACATGGGGGCGAAAAAGGAGGAAGAGCGGGCCTACTACGATTGGATGGGCTTTGTCGGAAATCTGATCGGCGTGGGCGCGATGCTGTTCCTGCCCTTCATGGGGTATCTGTTGGCGTACGAGCTCTGCGACTATGATGCGTCGATCTGCCCGTACATGATGGCCGACCAGCTTTCGATGTTTTTTGAAATGCAAGGAGCGATGATCGGACTCATGTTCTTGGCCAGTAACTATTACATCTGGCTCAGCATGAAACGCATTGAGGGGGTCGAAAAGGTCCGGATGACGATCCTGGCTCCCATCGCCATGGTGGCGCTCCCCTTGGTGATGACCAAGGTGATGACGGACTATCCGGTTCCCGACCCGATGTCGTTGGCGTTCCTTCTGCCGTTGATCCTGGCGCCGTTTACTCTGGCCCGGTTCATCCCGCTGGTCCGGTTCATCCCGCTGGTGGGCCGGTTCATTCCGCACACTGTTTCTGCGCGGACTGTCATTAAAATCGGATTCTTGATGGTTGTCGTGGGCGATGCCATCTGGCTCACCCCCCACGGATTCGTTCCGACCGGTGCCAAGCTGGTGGCGGAGTTGGAGCTGCCGTCAGATTGGAACTTCCTGGCGTTGATGCCGGCCAAGAATTCGGCGGCGTTCACGTTAGTGTTCGTCACGGTCGTCAACTACGTCATTTATAACCGGGCTATCAGGCAGGGCACGATTATCTGGGGAAAAATCGATTTCGCCTCCCAGTTCGTGCTGATCTTTCTGGCCTTCAGCTCAATTTGGACGATGGGCTTGATGGGCGCCGTTCGCTCGCTGCTGCGGAAGTACTACCACACCTACAATTTGTTGCCCGACTTCACCGCGGAGTCCTTCACGCCGACGCTGTCGTATTCCGCCTGGTGGATTACGGGGATTACGGTGGTCTTTTTCGTAGTCGTGAGTTTCGCCATTATCGTGACCCTTCGGCCTTCCGATTCGAAGGGGCACGCACCCGAAGGCGATCCTGTTCCTGCCAGGGCCAAGTAACCGGAGTACGGAACGCCTACTGAAGGAAAGAGAGTCTGCATGTGGAATGTGATTAAGAAGCTGTCGATCGGTCTGGCGGTGGGCGGCGCGCTTGTCGGTATTACGAGAGCGCTCGAGTTTCCTTTCATTTTCCAGATGATGTTCTTTGGCTACGCGATGTTGGGGGCTGCCGTCTTCATGTTGCTGGACGCGCCGTCGCTCAAGACTATGAGCGGGATGAAGTCCTTGATCGTCCTAATAGCGTTCTACATCGTGCTGTGCACGGTGTACATTTCCGGCGCCTCGATGTGGCCGCAATACGATCCGGAAGATGAAAAGGGAAAGATCGCCAAGATATTGGGGCCCAAATTTGCTGCGACTCAACAGGGAAAAGCTGAGGAGTTGATTGCTCGTGCGAAGGCGCTCGATGAGCAGGTGAAAGCCTTAGAGGTCCGGCTCAAGGCACTGGGCGGGGATCAGGTGGCGAAAGAGCCGCCGGCTGGTGCTCCCCCGGCAGCGAATGGCGTGGCAACCGGAGACTTTATGAAGCAGGGAGAAGAACAGTGGCAGCTGCAAGAATGTTACAACTGCCACAAGCTGAAGGGTGAAGGTGGGAAGAAGCGCGGTCCGGAGTTGGACAACATCGGCACGTATCTCACGGTCGACGACATTAAACAGAAAATTCTCGACCCCAAGAGCTTTATGGCCGAGGGATTCGAGAAAGAGTGGGAAAAGGGCAAGATGCCCGACAAGTATAAGGACCTCATGGAGGCAAACGACGTTGTGGCGCTCGCCTCCTGGCTGGGTACATTCAAGAATACATCGGTGAACACGCCAAAGCCGATTAAGAAGAAGTAGTATGCAGCCTCAACTGAAATCGAAAGTCCGCTGTGCGGATCGAGAAGTCGGAGAAGTGGCCAAGGTCATCATGGACCCGTTGTCCCATGAGGTCAGCCATCTCGTCGTTTCGATGAACGGCGCGGGCGAACGGCAAGTATCGATGGGCGCGGTGCAGACCGTGACGGACAATCTGGTGCAGCTGCGGTCGTCTTCGTCCGAAGTCATGGCTTTGCCGCCTTTCAAGCGTGAAGACTATGTCACGCTGCATGAAGTGGAAATCCCGGGCCTTGAGAGGCATATTCACGTCACGCCGGGCGAAGTCCTGGTGCCGTTCCCTGAGTTGGAGCGGAACGTCAAGCGGCGGACGTTTTTCGCTAACTTGACATACGTGACGGGGCTATTTATCGGATTGCCGCTGGCCTACCCCGTGCTGAAGTTCTTGATGAAACCGATGTATGCACCGATGGACAACAGATGGCTGAAGATCGGCAACATTGGGAAGGTGAAGGTGGACGATGCCGGGACGCAGTTCAAGTACAAGCGCAATGTCAAAGAGGCCTATATGCCTGAAGCTGAGATCGAGAAGAACGCGTGGCTCGTAAAGGCGACTCCCCCGGTGCTCGAAAAGGTGTATCAGGGGAAAGATATGGAATTCCGAGATGCCACGGGGAAAACCCTCTGGACCAATAAGAAGGATATGCCCTACCTCGCATTTTCCGGCAAATGTCCCCATCTTGGTTGCGGATATAAATGGCGAAAACACAAGGTGCTTGGGCAAGTATTCCTCTGCCCCTGCCACTTGAGTATTTATGATGCGTCCGGCCGGGTGCTGGAGGGTCCCGCCCCGCGCCCCCTCGACCTGCTGCCGATTCAGGTGTCCTCGAGTGGGGAGGTGCAAATCATCGATATGGAATTCAAAGCCGGGACGAAGTCCCAAACGCGGATCGTTTAGATGAGCGACACTCCTTCTGCCGGCACGCAGACAACGGTCGTCGAAAGGGTCTTCGCCTTTGTCGATGAGCGAGTTGGGCTGAAGCTGCTTGCAGCCAAGATGCTCAATGAGTCGGTTCCCGGCGGCTCTCGCTGGGCCTACGTCTTCGGGTCGATTCTGTTGTTTATCTTCATCATGCAGGCGATCACGGGCGTGCTGCTGATGTTCTACTACGTGCCCACCGCCGACCATGCCTACGCCAGTACCCAATACATTATTCATGACGTCGACTACGGCTGGTTCCTACTGGGTTACCACTTCTGGGGCTCCTCGGCCATGGTGGTCTGCGTCTTTGCACATATGTCCCAAGTATTTCTCTGGGGTGCGTATAAGAAACCGCGCGAACTCATCTGGCTGGTTGGGTTGGCGCTCTTCGCCATCGTCATGGGATTCGGCTTCACAGGCTATTTGCTCCCGTGGGACCAGCGAGCCTATTGGGCCACGACTGTCGGCGTCGAGATTATGGATAAGATGCCGTTGCTTGGCGACTTCATGTCGCGCTTCCTCAAGGGAGGTCCGACCCCCGGACAGATGACATTGAGCCGGTTCTTTGTCATTCACGTAATGGTGCTCCCCGCAGCCCTGATTGGGTTGGCCGGGTTGCATCTCTTCCTTTTTAGATGTGCGGGACCGGCTGGTCCATTTCGAGGTACGCCGGTAGAGCTGAAGGCGAAGACCGACTATTTTTTTCCACGGCAGATTTGGAAGGACGTCGTCGGGATGGCAGTGGTCTTTGCCTGCATCAGTGCGCTGGCCTTCTGGGAGCCGGTGGTCTTGTTGGAAGAGGCGACGCCTGATCCGGGCGATTATCACCCGGAACCGGAATGGTACTTCTTGTTCTTATTCCAGCACCTGCGTCTGAAGATGTTTTCCGGCGAGTTTGGACAGTTTCTCGGTTCGATGGCATTGCCCGGCCTCCTTGGGGCCGTGCTGGTGTTGTTGCCCTTCTTCGACCGGAACCCCGAGCGGAATATTTTCAAGCGCCCTCTTGCCCTTATCGGATGGGTGGTGCTCACAGTTTCGATCCTGCTTTTCACGGTCTCTGCCATTATCAATCGAGAGTTTTTGGACTAGGAGCTTGTCCGACATTGACCATTCTACTGCGGCGAACAATCTGCGGCCATCTGCGTCGTGCTCGGCCCGAAAAAATCCTCAACGTATTCCAGCGAATACGCCTCCGGTTTTTCAGGGCCTGCGGCCTCGCATCTGGCCGCACCTTCTTCGCCTCGTCACGAATGGCAACGTCGGACAGGCTCCTGTGTGAATCCATGCTGAACGATGGGTGTAGAACGCCAAAGTCATCCGGACTCGCTGTCGTTCATCGTTCGTCGTTCCGTGTTCATCGTTGGGTACTTGCATGAACGATCAGATCTCCCCCACAAAGCTTGGGTTCGGCATTCTCTGGCCCGCCTTCTGGACCGGCTTGCCGATCAAGCTTGCCTTCGCCGTGCTTTTTCTGGCGTTCGGGATCGTGCATTTTGAAACCAGAATCGCTCTCGCGTTCTTGGTGCTCCTGGCGAGTCCGGTCACGGTGTTTGCGCTTCCAACGATCACCATGGGATTGGATTCGCACATCGGTGAAGGCGCCGGCATCGCGTTGCTGTTCTTGCTGGCGATCCCGATCGACATCTGGGCGCTCGGGGTCGTGGGACGAACATTTTTCCTCGAACGGTTGGGGCGCGAACCGCCAGCTGGGTTGGGGCTGACGCTTTGGTGGAAGTGCGCATTGGTCGGCGCCATCTTTGTGCCGATCCTCTGGGTGGCTGAGAGTGCGACCACTGAAGGCGCGATCTCGGCCGTCCATTCGATGTTTGAGTCGGATTCTCTGAAGGGAATTCCTGTTGCGGAGCGGATCAGCATTGAGCTGACCCTCTGGGGCACTGTGGCCACTGGGGCGCTTGTGTTTTTGTTAGTCATCGGTTTCTCGCTCGTGGGGCGGGTGATCCGTGGCACGGTGAAGGCAGCAGGTCATCCTTCGGAGAATTATCAGGGGCTGATTACCCGCTGGGATCTGATGCGGGTGCCGGAGGATCAAGGATTGATGCTGACAGCATTGTCCGGTGTGGCCGTTGTGTTGTCGCTCCTGTTCTGGTCTTCTCTCCCGGTGTCTACACCGCATCCTCACGACTGTTGCAAGAAGGCGGAAGTGAAGGCAGCGCCCGCGTTCAAACCGCTTGAGACACTGAATAAAGACGAGAAAATGATTGCGCAGCTTGCGGCGAAGGTGGAGTTGCTGGTAGAACAGCAGGCCGAAGCCGAACTGGAAAAAGAGCAGAATAAGGAAAAAGGCAAGGCAGGCAAAGAAGCAGTGAAAGCACCGGAAGCAACAGAACCGGCTCCGCCTGCCGCCAAGAAACCGTAACGTGGGAGATGATGAGGTGAGGGCAATGCGACATCAGGGTGGATGGATTCAGAGGCTTCTCCGGAGCGGCAGCGATCATGGGGGGACGCTTTTGGGGCTCGTGGTGGCAGCAGGCCTCCTCAGCCTTCCCGCGCTGGTCTTTGGGGCAGATGCCGCGCCGGCAGCCGCGACCGAGTATCGTGACGTTCCCTACGTCGGCAGCCGTAACGTCATCTGGGTTGTCGCTCAGCTCCATTTGCTGCTCGCGGGATTTGTGCTGGGTGTGCCGATCTTCGCCTGGTTGTGCGAAATCGTCGGCTGGAAGAGCGGTGAAAAGCGCTACGACAAATTAGCCAAGGAATTCACCAAGCTCCTGACCTCCGCCTATGCCACGACGGCGCTCTTCGGCGGCATCCTGCTGTTCCTGCTGATTGGGTTTTATCCCAAGTTGATGAACTACCTGGCCGATATTTTCTTTCCGTCTTTTATTGTCTATTGCCTCCTCTTCTTGGTCGAGACCGTGACGCTGTACCTCTATTGGTATGGCTGGGATGCGATGCAAGATGGCGGCAAGAAGAAGTTTCATATTTTCCTCGGTTTCATGCTCAACTTCTTCGCGTTCTTCATCATGATCGTGCCGAACTCCTGGGCGACGTTCCAGTCCAGTCCGGTCGTGCTTGCCGAGGGTTCGGACATGGCGCGGGCCTGGGCCGCGACATGGAATCCGACCTGGTGGCCGGTGAACGTTCACCGCCTGATTGCGAACGTGGTGCTCGGTGGCTACATATGCGGCGCCTATGCCGGGATTCGCTATTTGTCTTCCAGGAACACGGAAGAGCGTGACCACTACGACTGGATGGGCTATGTCGGGAACTTCATCGGCGTCTTCGGTCTCTTGGCGCTCCCTTTTGCCGGCTACTGGCTCATGCGTGAAGTTTACCAGTACAACCAGCAGATGGGCATCACGCTCATGGGAGGCTTCCTGTCGTGGCTGTTCATTCTGCAAGCCATGCTCATCGGGGTGCTCTTTCTCGGATCGAACTATTATTTCTGGCTGGGGATCACCTATCGCCTCCCCGGCTCTCATATGAAATACCGGAAGCCGATGTTGTCGATGTTGATTATTCTGTTGCTGTGCCTGGGCGTCTGGATGACGCCCCACTCGCTCGTGGCCAGTATGGAAGAAGCGAGAAAGATGGGGGGCAGCCACCATCCACTTCTTGGCGTGTTCGGCGTCATGTCGGCCAAGATGACCGTCGCGAATCTGATGATCCTCGTCACATTCATGAGCTTCATCATGTATTGGCGGGCCGGCAAGCAGGAAACGGCTGGCTGGGCCAAGGTCGCCAGAGCGATCATGGCCGGCGTCCTTGTCCTCGCGGCGATCGCGGTGATCGTCCTCGGCGTGTGGGGGTATTTCGTTCCCGCTATCATTCGCATCAATCTCTTCTCGACGTCACAGGTGTTGATCGTGCTCTTTGTCATGTTGACGATCACTCCGCTGACGGCCTTACTGCTGAGGAGTGCCAGGACCACGACGGAAATGGTCTGGGGCAAGATGCCTCCCCGAGCCGGTTACTCCCTCGTCCTCAACGCGGTCATGGTCATCCTCCTGATGACGCTGATGGGCTACGCACGGTCGTCCTCTCGCGTCCATTGGCATGTCTATGGCGTGCTCCGCGATACGTCGCCATACGCGTTTTCACCGGCGCTCGGCTATGCTGCGGCGCTCATGGCCTTGTGCACATTTTTTTTCTGCATGATTGTCGCCTTCATTTTCTGGGTGGCCACGATGGGCGATAAGGGGAAAGCGTCTAGTGAATCGAGTAAGGCCGAGTTGCCGCACGGCATGCCGGCGTTGGCAGGCGCGTCGAGTGCGCTCGATGAACCGAACGCGCATTGATTAATTGTGAATGATGAATGTTGACTTGACTCTCCATTCAACATTTACCATTCCGCACGGAAGGGTGATTATGAGCGAAGTTGTCAAGTTGCAGTTGATTAGTCTCATCGTGGTGGGAGGCGGGGTTCTGATCCTCCTCTTCATTCGCGCCCAGTTCATCCGGGTCATCGGATTTGTCGCGATTGTGCTTGGCCTCTTCACGCTCGTCGCGTTGTCGGTGCCGCAAATGGCGTCGTTGCCGCCCGTTGAGGAGAAATTCGATATTGCCACGGTGAAAACGCCGACCGACATGGCGACCATCGGGCAGAAGATTTTCTTTAGTAAGGGCCAATGCGCGCTTTGTCACACGATCGGCCCCAGCGAATCCGCCCGTTGCCCGGACCTGAAGGGGATCGGGGCCAAGCTGAGCCGTGAGTTTCTTTTTGAAAGTTTGACGCAGCCGCAGGCCTATATCTATCTCGACTATCGCCATGAAGGCGCGGCGAAGGAGTATCCGGCCCGGATGCCCTACATCAATAAGAATCCGATCGGGTTGTCCAGGAATGAGATTCTCTCGGTCATTGCATTTCTGCAGCAGATGAGCGGGGAACCGATTTCTGTCACTGTAGCTGAACTGGAAGCGCCGGGACAGGCGCCTGCCGCTCCGGTGAAGGCAGCCCAGTCCGGTCCAGTGGCCGTGGCGGAAGCGCACTGAGGAGGAACGTATGGGGCCGTTGATCAAACTAATCATTTTGAATGTGATCGCCTATGCGATCTTGAAGTTTGTCGTGCCCAATATCCCTGGCTCGGCTCCGCTGCCGGCCAGTCTGGTTTTTCTCTATCTGATGCTGACGACATCGGGTTTTGTGATCTTCGCCACAGTGAGCGCAGAGTCCAAAGAGGCTTTCTGGGGCCCGATCCAACGGTTCCTGACGGGAGAGAATATTGGCGGGCTGCAAGCATTGCGTTACGGCGTCCTGATTCTGTTCCCTTTGCTGGTCGGCTGGCAAACCTATAACAGTACGGCGGTAAGCGATGCACCGCCATCGGAAAACCGGACAATTCACCCGGCGCCGCCAGGCGAATATACCGGCTTGTCGAATCCAATTTCAAAGACACCAGACGCCATCCAGCAGGGGAAGGGCTTCTATGCCGCGTTCTGTTCCCCCTGCCACGGCGGAAACTTCGATGGCAAAGGTCCGGCAGCCAGGGGATTCAATCCTCCCCCGGCCAATTTCTCCGATCCAACGACGATCGCCCAGCTCCAGGAAAGCTATCTCTTC
>WNFE01002967.1_pt1 | contig 12550 bp, 17 predicted proteins | sample 5400451 | NCBI WGS metagenome assembly WNFE01 (sample SAMN13153344, study PRJNA577476) | soil metagenome | isolation source: 200 cm saprolite under Douglas fir tree site 2 hole 2 | place: USA:California | collected 2015-04-18
AAGCGCTGTGTTGCCTGCTTGCCGCTTAGTCCTTGTCGAACTTCAAACAAAGTTCCAGCTGCTTAATCGCCTGATTGGTGGCCTCGATGGCTTCCACGCGGTGGCCGCCGAAGTCATGGGCGGCGTGTTCCATGTGTGCTTTCGCCCGGCGCAGGGATTCGAGCGCTTCGCGGATTTCCGGATGCTTTTCCGCTGGAGTCGCTGCGGGCGTGGCAGGCGCGCTGGCTGCCGGTGTTCCCGGAAGATTAGCCTTGTTCGGCGCGGCCGGCGACGTGGCAATGAACGCAAACGCAAGGATGAGACATGCTAGAGCCAGCAAACTTACGATTCTTGTTTTCATGAACCACTCCTCTCGTCCGAATTACGGCTCGGACCGCCGAATTATGCCTCTATTCCCATCTGCACGCCCGGCGCTTGATCATGTGGATCAAGTGCGATTGGCATGCAACGCCATATAGGCCGTCGAGTAGACTTCCGAACTGCATTGCGACCTGAGAATCCCCTTGTTTTAGGCTATCTTCGTCGCGATTAACAGAGGATTTTCGTGCCCTGCTACCATGAGAGAACAGCCGTTTTCTTTGAGCCTTATCCGCCATGGGTTTGGCTTCTGCTCCGCGCTGGAATTTTGTCTTGCAAAATATAACAAATATTGTTATATTCTCTGAGGCGAGCAACCCATGAATTCCATGGAAACGATACGCCCAGGAAGGCGGTCTCTCAATGAATGGCCAAGATTTACGGGAAGCGCGGCGAAAAAAAGGATGGACGCAGGTGAAAACGGCGGAAAAGCTGGGAGTCACCCAGGCCTATCTTTCGATGCTGGAGCGTGGCCGCCGCACGCTGCCCTATGACCTGGCTCGCCTGGCAGTGGAAACTCTCCACGCTCCTCCGACAGCCTTGCCGTTGCGCGAGCAGGCCTTTGCGGCGCCGGTGCAAAGCGAAAAACTCAGCTTGCAATTGGCGGCCTTGGGCTATCCGGGATTCGCGCACTTGCGAGCGAAAGCGCAGCGCAATCCTGCCGAGGTTTTGCTGACCGCACTCAATGCAGCAAATCTCGATGACAGGGTGACGGAAGGCTTGCCATGGCTGGCGCTCGCCTACGCGGACATGGACTGGGATTGGGCGGTGCAGAACGCCAAGCTGCTGGACCGGCAGAACCGGCTCGGATTCGTCGTAGCCTTAGCTTCTCAAGTGGCCTCCAAGTCAGCCGACTCGCACCGTTCGGGAAGGCTCCGGGAATACGCGGAGGTGCTGGAACGATCGAGGCTTGTCAAGGAGGATACTCTTTGCCACGATGCCCTGACGGAAGCGGAGAGAAAATGGCTTCGAGCCAATCGCCCCGCTACAGCCGCGCATTGGAATCTGCTGACCGACATGCAGGCGGAGAATCTTCCTCATGCCACACTTTAGCCAGGTGCCGGAACCATGGAAATCCTTTCTCGGGGAACTCGACCGGGAGGCCACCGCGGAGACGCGTTTGGATTGCATGGGCGGATTTGTGGCCACGCTACTCTACGGATTGCCGCGGACGACCTCCGACCTCGATGTTCTGCTCATCGCTCCGGGAGAGCAACGCGCAGCGCTGCTGGAACTTGGCATCCGGGGCGGTGCGCTTCACAAAAACTACAAGGTGTTCCTGGATTACGTGGGTGTGGCCAGGGTGCCGGAGGACTACGAAGAGCGGCTCACCGAAATGTTCCCAGGAGTTTACAAACGTCTCCGAATCTGCGCCCTCGATCCTTATGACCTCGCGCTGTCGAAACTCGAACGAAACATACAGCGTGATCGCGACGACGTAAAGCATCTGGCGCAGTCCGTTCCGCTGGACTTGAAAATCCTCAAGGACCGCTATGAAAAAGAGCTTCGCTGGCAGCTCGGAAATCCCGAACGCGAGGACCTAACTCTAAAGCTCTGGACCGAAATGATCGAGGAGGAGAGAAGCGGAGCCACGGGACGCGGCCATCCTTGAGAGATTTCCCCGGCCTATTTCCTTTGCATCCCAGCGAAGCGCGTCATAGGATAGCGCCCACAGTTTCCCTCACCGCTGAACCGGAGGAAATCTTTCATGCACATGCATAGTTTGAATTGGCTCGCGATCCTGGTGGCCGCGATATCCACCGTGGTAGTCGGTTTTTTGTGGTACTCGCCCCTGCTCTTCGCGAAACCATGGATGAAGGAAATGGGCTACGACCCCAACGACAAAGCCAAGACGGAGGAAATGAAAAAAAACGCTGGCCCGGCCTACGCCGGCTCCTTTGTCGCCAGCCTGATCTCCGCATTCACTTTGGCCCTGATCCTCCACGGCCTTCGCGCAGTAGACCTCCATTTCGGCTTGATGGCCTCATTCCATATCTGGCTAGGATTTGTGGCCACCGTGCAATTCACCAGCGCCCTTTTCACCAAGCAAAGCATGAAGCTGTTTGGAATTAATACCGGCCATCAGCTGGTCTGCTATCTGGTCATGGGCGTCATCCTGACGCTCTGGCGGTAAGTGTACGGGATATATTCTTTCGTTGTGAAAATGCCCTTTCTAATTGGACGGCTGCGCTGGTAGGGGACAGGGCGCTTGGGTAAGCCTTAGCACGACAAAAAGGCTTGCTTTGGTACCGCCGCTGGCGCTCCGTCCAACTCCCCGCGTGTTTTCCAGAACTCAAGTCTAGATTTCGAATAACCGAAATAAGGGCCTCTCTGAAGGCTCCCCAAGCAATCCCCCGTGTTGTTCAGGGGGAAACAGGGGACAAGATATGCTTGAAGCAGGAGAAGTATCCCAGGATGATTGAAGTAAGCCCAGCAAAGCCTCATTACAGGAGGAGAGATGCGTAAACTGCTGATTCTTGGAGCATTTATAGTCGTTTTTGGGGCCCCAGTCAGGGCTCAGGATTACCCTAAGGCCGAGGTATTCGGCGGGTATCAATACATCCGGCTCAACCCTGGGGGGACAAACTGCCAAGGTTTTGGCGGATCGGCCGCAGGGAACTTGAATAACTGGTTTGGCGTAGTCGGGGACTTTGGCTATTGCAAAGTGACCGGCTTGCCGTCCGGCACGAGCGCCCATGCGATCAACTATCTGTTCGGGCCCCGAGTAACGTATCGTTCCTATGGCTCGTTGACCCCGTTCGCTCACGTACTGTTCGGCGGGCAGCATTTTGGAGGCACCGGCGGCGGCACAGCAAACTCCTTTGCGATGGCGCTAGGCGGTGGTGCTGACTACAGGATGACGGAGCACCTCGCCCTGCGTCTAATCGAAGTCGATTATCTGTACACCCACTTTGCCGGTACCAGGCAAAATGACGCCCGAATCGAAGCGGGAATTAGCTACCGCTGGGGCGGCAGGTAACGCGCTAAATCTGGGGGCCCCGGCTCGGCAGGCGGGGGCCCTTCTCCTTATGTTCCTTCCGGGTTCTTCTTCCGCACCTCTGAGTCTCGCAATTCCCAAAACGACTCCGCAGCCGCCCACCTCTGGCATGTTTATCAATTCCATTGGCACAGCCGGACGAATACCCCGTCCGGCAACAAGAAGCTGCTTGCCAGTCCCCGGGTAGGTGGAGAGAATGTCCACCGACAACACTTGCCCTTCCCAATTGACAACGAGAGTGGCCCTGGTTCGCGCTCGGTAAACAGGGTAATCGCGCTGCTGGCCTTCGCCGCGCTGATCAATTACATCGATCGCGGCAACCTCGCTATCGCGGCTCATTTGCTGAAGGACCAACTAGGCTTATCCGCGGCGCAGCTTGGCATCCTGTTGTCCTCTTTTTTCTGGACCTATTCTCTCTTCCTTCCCGTTTCCGGCTGGCTGGCGGACCGCTTTGACGCTAAATGGGTGATGGCAATTGGTTTTTTTCTGTGGTCGGGCGCGACGGCCGTTACCGGCGGCTTGCACGCGTTCGGGGCCTTGCTTGCAGCGCGCCTGATCCTTGGGATAGGCGAATCAGTCGCGTATCCCTGCTATGCGAGGATTCTGGTACGCCACGTTCCGGAAGTCGGCCGGGGATTCGCCAATGCGCTCATCGCCGCCGGAGTCGGGTGTGGCCCTGCACTGGGAACATTTTTCGGCGGGATGCTCATGGCACGATACGGTTGGCGCCCTTTCTTCGTCGTCCTCGGCGTGTTTAGTATGGCCTGGCTAATTCCCTGGTTCGCGTGGGTGCCGAGTGGGGCCGTGGCAGTTTCCAACATGGAGGAAGGCGGCGCGATGCTTCTCAAGCTCTTGACGGAGCGGTCGATGTGGGGTACTTGTGGAGGCCTGTTCGGCGCAAACTACGTGTTGTATTTCGAGATTACCTGGCTGCCGTACTATCTGGTCCACGAGCGTCATCTTTCGATGGGAACGATGGCGAAGATTGGCACCGTCGGATATTTATGCTATTCGGCTGGAGCTGCGCTCTTCGGCTGGATTTCCGACCGATCGATCGCCGCTGGTGGAAGGCCTACGCTAGTTCGCAAGACCTTTGCGGGAGTGGGAGCGGGAAGTGCGGGGCTGCTCCTCCTTGGCTGCGCTCTCGCGGGTCCAACGGTTTCGGTGATTCTGTTGCTTCTGGCGTTCGCAGCCGGAGGTATGTGCGGATCCAATATTTGGGCCATCACGCAAACACTGGCCGGTCCAAGAATGGCGGGCCGCTGGACGGGTTTCCAAAATTTTGTTGGGAATCTTGCGGGGGTCATCGCGCCAGCTTTAACCGGATTTGTCGTTAATTTCACGGGACACTTCATCCTGGCTTTTGTGATTATGGCCGTCGTCGCGATGCTGGCTGCGCTTTCGTATTTCTTTGTAATTGGCCCGGTGAAAGAGATCGCGTGGTAACGATGATCCGCGAATGAAGCCGCGAGTCATGCCGCCTCATCCATTGAAGCTGGCTCGCCCTTCATTCTAGAATCTTGCTCATGAACGTCGATTGGCTGCGCGAGATTTGCCTTTCCTTTCCAGGCGCCACGGAACAAATCCAGTGGGGCAACGACCTGGTATTCAAAGTGGGCGGGAAAATGTTCGCCGTAACACCGCTGGAGCCGGCGCCAGTTCTTCTCTCGTTTAAAGCGTCGCCGGAAAATTTCGTTGAGTTGACCGAGCGGTCCGATATCATTCCCGCGCCTTACTTGGCGCGAGGGCAATGGGTCGCGCTGCAAACGAGGGACGCTCTACCGGCTGAGGAACTGGCGCTCTTGCTGCGCCAATCTTATGACCTCGTTCTCGCCAAGCTTCCCAAGAAAACGCGCGACGCGCTTTCGAGCGCAAAGCCGTCGGAGCGCCGGGCCCGGCGCAAAAAATCTGTGAAAAAGAAACCCAAGCGTAGGCGCTGACTTCGAGAAAAGATATACTCCGCTGAGCTTCCGCGCATTCGAGCGAGGATGCTGTTTCGTCGAGGTGGTCCATGTTCGTACGCCTATCGCTTGCCCTTGTTTTCATGATGGTTCTCACTTCAGCGCTGCTCCGGGTCGCCAAGCCAGCGCCACCGGCTGGTGGTCTGCTGGTCGTGGCGAACCAGAAGGAGCACACCGTTCTGGTCGTCGACCCCGACAATCGCCGCGAACTGGCAAAGATTTCCGTGGGAGTGAACGGCCATGAAGTTATCGTGTCGAACGACGGCCGTTTCGCTTATGTTCCGATCTATGGAAATTCAGGTGTGGGCAGGCCCGGGACGGACGGCAGCACGATTGACGTCATTGATCTGCTGGAGCGCAAACTCGTTGCCACGATCGACCTCGGCAAGCCGCTCCGCCCGCACCGCGCCGAAATCGGGCCTGACGGTCTGCTGTACGTCACCGCCGAGCTTGCGAATGCCGTCGACGTCGTCGATCCCTCAACGCGCAAGGTCCTCGCGGAGATTCCCACGGGCGAGCCGCAATCCCACATGCTGGTTCTGTCGCCCGACGGCCAGCGCGGTTACACCGCCAACGTCAGCGCCGGTAGTGTGAGCGTGCTGGATCTGGCGAAGCGCAAACTCATCAGCACGATTCCCGTGGCCAAGAGTGTCCAGCGTCTTTCCATTTCGCCGGATGGCCGCCGCATCTTTACTCATGACCAGGATGCTCCACGCATCGCCGTCATCGAGGCAGCCACGAACAAAATCTCGAACTGGATTGCGTTGCCAGACGTGGCGTATGCGTCTGCGCCGACTCCCGATGGGCGCTGGTTGCTTGCGCTCAGTATGAGCGCCAATCGTCTCCACGTCGTTGATCTGCAAATCCTGAAAGTGGTCCGTTCGCTGGAGATTCCCGAAAGATCGTCGGAAATCTTGATTCGTCCCGGCGGAGAAATCGCTTACGTAAGCGGGACGGGGGCCGGGAAAATTGCCGTGCTCGACCTGCGCTCATGGAAAATGCAGCTGCCGATCGATCTCACGCCGGGCGTTGACGGCTTGGCGTGGGTCAGCGCTCCACACTAAATATCGCGCACGGGAACGCCATCTCTGCTTCATCCTGCGGTTTCAACGGGACGAATCTCACCCTTGGCGCATGTCGCTGAGCGACACAAAAGGAACGCCAATCTCCCGATTGGCGCCTGTCGCAAAGCGACACTAATCGGTACCAGGAACTTGGAGATCTACGAATTCCACTTCGTAGGGCGTTCGCCCCAATCTCAGAAGTGCCACGGTAACCGGCAGCTGGAATCTCCGCGGTCCGGCGCTTCCTGGATTGATGTATAGCACGCCTTCGCGCTCCGTCTTTCCCGGCTTGTGGGAATGCCCGCTGACCACGATGTGAAAACCGGATGTAGCAGGATTCAAGTCAAGTGCATTCACGTCGTGCAGGACGAAGATTAGCGTCGCGCCTACTTCCGCCACAGCCGTCTCCGGTAAAGCCTTCGCCCACGGCTCGGTATCCACATTTCCCCGCACCGCCACAACCGGCGCGATCTTTCTAAGCTCCCCCAAAATCTCCGGCTTTCCCACATCCCCTGCATGGAGAATCATCTCCGACCCGCGCAAGGCTTCTAGCGCTTCCTTACGTAGCAAGCCATGCGTATCCGAAATCAGCCCAATCCTTTTCACCCGGTTTGCCATGGTCTGCTAAGTCCCCGTCATCGCCACCAACGTCAGCGGCGTCCCCATATTTCGCTTTTTATTCGCCTATATGGTATGCTACTGAAAGGACAGGAGCGCATCCTTCGGGTAAGTGCCGGAACGCCTTTTGTTGCCATCGGCCTTTAGTTCTGCAACTTTAAGCCGGCCATCCGATTCGAGCTGCGTCAATGCTTCTCTCATATGCTTTCGCAAATATAGCGTCTCGTCCTGAACGAAGGTTTCCACTTGTTCTGTAGGTATTTGTAGGGCTCCGTTAAATTTGGATTGAAGGTCTTTGACGAGCGGTGCGACTGAAGGATTGGAGAAAAGGACCCTCTGATCGGGATTCGTGGAGTCAGAAAACGTAAAGCCGCCAAGTGGGTCAACCTTCCACATGGCTTCCTTCATTTTCAGGTGACCCAAGGAACTATTCGATGCGAAAAAGAGATAGTACACCACACGGTCGTTGGAATCGCGCATTTCAAAATATCGAACGAACCGAGCGACTTTGCCGAATTGTTGCGTGAATTCAGTGCACTGTCTCTATCTGACGCCCCGCGAGCACGCAAATCAGCTGCAATTCCTCGTAGGTGAAGTACGTCTCTTTCTCGTTGCCGGCGCGTTCCACGTGGCCTAGTCCCGATTCCTTCGAGATACGCTCGAACTCAGCTTCTGGCATGCCGAGCAGGGAGGAAGCTCTTGCCTGCGTGAAGTATTTTGGGACTTGATTGTTCATAACGTTTCCCTATGCCGCCGCGGCCGCCTCAGTGTCAGTGCAAGTTCGGTGGTTGCGGTAATTAAGGGGGCTCTGTCCCCAGAGGCGGCCACTGCTCTGGTCCCAACTTAGCCCCTTAGAAAGTGATTTCAATCAGGTGAATCAACCAATTCAGACTCAGGGAAATGCCTGAGAACTCCCCGTTGGCAAACTATCCCGGAAAGACGTCATGGCGGCTAGCCGACGATCATTCTGCCGTGTGCCGCAGCCTTCGGTTTAGAGCGCGGTTTTTGCGCTCCGGATAGTTTGCGGAGGCTGCGGGTTTTGACTTATTCCCCGCTGTTCTTTTCCCTTGACAGACCGCCACTTCCCTGATACTCTGAATGTTAGGTATACCTGTCGTTAATTCCGTTTCCGTCCAGCCGTCATCCCCCTGTGGCTCACCCCGGCATTTATCCCGACCCTGTCGGGAGGAGTGAGGTTTTTTCCTTCCGTCCACCGGCGGTAGAGAGTTGCACAATTTTAGTGCAACGTAAATCCCTTTAGAATCAACACTTGCAAAAGTGTATCAAAACAAACGACTTTAACTCCCTTTAGAATGAACACTTATGAAAAACATAGGGGGTGGGGGAGGAGTGCCGAATTCTTTTTTTGGCCTGTAATCTACAGAGAAGTTTGAAACGGGCGGCAGCAAAGCCGCTTCCTGCTCTACGCGGAAGCTTTGTTGGGGACGATCCGGCGCAACGGTTTTGCGCCCGGAATCGGGAACTGCATGTGCCAGAAATTCGTCTCGGGGGAGATGAACTCCACTCCGATATACTGCTTGCCGTCGCGCGCCCGGTGGATGGAGACGACGCGGCATTCCATAGACTGCGCGGTGTGATCATTCATCAAGATCAGCGTTTGCCCCACTAGAACGATCTCTTCAAGCTGAAATAAGGCGCCGTGCCTATTCACCGACTGCGAATGCGTCTGGGCCGAGAACTTTTCGCCTGAATCCGTTTTCCCATGAATCGTCAGCGGCACCGTTAGTGCCACCCGAAGAGTTCGTCTGCGCTCTTTGCAACGGAAGTGAAGCAGGGACATTTCGGCTACGACCTCAAGCTCTGATTTGCTAAATCCACAGCAATTACGGCTGAATTCGATCGACGGATGTGCGCTTAACAAGTCGTGTCAGCAGGGTGCTAAAGCGGCAGAACAACAGAGCGGAAGTGACTAGCACGAACCTTGCCCACACAGCCCCATACTGCCTGTCTACTTATTCCAAAGCAATGGCGGAACAGTACCACAATTGCCCATTCTGTAACAGTACCCTCGTACTTCCCTGCTCACTCGTAGCGTCGGCCTGTCCTAGTCTAGTGTCCTGACCTGCGCGTTCGTTTCAATTGGTTCCGGGCCTGGATGGCTTTTTCCGGGGTTCCTCGCTGGGCGGGTTGCTCAAAAGCTTCACCAGGAGCAGCGGATTCACCCGCGCGCGCTCCACCGTCAGCCCCCAATGCAGGTGCGGCCCCGTAACGCGCCCTGTGGCTCCGACTCTTCCCAACACCGCGCCCGTTTCCACGGTATCTCCTGCCTTTGCATCGATTTCGGAGAGGTGCCCATAGAAGGTGTAAATCCCTAAACCGTGATCGACTACGACAGTATTCCCGGAGAAGAACAGCTCCTCCGCCAACGCCACGCGACCGCGTTGCGCGGCGTGCACTGGTGTCCCAGTGGTGCCCGGCAAGTCCATCCCGCCGTGTGGTGACCCGGGATTGCCATTCAGAACCCGCCGCTTCCCAAAATTTGAGCCCGTCGTCACGCCGTCCAGTGGAATTCTAAAGTTGCCGTCCCACAGGCGCTCCGGCGTTACGTGATCAAAAATATCGCGCAATTTCTGGCGCTCTTCATTGGCACGCTTGACTTGTTCCGGGTCGGGTTCGACGAACTCCTTCCCCACTTGCAATTTCTCCGTCGCAAACAAGCCTTTCCTCACCGCCACCATCGCACTGCAACTAATCTTTTCGCCAGTTGCAGTCTGGCCTGTCAGCTTCAATTCGTACTCGCCGGGCGCCTTTTCGAGGTCAACGGCCAGCAAACCTTTTCGCTGCCTTTCGCGTGCCGCTTCCTGCCAAATGGGGACGGTCCGTCCGCCCCATTCGCCCTGCAATTCCACCAGCGATTTAGTGCTTCTCACTTCGATCAGAAGCAAACTGCCCTGGCTTGCTTGGGATGCGTTCAACCGCAACGTTGTCCCGGTAGTGCAAACGGCGGCATTTTTGGCAAACGCCACGATTGGGAATGCGGCACTGGCTGCGAGACACACAACGATGTATCGCACCCTGCGCCTCCACGCTGCCGCACTGAATTGCGAATTCATTTCTGCTGCCGCATCGCCGTCACGCGCGCCTCGACTTTTTCAAATTGCGCTCGCGCTATTTTCGATCCCATGATGGCTTTCTCAAGGCTTAGAAACAGCTCGGGATTCTTCATTTTCTCGCGAATCTCCGCCAGGAAGGGCCGCACTTTTGCAAATATGAAATAAAGTTCTCCGCAAAACGACACCTGGAAGAAAAGCTTCTCGCTCACGACGCCGTTCAGCACAAAGGAAACGGCAATTCCCCAGTAGCCGCCCACCTGCCTGAGCCAATTGTTCTCTTCCGATCCCATGGCCGAGGCCACCTTTATGAAATCGTCCGCGCTCTTCGGCCAAAACGTTGCCACCCACCAATGCCGCGCCTTGCGCATTTCCGCTTCACGTCTCAGGTCGTAGAGTTCGAGTATGAGCCTGGCATCATCTATCGTCGGTTTCTTGGCCATCGTCCCCTCTCAGAAATATCTGCTTTGTGATTCTACCTTCTGGGCACACTCTTTTGTTCCCGGTTTTTTACCCGCAACCCGCGCATTCCCGCGCCTCCCGAAGTGTCCGGCATCGCGACACTTTCATCCCGACAGCGGACGTTCTCGACCCACCCGAACCTCTGCACATATACACAAGTCTTTTTGATTCTGTAGTTTCTGCCTTTGCGTGGACGGCACGAAGATTGCCCTGACTTCCCTGGGGAAATAGCATCTTCCGCATCAATAAACGCCCCCTAGGGAGGCTTCCGTGAAAAAGATCGATCGCATGCGCGAGAAGGTCACCATCTTGCCGACCTCCGTTTACCTGTCGAAGATGCACGATGCCGGTTGGAGCTTGGTCGCCCTGGAATGGGAACGCGAAGTGGAAGTTTCCGGCATACCAGAAGAGCCGCCGGTTCCGGAAGCATCTGAAGAGATCCCCTTTGGCTTGCGCATCGCCTCCGACTGCCGCCATCTGGAGGACGACCCCCTGGAGATGCAAACTCTCAAGTTCCTCGCCGAAATGATTGTCCAGGACATTTCCTTCACCAGCATGGCCGACGCCCTGAATGTCCGTGAGTATCGCACGCGCGACGGCCGGACCTGGTCCGCGGCGGGCGTCTTCAAGCTGATTCCGCGACTGATCGATGTCGCCCCGCGCCTGCTCTCCGGCTCCGAATGGGAATCGCGCAAGAAACAGTTAACCCGCGTCACCTGGAACTCCTGAGGCACGCAGGAAGCCGACGAATCTCAGGCCGGCGCTCTTCCTCTCCGTGGCTTGAGACTCGCACCCACCGCCTCTTTTGAACGTAAATAGAGGTCTCCCACCCGTCCTGGTATCTCCCAAAAGGCACGACAAAGGACGACATTTGCTACCGCAACGGCCCGTTGCGCGGGTTGTCGCTTGCGCCCCGCATGAGGAACTGGAATAAGTTCACCTAGCAACTGGGAATCCAGCCAAATTTGGAGCGCAAATGCAGATCTTAGCGATGGTGAATTTGATGGCCTTCCTGATTTTGGCGCTTTCGCTTTTTTTGCAGGTGACGCCAAGGGACAGACGCAGGGGGCGGTAACGGGGAAAGTCGTTTGTACCCACGCTCTGATTCCCATCGGCCCGAGCCTTCAACAAAGCAATAGGAGAATCGTTATGAAGCTTGAATTGAGTTTTGTACCTCGGCCATTCGCGAGTTCCACAAAAGCGGGGTTTCGCCGGCTGGCGAATCTCGCAATGTGGGTCGCGCTAGTCGCGGCGGCGACATTTCTCTGTCAGGGGTGCTTGGTGGTCCCGGTTCGGGCACCAACGCGCACCAACGGGCTTGCTGGCAAGATGGAGAAGGTCAGCTTGGATTTCGTGCAAGCAGGCAAGACGACGCGTCAGGAGGTCACCGAAAAGCTAGGCGAGACGGATACGAGTGTCAGAGAAAACCGGCTTTTCCTGGGCCGTTGGGCTACGTCGAAGTGGGGAGTTCTGTGGATGGTGGGCGGCGGGTACAGCGCCGCAGGCGGATGGAACCGCGGATGGGCCAGACACAACGTGCTGATCTCCTTTGACGACCAGGACATTGTTCAGGAATTCCGCAAGTTTTCCGATGAGGACTTGGTGAAGCAACTTTCCGCCTGGGTGGCTGAAGGCCACTGTCAGCCTCTCGATTTGTCCACACCAATCGAAATCCCAATCGACCATCGTCACGGCTCTGGCGTTGGTTTCCCCGGCACGCTGGTTCTGAGCAGCGATTCGTTCGAATTCCGTGAAAATGAGAAACACAGTTTCAAGATTCCTCCCCAGCAAATCCGTGACATTCAGCTAACCAGCGTAGGACATGGCGATAAATCCGATCCGCGGTACGTGAACGAAACCATTCATTTCACGCAAAAGACCAATGTCGGCGGAAAAATGACCATTCGCGTTGACGTACCCACCGTCATGACGCTGGTCAAGTACGTGGCGCAGACACGGCCGAATTCACACTGAGTGTTCAAAATTGAACAGATTCCCTGCGTACCATACTTTTACGCT
>WNFE01002972.1_pt1 | contig 12545 bp, 10 predicted proteins | sample 5400451 | NCBI WGS metagenome assembly WNFE01 (sample SAMN13153344, study PRJNA577476) | soil metagenome | isolation source: 200 cm saprolite under Douglas fir tree site 2 hole 2 | place: USA:California | collected 2015-04-18
CCCTGGAACAAGTCTCCAGCACCTGGGTCGTCAGCCAGGACCCCCAGGTGCATCTTCAGGCCCTTGAGAAGCTGATTGCTGGCGGCGTCACGCATATCTTTCTGCATTGCCCGCAGCAAGATCAGGCCAAAGTCATCACCTTTTATGGCGAGCAGGTCTTGCCCAGGCTGTCACAGGCTCCCGTGACCGGGAGCCGCCACTGAGGGTTGCTGCCTGCGTACCGCCGACGTCCCGGCGGCTTGCCGTTGTGCCAGAGCAGACGGTGCGGGTCAGGCATGAGCGTGTGCGCTGTCGGAACCCATCGACTTTCCAGCTCTTAAGGGGACCGAGGACGACACCCACCTCTCACCTGTCCACCTCGAAAAGATCTTGGGGAGGCCCGCGACCCCTTCGCGCGAAACGCTTGCCAGGAAGAAGCAACTTGACAGAAGGACAACCTCGAAAAGGAAGTGAAACCCATGGGTTTTAGCAGGCATATCACGGTCGAACACATTGTCGTTGCATCAAACCAACCATATGAAAAGGTTCTTGAGGGGCTTGCGAGCCGGATGGGCTCGGAGGAAGGCTGGCGAGAAACCGAACAGCGTGTCCAAGCCCTGGCTGCCGCTCAGGCATCCTGGGAGCAGGCCGCCGAGGCGATTAAAAGGAATCTAAGGAATCTCGGGACGAGCGATTTTACGGTCTTCAAGACGGTCGAGCATACCTCTCTGCACACCCTGGCAGGCAAAAGCAGTCGAGCCATCCAGTATGTAGCCGGAAATCCACTGCTCGCCAATCAAATGAGTCGACTCCTGCCAGAAGTGGCCTTATATGCTCCCCTGCGGTTTGTCGTGTACGAGGACGAAGCGGGCAACACCTTCGTGGCCTATGACAACTTTGTCTCCCTGCTCGCCCAGTACCAGCGCGAGGAGATCACCCAGGTTGCACAGCAGGTGGAGCAGAAGTTGGAAGCGCTCCTGGAAGCGGTGACACACTGAGATGGGTTCTGCTCGATTCGACATTGCAGAAGAGGTCGCTGCTGGACTGGCAAGAAAGACCAGTAGCGGCCAACACCGGCACAATGCTCACAGTCACTGGGGAACACGTGACCCCATCGCTGTCGTGAGCCACAGAGAACCCGCAGCGTCGAAAAACGTCATGCGTGCTGAGGCCTCGTACTGTCTGGGAATGTCACCCTCGAAAGGATACCTGAAAGCCCTGGGCACGTAGCCTGTCAGACGGTGAGCAAGCCTCGTAGAGGCGGAGGCCAGACGCACACCCAAGGGAGAGATGCCCGGCAGCACCATCATCAGTTGTGAAGATGGCTCATCTTCCCTGGTACCGAGATAGTGCATAAACCAGCGTCCCGACAGCGGCCCTTGCGCGGTTACCGAGACCCCCGATCCTCTACCAGTGAGGGCGGCCTTGCCAGCCCAGATCACGTAGCCGATCAACGTGACAGGGAACAGCAGGATGTTGATGGCGTAGAAGACCGTGACCGCCATGAGATCGCGCGCCGAGACCGCCTTGTGATCATCTTTGCTCATAGCTGACCCGCCTTTAGAGTGATGGCAGAACAAGACATCCTTCGTCGGTCCAACGGGACCGATGAAGGCAGTTTCAAGCTTAATCCTACAGTGGTAGATGAAGAACAAAGAGATGAGAAGGAATCAAAGGACGCTACCGAAGGATCACCTTGACACCCAGACGGACGAGCGATTTCCCCGGCACCAGGTATGGTACAGCTTGCTTTTTTCTCGCATATCTCACATCATGTGACTATCCTTCTTGAGGTCAGAGCAGGGACGCCTCTTCGCAACCAGGGATGGGGATACGTGAAAAGGAGAGCTACTCCAGTATGTCGAATGCAAAACAGACCGAGTGTGACACGTTTGCGTCGCGTGAGACACTCAACACCTTGGTTGAGACGCTTCCCGGTGCCTTGTTTGTCGTCGATGACACCCAGACCATTGTGTATGCCAATGCGCGCGCGCAGGCTATGCTAGGCGCCACACCAGAGGAGTTACGTGGGAACAGCTTCTGGCCTAGCGCTCCCCAACTGGTGAGCACCGCGCTCTATCAAGCCGTGCTCAGGACCAGGCAGACCCAAGAACCGACTGAAGTGGAGTATGGTTCTCCCGTGACCCGGACCTGGCTGCACGTGCAGCTCGCTCCGACCGTTGGGGGAGTCATGTTGCATATCCACCAGAGGAGAGCACCAGCCCGACGCCAGGAGAGGGTTCCCACCAGCCAGCCGCTCTCTGGTGCTGTCCTGGATGGGTTGCATGCCGGGATCGCGGTGCTGACGCCCGAGGGGATCGTGTTGGAGATCAACGAGGCACCATTAGACGGCGCGCACATGCGACGCGAGGAGGTGCTTGGCAAACCGCTGGCCGAAGCCCCCTGGTGGTCCTTTACTCCTGCCGGTCAAGAGCAGCTCCGCGACGCCATCGCGCGAGCCAGCACGGGAGAAACCGTCCGTTTCGAGACCCCGGTGCGCCCGCGGGAAGGGATGCTGCTTCACCTTGAAGTAGCGATCACCCCCCACGTGAATGCGGACCACCACCTCGAGTACCTCGTCATCACCGGCATCGACATCACTGCGCGCAAGCGAGCCGAAGACGAAATCCGTGTGCTGGTCGATGCCATCCCCCAATTGGTCTGGATGCTCCGCCCCGATGGCTCTACTGAATACTGTAACCAACGGTGGCGTGACTATACCGGTATGACGTTCCAACAAGGCCAGGGGGACGGCTGGCTCCAGGCCATCCACCCTGATGACCAACAACCCACCCTGGTGCTCTGGCAGCGGGCCGTCCAAACCGGCAGGCCGTATGAAGTGGAACTGCGCCTGCGCCAGGGCACGACCGGTGACTATCGCTGGTTCCTGGTCAGAGCAGAGCCGTTCACCGATGCCCAGGGCCAGATCGTCAAATGGGTTGGCACCAGCACCGATATCCAGGAGCAGAAACGAGCCGAGGAAGCCTTACGCCAGAGCCAGGAGCGCATCCGCGCCCTCATCGACTCCAATATTATCGGGATTGCTTTCAACGAAGGGGAGGAGGAGGTAATAGTGGAAGCCAATGATGCCTGGCTTCACATGACCGGCTATAGCCGAGAAGATGTGCGTAGCAGAACGCTGACCAGGGCTGCGCCTCTTTTCGAGCGCGCGCTCCAGGAGGTAGCCGCACGCGGGCAGCACGCGCCCTCTGAAACCGAGCTGGTGTGTAAAGATGGCAGTCGCCTGCCTGTGCTGGTGGGCTGCGTCCTCTTCCAGGAGCAGCCGCGCCAGATGGTCGGCTTTATGCTGGACAATTCGGCGCGCAAGGAACTGGAGCAACGCAAGGATGATTTTATCAGTATGGCCAGCCATGAACTGAGGAACCCGCTCACGGCCTTGAAACTGCAAACCGCCTTGCTGCAGCGGCAACTGGCCAAACAAGGCATCCCGGCATCAGTTCCGGCTCTTTCTCGCATGGAGACCCAGCTCAATACCATCACCCGGCTGGTGGAAGAGTTGCTGGATGTCTCCAAGATTCAGGCGGGCAGGCTGGAGTATCTCCAGGAGACGGTGGATCTCGACGCCTTGCTGCGAGAGATCGCCGACACCATGCAGCAAACCCACCCCAGTCATAGCATCCTGGTGCATGGCGCGGTGCGGGCCAGCCTGCTTGGGGATCGAGACCGGCTGGGACAGGTCATCACCAACCTGCTGGAGAACGCCATCAAGTATGCTCCCGACGCCCAGACCGTCGAGATGGACCTCTCCGCCTCTGAAGACGCGGTCACCATCCGTGTCCGCGATCATGGCCTGGGTATCCCGCGAGAGCAGCGCGAGAAAATCTTTGAGCGGTTCTACCGGGCCGCTGATCCCAAGCAGAGAGCGATCCCCGGTCTGGGAATGGGATTGTACATTGTGGCGGAGATTGTCAAGCGCCATGGGGGAACCATCACCGTGGACAGCGAAGTCGGGAAAGGATCGACCTTTACGGTGACCCTTCCCCTCACCAGGGATGCCTGACCGCGGAGAGCACGCCACGCGCGACATCTGAGCCGGTGATGGCGGCAGAAGCTGTTTCGGCACGGATTGCAGCGCCATCACGGACCAGATTCCTGCGGACACCCCCGCTCGGAACGTTCCGCCTGCATCAGGCGGCTGTGCTTTCCTCACGGAAGCAAACCGTCTCTCTCTTGTGTCTCCCAGTCTTTCCTGGTCACGGCTTGTGACGCGTCGATCAAGCGATCGCGCAGACTGGCCAGGACATTCGCCGCAGTGCGCTCGCCGGTTATCTACAACTGTAGGATTAAGCCGGTTCCAGTGGAGCGCCGCCCAATCCGATCTCGTTTCCGTCGGGATCGCGGTACGTGATCTTGCGCACGCCGTTAGAGTAGGTTTCCCGCTCCGCAGGGTCGAGTCCCCGATCGGCTAGTCTCTCGACGAGCGCATCGAGGTCATCGACGAAGATCGTGTGCATGGCGTGGCCAGCGTGCTCCGGCCGCAGCACAATGTACACGTACCGATGCTCCGCAAGCTCCCACACGGCCTCTGTGTCGTGTGGAAAGAATGCGGGCTCCGAGCCCAGCAGCCGTTCGTACCACGAGAGCGCCGCCGCGTAGTCGGCGACTGGGATTCCCGCGAACAGGTCGAGATTCGTCGGAGGCATCATGCTTCTTGCTTCTTTCTCTTCACAAACAGGTCATATCAGGCGTCATTGTATGACACCCTCCATCCCGAGACAACATCCTCCCCTTTTTCATCACCTTGTTCTGACCAGAGGCGTCATCTGCCACTTTCCACTGCCAGGATTTGTAAACCATCAAGGTAACAAGTGTGCTTGTTCCTGGTCTCGACCAGCCTGTAAGGTTCCTCTTTGCCCGACCCTTTGCATGCCAATGTACAAAATGGTGATGGAAAAAGCAAGGTGGGGAGCAGCTTCTCAAACAGTCAATGGTTGAGAAGCTCACTCTTCGCGCCGATTGATCATTCGTCGCCCTAAAATCTGACCACTCTTCGCGCTTACTACCAAAAGCTGCTCAAGTTTTCACGTCATGTACCAGCTCTTCTCTAGAAAGAAAGGGATGGTTCGATGGTTGATCGTGCTCACGCCTGGCAGACGGCTGGCCAGTCTTTTACTTGGTATCCCCAGGGAAGAAGTGGAGATGCGCTCCAGATCTTCTATCGGTGCCTGGGCCATCCCACGTCCCCTGCCATTGTTCTCCTGCATGGGTTTCCAACCAGTAGTTATGATTTTCATCTGCTGGCTTCCGATCTGTCTACGGATCATTATGTCTGTCTGTTTGATTTCCCTGGTTATGGTTTCTCGGACAAACCACTCAAGGGATACACCTATACGTTGCGGGACGACGCACGCCTGGTGGACTTTTTCGTCCAGCAGATCGTCAGCCTCCAACGCTTTGCCCTCTTGACACACGATCGAGGAGATAGTGTCGGGCTGGCCTTGCTGGCTGGCTTTCCCGCTTATCGGCAACTTTGCTTCGGGATGCCAATTTACAAGATGTCGATGGAAGAAGTCAGATGGGAAGCGGTTTTTCCAGGTATCGCAGCGTCAAGTTCCCCCTTCAGTGCACATTCCCATCCTTCGGTGCAAAATCGGTCCACCCTTCAGTTAATTTACCACCGCTGACAATCTGCTTCTGGAGGGGATTGTCGTCCACCATTTTTGTAAATCCGAGGGGAATGAGAGCCTCGACTCTCATACCAAACCAGCACTGGCATAAGGGAATACAGTCAAGATTGGCTGAGCAAGGGATTTCCATCTTTCCGTTTTCGGTGAGAAAAGGCGGAAATTTCTCGCTCATACGGCTTGTGAATTTACAACTCTCGAATACCGTGATTGGCTCCGGGAGCCATAGGAGCATCCGATACATCACGGTTGCTCAACATTGGGGGCAAGTGTGCAACATTCGGGGCAAAATGTGCCTACCTTTCAGGTCATTTACCAGAAGGTGAGCGAAACTGCCATCTTGGTAATTGACCTGAAGGTTCGACGGAATCAACCCTAGTGATCGAATTTTGCCTTCAAGGTTCGATCCACCAGATCCTCCGTGGCTCGTGCCGCTCCAAGGGAGGAAGATACCAGGGAACGAATGGAAATTCGTTATACATCTTTTCTGCTGAAAAATGGACTGTTATTATAAAATACTCCAGAGCGTGGAAATGGTGTCGAACCTTCAACGCAATTTTTTTTGACCTGAAGGTTCGACACTTGACTTACCTACGCTCATTTTACGTCGAACCTTCGGGTCAATTACCACATCTGCCGCAAAGCCCACTTGGTAGAGAGACGACTGTGCTACGTTTGATATAATCAGACAGAGTGTAGCGCAAGACGTAGGGCGCTCGTTCTCTCACGCAGAGTATCGTCATAAGGGAGGGTTCGCATGAGTGAATCCATCATGGTTATGTCTGCACGTACGGAAGACTTGAACACGGAGACCCGGGCTTGCATCATTCATGTCTGCAGAATAGCCCATCAGAAGGACGATTTTACGCATCTCTTTTCATACATCCCTTCCGGTGGCATCCATGTGCTCGCCTATCGGGAGCACGAGTTGGTCAGTCATGCGGTGGCGACGACGCGCTGGCTCCAACCCGAAGGTCTCCCGCTGCTCCGTACGGCCTATGTCGATGCCGTCGCAACCCTACCAGCATATCAAGGCCAGGGGATTGGGAGCACCCTCATGCGTCATCTCGCGGCAGTCATTGCTGATTTTGAGCTTGCCTGTTTAGCGACAGAGCGTGTGTCGTTCTATGCTCGGTTAGGCTGGGAAGTGTGGCGAGGACCGTTAGCCGGCAGAAGAGCCACAGAACTCCTGCCTACTCCTGATGAACAGGGGATTATGATTCTCCGCCTGCCTCGTACACCACCGCTTGATGTCGAGCGTTTACTCGTGGTGGAATATGATGGGCGCATCTGGTAGTAGGCCTCTGACAGATAATTTTTCGCGATCCCTGCGAAAAAAACTGTTTGCATGCTTCTCTTAGTGAGAAAACGGTGCTCTTTGCTACAAGGAAAATATATGTGTCAGAGCATGCCCGTTTTGCATCTTAACTAAAAATGTGCCGCGAAAAATTATTGGCCAAACACGGAAAATTATTTCGACAAACAACACACATACGCAACCAGCTCTGGCTTACGCTTCACGCTGACCAGCTATGCTGACGGCCTCTTCCTCACAGCGCTCGATCAGCCCGCGCTTCGCCTCTTTCCCAGAAGCGAGGCCGATTACTTTGCTGAGGCGATCGATGCTGAGATCAGCATGGTGAAAGATGAGAATGGGGCAGCAAACGGTTTGCTTTTCCGCCAGAATGGCCGGGAATTACGCGCAGAGAAACAGGTGTAATCATCGGGATAAAGTGTGAGCAGTCACTACTCCACATTCCTAGATTCTTGTCAATTAAGTGGGGAATGTGGGCTCCAAAGAGGCTTTCTGAAAATCTAGATAATGTCAATACTCGGACTTTCTATATCGAGCATATCCATGCGGCCTAAATTCAAGAAGCGTCCAAAGGACACATTCAAAGGACACATTCACAACCCAATATAATTTCTGATAGCGCAGCGGGTCAACATTGGTGATGCCGAGCGTGTAGGCCATGATGCTGCCCGCAGCCGAACCGCGAGCAGAACAGCGAATGCCGCGCGAACGCGCGTAATTCACAAAGTCCCACTCGATCAAGAAATACGACATAAATCCTTTTTCCGCGATCATATCGACCTCGTAGTCAAGCTGCTTCCTGATTGGCTCGGTCATTTCGCCGAAGCGTTCTTTGACGCCCTCTACACACAGGGAGCGCAGGTAGTCTTTTTGCGAGGCATATGCCAGGGGTACGAGATAGTCAGGCAGTTGCGCTTTATAGGCCAGGAGATCGACGCTGCATTGCTCGGCGATGCGCACGCTATTGGTCAATGCGTCAGGTAATTCAGGGAACAATTGAGACATTTCCAGGGGACTTTTTAAATAATACATAGTGCTATCGAACTTGAAGCGCTTTGTTTCTGCGCGCCTTTTACCGGTCTGGACGCAGAGCAATACATCATGCGAATCTGCGTCAGAGGCCTCAACATAGTGCAGATCATTGGTCGCTACCATCGGAATCTGCATCTCTTTGTGCATCTGGTAGAGCAACTGGTTGAGTTTACCCTGGGGGGAGGGTTGTCCATCATCGAAGGTGCCGTGATGCTCCTGGATCTCCAGGTAAAAGTTCTCAGGTCCGAACACGTCCTGGTACCAGCGTGCCGTCTTATACGCCTCTTCTGTCTTCCCGGCAAGGAGCAGCTTTGGAATCTCTCCCGAAAGGCAGGAGGAGGTGACGAACAGGCCATCTGCATATTGCGCCAGGGCGTTCTTATCAATGCGGGGACGCAGGTGCCAGCCCTCGGTATTGGCAATGGTAGTCAACTTGAGCAGGTTGTAATACCCGGTATTATTTTTTGCCAGCAAAAGCAGGTGATGATAATCGTCGCTGTAGCGTTTCGAGTGATCGCGCATATCCTCGGTCAGGTATGCCTCGATGCCGATCACCGGGTTGAGGCCCTCTGACCTGCACGCCTTGAAAAATTCAATCGCGCCATACATGGCGCCGTGATCGGTGATCGCCAGGTGCTGCATGTCTAAAGCTTTTGCCTGTTTCACCAGTTTCTCGATGCGGCTGAACCCATCCAGTAGTGAATACTCGGTATGGACATGGAGATGTGCGAAGCCTGCGCTCATAAAATAGCCTCTATCATTATTATCTGTGTATAAGATAAAGAACGTTCGTTCCTATTGTCAAGGTGAGTATGGATAGGTAATATTCCCTTCTGTCATTGCAGTCCTGGCTCGAGCTAGCGCGCACTGTTCACCCATTGCTCGTATAACTTGCAGTATTCTTCATACCATGCAGGGCCGTCAGCATAGGTATCCTGAAGTTGTAATATAAAATCAAGCAGTTCCCGAAAACTGGCTGCAGTCACGTTCTGCATCTTTATTCGTTCTATCAATTTAAGCACTTGCTTAATTTCTAAGGCAACAATAGGTGTGGAAACAAACCTCCTGTAGTTTTTCCAATACCGGGCTTTGTGGAAAGCATCGATTGTGTTCGGATCAAGCTTTTTGGTGATGAATAGGCCGTATACAGGTTTCTCATCGCTTGTCTCTATCGTTTTGAAAACATGCCTGGTAACAGGTTCACCTTCAACAGCAAACTGACGGCTTCCACTCGTCAGCGTCATCTCACATACAAGCTTGAAGTTGTCATAGGTAAAGGTGAGATCGGCTTCACCTCCTTTGGCATGATGAATAGGATTGATATCCTCATCAATCCTGAAGCCTCGGGTTTTACTAATGGGGCCAACAATCTCATTTATTGCAAGGAATAGTCGCCAGATAGCCCATTCGAAGAAGGCAGGAGCATAATCAGAACCGCCAAAGAAAGTACTCGTACCAGTATTGATATCCTCCAGGAGATCTTCTATCTCATCCAAAGCCGTTCGTGAACACTGACTACGATAGAACTGTATTTCTCGTACGTCGCGTAGTTTCTCTCTTAAATGAATTTCGTACGCTCGTAGCTCAGAAATAGTCACTTCTGTAGGTTGGGTAGGCAATGTAGCAGCTTCCCCTAACAGGGTAGCAAGTTTAACGAACTGCTCTTCAAGGTTTACAATCTCACCTTTAAGGAATAGCAAATCATCTGTCGGAAGCAGAGGTACATCTGGATTATAGAATAATTCAAGATAGTTCTCACCAGAAATGAGGGAGGTACCATCAGAAAGAATAGCTTCTACCACCGGTAAACGTGCTTCGGAAAGAGTCAGCTTGTTACCATGTGTTGTGAGCAGGCCTGTTATGAGCGCATATCTACCACTGCTATCAGCATAGTCAAACAGAGATCGTGGTTTTAGCTGTACCCGAGCTGCTTCAGCTACCAATTTTTGTTTAGTAAACTTATTTTTATTGACCTTGCCTATGATAGCATTGTAGTCGGCCCGAAACGTCTTGATGTTCGATATAGCTTCCTCAAATGCCAAATCGTCGTCTTCGTCAATCATATTAATGACATAGAGGGCGATTTCAAACTTGGTGAGACCAATCAAGCCCTCCTCGCGCATCCGCTTGAGGAAGCGTAGCAGCAAGCGGAATGGACGCACACGAAAACCCTGTACACGGTTTCCGCTTTCTAATGGAGAAGGAATTTGATATTTCATCAACTGCCGCAGGAAAATGAGTTCCTCTAGCTTTGGATGCTCGATAAGCATTGTTCCTACAGAAGTCATATCCCATGATTTACCCCTCTCCCAGTCTGTTACAAAACCAAGTTGTTTGAAGGCGCTCGCGAATTTCCTTCCACCATCGTCACCTTTTGTTGTACGCTTGGAGTCTAGCCTATCTGTCTCGTCATCTTCTATTACAAGTTCAGCGTTTACAACAAGCTCAGGGTCTACCGCACTAGCTTCTTCGTCTTCTGTTGTACGCTTGGAATCCACTAAACCTGCCTTAACCAACTCGTTCAGATATTCCTGCTGTTCAGCTTTTCTGAAAGGACGCCCGCCCATCTTTGTTCTAAAGAGCTGGAGAGCTTCCCTGAGCCGATATGGATTACGAACCGTGGTATTTCCAATATTCCACGTTTTCATCCGGGTATACTACCTTTTTATCAGTCGTCATTAATACGCTACAAACAGGTACTCCTGTACCGAATTGTTCTGATTGCCTACCTTATGAGAATGAGTGCCGAACGAGTATTTATGGCCGATGATATGCACTATGACATTGCTCTTTATCTTCTTGAGCATCTCGGTTAATTCGTCACGGGTGGGCAGCGAATTGGAAGAATAGGACACCATGATAATGCTATTCGAGAATTTTTGCAAGAGATGTTCAAATGCGTTATGTACCTGCGTGCGGGAGTCAAATGGCGTGTAGTACTTGCGCAGCTTTTTCGTCTTGGTATGATGGAGGATTTCAACTCCCTGCCAGTAGCAGCTTAATCCTTCGACAAAATGATAGCGGCGCAGATAATCGTTATCGGAGAGTGGTGTATAGTAAGGTGGGTCCAAATACACTAAATCCGCCGCCACATCCAGGCTAAAGACATCCTGGTTGAGTGCGAGATTCTGTTGGCCATTATCAAATATTGACGCATTCAAAAGTGTGACAGCTTCAAGAAATTGCTCCTGCAGAGAAAGTCTGAGATCTCTTCTGCCATCGTCATACCGCTGTCCTGTATATGTAAAGACGCCGCGAGGACGCCGTTTAATGCATGCTCTATTCAGCGCGGACAATGCTAATGACCGTTTAAAGGGTGAGGTCAATCGCTGGATATTGGCAATGGTATTATCAAGAAAAAGGTTGTCAATCTCTGAAAAATAGAGGTTCTGAAAGGTCTCCTGGATAAAGTTTTCCCGATCAGCATTGGGTTCAAGCAACATGTCCACATCATTCTCAGTGAGCGTTTCATCAGCATTAGCAACCAACGCGTTGACCATATGATAGGAATATTTCAAAAAATCATTAGCAATAACCGCTTTTCCCTGTCCCTTAAACATATAGCTGACACACCCACTGCCACTGAACGCATCCAGCACAGTAGTGAATGGCAAATGCTTTACGGCGTCCCAAATAGTAGGGAGGATTCCCTGCTTGCTTCCCATAAAGCGAGTTGGTGGGTAGGCCGATGGTGTGATGAATAGTGTCCGCATACTACAAGTACCTCTTTCACTTCGCCCCGCTTCTGTGGGTCTTTATTGATGTTGCGTTTTGCGGTAACCTCGACGATCTTGCACCCTTCGTAGATATCTAAGATGAAGTCACAATAAGAATTGCTTGCCAGGACATGGCAGCCCTGCCGCGCAAGTTCTTTCGCCGTCCTCGCCAGAACGCGCTGGTTATCTATATAAAAGAACTCCGCAGTATAGCGTTTGAAATCAGAATATTTAGAGACAGGGTGATAGGGAGGATCAATGTAAACAAAATCGCCTGGTTTTGCACATTGTCGTAGTGTTTCTTGATAATCGGCACAGCGTAATTCCGCGTTCCTTAACGCATAGCTAGCTGCTCTCAGACGTTCAGGATCACAAATGAGTGGGTTCTTATACCTGCCAAAGGGAACGTTAAACTGACCCTGTTTGTTAACGCGATACAATCCGTTATAGCATGTCCGGTTGAGGTAAATCATCCGCGCAGCTCTCAAAACAGGGTCTTCCGGCATCTCTGCTCGAAGGGTGTAATAAAACTCCTCAGAGTACGAATATGCGGTCAATGCTGCTATGAGATCCTCCGCTCTATCACGTACCATCGTATAACAGTTGATGAGTTCTGGATTGGAGTCGGCAAGTACAGCTTTTGCAGGTTGCAGCTCGAAAAAAAGCGCACCTCCACCGGCAAAAGGTTCGATATAGGTATCAAAATGCTCGGGGATGTAGTTAAGCAATATTGGAAGCAGTTGTGTTTTTCCACCAGCCCATTTTAAAAATGGAGACGCATTGCGTACGGTCTGTGAAATAACCATCTTTTCCATCTTTCGAAAGGAATCTAGTGCTCTGTAAGCAATTGTACCTGTG
>WNFE01006400.1_pt1 | contig 12533 bp, 15 predicted proteins | sample 5400451 | NCBI WGS metagenome assembly WNFE01 (sample SAMN13153344, study PRJNA577476) | soil metagenome | isolation source: 200 cm saprolite under Douglas fir tree site 2 hole 2 | place: USA:California | collected 2015-04-18
GAGCATACCGCACTTGACAGGAGGGGCCCCCAGTCCTAGAGAAGGATGTGAGGAGGACCGGCACATGACGACCACCAAGCCCGCGACCATCGAGCTCGAGACCCTGTCCGCCCGGGAGATCGTGGACATCACGGCCCGCGTCGACGCCCTCCTGGGGGGCGCCCGGGACGGCAGCTGTCATCTCTTCCTGAGGCACACGACCGCGGGCCTCATGATCCTCACCGGCGAAGAGGGGGTCCCCGAGGACATCATGGATATCCTCCAGACCCTGGTCCCGAGGCGGGCGTACCGGCACGACTCGGCGGCGCACGTGGGCGCGCACTTCCTGAGCGGCCTGGTGGGGCCGAGCGTCCACGTCCCGGTGCTGGGCGGCCGGCTCGCCCTGGGCGAGTTCCAGCGGATCGTGCTGATGGAGTTCGAGGGGCCGCGACGGCGGGAGATCGAGCTGCGCCTGCTCGCGGAAGCCTAGGCGCCCAGGCGCGCGACGTACGGCAGATTGCGGTACCGCTCGTCCTTGTCGAGGCCGTAGCCGACCACGAAGACGTCGGGAATCTCGCGGCCCACGTAGTGGAGCGTCAGTTCCTGGGGTCGCGCGCACTGCTTGGCGAGCAGCGCGCAGACCCGGATCGAGGCGGGATTGCGGGTCTGGAAGTTGCGCAGCAGGTAGGCCAGCGTGCGCCCGCTCGCGCAGATGCCCTCTACCACGATGATGTCCCGCCCCTCGATCGGCTCGTCCAGGTCCTTGCGGATCCGGACCACTCCCGAGGCGGTCACCGGGCCGTAGGGGACCACCGAGATGAAGTCCACGGTCACCGGCACGGTGAGCGCCCGCATGAGGTCGGAGAGGAAGATCGCCGACCCCTTGAGCACCCCGATGAGGTGCGCCGGGCGCTCGCCGTAGTCGGCGGAGATCTGAGCGGCCAGGCGGGCGACCTCGGTCTGGATCGCGTCGCGATCCACGAGGACCTCGCCCGGACTGTCGCTCCCGGCCGGCATCAGGCGAACCGGGTGGCCCGGAGGAACTCCCGCGACTGCCGGATCAGATCCCCGGGCACGAGCCCGGCCCGCTCCCAGCCGTCGAAGCACTGCGAGATCGTGAGCACCGCGTGCAGCGTGTAGCCGCGCGCCGCGAGGAGCTCGCGCCCGCCCTGCTCCCGGTCCACCAGGATGACCAGGTCCTTCACGACCAGCCCCGCCTCCTCCAGCGGGGCGATCGCCTCGAGCTTGCTCGCCCCGTCGGTGATGATGTCGTCGATGAGCACCACCCGCTCGCCGGCCTTGAACTGCCCTTCGATGCGCCGCCGGGTGCCGTAGCCCTTTTCCTCCCGCCGCGGATAGATGAGGGGCACGCGGCCCGCGAGGCTGACCGCGACCGCCAGGGGCAGGCCGGCGTACGGGATGCCGCCGACGCGGTCGCCACCGCAGCGGGCCACCTCCGCGGCCATCAGCGCGCCGATCTGTTCCAGCACGTCGGGGAAGGAGATGACGACGCGGAGATCGATGTAGAAGGGCGAGACGACGCCCGACTTGAGCGTGAACTCGCCGAAACGGATGGCCCCGATCTCGAAGAGGCGCCGGATCAGCGTCTCGTGCGGGCCCGCGGCGGTCACGACGCCATCTCCTGCAGGACGGCGGCGGCGGCGGCGGCCGGGTCCGGGGCGCCGGTGATCGGGCGCCCGACCACGAGGTAGTGGGCGCCGGCCCGGGCGGCGGCCCCCGGGGTCGCGATGCGGGACTGGTCTCCCGCGGCGCTCCCCGCCGGCCGCACGCCGGGCGTGACGATCACCCAGGCGGGCCCGCGATTGGTGCGCAGCGCGGCGATCTCGTTGGGGGAGGCCACGCAGCCGTCGAGTCCCGCCTCCGCCGCCATCCCGGCCAGATGCAGCACGTGGCCCTCGACGGAGTCCGCCACCCCCAGCTCGCGGCTCAATGCGGCGCGGTCGAGGCTCGTGAGCACGGTGACCGCGAGGGTGATGGGCTTCCGCACGCCCAGCTCACGGGCGGCGGCGGCCGCTCCCTCCGCCGCCGCGGTCATCATGGCGCGGCCCCCGGAGGCGTGGACGTTGAACAGGAGCACCCCCATGCGGGCGGCCTCCCGGGCGGCGCCCGCCACCGTATTGGGAATGTCGTGGAACTTGAGGTCGAGGAAGACCTCGGCGCCCCGCTTGTGGACGCTCTCGACGGCGGCGGGCCCCGCCGCGGTGAAGAGCTGGGAGCCGATCTTGAAGCGCGTGACCTGGCCCTGGAGGCGATCCAGGAGTCGCTCGGCGTCGGCCAGGGTCGCCACGTCGAGGGCGACGATCAGGCGGTCCTTCGGATCACGAGGCGTCATGGTACTCCTGGAGCGGCTTCACGGAGATCTCGCCCTTGAGCAGCGCCTCGATGCCGCCGATCGCCGCCTGGGCTCCGTCCACCGTCGTGTAGTAGGGGATGTTCTGGGTCACCGCGGTGCGCCGGATGAGGTAGGAGTCCTTGCGCGCCCGGCCGTCCTCGGGGGTGTTGAAGACCAGCGCGATCTCCCCCCGCTTCATGAGGTCCACGATGTTCGGGCGGTAGCTCTCGTTGACCTTGTAGACGGTCTCGACCGCCATGCCCTGGCGCTGCAGCAGCTTGGCGGTGCCGACGGTGGCCACCAGGCTGAAGCCCATCTCGGCGAGCCGCTTGGAGAGCTGGAGCACCGCGCGCTTGTCGCGGTTCTTGACCGAGACGAACACCTTGCCCGAGGTGGGCAGGGGAGAGCCGGCCGAGAGCTGCGACTTCACGTAGGCCTTCCGGAAGTCGTGGTCGATGCCCATGACTTCGCCGGTGGACTTCATCTCGGGGCCGAGGATGGTGTCCACGCCCGGGAACTTGATGAAGGGAAAGACCGCCTCCTTGATCGCGATGTGCCGGACCTCGCGCTCCTCACCGAAGCCGAGCCCCACCAGCGTGTCCCCGAGCATCACCCGGGTGGCGAGCTTGGCCAGGGGCACCCCGATCGCCTTCGACACGAACGGCACCGTCCGGGAGGCGCGCGGATTGACCTCGAGGACGAAGATCTGCTCGTTCTTGATCGCGAACTGGATGTTGAGCAGGCCGATGACGCCCAGCTCCGTCGCGAGCGCGCGGGCCTGCGCCTGGATGCGCTCGATCTGGTCGTCGCCCAGCGAGTAGGGCGGCAGCGCGCACGCGGAGTCGCCGGAGTGCACGCCCGCCTTCTCCACGTGCTCCATGACCCCGCCCACCACCACCCGGTGGCCGTCCGCGATGGCGTCCACGTCGATCTCGAGGGCGTCCTCCAGGAACTTGTCCACCAGGATCGGATGCTCCGGGCTCACCCGCACCGCTTCCTTCATGTAGTTCTGGAGATCCGCCTCGTCGTACACGATCTGCATGGCGCGCCCGCCCAGCACGTAGGACGGCCGGACCAGCACCGGGTAGCCGATATGGGCCGCGATCCGCGAGGCCTCCTCGTAGGAGCGCGCGGTGGAGCCGGGTGCCTGCGCGAGCCCGAGCCGATCGAGGAGATCCGAGAAGCGGCGGCGGTCCTCGGCGCGGTCGATCGCGTCGGGTGGCGTGCCGAGGATCGGCACCCCCGCGCGCTCGAGCGGCACCACCAGCTTGAGCGGGGTCTGGCCGCCGAACTGCACGATCACCCCGCGCGGCCGCTCGCGCTCCACGATGTTCATCACGTCCTCGAAGGTGAGTGGCTCGAAGTAGAGGCGGTCGGAGGTGTCGTAGTCGGTGGAGACGGTCTCCGGATTGCAGTTGACCATGATCGCTTCCACGCCCGCGTCCCGGAGCGCGAAGGCGGCGTGCACGCACGCGTAGTCGAACTCGATGCCCTGGCCGATGCGGTTGGGCCCGCTCCCGAGGATCACCACCTTCTCGCGCGGGGTCGGCGGGGCCTCGTCCTCTTCCTCGTAGGTCGAGTAGAGGTACGGGGTGTGGGCCACGAACTCGGCCGCGCAGGTGTCGACCATCTTGTAGACGGGTTTAATGCCGGCTTGGATCCGCGTGCGCCGGACCTCATCCTCCGTGGCTCCGATCAGCTGTCCAATGCGCTTGTCGGAAAATCCCATCTGCTTGGCCCGCCGCAGGACGGCGGGGTCGCCGAGCCCCGCCCCGATGATCACCGACTCGTACTCGACGATCTGGCGGATATTGTCGAGGAACCAGGGATCGATGGCGGACAGCTCGTGGATCTCCCGCGTGCCGAGCCCCCTCCGGTAGGCCTCGCCGATGGCGAAGCAGCGGTCCGCGTTGGGGATGCGGATCTTCTGCCTGAGCTCGTCGAGATCCTCGATCGGCCGGTCGAGGGCGAGCCCCCAGCGGTCCTGCTCGAGCGAGCGCACCGCCTTCTGGAGCGCCTCCTTGAAGGTGCGCCCGATCGCCATGACCTCGCCCACCGACTTCATCTGGGTGGTCAGGGTCTGGTCCGCTTCCGGGAACTTCTCGAAGTCCCAGCGCGGGATCTTCACCACACAGTAGTCGATGGCGGGCTCGAAGGAGGCGGGCGTCTCTCGGGTGATGTCGTTGCGCAGCTCGTCGAGCGTGTAGCCCACCGCGAGCTTGGCCGCGATCTTGGCGATGGGGAAGCCGGTCGCCTTGGAGGCGAGCGCGGAGGAGCGCGAGACCCGAGGGTTCATCTCGATCACCACCATGCGGCCGTCGACCGGATTGATGCCGAACTGGATGTTGGAGCCGCCCGTCTCGACGCCGATCTCGCGGATGATCGCGAGGGAAGCGTCGCGCATGAGCTGGTACTCCTTGTCGGTCAGGGTCTGGGCGGGGGCCACCGTGATGGAGTCGCCGGTGTGCACGCCCATCGGATCGAAGTTCTCGATCGAGCAGATGATGACCACGTTGTCCTTCAGGTCGCGCATCACCTCCAGCTCGAACTCCTTCCAGCCGATCACCGATTCCTCCACCAGCACCTGCTGGAGGGGGCTCTGCTGCAGTCCCCACTTGATCGCGGCCTCCAGCTCTTCCGGATGGTAGGCGATGGAGCCGCCGGTGCCGCCCAGGGTAAAAGAGGGGCGGATGATCAACGGGAACTGCATCCGCCGCTTGCGCATGCCCGCGAGGGCGTCCTCCGGGCTCGTGGTGTAGAAGCCGGTGGGCATCGCGAGCCCGATGCGCGCCATGGCCGCCCCGAAGAGGTTGCGGTCCTCGGCGGTCTTGATCGCGGGGAGCTTGGCCCCGATCAGCTCCACTCCGTAGCGATCGAGGGTGCCGTCCTCCGCGAGGGCCACCGCCAGGTTGAGCGCGGTCTGTCCGCCCACGGTGGGCAGCATGGCGTCGGGCCGCTCGCGCGCGATGACCTTGGTCACGAACTCGGGGGTGAGCGGCTCCACGTAGGTGCGGTTCGCCATCTCCGGGTCCGTCATGATGGTGGCCGGGTTGGAGTTCACCAGCACCACCTCGAACCCCTCCTCGCGCAGGGCCTTGCAGGCCTGGGTGCCCGAGTAGTCGAACTCGCAGGCCTGGCCGATGACGATCGGCCCGGAGCCGATGAGGAGGATCTTGCGGATGTCGGTACGCTTCGGCACGGCCGCGGCTCCTAGGCGTCGATGGATCCGTAGACGATGGACGTCTCGGGGGCGGCCTCGTCCCGCCGGTAGAGCACGTCGTCGAGGCGGCCGTTGCCGATCCACACGGCCTCGCCGTTGCCCCACAGCTTCTCGCCGAGCACGCTCATGCGCTTCTCGACGCGTTCCTTGACCGCGTGCGCCTCGAGGCTCAGCTCGCTGTCGGTCGTGAAGACCGCCCACTCCGGCTTCTGGCCCGACTCCTCGGTCTTGCGGTAGGCGATGAGGTATTTGGGCATCGGTTCACCCTCCCTTCGTCATGAGGTCAGCGAAGCGACGGAACAGGTAGTGCGAGTCGTGCGGACCCGGCGAAGCCTCCGGGTGGTACTGCACGGAGAAGATCGGCAGCTCCCGGTGCCGCATTCCCTCCGAGGTGCCGTCGTTGAGGTTGACGTGCGTCTCCACCAGCCCGAGCTTCTCGACGGAGCGCGGGTCCACCGCGAAGCCGTGATTTTGAGCCGTGATCTCGACCCGCCCGGTGGCGAGATCCTTCACCGGGTGGTTGCCGCCGTGGTGGCCGAACTTGAGCTTGTAGGTGCTGCCGCCGAGCGCGAGCCCCAGGATCTGGTTGCCCAGGCAGATGCCGAAGATCGGTGTCTTCCCGATGAGCCCGCGCACGGCCTCGATGAGATACGGCACCGCCTCGGGATCCCCGGGGCCGTTGGAGAGGAAGACGCCGTCCGGCTTCCGCTCGAGCACCGCGGCCGCGCTCGTGTTCGCGGGCATGACCTCGACCCGGCAGCCGAGCCCGGTGAGGCAGCGCAGGATGTTCTGCTTGATCCCCGAGTCGAAGGCGATGACCTTGAACCGGGCGGGGGGCGGCGTGGTGTAGCCGCGCGCCAGATCCCACGGCGCCTCGTCCCAGCCGTGGGGTTCCGTCACGCTCACCTCGGTGACCAGGTCGCGCCCGAGCAGGCCGGGCAGCGCCCGCGCCCGCTGCACGAGCCGGGCCGCGTCCGTCTCCTCGGTGGAGATGATGCCCTCCTGGGCGCCGTGATCGCGCAGGTGCCGGGTGAGGGCGCGCGTGTCGATCCCCTGGATGCCCACGATGCGGTTTTCGCGCATGTAGGTGTCGAGTGGCACCCGCGCGCGCCAGCTCGAGGGGAACGGGCAGGCTTCCTTCACGATGAAGCCGTGCACCCAGGGCTGCCGCGATTCGACGTCCTCCGGGTTGATGCCGTAGTTGCCGATCAGGGGATAGGTCATGCAGACCATCTGCCCCCGGTACGACGGGTCGGTGAGGATCTCCTGGTAGCCGGTCATGGACGTGTTGAACACGACCTCGCCGTGGCTCTCGCCGGGGGCGCCGAGGGCGTCCCCGCGGAATACCCGGCCATCCGCGAGCGCGAGCAGGGCCGCCCGCGTCACGGGGCCACCTTGAGGCCGCCGACCAGGGTCATCCACGGCGCGCCCGCGCCGGTGAACCCCGCGAACGGGGTGCTCCGGCCGCGCGAGCGGAAGGCGGCCGGATCCACCGTCCAGGTCCGCTCGAGATCGAGGATCGTGATGTCGGCGGCGGCGCCGGGGGCCAGGCTCCCGCCGGGCAGGTTCAGGAGCCGCGCGGGGCCGGTGCTGAGCCGGGTCACCAGGGTCGGCAGATCCAGCACGCCGGGGCGCACGAGCCGGTCGAGCAGGAGCGGCACCGCGGTCTCGAGGCCCACGATGCCGTTGGCCGCCTCCGCGAACTCGCCCTCCTTCTCGGAGAGCGCGTGCGGAGCGTGGTCGGTGGCCACGCAGTCGATGGTGCCGTCCACCAGAGCTTCGAGACACGCCTCGACATCGCGTTTGCTACGGAGCGGGGGCGCCATCTTGCAGTTGGAGTCGTAGCTGCGCACCACCTCGTCGGTGAGCAGCAGGTGATGCGGGGTCACTTCCGCGGTCACCCGGACGCCGCGCGCCTTGGCGTCGCGCACGAGCCGCACCGCGCCCGCGGTGGAGATGTGCGCGATGTGCAGGTGCGCGCCGGTCAGCTCCGCGAGGATGATGTCGCGAGCCACCATCACGTCCTCGGCGGCGGCGGGCTGGCCCGCGAGGCCCAGCTCGGTGGAGACGAAGCCCTCGTGCATGGCCCCGCGGTGAGCGAGCTCGCAGTCCTCCGCGTGGCTGATGACCGGCACGCCGAAGGGCAGGGCGTATTCCATCGCCCGGCGGTACAGCTCCGCGTTCATCACGCACCTGCCGTCGTCGGAGAAGGCCACGCAGCCGGCCTCGGCCAGCTCGGCCAGCTCGGCGAGCTGGGTGCCTTCGAGGTTCCGGGTCACCGCGCCGATGGGGTACACGCGGACGACGCCTTCGACCTTCGCGCGGGCCAGGATGTAGTCGGTGACCGCGCGGTTGTCGTTGACCGGGAAGGTATTGGCCATGCAGGCGACCGCGGTGAAGCCGCCCGCCGCGGCGGCCCGCGTCCCGCTCGCGATGGTTTCCTTGTACTCGAAGCCCGGCTCGCGCAGGTGCACGTGCATGTCGATGAAGCCCGGGCACACCACCTTGCCGGCCGCGTCCACGGTTTCGATCCCCGCGGGGGCCTTCAGCCCTCGCCCCACCTTGTGGATGCGGCCGGCGGCGATCCAGACGTCCTGGACCGCGTCGATGCCGCCCGCCGGATCTACCACGCGCCCGCCCTTGATCAGCACGTTCATGCGCTCTTGCTCCCGGCCAGCATATAGAGCACCGCCATGCGGACGGCCACCCCATTGGAGACCTGGTCGAGGATGACCGAGTAGGCGCTGTCCGCCACCTCCGGGGCCAGCTCGACGCCGCGGTTCACCGGGCCCGGGTGCATGATCAGCACGTCGGGCCGGCAGTGCTCGAGCTTGGCCAGGGAGAGCCCCCACACCCGCGAGTACTCGCGGAGGGACGGGATGAAGCCGCCCTGCATCCGCTCGTGCTGCAGGCGCAGCATCACGATCACGTCGGCGTGGGCGATCGCTTCTTCCAGGCGGTGGCTGACCTTCACCCCCAGCTCCTGGCACTGGGCCGGGATCAGGGTGGGCGGGCCCGCCACCGTCACCGTGATGCCCATCTTCCGCATGCCGTAGATGTCGGAGCGCGCGACCCGGCTGTGGGTGATGTCGCCCACGATCGTGACGTTGAGCCCTTCCAGATGCCCCTTCTTCTCCCGGATCGTCATGAGGTCGAGCAGGGCCTGGGTCGGGTGCTCGTGGGCGCCGTCGCCCGCGTTGACCACCCCGCAGCGCAGGTGCCGGGCCAGCAGCGCGGGAGCGCCCGCGGCCTGGTGGCGCACCACCACCACGTCGGGGCTCATGGCCTCGATGTTGCGCGCGGTGTCGAGCAGGCTCTCGCCCTTGTCCGCGCTCGAGCCGGAGGCGGAGAAGTTGATCACGTCGGCGGAGAGCCACTTGCCCGCGATCTCGAACGCTTCTTGATCTCGCGGGCCGCGATCTCCTTCATCGAGGCGGCGGTGTCGAGCACGCCGCTGATCTCGGCCGCGTCCAGGTCCTGCATGCCGAGCAGATCTTTGCGTTTCCAGCTCATCGCCTCACTCCTCTTGGATGACGACGCGGTCCACGCCGTCGTGCTCGCGGAGCAGCACGGCCACCGTCTCCCGGCGGCTCGTGGGAAGGTTCTTGCCGACGTAGTCGGGGCGGATGGGCAGCTCGCGATGGCCGCGGTCCACCAGGACGGCGAGGCGGATGATGCGCGGGCGCCCCAGGTCCATGAGCGCATCCATGGCGGCGCGGATGGTCCGGCCGGTGAAGAGCACGTCGTCCACCAGCACCACCGTGCGTCCCTTGATCGGGAAGCTGATCTCGGTGCTGCGGACCACCGGCTGCGCGGCCTTGAGGCCGAGGTCGTCCCGGTACAGCGTGATGTCGAGCGCGCCCACCGACGGCTTGGTGCCCTCGATGGCCGCGATCTTGGCGCCGATCCGCTCGGCGAGGGTCACCCCGCGGGTCTTGATGCCGACCAGGGCCACGTCCTGCCCGCCGCCGGCCTGCTCGACGATCTCGTGGGCGATCCGGGTGAGCGCGCGGTCGAGACCGGTCTCGTCGAGGACCTGAGCCTTGTCCCGGGAGCTCACGCCGCCGCTCCCCGGCAAAAAAAATACCCCTGACGGGGCGGAGAGCTGCAGATGTTCTTCGGGTGCCGCATGCTGATCTCTCCTTGCCGGCCTCGCGGGGCCCGCTTAAAGGAGTGAATCGTGATGTGTCCGTATGCTACGCCGCGGGGCGCGGCCTGTCAAGACGGCGCGGTCACGAATCGCGCGCGCTGAGCCACCGGACGAGCCCGAGGAGGAAGATCCCGACGCCGACCATCAGCGGAACCCAGTACCGCGGCACGTGGAGAACCTGGACCAGCACGATGCACAGGCCAATGAACGCGACGATCAGCCCGGCCATCATGAGCTTGCCACCGGAATTATCCGCCATGTTCGATCCTCACTTCTCGGCCACCAGGATGAGACGGCCCGTCGAGCCCGCACGGTACGGCCGCCCATCGTAGCCGGAGTAGGCCCGGAGGAACCGCAGACCGACGCGGCGGAGCATCCGCCGCCACTGGGGAAGGGAGAACTCCTGGAAGCGCAGGGTCTTCTGCGCGACCCACCGCCGCCCGGTGATGACGATGAGCTGGGTGCTGTCCGTGATCTTCGTGCGGCGATCGAACCGGCGATCCTCGAGCACGAATCGCTTCTTCCCGGTCCGGTACCAGAGCCGGCGCGGGAGGCCCGCGTCGTAGACCGGGTCGCGGTGATCGACCAGGAGCCGGCCCCCCGGCCGCAGCGCGCGGGCCATCCGGCGCAGGGCCGCCACGTTCTGCGCGGGCGTGAAGTACCCGAAGCTCGTGTAGAGGTTGATCACCGCGTCGAACTCTGCGCGGTACGTGATGCGCCGCATGTCGCCCCGCCGGAAGCGCAGGCGCGGCCCCTCGGTGGAGCGGCGTCGGGCCTCCGCGAGCATCGCGATTGAGAGGTCCACGCCGACCACGCGGAAGCCGCGCCGGGCGAGCAGGGCCGCGTGACGGCCGTAGCCGCAGGGCAGGTCGAGGATCCGCGCGCCCTCGGGCGGGCGCAGACTGCGCAGCACGAAGTCCACCTCGAGGCGGGTTTGCCGGAAGGGCTTCTCTGCACGCAGCGCCGCGACGTAGCTGGCGTCGAAGAAGTGCCTGAACCATTCCCGCCGGGCCATTCGCGGCGTAGTATACTCCGCCCTGGTCACCCCATGAGCCGGCTTCACGACGCAGCGCGCACCGAGGCCCGCACGATCGGCGTGTCGGTCATCCTGTCCGCGGGGCTGCGGAGGCTCCGGCCCAAGAGCCCCGACGGCCCCCAGCGCTACACCCTGGCGGCCGGCGCCACCCTGGGTGATCTGCTCGCCGCGATCGGCATCGACGCGGCGACCGATCTCACCGCCGCGGTGGACGGCGAGCTGGCCGAGCGCGACACCCCGCTCCGCGACGGCGCCGAAGTGATGTTATTGGTTCCGATGGAGGGTGGCAGTAGCAGTGGGAGCCGCAGCCGAAGGCGAGGCGACCATAAGAAATGCAGTGAAAGGTTACTGTAGTAAACCGGAGCCGAAGTAAACCGCAGCCGCGAAGTAAACCGTAGCCGCAAGGGCCCAACCACAACCCACACGAAGCGAGGACGACGAAATGGCTCAACTCACGATTCCCCTCGACGCGAAGCGCTTTGCCACGGGCCTCACCTGGAAGGACTACATGGCCCAGATGGGCGACACCCGCGCCAAGACCGAGCAGAACTACGCCAACTCCAAGCTGACCGACGATGAGCGCAAGTTCTTCAGCGGCGTCAGCGGGGTCAAGTACGTCGTGATGCTCGCGGAGAACTGGTGCGGCGACGTGCACCGCAACTCCCCTCTGATCGCGCACATCGTCGAGTCGATGCCGGGCGCCGAGCTGCGCGTGTTCTTGCGCGACCAGAACGCCGACCTGCGCGACACCTTCCTCAACAACGGTTACCAGTCCATTCCGGTGGTGGTCTTCTTCGACAAGGACTGGAACGAGATCGGCCGCTGGCTCGAGCGCGCGCACGGCGCGACCGGCACCACGGTCGGGATCCGCGCCCGGACGCTGGGCGCGGTGCCGCAGGGCGCGTCCAAGGAGCAGCAGGACGCGGCGATGGCCGAGTTCCGCACGCAGGTCCAGGCCGAGTACGACAAGCCGGGTGGGGCGCTCTGGCGCGCCGCCGCCGCCGAGGTGAAGCTCTTGATGGAGACGCGGCTCGGCGCCAAGAAGTAGCGGCGCGATCGGAGACATTCTCGTGCGCCCACGGAGACCTCGATGACGGTCAAGCTCGGCATGTTCACCATGCCGTTCCATCACCCGGATCGGGACTACGCGACCATCCTCGGGGAGGACCAGGAGGCCATCGTCCTGGCCGACCGGCTCGGCTTCACCGAGGCCTTCGTGGGCGAGCATTTCTCGTCGTGGAGCGAGCGCATCACCTCGCCCCTCATCTTCTTCGCGACCCTGATTCCCCGCACCACCCAGATTCGCTTCGGCACCGGGGTCATCAACCTGCCCCAGCTCCACCCGGCCACGGTGGCGGCCCACGCGGCCATGTTCGACCAGCTTTGTAAGGGCCGCTTCATCATGGGCATCGGCCCCGGCGGTCTCGTGAGCGATCTCGAGATGTTCGACGTGGGCCAGGCCGAGCTGCGCCCCCAGATGGTGATCGAGTCCATCGAGACGGTCCTCAAGCTCTGGGCCCAGGATCCGCCCTACGAGATCGACGGCCGCTTCTGGAAGATCTCGTTGAAGAACGGCATCTGGCCCGAGTTCAAGGTCGGCACCGTACCGCGCCCCTACCAGCAGCCGCACCCGCCCATCGCGCTGTCCCTGCTCACGCCCAACGCCAGCAGCGCGATCACCGCGGGTGAGCGCGGCTGGATCCCGATCTCCGGCCAGTTCTTCCATCGCCGCTACCTGCGCGGGCACTGGGAGAAGTACGTCGAGGGCTGCGAGCGGGTGGGGCGTCGGCCGGAT
>WNFE01002981.1_pt1 | contig 12525 bp, 7 predicted proteins | sample 5400451 | NCBI WGS metagenome assembly WNFE01 (sample SAMN13153344, study PRJNA577476) | soil metagenome | isolation source: 200 cm saprolite under Douglas fir tree site 2 hole 2 | place: USA:California | collected 2015-04-18
GGATGCTTGCGCGGCGCCAGCTCAAGAGCGCGCTGGCTCAAGTCGGAGGCAGCCCCCGGATCGGTCGGGCCCAGTGCCTCGGCGGCCTTCAACAGGGTGGCGATGGCAAGCTCGTCTCCGGGCTCAGCGCTCGCGGCGAGCTGGGTCGCGACCTCGACGGGCAGCGCTCCGGCCGCCATCAACATGGCAGCCGCCTGGCGATCGAGGGCGCGGCGCACCGACTCGGGCAAACTCGCACGCACCGCCTCAAGTGTGAGGTCATGATTGAAGGCGAGCCTTCCCTCCCGCTCGACAAGCAGGCCGTAGTGAGTCAGCTCCTCGACCGGCCCGAGCAATGCCGACGGTGACAGACTGAGCATCGCTGCCAGGTCATTGAGTGAAAATCGCCGGCCGAGTGCCGCGGCCACCGTCGCTACCTGACGCGCCGAGCCCGACAACCGCTGCAGCCGCGTGCGCATGCTCTCGCTGACGCGATGCGGGATCTGCGACGCCACCAGCACGGCCCGGCCCGATTCGATACGGACAAGCCCCTCTTCTCGAAGCCCCGAAAGCAGCTCGACGAGGAGGAAGGGGCTGCCACCAGCGCGCTCCGCCATCTTCAACAGCCCGCTATCGGGCTCTGCCAGCAGCACATCCCTGGCGACCTGCGCGACCCCTGCTTGGTCAAGGGGACCAAGAACGATCTTCTCCGCCCCCTCGCGCTCCAAGCCGTCCATCGCGCTCCGAAGTTGGCTCGATCCCTCGCCGGGGCGAAGCGCGATGACCCAGCCGACCGGAACCGTTGTCAGCCGGGTCGGTAATGACCGGAGAGCGGCAGCCGTCCCGTTGTCGGCCCATTGCAGGTCATCAAGGCACACCAGCAGCGACGCCTTGAGCGCGGCTTTCTCGAGCAATGTTTCCAGGTCCTGCAGCAGCCAATACCTCTGCTCGGGCGACGTGTGCTCGCTGTGCAGGGCGGCACGCTCGAGGATCGCCTCGGGGCCGTCAAACAAGGCTTCCATCAGGGGGGCCAGCTGGACCACGTTGTCACCGGGGTTAGCGGCGCCGCTCCCAACCTTAATCGACAGCCTGCGCGCCATGGTCACCGCTTCTTTGAGCAGGCGGCTCTTGCCCAATCCGGCTGCTCCCTCGACCACGATGACCCAACCGATGCCGGAAAGCAGTCGGTCGAGGTGACGTCCTATGGTTGCGAGGTCGTCGTCGCGGCCGCGGACCGGCTGTCTGGGCTCCCGTGCCTTCGCTCGAACCATGCTGGGTTCCACTGCGGCCTCTCCGAATGAAATAGAGACGACGGCACTACCCCTCATCGTAATGAGAAGCGACGAGGCTCACTTGGAACGTCGCCACTAGCTTTAGGGTCGCGGAACCGAATCGGGTTGGGCCCATCCTTGGCCGTTAAAGCGCTGCCATTAGAGGGAGATCCTCGCAAATTGGTGGTACTTTTGGTGGTACGCCCGCCCCAGCCCAACGGCCCGCGCGGCCATTCTGTATTCGAAATCTGGAGCCGACGGCCCGGATTCGAACCGGCGACCCGCTATTTACAAATCAGGCGGCAATTGAATTCAGCTGCGAATTTTGGCTTTCCATGTATTCGTAACGCGTCCATTGAGTGCTGTTAGTTCCATCGGGTTGGCTACAGAATTGGCTACAGAAACCGGGCCGGTAATTTCGGGATCGGAAGGCTTCTCAGGCCGCGGCGCGCATTTCCCAAGGTCCTCGGCTGCGCAGCCACTCGAGCAGCTTGGGGGCGGGCACCGGCCTACTGATGAAGTAGCCCTGGACGAAATCGCAGCCGTTATTTGCCAGCAGAGTTAGCGCCTCCGCTGTCTCGACACCCTCCGCCACCACTTTCAACCCGAGGCTGTGACTCAGCTCGATGATCGAGCGGACAATAGCGGTCGATCCCGCCGCGCTGGTCATCCCCATGACGAACGACCGGTCGATCTTGATGATCTTCACCGGCAGCCGGCCCAGGTAGGAAAGCGAAGAGTACCCGGTGCCGAAATCGTCGATCGAAAGTGGGATCCCGGCTCGGTTGAGCTCGGCAAGCGTGTCGTCCGACCCGGCCGCCATGATCGTGGTCTCGGTAATCTCCATCGTGAGCCGCTCCGGCGCGATCCTCGCGTGCTCCAGCGCTTCGCAGGTAAAGGCCACTAGCGCCTCGTCCTGCAAGTTGAGCGCGGACAGGTTGACCGACATACTCAGCTCCAGACCGTCCTTTCGCCACGCTTCCATCTGGCGGACGGCCGTCCCTATCACCCAGTGCGTCAGCGGATTGATTAGCTCGGTGCTCTCCAGCGCGGGGATGAACTCGACGGGCGGGATCATCCCCCGCTTCGGGTGCTCCCAACGGATCAGCGCTTCTACGCCCTCCAGTTCGCCCGTCCGCGCAGCGACGATCGGCTGGTAGTGCAGCCGCAGCTCGTCGTGCTCGATCGCAAACCGGATTGCGCCTCGCAGCCCAAGCTGGCTAGCGCTGGACTCATCCTCTCCCTCTGCGTACAGCTTGTGCCCCAGTTGGTTGCGCTTGGCCACGTACATGGCGACGTCAGCGTGCCTCATTAACGTCGCCACGTCGGTGCCGTGCTCCGGGAAGACGGCGATCCCGATGCTCCCGCGCACGTCGACGGACTGGTCATCCAGCGCGAACGGGGGCTCAAGGCTCTCACGGATCTTCTGCGCCAGTTGTACGGCGCCGGACCAGTCTAGGGCTGATCTCGACACCAGTGCGAACTCGTCGCCGCCAAGCCGGGCGAGCGTGTGTGTCGCGCCCAGGATGAACGACAGCCGGCCAGCCACCAGCTGCAGGAGCTGGTCGCCGCGTTCGTGGCCGAGCGTGTCGTTGACCTCCTTGAACCGGTCCATGTCCATGATCAGCAGGCTGCGCGACGTGCCGTCCCGCTGCGCCTCGACCAGGGATTGCCGCAACCGGTCGAGGAACAGCGTTCGGTTAGGGAGCGCGGTCAGCTTGTCGTACAGCAGCTGCCGCTCAAGACCCTCGCGCTCCACCCGCCGCTCGGTGACGTCCCGCAGGGTACCGATGAACATCCGTTGCGCGCCGAATTGCATCTGGCTACCGATGAACTCGAGCGGGAACGTGCTCCCATCCTTCCGGCGTCCGACCGTCTCGTGCGAGCCGGACCGGATCTGCTTCTTGCCCGGCCGCAGGTAGCTGTTGAGATGGGTCAGGAAGTCCGCCTGGTCGGGGTCCGCGATCAGCAACTTGACGCTCTGGCCCGCGACGTCACTCGGCCCGTAGCCGAAGAGTGCGTAGACGTTCGGGTTCGCGGACTCGATCACGCCGTGCTCGTCCAGGGTGACGATCCCGTCGGCCACATTGTCAAGAATCGCCCGGATCTGAGCACCACTCCGGCGGAGCGCGTCCTCCGCCGCCTGCTGCACTGTGATGTCGCGGGCCACTGCGTAGATGAGGCTCTGCTCGGCGACCGGGGCGGCCGTCCACTCCAGCCATTTGTAGGATCCGTCCTTGCACAGGTAGCGATTGCGGAAAGAGATGGTCGTCGCCCCCTGCGCGAGCTTGCCCCCCTCGGCGATGGTGGCCGCCCGATCGTCCGGGTGCACGAACTCGATGTACGGTTTCGACGTCAGCTCGGCGACGCTCAGCCCGGTGGTCTTTTCCCAGGCCGGGTTGACGACCTTGAAGACGCCATCGAACCCCGCGATGGCGAGCATGTCGAGAGACATCGTGAACAGCTGCTCGCGGTCGACTACGCTGGAATGCCACGCCGACAGCGCGCGCGAGAGGTCTCCGATCTCGTCTTCGCGCGTACTGGCGGCCACCTGGGCGTGTTTTCCTGCCGCAAGGTCGCGTGCAGTCGCGGCCATCTGCGCCACGGGTCGAAGGGTGCGCCGAATCACGATCACTCCCACCCCGGCGAGGACGGCTGCGGCCAGGAGTCCCGCGAGCAACAGCAGGCTGAAGCCCAGCCGCTGTCCCATCTGGGCGTCAGCGATCGCCTGGCTGACCCGCGCGCGCGCGGCGCTTGCCAGCTGATCGTCCGCCGCGCGGAAGGCATCAAACCGGTCTTTGCCTTCTTTCGACTGCAGTACGTCGATCGCGGGATGACCCGTGGCGTCGACGACGGCCTTTCGTTCCTCCGCCCACAGCTGCCACTGGGCGGCCGCAGCGGTCGCCTGGCTGACCTGGGTTGCGAGCTTCGGGTCCTTGTGGAGCAGGCCGATCGCGTCAACCACCTGTTGTCGGCCCAGGACGTAGGGCTGGAGGAACTCGGATTGACAGGTGTTGATGTAGCCCCGGATCCCAGTTTCCTGGTTGATCATGCCGATCACGAAGTCTTTGTTGGATATTTCGAGCTGCCGCGCGGCGTCCGCCCGCTGGTATCCGTCGCGAGCGGCCCAGGCCCCGTAGCCCGCCACCCCGATCGCTGCCAGCACGGCAAGCCAGCCGGCAATTAGCAGGAATCGAGCCCGGGCGACGAGGGACCACCGGCGCACTGCCAAAGTAGCCCCGCCGCGGACTAAAGCCTGCCAGGATCGGACGTCTCGTCACGGCTTCGTGACTGGCCCCGCGGGTGCCGGAGGGTCTCGATCCTGCGGCGGCACCTTCCGCCCGGGAATTTTCGTAACTCACCCTTGCTACGGCGACTTCGTCGGCATGAGGCGCGACTGCACGAGTGCTTCATCAGCCATAACCCCCTACGGTAATTACGTAATTTCTGATCTACGTTTGCGCACCTCCGCTTTACATGACCTGTTATGGGAACGATTCCCCTGAAGTGGAGCAGTTGTGTTCTGCCAACGGCTGCATCAAGCCGAAGGTGAACAGGCCACGAGATCGAAGGGACCCGCTGTTTCTGAAACAGCTGCTCAGCGAGCGAACGGATATTCCAGCGTGGTTAGTGCCGGGCCGCAGCGTTTGCTGAGTGCCCGACTAGCAAAATCGTATTCAAAAATGAGCCGACGGGGAGATTCGAACTCCCGACCGACTGTTTACAAATCAGGCGGCAATTGAATTCAGCTGCGAATTTTGGCTTTCCATGTATTCGTAACGCGTCCATTGAGTGCTGTTAGTTCCATCGGGTTGGCTACAGAATTGGCTACAGTAAATCGAGCCAAAATCCGCCGCTTGCGGCCATTGGCCCTTTAGTCTGGGACATCAATTTTGCCTGTACCGCGGTGGTCCTGCGCAGGCTGGCGACTTCCCAGAAGAAGCTTGTCTGGGTGGAGACCGTCTTCAGCCCGTGTCGTTCCGCCGTGGCGACGATCTTGTCGGGCGGGTGGAGAAAGACCTGAAACTGCTGGCGTGCTATGCGGAGTGCTAGGTCCCCCAGGCTTATCACCGCCTTCGTCCACCAACGCTCTTTGGGGAAGCTCACTATGAGGACCTCTCGCGTGTGGTCGGCGGCGGCGCCGGCCAGCTTCGGCATGTCGGGGTAACAACAGATGACGCGGTTCATGATTACGATGTCCGCGGCCTCCACCTCAGCCGTCGCCTCAGCGAAGTCCATAACCCTACGCTCAATGCGATCCTCAAGTCTGGCCTCGCGTAGCAGGCCCTGAGCAGCCTCCTCGTAGGTGGGGGTCAACTCGATGTTCACCGCCCGGGTGATCCCGGCTCTGAGAAGTTCGATCTGGATGGCGCCAATGCCGCCGCCCACTTCGAGCAGCGTGCGGCCCACGATGCCCTGGTGCTTCAGAAGCTCGGCGATGCGCCGCGAGGTCCGATCGAGCCCGCGACGGCGATAGCGACGGGCCTCAGCGTGCGCTCTCTTCTCGCTAAAGATCGAGCGGTAGCCCTTCGGTGAACAGCAATCGCTCATCCTCGGATTATCGGTCTACGACTCCCGGGGCGGAATGCCCCGCGCTCGGGCGATTCCGGGGTGGGCAACCCTTGACAGCTCGGTCCTCCGCATATACAGTATTCAAGTAATCGATTAAAGACTTGAGAAGGGCCAACACCGAGGGTCTCGCGAGGAGTTGAACATGCCGCAGGCAAGCGAGCGCTCGCGTCAATCCGACAGCCGAGGAGCCAAGACCGCCCTGTTTGACGAGTTCGCTCGCCTCGCACAAGCGTTGGCGAACGGCCGGCGGCTCGAGATCATCGACGTCCTCGCTAATGGTGAGCGCACCGTGGAACGGCTGGCGGCTGAAACCGGACTGTCTGTCGCGAATGCCAGTCAGCACCTACAGGTTCTGCGTGAGGTGGGCCTTGTTCGCCGGCGGCGCGAAGGAACGCGCATCTACTACGAGTTAAGGGACGCGCAGGTCTTCGACATGTGGCGCAACCTGCGCAGCGTGGCTGCCCAGCGCCGGGCGGAGATCAGCCAGCTGGCGGACGCGTACCTCGGCGCCCGCGACAGCCTGGAACCGGTCACGCGAGAGGAGTTGCTGCGGCGGCTGAAGCGGGGAGAAGACGTGGTCGTCCTGGATGTCCGACCCGCGGAGGAATTCGCGGCCGGTCACCTGCCGCCCGCAATCTCGATCCCCCTTGCTGAACTCCGTAGACGACTGCGCGAACTGCCCCGCGACCGCGACGTGGTGGCCTACTGCCGCGGCCCCTACTGCGCGTTTGCCCATAAGGCCGTTCGTATTCTCCAACAGGCCGGGTTTCATGCCCGACGGCTCGAAGATGGATTGCCGGAGTGGAAGGCTGCAGGCCTTCCAGTGATCGCCATGGCGGAAAGGAGGTCTTGATATGGCAACGACGCTATCCCGTCCAAAAATCGACGTTAACTCGCTCGATCCGTACGCCTTTATGGCGGTCCTTGGAAAGCGTGTAATCCATCCAGGGGGCCGTCGCTCAACCGAGGAACTCTTCGATCTGGCCCACTTGCAGGTTGGGCAGAAGGCACTCGATGTCGGCTGCGGCGTCGGGACAACGGCTATTCAGATGGCGCGTCGGTTCGGAGCCGTCGTCACCGCAATCGACATCTCGCCGATCATGCTCGAGCGAGCCCGGCGCAATGTCCAGCGGGTTGGCCTCGGGCGGGAGATCGAAGTCGAGCAAGGCGACATCCTCGCACTGCGATTTGGGGACAGCACCTTCGACCGGGTGATCGCCGAGGCGGTCACGATGTTCGTCGACCGCCAGCGCGCCGCAAGAGAATTGGTCCGCGTCTGCCGGCCGGGCGGGATGGTGCTTGCCACCGAGTTCTTCTGGCGCCAGCCGCCGACCGAAGAAGCACGTGAAATCTTCCTCGGGCAGGTGTGTCCGGGCATGCAGCTCGACAAGCTCGACGGCTGGGTGCGCATATATAAGGATGCAGGCCTCTCTGCCATCGAGGTCCGATCCGGCCCATTCGAGATGATGACCCCTCGCGGTTTCATTCAGGACGAGGGTTTCATCAATGCGTTCGCCTGCATGTTTCGTGGTTTCTCGCGTGTCGCCTACGTACGCAAGATGGCCTGGCTGATGCCACGCATCAGCAGGGCAGTCCCGTACCTCGGCTATATCCTGGTCGGAGGCCTCAAGCCGGCAACCTCGTGAGCGGGCTTGCCGCCAAGGTGGACAGCTCGGAAATCGTGCCCCTCGTTGACGAGGGGCTCGGAAACTCCTCCTACCTGGTGTCGCTCGGCGATGGCCGAGCGCTGGTCGTTGATCCCCGTCGGGACCCGACGCCCTACCTCGAGCTGGCGCAACGCCTCAACGTGCGGATCGCGTTTGCGGTGGAGACGCACCTTCACGCCGATTTCATCTCGGGCAGCCGCGAGCTGGCCGCCTTCGGTGCAGCGGTCCTCGCACCGGCGGCGTCGCATCTCGCCACCGCCTATCGAGGACTCGAAGATGGGGAAGAGGTCGACCTTGGCGGATTGATCCTGCGAGCGATGGCGACCCCCGGACACACACCCGAGCACCTCGCCTATCTGCTCCTTGCCGGTTCAAAGCCGGTGGCGCTGTTCAGCGGAGGAGCGGTCCTCCCGGGTGGTGCCGCCCGCCCTGACCTGATCGGGCCGGAGCAGACCGAGCCGCTGGCCCGCGACCTGTATCGGTCCGCCCACCAACGCCTTAGCGCGCTTTCTGATGATCTCGCGGTCTACCCGACCCACGGAGCGGGTTCGTTCTGTTCGGCTGGCTCCGACGGGCCACGTACAACAACGCTTGGAAGAGAGCGAAAGTCAAGCCCTCTGTTCAAGGGCATCGCCGAGGATGCATTCGTGCATTCATTCCTTGAGGACCTTGGCACCTATCCGCCCTATTTCCTCCGGCTGCGGAGCGTGAATCAGAGCGGCGCGCGCCTGTATGGCGTGAAACCACCGGAGCTGGCGCTGCTCTCGATCGATGAATTTCGCGGCGAACAGGCCGAGGGGGCGGTCATGATCGACGTTCGCCCGTTTGTGGATTTTGCCCGTGGCCATATCCCCGGGGCCTTATCGATTGCGCTGCGTCCGGCATTCGCCTCCTGGTTGGGGTGGATCGCGCCGGCTGGGCGGCCACTGGTATTCGTTCGGGCGCCGGGCCAGGACGGGCGGGAGCTCGTCGAGCAGTGTTTGAAGATCGGGTACGAAAACCTGGTCGGTGAGCTGGAGGGCGGCATGGACGCCTGGCGGGCGGCGGCGTTGCCCGTGTCGAAGATTGCAATTCGCAAGGCCATTGAGGACTTGCAGGGCGCGCCCCTGGATGTTCGTCAAACGAGTGAGTGGGCCGGTGGGCATATTCCGGGGGCGCGACACGTGGAGCTCGGTAGCATCACCGCCTCGGCCGGCCGCATTCCACCGGGGCCCCTCACGATCTATTGCGGTCATGGGGAGCGGGCGATGACCGCCGCGAGCCTGCTCGAGGGACAGGGTCGTGCGAGCCTGGCGGTCCTGGAGGGCGGTTTCGACGCCTGGCGGAACGCGAATCGGCCGATCGCCATCGGATGACCACAGCCGTGCCGAGCCCGCAAGCCATAGCGCTTGGACTCCGGGCGAACCTCGCCCAGTTCAGCCTGCTGGTCGGTGTCAATGCGCTGGTCGGCGGCATGCTCGGACAGGAGCGCACCATTCTCCCGCTGCTCGCTACGCGCGTGTTCCACTTGACCGCAGTGACGGCGGCGCTCACCTTCATCGTTGCCTTCGGGGCGACCAAGGCTCTCACCAACTTCGTCGCCGGGCCATTATCCGATCGCTTTGGTCGCAAGCCAGTCCTCGTCGCCGGTTGGCTGGCAGCCTTGCCGGTGCCGTTGCTGCTCATCTGGGCTCCGAATTGGGCCTGGGTGATCCTGGCCAACATCCTGCTCGGGATCAATCAGGGCCTCGCCTGGTCGATGACCGTCAATATGAAGATCGATCTCGTTGGTCCGGTCCGGCGAGGCCTGGCCATGGGCCTCAACGAGGCGGCGGGCTACGGTGCACTCGCGGTGACCGCCTACCTCACCGGGTTCGTCGCCCAACATGCCGGCCTTCGTCCGCAACCCTTCTTCTTCGGTGTGGCCTACGCGGGGCTGGGGCTCGGTCTTTCAGTCTTCGTGGTGCGCGAGACGCGCGGCCACGTACGCTTCGAAGCCGGCGCGATTGATGATGGGAGCGGGCAGCTGAGGGTCACCATGCGCCGGATCTTTATCGAAACGAGCTTCCGGGAGCGGGCACTTTCCGCCAGTTGCGCGGCTGGGTTGACCAACAATCTCAATGACGGCATGGCGTGGGGACTATTCCCCCTGTTCTTCGCTCAGCGAGGACTGTCACTGCTGCAAATCGGCGCGCTTGTCGCTCTCTATCCCCTCGTCTGGGCCGCCGGGCAGGTGGGCACGGGCGCGCTCTCCGATCGAATCGGCCGGAAGGGGCTGATTGCCTGGGGGCTAGCCGTCCAGGCGACCTCGCTCGCAGTGATCGCCCTCGGCCAGGGCTTTGCCGTGTGGGCCGTGGGAGCGATCGGACTGGGTGTTGGCACCGCCATGGCCTATCCGGCGCTGCTCGCGGCAGTCGGCGACGTGGCCCATCCGGCGTGGCGAGCGTCGGCTGTCGGTGTCTATCGGCTCTGGCGCGATGCCGGATTCGTCGTGGGCGCGCTGCTGTCCGGCATCATCGCGGACGTCTTTGGGTTGGTCGCGGCGATCTGGGTGGTGGCCGGGATCACGGCGGTCGGAGCGGCCATCGTCGGGGTCCGCATGTACGAGACGCACCCTCGAGCCGCCGCACCGGCGAACCGTATGGAACCTCTCAGGTCATGAGAGCTACTGCGTCAGAATGGGCCCTGCGCGCCGTTGACTTGGCCGCCAAACCGGGCGGGCGTGACGACGACCGTCTCGCGTCCGGATTGTTCCTTCTGGTCACGGCTTCGGGGGCGGCGGCTGGGCTTCTGTGGGGCATCGCGTATGCGCTGCTGGGCCGTCCTCTTTCGGGGGCCGTGCCGGGGGCCTTCGCGGTGGTGGCGGCGCTAATTGCATGGCGACTGGTGCGGAGCCGCGAACTCGGGCGGCTGCGCGAGTTCATGTTGCTGCTCATCTTGCTGTTGCCCGCGGTGTTGCAGGCGAGCCTCGGTGGCTATGTCAAGGGCAGCGCGGTCATCACGTGGTCATTTTTTGCTCCCCTCAGTGCTCTGGTCTTCTTCGGGCCGCGGGCCGGATGGGCGTGGCTGGCAGGCTTCGTCGCCGTGACGGCCGTCTCTGCCGTGGTTGACGCGCCGCTGGCTCGATCGATACCACCACTGCCCTACGCTGCTCAGACGGCGCTTTTCGTCTTCAACCTCTGCGGCGTGGCCGGTATCGTCACCCTCGTCCTGGCTTACTTCAGGATCCAGCGGGATGAGGCCATGCAACGATCCGAGCAGCTGCTCCTCAACGTACTTCCACCCGAAATCGCCGAGCGGCTCAAACGCCAGGAGTACCCGATCGCCGATCGGTTCGATGACGTCAGCGTGCTTTTCGCCGACATGGTCGGATTTACGGAGCGGTCCGCCGCGGAGGCCCCCGACGTCACCGTCGCCGTTCTCAATGAGTTCCTCAGCGCGTTCGATGAATTGGCTCAGCAACATGGTCTGCGGCCCATTCGCATCACGGGCGACTCGTATCTTGTTGTGGGCGGGTTGCCGGTGGGCAGGCCCGACCACGCCCAGGCCGTCGCCAATATGGCCCTCGACATGCTGGAGAGGGTCAACGCTCTGAACCAGCAGCACGGATGGGCCGTCCGGTTTCGGATCGGCGTGAACAGCGGCTCGGCGATGGCAGCCGTCGTCGGCCGTCACCGATTCACCTACGACGTCTGGAGCGATACCGTTAATACCGCCAGCCGCATGGAGTCGAGCGGTGTACCGGGACGGATTCAGGTGACGGAGGAAACCTACCGTCGTCTATCGCTGACTCACAGCTTCGAATGCCGTGGTCAGATCGACATCAAAGGTAAGGGACCGATGACGACTTACTTTCTGATCGGTCGCCAGCAGGGCGGAGCATCTAGTATGGTTCCCGGCTAAGCGCCGATGGCAGACATCCTCGATCTTGTCGATGTTCAGGAACTCCGCAACGAAGTCCGGAAGAAGTACCGCGACGTCGCGGAGAAGCCTGAAGGCACCTACCATTTCCACACTGGACGACAGCACGCCATTCGGCTCGGCTACGACCACACCATCCTCGATCAGCTGCCCGACGAAGCCTGTAAGGCGTTCGCGGGTATGGCCAATCCGTTTCGCTGGGAAACGCCAGCTGCTGGAGAGCGAGTGGTGGACCTGGGGTCGGGCGGCGGAATGGATTCCTTCTTCGCCGCCTTATGCGTCGGGAAGGAGGGTCGGGTCATCGGCGTCGACATGACGCCCCAAATGGTCGAGCGCAGCGGTCATCTGGCGAAGCAACTCGGATTTGACCACGTCGAATTCCGCGAGGGGTATGTCGAGAAGGCGCCGATTGAAGATGGCTGGGCCGACGTGGTGATCAGCAATGGCGTCTTCAACCTTTGTCCGGACAAGGTCGGCGTGTGCCGTGAAGTGGCCCGCATCCTTCGGCCTGGCGGCCGCATGATGATTGCCGATATGTGTATCGAGAAGCCGATTCCGGAGAGCGCGCTCCGTGATATCGATCTCTGGACCGGTTGAATTGCCGGTGCCCTGCCGTGTGCAGGATGGGAGACGGTGATCCAAGGCGCTGGACTGATTGACGTGGAGCTTGGTCCTCGCATCGACTCGTTCGCTGGAGCCAGCGGAGAAGATAAGGCGCGGCAATTTGGGACATACGGCTATCCGATCCGGGCACGCAAGCCGGAATAGATTGCCGAGGGCCGGCCACGGGAAGCGCCACGATCGCGGCTGGGCCATTTCATATTCGACCACCGAGAATTCATACCGTGAAGTGCCAACAAGTGCTGGCTGGTCGTGGAGCGTCTGGCGGTATGCGAGTGATAGGGGGCAATTTCGCCCACATACAAATAGGTGTTGCCAGGGCCAGGTCGGTTAGAGCATCGAGCTGAGGTCTGATGCGCTGGTCGGATAGGCAAACACCGCGTGTCTGAGTTCGCTCGCACGGATCCCGGTGCGGATCGCGAGCCCGAAGAGGTTGATGACCTCCTCCGCGTGCTGGCCCAACAGGTGGGCGCCCAAAATGCGCCCCGTCCCTTCCTCGACGAGCGTCTTGAAAC